>JAEEGF011280284.1_pt1 | contig 114106 bp, 94 predicted proteins | sample 9134171 | NCBI WGS metagenome assembly JAEEGF01 (sample SAMN16246542, study PRJNA631951) | gut metagenome | biome: gut microbiome; feature: rumen; material: AP-attached | host: Bos | place: Iran: Karaj | collected 2018-10
GTTGAAAATTGTTTAATTCAGACGCAATTGCCTACATCCCGCTTTTCGGTACAGCAGTGCTGGCAGCCGTTCTTTTTGTGGTTCTCGTAATCGTTAAAACAAGAAAAACTGCAAAAGCAAGTTATTTGACATTCCTCTCACTCGGTATTGTAGCCGGGGACTGTCTTTATACGGCAACACATCCCGGAATGATGCGTTTTGTCCTGTTACTGCTTTTAGCCGCTGCAATCCAGCTTCCTTACCTAATCATGCTTGCTTTCGGTAAACCAAAAGAAGATTTATCAGCTCAGCTTTTACCGGAAGAAGAAGAAAAAAAGCCAGAAATTATCGTAGAAGAAATAAAGCCTGAAGAAGTAAACCTGATTGAAAAAGGCCATGCTTTTGTAACTCTTGCTTCAGAGTCTTTCGGCAAAAAAGAAGGTTTACAGACACTTTTAGACTGCATAAACAAAACCTGTATAGATATTACAGGCAGTGACGGCGGAGCCGTACTTATGGTTGATGATTTTGAAGATTCAATCAATGTAAAATCTTTTATGGGAAATTTCCCACCGCCATACACTCTTCCGGAAGAACTTCCGCACAAAGAACTCCGTGTATCAACAAGCTTTAAATTTGCCTCTTTCCCTCTTCGTGACAACATCTTCGGTGAAGTTGCCTCTTCAGGAAAGGCAGAAATAATAAACAATCCTAAAGAGGACTCTAGAATTACTGAAAACGGGCCGGAGGATTTCTTAAAACTCGGTTCATTCATCTTTATTCCTGTAAAATTGCCGGGAAAAGATATTGTTATCGGCCTGATTGCACTTTCAAAAAATCCTGGAAAAGAATTTACACAGGATGAATTTGACTGGGCAATGACACTTGCTCATTTTGCAGAATCTGCCTTCAAAACAACAATCAGTTTTTCTGAATACAGTGAAAAAAATGAAATCTCAAAGGAAAGCAAGATTGCTGAAAATCTCGTAAACATTCTTCTTCCTAAAAAACTTCCGCCGCTTCCAGGCGTAAACTTCGGTGCATATACAGCACATACAGAAGGTGTCTGCTCAGATGCATATGATGTTCTTCCTGTAAGGCAGGACAGAACTTCCTTCATGCTTCTTGATGTAGCAGGTAAAGGAACATTATCTTTTCTTGTTATGTCAATGATCCGTTCAATGATAAGGCTTCTGGTTAATACACCACAGCCTGCTTCAACAATTCTCTCTCTTGCCAACCGTGAAATCTGCGGAGAGCTTAACTTTGAACATTTTGCTTCTGCCGCACTGATTAACTACAACGCGGCTAAAAAAACAGTACAGTTTGCATCTGCGGGTTCTACACCTGTTTATCTTTATTCTGCTGCAAAAGGAACAATCGAACGTAAATCTACATCAAGTGAACCGCTTGGAGTAGAAAAAACTACAGCTTATAAAGATATTCAGTTTACAGTTTCGCCGGGTGATATTATAATTACATATACGGATGGTCTGGTTGAAGCATTGGATTCTGCAGGAAAACAGTATTCGACTGCCCGTCTTACAAATATTATAAAAGAAAACAGCAAGTCTACCGGAAAAGCTATTGCTGATCTGGTTAAGGCTGACATAAAGAAGTTCGTCGGTTCCGAAACGCTGCACGATGACCAGACACTTCTTGTAGTAAAAATTCAGTAAAATATAAAGGAGTTTTACATATGGAACTGAAGATTCGTAAAAATGGAGAGGTTTATATCATTGATGTAAATGGGGAAATGGATCTTTACAATTCTTATAAATTAAAAGAACTGGTAATGAAAATGCTGGAAAAGAACGTAAAGAGTTTCATTATTAACCTCGAACAGGTTGATTACATCGACTCTTCTGGAATCGGTGCCTTAATTTACATCTGCTCTACTATCAAAAAGATGAATTTAAAACTTGCCATCTCAAACATTCACGGTTCAGTTAAAAAGGTAATTGAACTTACAAAACTCATGGGCTACTTCCCTATTGCAAACAGCATTGAAGAAGCACTTCTCATGGTAAACGAATAAAAAAAAATATAAGGCTTAGTGGAGTTTATAAATATGGAACAGTACAAAGAACTTCGTTCAGATGATAACGATCCGTTGTTCGATACAACAAATATGCTTTATAAAGAGTTTCCTTCTGATTTCCGTCAGATCCGTTATTTTACTCTTTTAATAGTTCAGTCAGCACCTCTTGAAATCAAGGAAATCAACCTTCTTGAACAGCAGATTTCAGAAGTTATTAAAAATGCAGTAAAGCACGGTAATAACTGTGACATCAACAAGAAAGTTCATGTATGGTATTCTTTCAGTCCGTCACATGCGCATATCATCGTAAAAGATGAAGGTGAAGGATTTAAAGATCTTGAAAAGTGGAACGAATTCAACAGAAAACGTATTGAATGTCTCCAGAATCATAATTTTGAAGAACTTGCAAATTACGTTTCTTTCCGCACAAAGCGTTCAGACGATCAGGACGGCGGAAACGCACTCTTTGCCGCACTTGAATACTGGGACGGCGGATATGTTTACAATGGAAAGAAAAACGGTGTTGCAATGCTTAAACGTTTCCAGAAAAAACATCACGGCGTTGCAGTAGACGGTGAATAAATAAATCCACACCAATAAAAAACAAAACACCCTTAAAGACCTGATATTTACAGTCAGATTTTTAAGGGTGCTTTTTTTATATGTATTTAGTTTTATTAGTTGGCCACTTCAGAAAGGACTTCAATTGTTTTTTCTGCAGTCTTTTCCCAGCTGAATCTTTTTGTCCATTCAATTCCGCCTTCCTTGAGCTTTTTACGCAGGATATTGTCTAAAGCAAGTTTTTCCATTGCCTTTTCAATATCCATTATATCATCGCTGTTAAAATAAACTGCATTATCACCGGCAATTTCAGGAAGAGCACCTGCATCTGAACAGGCAACAGGAATTCCTGCTGCAAGTGATTCAAGGACAGGAAGACCTACACCTTCGTTTACAGACGGGAAAATACAGCCGTCTGAACCTGCATACAAAAGCGGAAAACTTTCGTGCGGGAAAAAGCCCGTAATAAAAATATCCTGACGGCAGCTTGATTCCATTATTGCATTTTTTACATCTTCAATTGAATCGCCTTCTGTTCCTGTCAGGACAAGTCTATGTTCCAGGCGGGTTTTTTCTTTAAAAATAGTAAAAGCCTTAATCAGTTCGACATGTTTTTTACTGGATGAAGAAATCTGTGAAGGATAAATAAAATACGGACGTTTAATTGCAAATGGTTTTATATCAAGAAGATTTGGAGATAAATCTTCACGAGGATAAAACTCAGAATGATTTATTCCGTTGTAGATTACAGTAATCTTTTCTTCAGGAACACCAAGTTTAATAAGGTCTTTACGGATAAAATGACTTGCGGCAATAACGCGTGAGGCATTTTTTAATCCGATAAGAATACGCATAGTCTTACTTTCAAGAATTTCAGAAGCATACATTTCTGAAAGTACATCATATACGACAGCAACGCCAGGGACTGTATAAAAAAGAGGCAGATAGCGGGCCCCTGCTGCATAGAGGACGGCATTGTATTTATGTTTCCGGGCAAAAAGATTTGCAAAAGCGTAATGCCAGAATTTTTCATAGCTTCTGTTATCAGGAAGTTTTACTGAAGAATATGTAAGCCCGTTTTCTGCACCATAAGTATATCGGTCGATTTCTGAGCCAAAAAGTTCAAAAGTATTTTCGTCTGTATTTTTTAACTGAGCTGAAAGAGAAGAAAGATATGATCCAAGACCTGATTTTCCGTGCGCACAACCAAAGGTATCAATACCGATTTTCATAACAATAAAAGTATAGCAGACATTTTTTTTACATGCTATAGTTTTGCCATGACAGAAGAAATCACTTTTAATTCACTGAATATTGAAAAATCACTTATTGAAAAACTCAAAGAAAACAATATAACTACTCCGACTGCAGTACAGGCACAGGCAATTCCTCTTATAAATTCAGGAAAATCCCTGCTGTTCCAGAGTGAAACAGGAACAGGAAAAACCTACGCCTATATTCTTCCCCTGCTTACTAAAATTATTAATTCACAAAACCCCACAAAAGCAGTAAAAATACTCATTGTATCCCCTACTTTTGAACTTGCAGGCCAGATTAAAACACAGATTCAGCTTGTAAGCAGCATAAAAACAGCACTTCTGATTGGCGGTGCCCCAATAAAAAGACAGACAGAAACCTTAAAGGAAAAACCGGAAATTGTCTGCGGGACACCGGCACGTCTTCTTGAATTATATAACTTAAAAAAGCTTAAACTCGACAGCCTTGAAGCAGTTGTTCTTGATGAAGCAGACAGACTTCTTTCACCGGAACTAAAAGACTATACGCTTGAGTTACTTAAATCTCCCAAAAAAGATGTACAGCTGTTATGTGCCAGTGCAACAATTACAAAAACAACACAGAAGATTCTTCAGGAAACAAAAATCAAAACAGACGGTACTGAAGGACAGAAAGTTGAAACTCTGTTTTTACCGCCGGAAGATGTTTTAAAAAAGCGGATTACCCACTACGCAGTTTTCGCAGAGCGCCGGGATAAAATTGACACTCTGAGGAAAATCCTCAATGCAGAAAATCCTTCAAAATGTCTTATTTTCACAGGCCGTCTTGACCAGGTTGAAAATATTGTTTCTAAGCTCAAATACAAAAAAATTGAATGCACAGCCCTGCACGCAAAAACAGATAAAACAGAGCGCAAGGCAGCAATAGACCGTTTCAGAAGCGGAAAGATTAATATTTTAGTTACAAGCGATCTGACAAGCCGCGGACTTGATATTCCTGACATAACTCATGTAATTCAGATGGACTTACCTTCAAATGAAGACTTTTTTATTCACCGTGCAGGAAGAACTGCCAGAGCTGGCAAAACAGGCATAAACATCGTAATCGGTGATGAAAGGGAAATGATTTTGTTTTCAAAACTTGAAAAAAAACTCGGTATCACTGTTTATCCTAAAATGCTTTACAAAGGAAAACTTATCTCACCATCGGAACTTGAAGAACAGCTTTAATTAATTAGCATCAGAAGATAAAAAAAAACGCCTTTTACTGAGATATTCACATTAAACGCTTTTAACGCTATAATAATAAGATACGTAATATAAACAAAAACGTAAATTACTAAAAAGCGGAGCTTAAAAAGTGTTTCTTAAAAGTCTGGACATCTTTGGATTTAAATCATTTGCCGACAGAACTCATATCGAATTTGCAGACGGCATTACAGCCCTTCTCGGACCAAACGGTTGTGGAAAGAGTAATGTTGTAGATGCAGTAAAATGGGTTCTTGCAGAAAACCGTGCAAAAAATCTCCGCGCAGACACAATGGAATCTGTAATCTTCAGCGGTACAGAAACAAGACCTCCGCTCAACATTGCAGAAGTTACACTGACAATTGCTAACGAAAACGGGCTTCTTCCTCTTGATGATTCAGAAATTGCAATCAAACGCCGTTTATACCGCTCAGGCGAAAGTGAATACTACATCAACAACCGCCAGGTAGGTCCTACAGAAATCCGCCGTCTTTTCATGGATACGGGTGTCGGAAAAGCAGCTTACTCTGTAATGGAACAGGGAAAAGTAAACCAGATTCTTTCTTCAAAGCCTGAAGACCGCCGTTATCTTTTTGAAGAAGCAGCAGGTATTTCAAGATCAAAGGCTGAATGTGCAGAAGCAGAGCGTGAACTTGAAAGAACAAGACAGAACCTTGCCCAGATTGAAGGTGCCCTGGCAGAAAACAAAAAGAACTACGAAACCTTAAAAATACAGAGCGAAAAAACAATCAAATACCGTCAGTTTAAAGAAGACATCTTTAACTATGAACTTGACATACAGCTCTTAAAGCTCAAGGATTTTACACAGGACAAGGCTCGTCAGGAAGCTTCAAAAAAAGAAATTGAAGAAAAAAGACAGAAGATTCAGGCCGAAATTGAAGAAATCCAGGCTTCTCTTTTTGAAAACGACGATAAAATCAAAGGCTTAAAAGATAAAATGAATTCTCTTCAGGTGGAACTTGCAACAGTTCAGACTGAAAAATCCAACAAGGTTCAGCGTGCACAGGAATACAATCTTCAGGCCAATCAGATTAAAGAAAAAATCGGAATTCTTGAAGTAAAAAAATCTTCAATCCAGGATAAAATTGACACCTATAATGAAGAAATTGACGAAAGGAAAGCTGACCTTCACTCAAAAAACAAACAGCTTGAAACTGTAAAAGAAAACATCAGTTCTTATACAGACAGCATTACTTCTTCAAACGAAAAAATTTCTGAAAATGACAGGCTTTCACAGCTTGGTGCAAAAGAAATCGAAGAGTTAAATCTTGAAACAGCTGATTTACAGAAACAGCTCGGTGAGATTACAGAAGATATAGTAAAAGAGCTCGATGCAAAGCTCAAAGATTCAGGATTCAGTTCAAACGCCGCTAAAACTGCAAAAGAAGAACTTGAAGCCTCTGTTGCAAAACTCAAAATTTTTGCAGAAGGACGAAAAAACATCTTTACAGATTATGCGTCAATCACAGGACACAGTCCTTCGGAAAATGAAAAAATCGTACAGGATGCAATCAAGGCTTTTGAAGAAGTTTCAGCAGTAGCAGGAAAAATCGAAAATGCAGTAACAGGCTACGAAAAAGCAATGCCTGACTTTATTGAAGATTTTCTTTCGCCTGAAGGTATTATCACAAAAAAGCGTTCAATTGATACTAAAATCTCAAATATCAAAGTCAAAATTGAACAGATTAATAAAAGAATCGCTACCTATCATTCACAGAACACGGAACTTGCAAAAAAAATTAATGAAGACCGTGACACTTTAAGTAAACTGCGCGTATCTGAAGCCGCAATGAACCAGGAAATTTTCGGGGCTGAACAGAATATTGAAATATTAAAGCGTTCCCTTGTAAGCGAACAGAACAACTTAAGGCAGAACCAGGAAGAACTCGAAGAAGAACAGCGCCGTCAGGATGATTTAAACGATCAGATTATTGATATTCAGAGTGAACTTGCCTCAATCGAAAGACGCGGACAGAAATGTGCAGAAGAAATGGGCGAAATCAGTAAGGAAATTGTACGCTGTAATTCTTCTGTAAGCGGGATCCAGGCAAAACTCGATAAAAAACAGGAAGAACAGCTCAAAACACAGGCCCAGTATGAAAAACTTACGATGAGTCTTGTTCAGAGCGATGGTGACATCAGAAACATTAAGCAGAACTTCATTGACACACACAGCCGTGACCTCATGGAATTTGAAGAAAGGATGTATAAAATTACAACCTCTTCTGCAGTTTTAAGGGAAAAACTTGCCCAGGCACGGGAAGACCTTAAGAATTTAGGTCAGGTAAACCTTATGGCTCCTGAAGAATTCGGAGAACAGAAAGAAAGATACGAGAAACTTCAGATCAGTTATGATGACACAAACAAATCCCTCGAAAACCTTATCCGTGTATCTGAGGAAATCAAAAACAAATCAACTGAAATGTTCCTCGATACATACAATAAAATAAAAAAGAATTTCCACAATATGTTCCGCCGTATGTTTGGCGGCGGCCGAGGCGAACTTCGTCTTATTGATCCGCAGAACGTTCTTACCTCAGGTATCGACATTTACGCAGAGCCTCCTGGAAAAAAACTTCAGAACATTACCCTGCTTTCAGGCGGAGAACAGACAATGACGGCAATTGCACTTCTGTTTGCTACCTATCAGGTTCGCCCAAGTCCATTCTGTCTCCTCGACGAAATCGATGCTGCCCTTGATGATAAAAACGTTTCAAGTCTTGTTGCAGCACTCCGCTCATTCGCAAAACTTTCACAGTATGTTGTAATCACACACAACAAAAAGACAGTAATGTGTGCAAGCACAATGCTCGGCGTTACAATGCAGGAATCGGGTGTTTCAAAAATAATGACAATGCGTCTTGATAAAGAAATTACCCCTGAAGCAGAAGAAACAGAAAAAGAATTCATTGAAGAGGATGTTCCTCCTGAAGAAAATGTTTATATTCCGCCTCGTCCCGCAAAACGCATTCACAATCCTGACGGAACAATAACTGATCCTCAGATAGAAATCCGTAAGGAAGAAGCACGTGCTGCAGCCAGAAAGGCAAAGGAAGAAGCAGAAAGAGCAAAACAGGAAGCTGAAAACGAGGCAGAACTTTCTGAATCAGCTGAAAAACAGGAATACACAGAATCTCAGGCTCAGCCCCCGGCAGATTTTTCTGAAAACAATGACGAAATCAAAAAAGACGGAGAAAAGCAGGAATAAAAATGCTTGATTTTGAGGATTTAAGGGAAAACATTTCAGATTTTATTGAAGAAAACCCGCTTCTCTCACGGATTGCAGCGATAGTGCTTTTTTTCTTTATGACTGCGCTTGTAATCATTTTGATTCAAACCTCAAAGCCAAAACCAAAGAAATACGAACGGACAGATATCATCTTAGATTCAAAACCACTCTACCCTGACGGACCTGATATTGAAAAAGATTATTATCATTCAAGAACAACAAAGGAAAGCTGGTCAGATGAAGAAATAAAACAGTGGTTTACCCCATCTGATCCGAAAATGATAAACGAACTTGAAAAAGCAAATGATAGAATTGTAAATGAAATCACAGGAGCCGCGCCATAATGAAAAGTTACCGTAAGTCCTTAAGTTTTTCAGCAGTTTTATTTTCTCTTATATTTTTATTCTCCTGCGGTTCAACACCAAAAATACAAAATGATGTATCACCCTCTTCTGATATTTCTCAAAACAGCACAGAAACAAAGCCGGGTGATGATATTTCTCAAAATGAAAATGACAATTCAGCGGCAGTTGAATCAGATAATTCTTCTGACAGCGCAGACAAAGAAAGCCAGACGGAAAATGATAGCATTGAAACAGAAGCAAAAATTTCTGAAACCAGCGCAGAGCAGCGAGCTGAAGAAGAAGAAATATATGCTGAAAAAATAAGTGAAGATGAACTTTCAGGAGATCTGGCTCTTTTTGAAAAAGAAGAACAGGAAAACTCACAGCCGCTTCCACAGCCTGTAAATGAAAGTGAATCGAAAAAATCACAAAAAACACCAGAGGTAACAGTTCTTTCAGCTGATGATGCAGATTCTGATAACGCAAATACAGATAAAACAGAAATTCAAGCGCAGTCAGTTTCAAAATCCCCGGCAGTTACAAATAACACAAAAACAAATAATGCTTCTCTCAGCAGTGCCAGCAACACACATTCCCCTTCAGACAGTGAAAATAAAGAAAGTACTGCCTCTGAAACTAAAGACACAGCACAAAGCTCTGAAACAGCAGCCGCCGGAACTGAAAGCAATATTGATATATTTAAAAATCCTGCAGTAATTATTCCAAGCCGTTCAATGAAAGTAAAAAACAACCAGTATGTGGATGTTGTTTATCCTGGTAACGGCTGGATATATATCGGCGAAACAGAAACTGAAAACCGCTTCAGATATTTCGGACGTAAACTTGGAACTTCAGATACAACATTTACACTACGCTCAGTAAAACCAGGAAAAACACTTCTCCATTTCTATAAAAACGACGTACTGACTGCACAGTATATTGACGATTATCTTGAAATCGAAGTCATCAATGAAAATGCTAAATCAAATGAAAAAGCAAAGGCCCCTTCTTATGCAGAAGTAGTTCCTCCAAAACCTGTACGCGGCGTTACACAGATTTCACCTGAGGGCAGTATCTCCTCAACTCCTGAAAAAACCGCTTTAAAAGAAAAAGAAACAGAAGTAAAAAAATCAGAAAGTAATACTGCTCAAAACTATCAGAAGCATGAAAAAAACTCATCTTCTCATGAAAGCTCATCAGTACAGGATGATAAAAACGTAAAAACAATTATTCAGACAACAGCAGAAAACACTCAGAAATCAGCCCAGACAGTCACATCTTCTGTTATACCAAAAAAATCAGAGGAAAAGTCAGAAAATCAGACAGTTTCTGAAACGCAGAATATAAACACAAATCCGTCTAAATCGCTTCTTGAACAGGCAAAAGAATCATTAAAAAACAAAAAATATGAACTTGCCCTTGCCCAGATTCAGGCATTTTTAGACTCAGAAACAAAAAAAATCGATGAAGCACTGTTTGTCCAGGGACAGATTCTTGAAGCAGACAGTCCTGTTAGAAATATAAAAAGTGCAATTGACTGCTATGACGCCCTTATAAAAAAATACCCTGCCAGCCGCTGGTGGCAGGATGCAAATAAAAGAAAAATTTATCTTAACAGGTATTATGTAAATATCTACTAAAGGGAGGAAATAAAAATGAAAAAAATCAGATTAGCGGTAGCACTTGCAGGAGTTTTACTTTTAACTTCCTGCTCAATTAAAACTACAAATGTTGAAAAGCGTACTGTAAGCGTAACAGGTTCAGGCTCAGTTGAAGTTGAGGCTGATAATGCTACAATCATTCTTTCAGTAATTACCCGCGGAAAAGATGTTGCACTTGCAGCAAAAGAAAACGCAGAAAAAATGTCAAAAGTTCAGGAAAACATTATTTCTCTTGGAATTACAAAAGAAAATGTTACGACAGAACGTTACAACGTAGAACAGGAAACTATTTATAACCACAACACCGGCAGAACCTCTTACGGTGATTACACTGTCACAAATAAGATAAAGGTTTTTGTAAAAGACCTTTCACTCACAGGTAATATAATAGATACAGCCCTTAAATCCGGCGCAAATCAGCTTTCTTCATTCCAGTACGGAATAAGTAATAAAGATTCATATGTAAAACAGGCAAGAACACTTGCAGTACAGAATGCTCACGATGCAGCAAATCTTATTGCAACAACAAGCGGAGCTATGCTTGGCAAGGTACAGAAGATAAACGAACACACAAATTCTTTTGCACTCTATAAAGTTGCATCTGCACGCGCATCAGCAAACGATGCAATGGAAGAAGCAGCCTCAGTTCCGACTCCGATTTCTGCAGGAAAAACAACCATAAGCTTTACAGTCGATGTTGTGTATGAATTAAAATAAAGCATCTTAAGCTCACCTTAAATACATAATTGCAACAAAAAGAACAAAATAATAAAATAAAAATAGAGGATATAAAATGTTAGACTTAAAATTTGTAAAGGAACATCTTAACGAAGTAAAAGAAAATATTAAAAACCGCAATATGACTGCAGACGCAGACCTTGTTGTAAAACTTTATGATGAGCGTACTGCCCTTACAACTAAGCTTCAGGCTCTGCAGCAGAAGAGAAACGAAAATGCTTCAAACATGAAGCAGAAACTTGATCCTGAAACACGCCAGAAATACATTGAAGAAGGTAAAAAAATCAAGGAAGATGTAGCCGCCGCAGAAAAAGAACTTGCTGAAACAGAAGCAAAACTCGATGAAGCTGCACGTGCACTTCCAAACATGTGCCACCCGGACACTCCGATTGGAAAACTTGATACAGAAAACCTTGAAGTAAAAAAAGTCGGAACACCACGCAAGTTTACATTCAAACCAAAGAGTCATGTTGAACTTGGTGAAGAACTTGACCTGATTGACTTTGAAAGAGGAACAAAAGTTTCTGGTCCAAAATTTTATTATCTTAAAAACGAAGCAGTATTCCTTGAAGAAGCTTTAATCATGTATGCATTAAACATCCTCCGAAAACATGGATTTACAACTTTCATCACACCGGATGTTGCAAAAGAAGAAATATTAAAAGGAATCGGATTTAATCCGCGCGGAAATGAATCCAACGTTTATGCAATTGAAGAGGAAGGAACCTGTCTTGTTGCTACCGCAGAAATCACTCTCGGCGGCTTCCACTCAGGAGAAATCTTAGATAAATCAGCTCTTCCTCTTTTCTACTGCGGACTTTCTCACTGTTTCCGCCGTGAAGCAGGTGCTGCAGGTCAGTTCTCAAAGGGACTTTACCGCGTTCATCAGTTTGATAAAGTAGAAATGTTTGTTTACTGTCTGCCTGAAGATTCTGATAAAATTCACGAAAAACTCCGTCTGATTGAAGAAGAAATCTTTGAAGGACTTGGACTTCCGTTCCACGTAGTTGATACCTGTACAGGTGATCTTGGAGCTCCTGCTTACAGAAAATGGGACCTTGAAGCATGGATGCCAAGCCGCGCAACAGAAGAAAAACCTGAAGGCGATTACGGTGAAGTTACCTCAACTTCAAACTGTACAGATTTCCAGTCACGCCGCTTGAACGTAAAATATCATGATGATGACGGAAAGAATAAGTACGTACACATGCTCAACGGAACTGCTATTGCGGTAGGAAGAGCAATGCTTGCAATCATGGAAAACTATCAGAATGAAGACGGTTCAATTACAGTACCGCCTGCACTCGTTCCTTTCTGCGGTTTTGATAAAATCGGACCAAAAACACAGAAAAAAGATCCTGTTTATCACGCTGCAAAAAAATAAGTCAGCTTAAAACTGATTAAAGAAAATGCACCCTTAAGGCAGATTAATAAATTGCTTTAAGCGGTGCATTTTTTATCTTCAAGATAACGGGCATCTTCTTCTTTAATTTTGGTAAAAGAGCATACTGTACAGCATTTTGACTTATCATCATCTTCAAAGATATTTTCTACTCTTATATCAATGTAAACTGTGCGTTCTTTTATTGGTCCCTGTAAAATCGGAAAAGAAAGCAGAACTGAATAATTAGCGCCCTCGTCAAAAACAAGTTCTTCCTTTGAAGAAGCAAATACAATCCGCTGCTCATCAACATAAAGAACTGAAGGAGGATTTTTTCTTCCCTCAATTGCCTGAGCATCAGTTTTATTTTTCTCCGCAAGGAATTTTACTACTCTGATAAGATAAAGTCCGTTTCCGATTGATTTACCGTCTGAACGGCACTGCATCACAAACCTCTCCAGGTAGTTTTTTGCAGTAACCTGGTTGTCTTCTTCAACTTCAGACCACACAGGAACTGAAAAAGGCGGACAGTCATCAATAAAACCGCATTTTAGTGAAGCGTTCTCTGATTTTTTTGAATAATATAAAAGCGCTGTGAATATTTCTTTTTTTACAGATTTTTTTTCTTCTATTTTTTTAATTACAGACGGAATAACAAGAGCAAGACCAGACTTAACTGTTTTTACAGTTGTAATAAAATAAAGTCCCAGACGGTTAAAATAAAACTGAACCCTGACCTCTTTTCCGTTAAAAGCTTTTACACTCTCCGGAGGATTTTGAAGAAGAATGATTCCCTGGTCAAGCACCGTAAGCTGTTCACCTGGCAGCGCTACAGGAAAAACACCTGAAGCAAGTTTTTTAATTTTTACATCTTTTGTATCTTTCGTTTCTTTTGCATCTTTTTCAGTTTTATCATTTTCAATCAAAGTAACGGGAACATTTGCATCCATAAGATACTGAAGAACAAGCTGACGCTCTATTCCGGTCAATTCATTATTTTCCATCTGTTCCCTCCATTTTAATTACTTTAAGCTGTTCAATTTTCCATTCATCTTTCTTTTTTGAAAAATAGAGCATTACATCAAGAAAGCCTTTTTTTTCTCTTACAAAGCGCAGAGGAACCTCATACGTAGTATTCAAATCAAAAGGCTCTCCGATATAATATTCCTGAAATAAAACCTGTCCGTCCTTTTCTCCTTCAGCTTCCGGATAAGGCTCATCAAACACAGTTTTCCAGTTTGCTTTAATATCCTTTATAAAAAGTGCAAATTCATAAATATCATCTTTAAAAAACAGTGATTCTTCAAACTGATTTTTACATAATCCCTCACAAAATTTTACTGCAGCTTCTTTTATTGAAGCATTAAAATTAGAAAGATTAAGTGAAGCAAAGCCGTCAAGATAAGGATAAATTGTTTCAAGATTTTTAGAATAAGATGTATTAAGGAAAATCTGCGGCGTAAGACGGATATTTTTTTCAACGGTTTCGAGCTTGCTTATATCCTTTAAAAGCCTGTCTCCTTCAAGTTCTTTAGCCCACTGAGTTTCATTGTATTTTTTTTCTGCAAGATTTTTTAAAGAATCTTCATCCCCTGCAAAATCATTTTTTGATCCATTTGAACAGGAAACAAAGGACAGAAGTGAAAAAATCAAAATGACAGGTAAACAAATTTTAATCATCTAATTTATTTTAGCATAACAAATTATAAAATTAAAGGGATATGAGTATTCTTGAAAAATTCACTGTAAATCTATATAATTTTTTAAGCTTATTAGATTTTCAGAGGTACAATAATGGCTCTTACTTTAGCAGAAAAAATTTTACAGGAACACATCGTTCCGGAAGCCTGCAAAAATATTGATTTTAAAAAAGGCACTCCTATTCCACGCGGAGAGGATATTGCAATTCACATCGATCAGACTTTAACTCAGGATGCCACAGGAACAATGGCTTATCTTCAGTTTGAAACAATCGGAATTCCACGCGTAAAAACAGAGCTTTCTGTTTCATATATTGACCACAACACACTTCAGACAGACTTTAAGAACATGGATGATCACCGCTATCTTCAGTCTGTTGCTGCAAAATACGGTCTTTACTTTTCACGCCCGGGTAACGGCATCTGTCATCAGGTACATCTTGAATTTTTTGGTAAACCAGGAAAAACACTTTTAGGTTCAGACAGCCACACTCCTACAGGCGGCGGAATCGGAATGATTGCCATCGGTGCAGGCGGACTTGACGTTGCAGTAGCAATGGGAGGCGGTGCTTTCCATACACCGATGCCAAAAATCTTTGGTGTAAAACTTACAGGAAAATTAAGAAAAGGTGTTGCTGCAAAAGACATCATTCTTGAAGTTCTCAGACTTGAAACAGTAAAAGGCGGTACTGGTGCCGTTTACGAATATTTTGGAGATGGAGTTGAAACACTTACAGTCCCTCAGAGAGCTACAATTACAAACATGGGTGCTGAACTTGGAGCAACCTGTTCTATCTTCCCGTCTGACCTTAAAACAAAGAAATTCCTTGAATCAATGGGCCGCGCAGAAGACTGGGTTGAACTTAAGGCAGATGAAGGCGCAGTTTACGATAAAGTAATTGAAATCAATCTCGACAAACTTTCTGCCCTTGCAGCATGTCCGCATAATCCAGATGTTATTAATACAGTAAAATCACTCGCAGGAAAAAAAGTAACTCAGGTTGTAATCGGTTCATGCACAAACTCATCTCTTGATGATCTTGAAAGTGTTGCAGCAATCGTTAAAGGAAAGCATATTGCTCCGGGCGTTGAAGCAGGTATTGCACCTGGAAGCCGCACAACAATCCTCATGGCATCAAAAAGCGGTATCCTCGAAACTCTTTATGAAGCAGGCTTCCGTATTCTCGAAAGTGCCTGCGGTCCATGTATAGGACAGGGCTTTGCTCCTAATTCAGAAGGTGTTACACTGCGTACCTTCAACAGAAACTTTAAAGGCCGCTCAGGGACTGCAGATGCCAATGTTTATCTTGTATCTCCGGAAACTGCAGCCGCTGCAGCAATAACAGGTGTATTCACAGAGGCAGAAACTCTTGACTACGAAGATCCTGCATATAAAACAGGTGTACGCATTTCAATGCTCGACGGTAAAGATGAACGCCTCGATACACCAAAAATCCTTAACTGCACTACAAACCGCGGAATGATAATTCCTCCTCTTTCTGAAAAAGAAGCAGAAAAAGTTGAAATCTTACGCGGTCCAAACATCAAGCCGTGTCCTCCATGCCGTGAATACAAATCAAATCTTTCTCTTCCGGTACGCCTGAAGGCAAAAGACAATGTATCTACAGATGATATTATGCCTGCAGGAGCTAAAGTTCTTCCTTTACGCTCAAACATCCCGGAAATTTCAAAGTTCACACTTACAAGACTTGATGAAACTTTCTACACCCGCTCAGAAGAAGCAGGATTTGCAGACTGCTGTGTAGTTGGCGGAGAAAACTACGGTCAGGGTTCTAGCCGCGAACATGCTGCTTTAGGACCTATGTATCTTGGTGTACGCGCAGTAATCACAAAGAGTTTTGCACGTATTCATAAAGCAAACCTTATCAACTACGGAATCATTCCTATGACTTTTGCAAATCCAGAGGATTATGACAAAATAAATCAGGGAGATACACTTGAACTTGTTGATATTGATGATTCACTGAAAAACGGAAAACCTTTCAGAGTTCTCATCAACGGCAAAACAGAAATCAACTGTACAAACGACATCGCAAAACGTTCTGCAGAAATTCTTATGGCAGGCGGTCTTGCCGCTTACACAAGAAAAGGCGGTAACTAAATAAAGTTGCGGACATTCACTTTATGAATTATAATTATATTTAAGTTTATAAAGAGAGTTTGAGGACAGTTAATGAATATACATAATTTGATGGAAGAAGTCGTTACCTATCGCATAAACAAACTTTACGATCAGGTAAAAGAAGTAAAGACCAGCTGGCTCACCTGTGACTGCGACAACTGCCGCATGGATACAATAAGTTATGTCTTAAACAGAATTGCACCGCGTTATGTTGTAAGCGGACGTGGAGTAACTCATGCAAGAGACGTAATGGAAGATCCTCAGGTTCGTGCAGACATTGATTCACTGGGTCTTGAAGGAATCCGTATTGTTTCAGGTACAAAACGGCCTTTCCACTCTTCTCCAAGAAAAGAATGTATTGTTCAGGCTAATGCCGAACCTGTATTCAATTTCCCTACAATTCAGGGAACTGTCCTTGAAGGCAATACATTTGAACCGTTAGTAGGTGCCACAGTCGTATTAAAAGCAGACGGAAAACCGGTCGTAATGGCAGACGTTACCTGGGCTAATCCAATCAACACATACAACAGTACAAAAGCCACCTACAGTTTCTGGCCTAAAGCCGTTTCAGCAAAGAAAGAAAACGAAACTAAAAAATTCAATTTTACACTTGATATTACCTGTCCTGGTTATGACCCGATAACTTATTCTTTTGACCTTAATCTGGTATCGGAAACAGTTATTAAAGGCGAACTTGATACAACAGTTTCATTAAAAATTATGGATCTGGTCATGTTCCGTTCTGAAATAATCAACAATATGGACAGGATGATTAAGGAATAAGTAAATCAAGCAAATCCATCCATGGATTTGCTTGATTTGCAAGATTTTTCTTCGAAAACTCTTGCACACTGTACAGCGCGTCCTGCGCTGTTTTTTTTCATTTAGTGTCCCGCACTTCCTGTGCGCTCCCGTCAGGCGGCTGCGTTCGCTTACGGCGACGTCCTGTCGCCTCATCCTCGCACCTGCTCGGCGCTCACTCCGCTTCAAATCCTGCATAAATCATCGCAGTCTATTTAAAATATAAAAGACCCTCTCATATGAGAAGGTCCTTGCAGTCGGGATGACAGGATTCGCCTTCTGGTCCCGCACCTCCTGTGCGCTCCCGCCAGGCGCCTTCATTCGCTGCCGTGTACATCCGTGCACACTCTTCGCCTGCCGGCGCGCTCATTCCGGTTCGAATCCTGTATAAATCATTACTGTGTATTTAAAATAAAAAAACTTCTGAATGACTCTTCAGAAGTTTAAAGTCGGGATGACAGGATTCGAACCTGCGACATCTTGGTCCCAAACCAAGCGCGCTACCAGCTGCGCTACATCCCGGAAAGTGGACAGTGAGAGACTCGAACTCCCGACAACCTGGGTGTAAACCAGGGGCTCTACCAACTGAGCTAACTGTCCGGTTAGTATTTTTGTGCTTAATGATAAAAAAATGGACAGTGAGAGACTCGAACTCCCGACAACCTGGGTGTAAACCAGGGGCTCTACCAACTGAGCTAACTGTCCGTTATCGTCAAGCGACTTAAATAATATATCAAAAATATTTTTTTTATTCAATAGTTTTTAGTCTAATTTTTTTGAATTTTTTGAACTTTCTTAAAAGAATCACAAAAGCTTAATGACTTAAAATACTTATTAAATATCAGCAGAAAAAAAACAAAAACAAAAGAAACAATCACAATTACACTACATCAAAAAAAAGGCGCCAGGAAAATAAATTCCTGAGCGCCATAAAAATCAGCAGTTCTTATCAGCCGGCACTTGAACTGTCTGAAACTACTGACCATCCGTTATTAGAGATTGTAGTATCAATATTCCAGTATTTACTTGTATCTTTACTGAATTTTCCGCTTGTATTTACATTTCTGTTAAGAATTGCACGGCGTCCTGAATACTCAGAAGATTTCACTGAACTTGAAAGAGTACCGATTGAACTTAGTTTACCGCTGAAACTGGAAACAGCAGAAGAATCAAGTTTCCAGCCAATATACTGCTGGTCAGAAGTTCCCATGGCTGCACTCTTGGCGCATGAACTTACCCAGCCGGACCCGCTGAATGTACAGCCCACAACAGCCCCCTGGTTATAATAATTTGAGTTACTGCCCCATGGATTACGGAAAAGATAAGCTGCATTATTTGAATTCTTTAATGTACAGTTTAAAAGAACAACACCCTTACCGATTGTTGATGCTTTTGTAGTCCGGGGAGCCATGACATATGACTCATGAGCACTGGCATAACTGTCATAAACAGAAACTATTGTACATTTTTCATAAAGAGCTACAATTCCGTTAGATTCCATCCAGATAAAATCAGTATCACCTTCTACATAACAGTTATAGAACCAGGCCTTTCCTGCAGTGCGCACAGTATCCTGATGAGACTTAAATGCACAGTTATAAGAAGCTATTGTCCCTGTGGAATCAAATCCCAGAACTTCCGCCTGACCGCTTCCGTAAGTTTTTCTGTCATAATCACTTACCAGGCTTAAATTCTGAAGAACAATATTACAGCTTCCAGTAAATTCCATAAGTTCACGGCCTTTTTCAGTTTTCATATTCTTACCGTGCCCCTTAATTACAGTATCATTGTAAGAAGAAGTTGCTCCCCTAAGAGTTATGGAAGCAGAACCGTTATAATTGATGTAATTTTCTTTATAAGTACCTTTTGGAATTACAATCGTATAAGTTCCTGAAGATCCTGCAGCATTAAGAGCCTTCTGAATCGTAGAATAGGTTCCGACCTTACTGTTTGACTTGTAAAGGGTAATTGCTGTTTCTGATGATGTGGAAGACGAAGATCCAGAAGATGATGACGATGAACCGGATGAGGAACTACTGCCGGATGATGAACCGGATGAGGAACCGGACGATGAATTGCTGCCAGATGAAGAAGCGACTACTTTTACGTAATAAATATCAATTCCTGAAGCCGTTGACATAAGATAATATGTACCGGAAGAAGAAACTGAATAAGAATATGAAGTAATTGAAGAAGAAACTTCATATTTTGTAAGTATAGTGCCGCTTGAATTAGTTAAGGCAAGATATCTTCCGCTCGCACCGGCAGCACTTACAGTAACAGAGGCAGCACCGCCAGTCTGAAAGGCAATACAGCGGTAATTTCCAGCAGAACCTCCTCCTCCAAGTGCAATTTTTCTGTCCAGGGACTTGCCGTTGACGGTTACACTTTTAATTGAAGGTATCGTAACTTTCTTACTGCTTGTTGCATAAACTGCAAAATTACCTGAATCAGTTTTTGCTGTAAGGGTTGCGCTTTTAGTAAAGGCAGTTGAATAAAGCTCGGACGTACCTGTAATTACAGCACGCTCACCTGCTTCACAGGACGCGGCATCAATACCGGTTAAATCAGAACAGCCGGAAAGAAAAACAGCCAGCAAAAGTGATGGCAGCCACAAGAGTGATTTTGCAAAAACACTTTTTTTCATAAATTCTCCTTATAAAATACCGTGTTAATGATCATGTTAACTGTCGTTCAGGGAGCCACGATTACCCGGTACTTTATGGATATTTTTTTTCTCTCTCCGGCAGGTTGTTATCCTGTTAATTCTAAGACTATGTCGGTTAAATGTTTTTTGTCAATACAATTAGGATTATTAAGTGGTATCTATAATACAAATAAAAAGAATTTATAAATATACAGTGGTCGTATTTATTAAAATAGTATAAAAAAACCGCCTGCCAGTTTTGACAGACGGTTCATAATTTAAGAGTTTTCTTTTTAGTTATTTTCTAAAAACTAGAACTTTGGAAAAAGAATGCTCCAGAGGTTGTATTCTGCAAATACAGAAACAGCAACGAGAGATACAGTAGACATAATCTTGATGAAGATATCCATACAAGGACCAACTGTATCTTTGAGAGGATCACCTACAGTGTCTCCTACTACAGCTGCATCGTGAACAGGAGAACCTTTTCCTGCTCCTTCAATACCGCCCTGTTCAATGTATTTTTTACCGTTATCCCATGCACCACCGGCGTTACCAGTGAAGATGGCGATCATGATAGAACAGATTGTAGAACCGATAAGGATACCGCCTACAAAGTGAGCACCAAAAAGAAGACCTGCAGCAACAGGAATTACAACAGCCATTAAAGCAGGAACTTTCATCTGACCGATAGAACCTTCTGTAGAAATCTTAATACACTGATTGTGATCAGGATCTTCTGTACCTTCAAGGATTGCAGGATGTTCAGAGAACTGGCGGCGAACTTCGTCTACCATTTTGCGTGCTGCAACAGCAACTGCATCAATGAGCATACCTGAGAAAAGGAATGGAAGAGCGCCACCGACAATTGCACCTGCAAGAGTCATTGGTTCCATGATATTAAGTGTAGGAAGACCGTTTACAATTGATTCACCAGGGAGTGAGTACATATAAGAAAGCATGAGAGCGAGGGCTGCAAGACCACCAGAACCGATTGCAAAACCTTTACCGATAGCGGCTGTTGTATTACCTACAGCATCAAGAGTATCAGTAATATTGCGTACACCTTCAGGAAGTTCTGACATTTCAGCAATACCACCGGCATTATCAGAGATTGGACCGTATGTATCAACAGAAACTGTAAGTGCTACGAAAGAAAGCATACCCATAGCAGACATAGCAACACCATAAAGACCTGCTGTGTAATAAGAAATGATGATTCCAAGACCAAGAATAACACAAGGAGCCATACATGATCTCATACCAAGTGCAAGACCTGTTGTAATTGTAAGGGCCGGACCTTCTTTTGAAGATTCAGCAAGAACTTTTGTAGGTTTATAATCAGAAGATGTGTAGTATTCAGCGTAAATACCAATGAGGATACCTGCAACAATACCTACAGCAGCACCAATCCATGGAGAAATTGCACCGAACTTAAAGCCAGTATTTGCAAGATCTACGTTCTGGAAAAGTTTATAGGAAAGGACACCGCCCGCAATCATAGTTACAGCGGCACCGAACCATGTTGCACCGTTGAGCTGTCCGTGAACATTCTTTGATTTTGAAAGATCGCGAACTAAAAGCGAAGCAACACCGATTACACAGGAAATAAGACCTACAGCAGCAAAAGCCATCGGGAATGTGTAAAGAGCAGAAAGAGAAGCGCCTGAAACACCTGCGTGTTTAATAATGTTATAACCAAGTGCAATTGCAGCAACGATAGAAGCAACATAAGATTCAAGAAGGTCAGAACCAAGACCTGCAACATCACCTACATTGTCACCAACGTTATCTGCGATTGTAGCAGGATTACGAGGGTCATCTTCAGGAAGGTGTGCTTCAGTTTTACCTACAAGGTCAGCACCCATATCAGCAGCCTTTGTATAAATACCGCCGCCTACACGGTTGAACATTGCAACAAGTGAACAGCCTAAAGCATAACCGGAAAGAACGTTAGGGAAACGGATGATCTTGATTTTTGTAAGCCAGCATTCAACGGCATCCATTGAACCAACCCAGCCTGCTTTTAAACCAAATACGATATAAACGATTACAAGACCTAAAAGTGCAAAACCTGCAACACAAAGCCCCATTACAGAGCCGCCGCGGAAAGCAACTTTTAAAGTCTTACCGATATTTTCAGTTTTATTAGCTTCATTTGTAACACGTACATTTGCATAAGTAGCAATCTTCATACCAACCATACCTGCAGAAGCAGACATAAGTGAACCAAGAAGAAGTGCGGCTGCAACATACCAGTCAAGTGCAAGCCATACAATTGCAGCTACAACAATAACTACAACAGCTAAAATTCTGTATTCGATGCTGATAAATGTATTAGCACCACCACGGATAAAAGATGCAATTTTCTGCATCAGTTCATTGCCTTCTTCAAGATTTTTTACCTTAAAGAAGCTGAAGGCTGCATACGCTAAAGCTAAAAGCGATGCAAGCAGCATTAAGACAGTAAGTGTCATTTGCTTATACTCCTTTATTTCTTTTTAAAAAGAAAATTTTTAGTAATTTTATAATATCGAAAAAGGAGTTAAGTTTCTACAATATTATTATAAAATTATTTACCAATACTTAAAAAATTCAGTCGCGATTTAGAAAACTGTTTATGAATAAATTTCCAGAATTAAGAGTCTTTTTTTTATCAAGACACCAGTCAGGAGCCAGTGCATATTTTTTAGGCGGATCACCGGTAAATCTGTGAAGCACAAAATTCTCAGGCAGGAATTCCAGAGCCTCTTGTAATATTGAAAAGTATTCCTGCATTTCAAGGCACTTGTATTCACCTGCTTTATACATTTTTTCAAGAGGAGTATTTTTCAGGACATAAAGATTTGTGATTTTAAGACCGGTATAACATCCTGGATTATTATATTTTTCATTTAAGGTTATTTTTTCTGCTCCAGAAACAAAGTTAAAAGAAACAGACCTTTTATTAATATCACAGACAAACCTTACAGTATCAAGCATGTCCTTTCTGGTCTCCTCAGGCAGTCCGAATATAATATGAGTAACAATATGAGCACAAGGTGCGGCCTTTTTTATTTTCTCAACGGTAATTTTATAATCTTCATTATTATAGCAGCGGTTAATCAAGGCTCCTGTTTTTTCATTTGAAGTCTGAAGTCCCAGTTCAATCTGAAGAAAATGCTTTCTTGAAATCTCAGAAAAGAGTTCCAGCATTTTTTCACTTATACAGTCAGGACGGGTTGCAATACAAAGCCCTGCTCCGTCTGATAACTCAAGTGCGTCAAGATAAAGATTTTTAAGTCTTTCAAAATTCCCGTAAGTAGAAGTAAAGGCCTGAAAATATGGAAGATAAATAACCTTATTTTCTCCACTCCTTCCCTTTGCTTTGTTTTGAACAAGTTTTACGCCGTTTTCAAACTGCTCTTTTATTGAAGAAACATTAAAAATAAAATCCCCGCTCCCCTCCTGACTGCAGAAAATACAGCCTCCCCTTCCTTTTGTGCCGTCACGGTTGGGACAGGTAGAACCTGCGTTCAGGGCAATTTTATAAACTTTGCAGCCGAAGATGGATTTGTAAAAATCAGAAAGTAAAAGCATTTTTTTTATAATAGCATAAAGAATCCCTGTCCGCCATTCTTAGCCCCGATTGCCGTGAAAAGACCGGAGCCGCCGGCAGGCGGCGAGGACTTGGAACAAAAGCGGGATTACAGGGGAAAGAAAAGGGTAAAAAAAAAGCACGCCGCGTAAAAACGGCATGCTCCTTATCATTCACTTATTCTAATTTACATTAAAACTAGCGCTTAAGTGAAAGAACTGTTTCAAGCAGGGTATCTGCTGTTGTAATTGTTTTTGCATTTGACTGGAAACCGCGCTGAGTTACAATCATGTCTGTAAACTGTTCTGAAAGGTCTACGTTCGACATTTCAAGGGCACCTGCTAAGAGGCTTCCTTTTCCTGCGATTCCTGAAGTTCCGATGTTTGCAATACCTGAGTTGTTGCTCTGAACATAAGTATTTTCACCGGCTTTTTCAAGACCGTTCTGGTTTGTAAATGTTGCAAGGGCAATCTGTCCGATGGTACGGTTTGTGCCGTTTGAATAAACACCTGTGATGATACCTGACGAGTCAATCTTGAAGTTATCAAGATAACCCATTGTATATCCGTCCTGGTAGAAAGCTTTTGTTGAAGAAGCAGATGCACTCTGGGTGATTGTGTTCTTCTGGCTGCCGATTGTACCCAGGTTGATGTTCATTGTCTGACGGTATGGAGTGCCGTCTTCGTTTGGATTTGCATCAGGAACTGTATAACTTGCCTGAAGGATGATTTCACCTGCAGGATTTGTAATGTTTCCGGCTTCATCTGTAACAGAAGCCAGTGTTCCTGTATTATCAAAGTTTACAAGGAAAGTATTTCCAACACCGTCTGTTGTGTTAAGTCCAACCCGAGTCTGTGTGAAGTCTGCATTGTCTTCATCTACGTTTACTGTTGCACGCCACTGGTTAGGATTATCAGGAACACGGGTAAAGCTTAAAGTAAGAAGATGTGTGTTACCAAAACTGTCATAAATCTTGAATTCTGTATTCCAGGTACCTTTAGCGATATCAGCGGCATTTGCATCAGCAGGGATTACAGGTGTATTTTTGTTTAAGTTACATGCGTAATTAACATTAACTGTAGCTTTAGCCGGGTCTTTTGAACCTACAGGAATTACCAGGTCTTCCGGGCTTGCTGAAGTCTGAAGAATCATTTCTCCGTCAACTTCCCTTGCCATATATCCCTGAACACGGAAACCGTTTGCAGGATTTACAAGAGTTCCGTTTGAATCAAGAGAGAAAGCACCGGCACGAGTGTAGTATGATTTTTCGCCGTTTTTCTCAAGGAAGAAACCGTTTCCCTGGATTGCAACATCAGTTGCGATTCCTGTCGACTGAAGGTTTCCCTGTGTGAATACTGTATCAATAGATGCAACAGTCATACCAAGTCCTACTTCTTTAGGGTTTACACCACCCTTTTCTTCTGTAGGCTTTGCAGCGCCTGCCATCTGCTGGCTGATCATATCCTGGAAGTTAACACGGCCTCTTTTAAAACCTGTTGTGTTAACGTTGGAAATGTTGTTACCGATTACGTCCATTCTTGTCTGGTGATTCTGAAGTCCTGATACTCCAGAATAAAGTGATCTCATCATATATCTACCCTCGTTTTAAAATACTTTTTTTTGACTGTGCTTACATTCCGTAAACTGCCCTTACCTGATCCATGTTGTAATACATTCCGTTTACAAGAATCTGCGGCTGAAGACCTCTTGTAGCAGCTTCAACCTGTCCTGTTACCTGTGTATCGCCAAGATCAAGTTCTACCGTCTTACCGAGCATTGACTGGGCTTCGCTCGAATTGATATAACCTGTCATCTTTTCGAAACTCTGACTCATATTTGTCATCTGTTCCAGGGAACTGAACTGTGCCATCTGAGCAATAAATTCAGTGTTTTCCATCGGACTGGTCGGATCCTGGTTTGAAAGCTGTGCAATCAAAATTTTAAGAAAGTCATCCTTGCCCAACTCATTACTGGCCTTACGTCCGTTTACAGTCAGTGTTTTGTTGAAAGAATCAACTGCAGTCTGTGCCTGAACTTTTTCTGAAGCACTCATTGTAGCTGTAAAATCCATCTTTCAGTCTCCCTAAATATATCCGCCTTTTGCGGAAGCTTTTTCTGTCCGTCTTTCGACGAAGCCCTATATCAAATTTGTCGGCAAATACGGTGCCGGGTTTAGAGTTTTATGCAACAATATTTACGGAAAACTCAGATAAGTCTTCGAAAGAAGAATTTGACTGAATTTCCTGCATTGCAGCTTCCCCAACAGTCCAGTCACTGTAAGAACTTTTTGCCATAAACGCAGCCTGTCCGTTGTTTCCGTGATGCTCAGAATTCTGGGCAAACTGACTGCCAGAATCATTGAAACTTAAATTAAAGTCACCTGTTTCAAATCCGCTTTCAGCAAAAGCATTTTTTAACGAGGCAATGCTTTCTTTCATTGCTTCATAGGCTTCTTTTGAATGAACGGTAATTGAACCTGAAATCACCTTGTCTGAAAGATTTAAAGAAATTTTTACATTTCCAAGCTTTTCAGGATGAACAATCAGATTGATGCTGCCCTGTTTATTGTCTTTTAAGACGATATTTCCTGCTTTTATAAGTTCACCGGCATTTTCCTGAACAGCACTGGCAAGCATTGACTGAAATACAGAGCCGTCAGCACCTGCTGCCTGTGCAGAAGATGAAGTAATGTTCTGATTTACTGTTCCGGTCAAATCCATTGTCACCTGAAAAGACTCTGCACTTTCTCTCTTATACGAAAGATTGTAATCTTTTCTGGCCTGAACTTTATTCACCTGAATTTCAGAAGAGGAAGGGTCTATTTTCTGTGTTCTGAGGTCTGTAACCTGGATTTTCAAATCCTTTTTATGACCTTTTAATTCAGAATCCTTTGGCTTTAAATCAAAATCTTTATAAAACGCAGGATTTTCCTTTACGCTTATCTCTACATCCGCATTTAACGCAGTCTTTTCTGCTGTTTTTTCCAGGAACATTTCAGGATCGCTGAGTGCAAGATTACGGGCTTTTTCAAGAAGTTCTTCTTCAGAAATCTCTCCCGGGATAAACTCAACTGCAGCTTCAATCATGCTCTCAAAGTCTTCACTGGACATTTCATTTTCTGACATTGCCCTGTTTACACCCTGACGGAGCCACGAAAGCTGTTTTTCTGTTAATGGCGGTAAAACTTCCTGGTCCGGAACAGTAACGTTTTCAGCAGTATTTACATCAGGTTTTGCATTAACCTGCGTAATTTTTTCACGGTTCTCTGAAATATTGAGCATATACTCATATTCAGTGCCGTTTTCAGTTTTCTGTCCGGATTTTTTTGCAGATGCGGTTTGAGTGTTGTCTTCATCAGTTTCTACCTGAGATTCACTGACTTCATTCTCTTCTCTTTCAATCCCTTCAATTTTTGAACGGAGCATATCCATAAAGGAAGTGTCCCCTGTCATGAGATTTTCTGGAGATGAGTTTTGCGTCTGAATCTGCGGTAAAAGCGTATCAAGCTGTACTGCTTGCATCGGCAGGACCTCCAATTTTAAATACAATCGAAAAAGTCCGGCCGGTTTTCTTTAAGTTTTTAAGTTCTTAAAGTTTAATCCAGTGATTCAGGCTTGTTTGCCATTTTTCTCTGGATTGTTGCAGCACGCTCACTGTTCATGTACATAAGCCATACAGAAGTCATTGAGGTGGTTCTCGCAGCCTCTGCCAGGTCGTCAGTTTTTCTGAAAATATCGATGATATCCTGATCATCCATCTTCATCAGCTGCTCAACCGCGGTTTTCGGAGGCATACTCTGCAGATAGGTCGAAATTTGTTCGATGTTTGTATTTCTATCATCGTACTTTTTGACCTCATTGTTGAATGTTTTTTCACGTTCTTCCTGCGATTTCTGCCTGTCTTCGAGTTCTCTGGCTATAGCTTCGTTGGCATTTTCTGTGCGGGATATATCTGATTCACGTTTATCAAGTTCCTGAGCCCTGATATCTAAAGCTTCAAGGCGTTTTGCAAGGCGGTCATCATCTAAATCTGCCTCGAGAGGTTTTGTCTGTGTTGCTGTTACTGAAGTCTGTACCTGAAGACCAAAAAGTTTATAAACAGGAGCAAAAACTGTTTTTGCCTGAATGATTCCAAGATAATCAAACCATAAAAGACCGCCCATAACCATAATTACAATTAAAATGAGCAGTGCTATTGATTTTCCAAGTCCTCTTCCTCTTGCCATTGTTCCCCTCTTTTTGGCCGGGCCATTTATTCAGGCCACCTGCTTAATAATACAATTTTATAATATTTTTGTTTACCACGCAACATTTACATAAAGACCTGCTTTCCATGTGTTTTTATCTTCTCCATGTAAATTATACTGTAAATATCCGCCGATACCCGCTGACCCGGAAGATGCAAAATAACTTGTATTGAGGCTGAGCTGTATTTCTGCGGCAAGCCTTAAGTAATCTTCCCAGTCATCTTTTTCAAGACCGTCGAATATTTCACGAGTCCGTTTAATATCCCATTTTTCCTGATTAATGTACTCAAACCAGCCTGTATACAAAAGATTAAAAACAAGACGCTGTGCATAAAGTGAGACAGCAGGAATTCCTTTATGAAGTTCAAGGTCATAGAGCATGATTTTTGACTGAGCTGAAACAAAATATCCTTTCTGAGGAAATAAAGAAAAAGCAAGATTTGCAGGGAAAAGCCCCGGAAATACAAGTCCCAGTGTTCCGCCTGCATTATAATACACGGAAGAAGTTTCCTCCTCAGGTTTAAAATCATCTTCCCAGAATGTTTTATATTTCTGGTATTCAAAATCCCCGAACGGCTGCAGATAAAAGCCTGCCGTCTGATTATAACCTGGACGCACTCTGTGAACGGCAGAAAACAATAAATCAGGAACACCTCTTGCAGTAAGGCCTTTTCTTAAGCTGGTCACTGTAATCTTTTTAGACGGATCAAGTTTATCTTTTGCTTTATACTCTGTTTCAAGACCGTCTTTTCCATAAAGAAGATTTCCTGCAGCTTCAAAACTAAGGGAAGCATAATCACCCTGCCATAAAACTTTTGAAACAGAAGCGGAATCAAACGTCTGCTTAAAACCGTTTCTGTCAAAAATGGCAGTTCCAGAAAGTGAATAAGCAAAAGAATCATCTCCGCCTGAAAATCCTAAAAGAGCTCCTCCGCTCATAGTCACTGCATCAAGGCCAAAACTCAGCTGTATAAGTTTATCAAGCCACGGATTTGATGAAATAAACGAAGCCCCGTAAAAACAGACAGACTCTTCTTCAAGGTCATGATTATATTCACCTGCAGTACCGAAAGGAAGTATTATTCCGTGAACATAATACTTAAAAGGATTATATGAAGCATACTCCGCTTTAAAAGATATTTTATTCTCAGAAGATTCCTCTGGTTTAACCTCCGGCGCAGCTTCGATTTTTGAGTGCTCACCGTCCTCAGAAAGGACAGTTTTTTCTGCCTCAAAAACTTCAAAATCGTCTTCAGTAAGCTTAAGTTTTCTTAACGGTCTTGAATCATATTCTTCTGAAATTACATAAAACTCATATTCGCCGTCACAGGCAAGAGTTTCAATTAAGCCTGTGTAATTATCATTTTTTTCAAGAAGAATTTTAGCTTCCAGAGTATTTTTATCGATTTTGACAAGTCCTGCCCTTGCCATTGTTTTTGTAAACAGTTCTGCCCAGGTAAATACAAACGAAAGCGAGTTTTCATCCTCACTCACAAAATGCAGGTGATGTAAGATTCTTGAACTTAAGTTCCAGCGTACTTTCTGACCACCTTTTCTATCTTCGTATTGAAGATACCAGGTTAAACCTTCCTTTACAAAAGAAGCATCATGAGACTTTTCAAAATTAGCTGAATCGTGCTCAGCAAAAGAACGTTTTTTTGATTTCAGGTCATAGATAAAATCTACATTTTTTACATTATCTTTATCTTTAAGACGGTTTACATAAAGTTTAGAGCCGTCCGGGCTGAAGCGGATTGATTCAACATTTTTAATTGTAAACAGTCTTTTTGAGTTAAAGAAAATTCCCTGGGAAAGAGAATCAAACCAGACTAAATCATACTTTCCTGTCTGAGGGTTAAAGTATGAATCTGCCGTCTGAGTTACAGCCCCGTTTTTAGAAATCAGATTTGATGTGCTCACAAATGCCTTACGTTTTTCAAGATCAATTTCAGGAAGTTCAATATCCTCATAAAAACTTTTCCATGCATCACTAAGAGCTATTCCGTAAGTCTTTTTAAAAACTCCTGCACAGAAAGAAAGATTTGTAGAAGTTCCTGCATTTTTCCAGAATTCTGCGTATTTAGAAAAACCATAGGTCTCAATCAGATAACGGGCAAAATGTGCACCAAATACATATGCATCATTGCCATAAGGATATACATCCCTCGCCCCAGTTACATCACGCCAGGAAGGAAACTTTTTTACCCCTGTTACATCTTTAAATTTTGCATCTAAAATTATCTGGTTAAAATATGGATCGTTAAGGCGTCCTCCATCCTCAAGACTTTCAACACTTACGGCAGCACCTTCATACCAGAAACTTGTAAGTGAGAGTCCTGCAGGTGTAAAAATCTGTCCGAAAAAAGACATAAGGCGCCAGCCCGGAGCCTTAGAATTAAGGGAAACCGCATGAGTCAGTTCATGATAAAAGACAGTTTCTATTTCGTATTTATTGTTATTTATTTCAAGTGCCACAGGATAGTCAAAAACGACAATCATGTTATAGGGCGCAAGAGTAAAAAAAGCATTGGACATTTCTACCTGATCTGTTAAGACAACAGAAAAAGTCTGATAAGGCTCATATTCAAACAATGAACAAAGCTGCCTGTAATAATCATCACAAACAGCACTGATTTTTAAGGCCGATTCTTCACTTTTATCCGGAAAGATAATATCAAAATACTCAGTCTTAATGACATTAAGTTTTCCCTTTGCGCCGCTTAAATATTTTCCGTATGAAAAGGCATTAAAGGAAATTAAAAATAAAATAAATAAAGATAGTAATTTTTTCATTTAGATCAGCCCCGCTGCAGCAGTTCCAAGAATTATATCATTTTCAACAGTTACAGTCTTAAAATAGATTTTTCGTTTTTGTGTCAGATAATCATAAAGATATTTTTCAATACGCTCTTTTAACTTCCAGGTTTTAAAAAGTGTGGTTCCATTTAATACAATACATAAAGGTTTCTCAGGATTTTTTCCTTTTGCCGAAGCCAGGGCACAGGCACTTAAGACAGAAGCAGCATAATGCGCACATCTGTCTGCGGCACTGTCGATAATCTTAAAAGCAGTCTTTAAGTCACTTTTAGAAAAACAGCACTCTGCAACCGGGTTATCCTTAGAACAGTCTTTGTCCTGTGCGTAAGAATGCAGAAAATCATCTGCCTGAACAGTAGTAAGTTCTTTTAAGAAAGCAAACGCTTTATTTGCCCGGTTAGAAAAAAGACCTTCCCGCCCTGCAAAATTAAGCATCGACTGGACTGTATTTCCAAGATATGCCCCGCTGCAGCATTTTTCTAAAGGAAAAGAACCTGGAACTGCAGTGCGGTTATCTGCATCAAGGTCAAAACGGCAGAGCTTAAAAGTGCAGCATTTTCCGCTTTCACAGACAATAATCTGCTGCTCATCTGCAAACATACCGCTTTGAGTTATAAAGGCGGCATTCATTCCTGTGCCTAAAATAAAACCTATGTAAGAATCAAAATCAGTGCCGCAGGTTTTGCCTGCCATGAGGGCGCTTACAGTATCGTTTACTACAGTAATTTTTTTTAACGGCCTCCAGCCTCTTTTTTCAAGTTCATCTTTTAAGCTCTTTCCAACGGGCACACCAATAACACTCTGAGCTTTAATCTCCTTGGAAAAAGCATTCGGTACTGCATCTCCATCTTTAGTCATATCAAGGCTGTAGGAAAAACAAAAACCAATTCTGTCTGCCTTATCCCTCAAATACTCTATTCTGTCTGCTATTGCAGAAAAAAACTCTTCCTTTGAATACTCCCTGTCAAGCGCCGGCATGGATGTCTTATTGTAATCAGAAATCTCAGCCTTCCCTTTTTCATCAAAACTTACCAGACAGCTTCTGAAATTTGTTCCTCCTGCATCAATAACTATAACACTCTGACTGCATGGAGCTTTTTCAGGCGGCATAAGATAAGTTTCGCTCATATCACAGCCGCATGCTTTAGGCTTTGGAAGCGTAAAATCATACATTATGTCATCAGTAATCATTTTTGAAGCAAAGCCGTTTCTTTTAAGAAAAGCTTTGACTGATTTTCTTTTGAACACTACAAATAAAACAAAAAAGACTGCAGCCAGACAAAAAAATACTGCAGAAAAACTTAAAGAATTCATAAATTAATTATATCAGTTTTATGTGACAAAAATCAAAAAAATCACTATATTCTTTAAACCTATGGCAGCAGATTTATCAGATTTAAAAAATGAACTGAACCCTGAACAGTACGAAGCCGTAATGACAATTAACGGTCCGATTCTCATCATTGCAGGTGCAGGTTCAGGAAAAACACGTGTAATCACTTTCAGGATTGCACACATGCTGGATTCAGGAATTCCTCAGAGTCAGATTCTCGCCCTCACCTTTACAAACAAAGCTGCCAGGGAAATGGTTGAGCGCATCAAGGAACTGACAGGAAAAAAACTTCCTTTTCTTACAATTTCTACTTTCCACGCATTTGGAGTCAAAGTCCTCCGTCAGGATATAGGCAGACTCGGCTGGAGGGAAAATTTTTCTATTTATGATGAAACCGACAGAAATGCACTCATCAAAGAAACAGGCCGTGAACTTCACTATTCACAGGAACAGCTTGACATCTATCAGATTGGAATTCTTATCTCAGACATAAAAACAGGCAGAAAACATTGGAATGCAGAAAATGAAATCTACAGGGAACTTTATGAAGGCTATCAGGAAGGCTTAAAACTTTATAATGCAGTAGATTTTGACGACCTAATCGTTCTTCCAATAAGACTTTTCAAAGAGTTTCCTGAAATCCTTGAAAGCTACAAACAGCGTTTTAAGTACATAATGGTCGATGAATTTCAGGACACAAGCCACCAGCAGTACGAAATGATGCATCTTCTTGCAGAAAACAACGTTGCAGTTGTAGGAGATGATGACCAGAGCATTTATTCATGGCGCGGAGCCGATTACCAGAACATTATCAATTTTGAAAAAGATTTTCCTGATGTAAAGGAAATCCGCCTTGAACAGAATTACCGCTCAACAGGAACTATTCTGGCTGCGGCAAACGGTGTAATAAAGCACAACACAAACCGCAAGGACAAACAGCTCTGGTCAGGAAAAGGCGAAGGAAAACCGATTGAAGTCTACAATCCTGACAATGAAACAGCAGAGGCTGACTTCATAACAGAAACCATTCAGGAAATCTGCGTTGAAGAGAAACGAAAATATGACGATTTCTGCGTATTGATGAGGGCAAACACACAGTCGCGCCCGATTGAAGAAGCATTCCTCCAGAATAATATTCCCTACACAATGAGCGGAGGAACTTCATTTTTCCAGAGAAAAGAAATCAAAGACATTATTTCCTATCTGCGCGTAATTGCAAATCACGATGATGATGTAAATCTTTTAAGAATAATAAACACTCCGCGCCGAGGAATCGGAAGAGCCACAATAGAAAAATTAAATCAGATTTCCAGGAATCTTGGAACTTCACTCTACGATTCAATTGTCTCTCTTCTTGAAATTCCTGATGATGCAGCAGAAAATTTTATGCTCACAGGAAAAACAATGGCTGACGGAAGTGACGGCTCTGATTTTTCAGAAGGCGTAAAGGACGGCCTTAAAAGTTTTATTGAAATTATTGAATCAGGGAAAACCATGCTCGGTGGCCACGGTCTTGCAAAAAAAGTCCGCAAACTCACTGAAGACATCCATTATTTTGACTATCTGATTTCAGAAAACCCTAAATCAGAAAAAGCAGCCCGCTTTAAATTCCTTAACATTGAATCCCTTATAAATTCAATAGAAATGTGGGAAAACAATCCTGAAACGCCTGATCCTAACCTCTACAATTATCTTAACAGGATTACACTTCTTTCCCGTGACGATATGGATGATGAGGAAGACAACGGAAAAGTAAACCTTATGACCATTCATGCCTCAAAGGGACTTGAGTTTCCAGTTGTATTCATTGCCGGCTGTGAAGAAGGCCTGATTCCCCATGGAAGAGCAGTTGATGAAGGCGGAAAAGCCGCAGTCGAAGAAGAAAGGCGACTCTTTTATGTTGCTATAACAAGGGCACGCGACAAACTGTTTATCTCATCGTGCAGAATGCGCCGTCGGATGAACAGTGTTGAAGAATGCGAGAACAGCCGTTTTCTCGAAGAAATCCCGGCAAATCTTGTAAAATATCATGAAAAGGCAAAACCTGTAGATGACAAAACCGCAGAAGAGTTTCTTATGGCAATGAAAAAAAGATTTTCTGCGCCTATTGTTCCGGGCTTTACCCGCAAATAACAAAAATATCGTAAATTTACAAAAGTAAGACAGTAAAAATAAGGGAATGAATATTATTATATAAATATCTCAAATATGGAGGAGATATTAAATGAAATTAGTTACTAAAGTAACATCAGTTATCGCAGCACTTGCAGCAGTTGCAATGCTCGCTTCATGTGGCTCAACAGCAGGAGCTTCAGACTCATCTTCAGCAGCACCAGCTGCAGCAGCAGGTTCAGGTTCAAGCTCAGCATCAGTATGGGAATGGGCAAAAATCCCTCTTTCTGATATTGGTACAGATGATACAGTAATCGATGACCGCTTCGTTCTCGATCCAGTATCAAACCCTCTCGATGCAGAATTTGCAGCTGTAGCAGGAAAGGCAAAATTCAAGACTGAAGGTCTCGGAACAGCCCTCTACTTCCAGAACAAAGCAGCTACAACTCTTGATAACATCAAAGATGTATTCCAGGTAGCTTTCGAAGTTGTTGTAAAACAGCCTGCTAACTGTGTACTTACAATCTCTGGTAACGGTGATGCTACACCAGCTCGTGCTTTCGCTGTATTTGCTCCAGACGGATCAGTTATCGCTTCTGTTGATAACCTCGGACAGGATGCAAAATCAGAACTCGCTTTCGATGCAGCTGCTGCTGGTACATACACAATCAAAGCTTCTGGTACACGTATCTACGGTCTCAAGATCGAAGCTAAATAAGTTTAGTATGTACGCTTAACTTAAAACTGGGTTTTATCTTAAAACCCAGTTTTTTTTTGGAGAAAATTAAATGGAACTAATCTATAACATCAAAGACAAACCGAGTCTTTCGAAAATCTTTCTTTTTGCCGTTCAGCAGCTTCTTGCAATCATGGCAGCAACGATTGCAGTTCCTGCTATTGTAGGTAACGGTCTTACAGCCTCTGCTGCCCTCTTCGGTGCAGGTGTTGGAACTGTTGTTTACCTTCTGTTCACAAAAAGCTCAAGCCCTGTATTCCTTGGAAGTTCGTTCGCCTTCATCGGCTCTATGTTCTCAGCTTTTGGAGGAGCCGCTTCTTTAGCAGCAGGATACTGGGGTCTTATTATCGGTGCATTAATGGCAGGACTTATTTATGTAATAATTGCTGTTATTGTAAAAACCTGCGGCGTTCAGTGGATTGACCGTCTTATGCCGCCTGTAATCATTGGACCTACAGTTTCTATTATCGGATTAAGCCTTTCACCAAACGCAATCGGTGACCTTTTGAAGTCTTCAGTTGAAGGCGGAAGTTCATACATAGCACTCATCTGCGGACTTATTACTCTTGCAGTTACAATGCTCTGTTCAACTTACGGAAAGAAAATCGGACGTCTTATCCCGTTTATTCTCGGTATTCTTGCAGGCTATTTAACTGCTTCAATATTTGCACTCATTGGTGATATGACAGGAAACACAGCTCTTGTTGTAATCAACTATAAGGCAATATTTGAAATCAAACACTTATTTGCCCTCCCTGAATTTACTTTCCTTAAAGGCGGTCTTGAAGGTTTAAAGGGAATCACACCACAGTATCTTCTTACAATCTTTGCAGCTTATGTTCCTGTAGCATTTGTTGTTTTTGCAGAACATCTTGCTGATCACAAAAACCTCTCTTCCATAATCGGTGTTGATCTTCTTACTGAACCAGGCCTTACACGTACACTTCTCGGCGACGGTGTAGGAACAATGATTTCTACAGTATTCGGCGGCTGTCCTAACACAACATACGGAGAATCAATCGGCTGTGTTGCAATCACCCGAAATGCTTCAACAATTTCAATCTGGGGCTGTGCTGTACTGTGTATTCTTTTCTCGATGATCAGTCCTCTTGTAGCTTTCCTTGAAACAATTCCAAACTGTGTAATGGGTGGTGTTTGTATAGCCCTCTACGGCTTTATTGCAGTTTCGGGATTTAAGATGTTCCAGAAAGTTGACCTCAACAAAAACAGAAACCTTTTTGTTGCCTCTGTAATCTTTATTACAGGCGTAGGCGGAATGGTAATAAAATTCGGTAAAGTTGAAATCCGCACAGTAGCATGTGCACTTATCTTAGGTATTCTTACAAACCTTATGCTCTCAGGAGAAAAGGAAGAAGAATCAGCAGAATAAAAATTAAAAGAACTCTCTGCAACACATTAAAAGCAGCCGATAATTAAATAATGAAAAAATCACTTATTTATTTACTGGCTGCTTTTATTTTATTAACCGTATCCTGCACATCATCAAAAATCACCGAAGCGTCTTCTTATCCCCCACCATCAAGTTCTCCTGAGGCACTTGAATTCAGGGAAATCTGGGCTTATGTAATGAATGGTCTTGAAAATGAATGGGATGAAAATCTTCCTGTAACAGATATCGGATATTTTTCAAAGGCAATAACAAATAAAAGTGAAGTTCCCGACATTCCGCCAAAAGATAAGTTTTTTAGTGGAACAGATAAAAGAGTTCATCTTATCACAAGCTGCGATTCAAAAGCACAGACACATCTTCTTTTAGATCCTTCACTTCCGCTCCGCGCTAAAATTACAGAAGCTCTTATAAAGGCAAGTGAAACCTACGACGGTCTTCAGGTGGACTGGGAACTTGTAATGAATGATGACGCTCAGAATTACATTGATTTTTTAAAAGAACTAAAAGCAGGACTAAAAGGCAAAACACTCTCAATTGCAATTCCTGCCCGTGTAAAAACACTTACTAATGACGCCTATAATTATGAAAAACTATCAAAAACTGCTGACAAAATTATAATCATGGCCTATGACCAGCACTGGTCTACAAGCGCCGCAGGACCTGTTGCAGGTACTGACTGGTGTCAGAGAATATGTGATTACGCTAAAACCCAGATACCTCCTGAAAAACTTATAATGGGGATGTCCTTTTACGGAAGAGCCTGGAGGGATGATACTGAAGGCGGGAAAGCCTATACTTACCCCAAATTACAAAACCTGATGCAGGAACATAAAATCAAAAAAACTGAACGCGATGAATATCTGGTCCCTCATTTCTCATTTACAAAAAAAATGACAGTAACACTCTGGTACGATGACTCGCTGTCCCTTTTAACAAGAACAAAAATGTATAGTGAAAAAGGAATACAGTCTTTAAGTTACTGGAGAATCGGACAGGATGATAAAGAATACTGGCAGTATATAAAAATAAAAAAAGAGCCTGAAACAACTCCAGACTCTTTCTGACACTTGCCTGACTCGAACAGGCGACCCTCTGCTTAGAAGGCAGATGCTCTAATCCAGCTGAGCTAAAGTGCCGTAAGAAAAATATAACAAAAAACAAGGCTTTTTGCAACAGGAAGGTAAAAAAGAATATTAATCCTTTTTAACAGGCACTGAGCCAAGATCCAGAACCAGGCTGTAAGCATCCTGGACATTGTCAGTATCAAAGGCAACACCTACAGCAAAAAACTGTATATAATAAGCATTATCCTCCGAAGAAGATTCACTGTGTTTATAATCAGAATCACTGTCCTGTTCGGGCTCAACATTCAATTCTGAATTTTCAATATTTGAACTGTTGAAAAAATCAAATGTTTTACCGTTATATCTGCATGGCAAAGCAAAACTGATATTCGCATTATCAAGAACTGTATCTCCTGATTTCCAGACCTGGGCGGTGCTGTCATAAGAAATACTCTGTAATGTTTTATAATTTCCGTCCAGAAATGCCAGATAGTTATTTTTTATTTTTATGCAGGCCCTGAAATTTTCAAGAGTCTCTCCAAAATAATTTTCACTTCCCGTATATGTCTTTGGACGGAATGCAACATATCTGTTTTGATTTGCATTATCAATTGAAAAAACAGTTTTACTGTCACTGTCAGTAACAGCATCACTTTTATAGCAGAGAGCCTGATAACCATAATAAGATCCTGAACCGCTTTCTATCATTCTTTTTGCTGCAGCAGAACCGTTACTTTCTGTATTTACTCCTAAAATTGAACTTTTTTCAGTATTAAGAGTATCGTAATTATTGTAAATTTTATAATAAATACTCGTCCCGGAAAAAGTAGAATCAGCAGAATTATTGCTTTCTTCTTCTGTGTAAAAAGAACAGTACCAGTTCAAAAATTCTGTATCGTTATAGGAAGGACGGTTTGAATATTTTTCAGGGCCTTTTATATAAATTACAGTGTCCAGCCCGCAGGAGAAAGAAAAAACTCCGGCTAAAGCAAAAAATGTCAAATATCTTAATCGCCTTAATATTCCGGAGTTTTTCATATAAATAAAACTTTTTTTACTGAATAAAGTTACTGTAAAAGCTTAGTTTGCTGAAGAAGAATTTGCTTTAACTGCAATAATTCTGTCTTTTGCAAGAGGAGCCCACTTAGATGCCGGGTGAAGGTCACCGATTTTTTCATAGGCTTCTACTGCTTTATCATAGTTTCCTTTTGCTTCGTTTACACGGCCAAGGCTGAAATATGCATGATCTGCAAGGAAGAAATCCTCTGCTTTTACAGCCTTTTCATAATAAGAAAGGGCTGAATCAAGGTCGCCAAGATTTTCACTGCATACAGCAGCATTGTAATTACAAATTGGTGCTGTATAAACAGCCTTTTTAGCATCTGCGGCTTTTACCCAGGCTGAACGGCTTGCTTCATAATCCTTTTTTTCAAAAAGAATTTCTGCCTTAAGCATATTTGCCCTTACACCTGCAATACCGCTTTTTGAAACGAGAGCTTCAAGTTCTTCAAGAGCCTTGTCCTGGCGGGCAGCAAAATCAGCTTCTGAGATGCCGTCTGCATCTTTTCTGAAACTGTATTCAACTGCATCAACTGCAGAAATTGCTCTGGCTGTTGATTTTGCATTGATAGAAGAACCAAGTACAACTACAACAGCAAAGATAATTAAAACAATTACAATTCCAGTAAGGATTTTTACATTTTTTTCAAGAAAATTTTTAAGTAAAGATGATGCTGATGATTCATTATTTGACATAATAAATACTCCTTTTTTTTAATATTATTAATATTTATTTTAGCGGATATGAAGCTCGTTTAAAAGCCTTGATACATAAGTCCGCTGAATTCCTAAAATTTTACCTGCTTCCGTCTGATTCCATGATGTTTCATTGAGAATACTTTTAACGTAGGCAGTTTTAAATTTATTTACTGCAGTTTTTAATGTACGGTCGCCGTCCTGTGGATTTGCAATTTCCTGGGCAAAACTGTCATAACCGTCTTCTGCTCCCTGTGAAGTATTTTTTCTGGATGAGACAGAAGGTGAAATTCTTAAGTCCTCTGCCTGAATCAATGGAGGTTTTCCAAGTACACAGGCCCGTTCAATGGAGTTTTCAAGTTCACGGACATTTCCCGGCCAGTAATAATCAAGCAGAGCCTTCTCTGCAGCGGTTGAAAAGCCTTCAAAGTTCTTTTTAGTTTCATTACCGAATTTAGTAAGGAAGAACTTAACCAGAGGAAGGATATCTTCCTTGCGCTCACGAAGAGGCGGTATATTTAACGGCATTACATTCAGGCGATAGTATAAATCACTTCTGAAAGTTCCAGCCTCAACCATCTTTTCAAGGTCTCTGTTTGTAGCGGCAACTACACGAACATCTACAGTTATTGTTTCACTTGAACCAACTCTTTCAAAAGTATGACTCTGGAGAACACGAAGAAGTTTTGCCTGAAGCTCAAGAGGAAGTTCACCTATTTCATCTAAAAAGATAGTACCCCCGTCAGCAGCTTCAAAACGCCCCTTTCTGTCAGATACGGCATCCGTAAATGCACCTTTAACATGACCAAAAAGTTCGCTTTCAAGAAGAGCCGGCGAAAGGGCGGCACAGTTTACGCGGATAAAAGGTTTTCCGTTTCTGTTTGACTTTAAGTGAATCTGTTCTGCAAAAAGTTCTTTACCTACACCGCTTTCACCAGTTATAAGGATGCTGGTATTGGTAGATGCAACCTGTTCAATAACATGAATTAAATCAAGAACGGCAGGACTTTTTGCTACAAAAGAATGATAGTCACTCCCGCTTGCAATATTATTCTGAAGAACAGAGATTTTATCCTGAGCTGAACGGAAAGCATCGGCATTTGCATAGGCAATACCAGCCTGGTTTGAAAGATGTTCTAGAATCTCAAGGTCTATCGAATCAAAATAACGTGAACCTGTTTTATTAATAAGTTCGATTACACCAATACACTGACCTTTTACACGCATAGGAATTGCGATCATAGTTTTAGTGATATAACCGGTTTTATTCTGAACTGTAGTTGAAAAACGAGGGTCTTTACCAACATTATCAACTATTACATGTTTATTGTTGGTAACAACCCATCCTGCGATAGAATTTTTTTCTACAAGAATGTTTTTTGCCTCAGCTCCCTTAGGCCCCAAGGCAACTACAAAATGAAGGGAATCATCTTCTTTGTTTACAAGAAGAAGGGACGAAGACTCACATTCTACAAGACGCATTGCTGATTCAAGAATATAAACCAGCAGTGCATTTACGTCAGAATAATTTGAGTTAATCCGTCCGTTAATCTCGATGAGTGTTTTAAGTTTGTCAAAACTAAGAGTTTTCATTTCACTCATCGAAATCAATTAGTTGTTTTTCTGGTCGTTGAGCATATCACCCAGAGTGTAAGCACCATCATCATTGTCTGAAGAAGACATATACTGATTGATTTCTTTACGGGTCTGAGCTTTTTTATATTCTTTTACAGAGAAACCAACTTTTTCCTTATCTACATTAATATCTACAACGTAAACGTTAATTTTATCGCCTGCATTGTATTTTTTTACAGCTTCTTCGTAAGGAACTTCTTTATCATCGCTTAAGTTTGCCTTATTAACGAGACCTTCGATTCCTTCCGGTACTTTTACAAATACACCGAAATCTGTAATTGAAGTAACTTCACCTTCAAGAGTTGAACCTACTTCATATTTTTCAGCAAAAGCTTTCCATGGGTTAGCTGTAAGCTGTTTGATACCAACAGTAATACGGCGCTGTTCAGGATTTACATCAAGAACTTTTACGTCAACTTCCTGATTTACAGTAAGTTCACTGCCTGGATGCTTAACTTTCTTTGTCCATGAAATATCTTCTGCACGGAGGAAACCGTCAATGCCTTCTTCAAGCTGAACGAAAGCACCGCCGTTTGTAATTTTTACAACTTTTCCGTGAACAGTTGAATCTACTGTATATTTTTCTGAAATTGTATCCCAAGGATTTGGAGTTACCTGTTTAAGACCAAGTGAAACGCGTCCGGCCTGAATGTCATATCCAAGAACCATACACTTAACTTTTTCACCGATCTTAACCATATCAGCTGCCTTATTGATTTTTTTAGTCCAGCTGAATTCAGAAATATGTGCAAGGCCTTCAATTCCTTCTTCAAGTTCGATAAATGCACCGAAGTCAGTAAGTTTTGTTACTGTACCTTCTACGATATCTTCAACATGATATTTGTCTTCAAAGTGAATCCAAGGATCTTCTGCAAAATGCTTGAGGGAAAGATTGATTCTTTTGTCATCTGCGTTAAGGGCGATAACTTTAAGTTCAATTTCCTGTCCTTTCTTTACAAAATCCTTTGGACGTGTTACATGGCCCCAGCTCATATCGTTGATATGAAGAAGTCCGTCAAATCCGCCGAGATCAATGAAAGCTCCAAAACTTGTGAATGACTTTACAGTACCCTTAACGGTATCACCTACCTGAGTATTTGCAAAGAATTCATCACGAGCCTTATTCATTGCTTCTTCAAGGAATTTTCTGCGGTTTACGACAACATTTGCTTTGTTATCTGAATATAATCTTTCAATATAAAATTTAGAAACAAGTCCGATGAGCTTTTTAGGTTCATCTACTTTTGTGCTGTCTGACTGGCTGATTGGCAGGAATGCGTGGATATCACCGCCGAGGTTAACGTCAAAACCACCTTTTACTTCTTTTTCGATTTTTCCTTCTACAGGTGTTTTTTCGTCAACAGCTTTACGAAGGTCTTTCCAGAGCTGTTTTGACTGAGCCTTAGTGTAAGAAACTTCCGGTCCATTGCGTCCGAAAAGTTTAACTAACTGTACGCTTAAAACATCACCTACTTTCGGGAGTTTTCCGGCAAATTCCTCAACTGGAATCTTTCCTTCTGATTTGGCTCCATCAATATTGATGAAAACAAGTTCGTCTGTAACTTCGATTACAGTACCATCTACAAGCTGACCATCTTCAAGAGATTTAATATCCTTGAGAGATTCCTCAAATTGTGTTTTGAAAGAGTCGTTTGATTCTTCCTTTTCCACTTCCATCTGTTCCATAGCAGTCCCTTTATTTTGAATTTTGTCTAATATTATCTCACAAACCTGTTCTATCGTCAAGGTTGATGTATCAATATAGAAAGCATCCGGCGCACGGCGTAAAGCCCCCTCAGCCTTGTTTTTATCAATTTCGTCGCGCTTAATGATTGCCGCTTTTACTTCTTCAAGCGTCATGTTTGAAACACCCTGATCAAAGCGTCTCTGCGCCTGAACATCAATTGAAGCATCAAGATAAAACTTATATTCTGCATTCGGGAATACAACAGTCGTCATGTCGCGGCCTTCACAGATAATATCAAGAGACTTTGTTATTTCCTGCATTCTGTCATTTACAAGGTGACGGATTTCTACAATTGAAGAAACCTGTGCTACACGAGAGCTGATTTCATCATCATGAAGGTGATCTTCAACATCAGTACCGTTTAAAACAAGACGTGAATTCTTATATTCAAGTTTCTGCTGCTTACAGAATTCAACAACCTTCTGAGTATCGCTAAGGTCAAGAGCAGTACCGTTCAAAGCCATTGTAAGGGCACGGTAAAAACTTCCGCTGTTGAGATAAGTTATATGCAGCTTTTTTGCAATAATAGATGCAATAGTTGATTTTCCTGTTCCAGCAGGACCATCCATGGCAATAATCATATGATTCTCCTTTTTGTATATCGCAGCAGCGGGCATGCAGCCACTGTTATTTTTTACATAATTCCAGAAGCTTTTTTACTTCATAATCAGTCAATTCCCTTGATTCTCCTTCTTTTAGCGTATCCAGGGTAATATTTCCGATTCTGACTCTCTGAAGACTCCTGACAGCTGCTCCTGCATCAACAAAAACCCTTCGGATTTCACGGTTTTTTCCTTCCACAAGAACAACTTTCATTTTATGTGTATTAATTATTTTTGTTTCTTTAGCCTTATAAAAAATGCCTTCAACCCTAACCCCACGACTGAACTTAACATCAAGCCCTTCAGGCAGAGGATAACTGGTTTCAACGAGATATTCTTTTTCAATTTCACTTGAAGGATGACTCAAGCGGGCTGCAAAATCTCCGTCATTCGTAAAAATTATTGCCCCGCGGCTGAACATATCAAGACGGCCTACATTATAGAGGCGCTCTGAATATTTATCTTTTAAAAGTTCAACGGCTACTGGACGTCCCTTTTCATCGGACTGTGAACAGACATAACCCGAAGGTTTATTTAAAAGCACATAGACTTTACGCTTTTCAGGAATTATTTTTTTTCCGTCTAAAGTAACCTCATCTTGTGAAGTTACTTTTGTACCAAGTTCTGTTACAGTTTTTCCGTTTACACAGACCCGCCCTTCAAGAATAATCTTTTCTGAAGCACGGCGGCTTGCAACTCCACAATGAGACAGATAAACCTGGAGACGAAGCTCTGATTTACTATCGGGCAAGTTCGAACCTCTCGGATTCCTTTTCATCAAGCTGAGGTAAATCTGCTATTGAATTAAGACCAAAAAATTTAAGGAATTCTTTTGTTGTGCCAAACTGACATGGACGTCCGGGTGCATCTTTTCTTCCTGTTTCTTTTACAAGCTGCCTTTCCTGAAGAAGACGGATCATATTATCAGGCGGAACGCCACGGATTGCTTCAATTTCGGCCCGGGTAATCGGCTGCTTATATGCGATTATTGAAAGAACTTCCATGGCAGAACGGCTCAAACGTCCCATATTTTTATTTCCATAACGTTCTTTGAGGACTTCCCAGTATTCTTTTTTAGGAGTTAAAGTCCATCCTCCGGTTATAACCGAAAGCTCCATTCCGGAATTATCCTGACTGTACTTTTCTTTTAATCCTTCAATACACTGACTTACAACATCTTCTGAAAGTTCAGTAATTTTTACAATTGATTCAACAGTCAGAGGCTCACTGTCCAGGAATAAAACAGCTTCTACAAGCCCCATTTCTTTTTCAAGATTCACATTCATATTTTACATTATGCCTTATTTTTAAATTATTTTTAACTGTTTTTATAAAGATTATGCAGCATTATTTCTACAAATTTTAATGTCACCGAACATCCTGTTCTGTAAAATTACCGCAATCTTGTCTTTTACAGCTTCCAGCAGAGCCATGAATGCACAGATTACATCAAGTACATTGCCTTTGCGTACAATTAAATCTGTAAACATACACTCATTCTTCTTTTCTAGAAGTTCATTCATAAGGGTTATTTTTTCGTTTACAGAAATCTCTTCATACATATCGATTATTTTCGCATCAGAATACTGTGAAATTAAATTCTGAAAGATTTTCTGCATCTGCTGCAAAAGATCCCAGGTATCAACCTGCTCCCACATTCCTTCATCATCAAACGGAAGAACCCTCTGAATCTTTTTGCGCTCAAAATTCCATTCACTTTCATCCTCTTTTTCTTCCATAAGATTGGAAAGTTTCTTGAATTTCTGATATTCAATAAGTTTTTCTACAAGTTCTTCACGAGGATCATCAAAATCAAGATCGTCGTCAACTTCCACTTCAACAGGAAGCATCATTCTGCTCTTTATGTAAACAAGACGTGCTGCCATATTATAAAACTCAGACAAATCACCAAGTTCAACCTGAGAAGCGTAATCAAGGTATTCAAGAAACTGTTCAGTTATCTGAGCAATCGGAATATCATAAATATTAATTTTATTGTCACGGATTAAAGCCCATAAAAGATCAAGAGGACCTTCAAATTCACCGGCAGTATATTTATGAACTGTCTTGTTTTTTTCTCCGTCGTTTTCTACGTCAGTAATCTGTAATTCGCCCTGCTGTTCCATCTTTTAATCCTCTTTAAGTTTTAGAAAATCCTGAGCGGAAAGAATTTTTTCCACTCCCTGCGAATCTGACTGCGATGCAAGCTTCTCATAATCCGCCTTATTTATAAAATCGGCAGAATCATTTAATAACTCAAGTAAAGGAATCAAAACAAAAGCGCGCTCTGCAATACGAGGATGCGGTATTTCAAGATCAGAAGTTTTTACCGTCTGATTTCCGAAAAACTCAATGTCAATATCAATGGAACGGGGACCGTTCCTTATTTCTTTGGAACGGTCCCTGCCCAGAGAGGATTCTATTAAATGGATTTGTTCAAGAAGTTTGTGAGGCGTTACAGCTTCACAAACACTGATGCGTACAGCCATGTTGTAAAAATCTTCCTGATTTAATACATACATAGGTTTTGTACGGTAAACGGAAGAAACGGTGATTCCAGGGTAAAGTTTTTCCATCTCCATGCAGGCCATCGAGAGAAGAGTTAAACTGTTTTTTCCCATCCATGATCTGTTGGACCCCACCCCCAGAATCACATCAGTCATACTTAAAAAAGAGCATCCTTAGCAGAAGGTGTAACTTCTACTGAATCATCGGGTGCAGGTGTTTCAGATTTTTTCTGAACCTTTGCACTCTCAGCGCCTGTTTTTAACTGGTCAGGATATACGGGTTTCCCGTCTTTAGTTTTTAACACCTGTCCCGGAAAAACTTCCGCGCGAATCTGAGATTCAATCTGTTTTGCAATTTCAGGGTTATTCTCAAGGAAAGCAACAGCATTTTCTTTTCCCTGACCGACTTTTTCTTCTCCACGGGTATACCATGCACCACGTTTATCAATAATCCCATGTTTTACAGCCGAATCAAGAAGCGATGCCGTAGCAGAAATTCCTTTCCCAAAATAAATATCAAGTTCAACCTTACGGAACGGAGGCGCAACCTTGTTCTTTACAACCTTCACCCTTACACGGTTTCCAACTGCATCTTCATCACCTTTACCGTCAATTGATTCAATGCGCCGGATTTCAAGACGTACAGAAGAATAAAACTTCAGTGCGTTTCCACCTGTTGTAGTTTCAGGATTTCCGAACATAACACCAATCTTCATACGGATCTGGTTAATGAAAACAATCATACACTTACTCTGATTTACAATAGCAGTAAGTTTACGAAGTGCCTGACTCATAAGACGTGCCTGAAGACCAACATTAGCATCTCCCATATCACCTTCAATTTCTTTCTGAGGTGTCAATGCTGCAACAGAGTCTACGACAATAATATCCACCGCCCCGGAACGAACAAGACTTTCAGTTATCTGCAGAGCCTGTTCACCAGATTCTGGCTGAGACACCCAGAGTTCATCAATATTTACTCCAAGATTCTTAGCATAAACCGGATCGAGGGCATGTTCTGCGTCTACAAAAGCCGCAATACCGCCGAGTTTCTGAGCCTCAGCAATCGCATGCAAAGCAAGAGTTGTTTTACCAGAACTTTCAGGGCCATACATCTCAACGATTCTCCCGCGCGGGTAACCGCCTACACCGAGAGCTTCATCAAGCAAAATAGAACCTGAAGGTATTACATCAATTCCCTGTGCATCGGGCTGAGATCCAAGCTTCATGATAGCGCCGGCACCAAACTGTTTTTCAATCTGGATGCGGGCAGCTTCAAGAGCCTTAAGTTTTTCCGACATTTCTGCCGGCTGAGTTGTTTCTGCCATTTTAGCCACCTTAATCCTCCCACTATATATATGGCGGTGAAATTCAATTTCAACACATTTTTATTAAAAAAAAATTAATTTTTTTTAATATTTATTATTTTTCTTCGTTTTTTCTCAACGGCTGATAGACCGATCTTCCGAAAAGAGAAAGTTTTCCGTTTTCAACTCCGATTTTTGCAAGAATTCTTACGGCCCTGTCGCCTTCAATTTCAGGAACAGGCGGAGGTGAAAAATAAACCGGAACTATTCCGTCAACTCTCTCAAGGTTTTCGTAGCCGATTAAAAGGTCACAGCGGTATGTATCTTCAAGTGTCTGTGCATTTGAAATTCTGCCTGACCATGCAGTCCAGCAGCCGATGTATAAAACCGGATCCCCTGCAACATCCGCATAAGAAAAGTTTTCTTCACCGCGGTTAACAAAAGTATCAAAAGTCGGTTCTTCAAAATAAGAAAGAAGAAGATTAGCCTTAGCCTTTACGGATGAAGAAGCATTTGAATTTAAAAGACGGTTTATCTCAACCCTGGCTGAATTATCCCTGTAATCCTGAAAATAAAGTTTTGCCTGATTATAAGTTTCTTCAATCTGAGAATCTGTAAGGATATAACGGTACACTCCGCCGGAAAGATCTTTTTCCTGAAGATTATTTTTTTCTTCTGCGCTAAGGGCAAGTTCAGTCAAATCTGCACGGCGCCCTGACGAACCGTCCGGACTTTTATTTACGCAGTAAAGAATAAGACAGGCTGCGGCAATACCTGCAATTGCAGAAATAATTATTCTTCCCGCTTCACCTAAATCCTTACCAATCGGCGGATAAAACTTTTCTATCTTTCCAGAATCTACCCATTTTACGATTGTCTCATAATCACAATTATGACGGATAAAACTTAAAGCGGCCTGTGCCCGCGCATTTTCAGGATCTATATCAAGGACATCAAGATAATACTGTATGGCAATATCTGTATCTCCCCTTCTTAAATAAAGGGCTGCCTGTCCGAGAAGAAGATTTTTATCCCTTATTTTAATATGACGCGCCTGCTGAAAATATCTGTTTGAATTTCCAGTGTCACCTGCATAAAGACAAGCGATTCCCAAAGTCAGGTAATAATCAAAACTTTCCCTGTAAATTTCATGAACATTTTCAAGGGCAATAATTGCCTTTCCAAACTTCCGCCGTCTTATAAGAGAACGCGCAACATCAATCACCGGTCTGCTCATTTTAATTCTGCTGCCTTACGATTTTTAAAATTGCATCAAGTTCTGCGCTCAGCTGTCTTACTTCCTGTCTGTCAACAGTTTCAGGATTACTCTGCAGAGAATTAATTCTGTTGATAAGCTGCTGTATATATTCAGGATCAAGCTGCTGCTGTGTTACAGGCGGAAGAATAAACTCAACGTCTGTTTTTCTTACCTCAACATCAGTTTTTACAGGAGGTTTTACCTGTTTTTCCGGCTCAGCAGATTTTTCTTCTGCCGGCTTTTCTTCTGTTTCAGGAGTTTCTTCCTTTTTGAGGGAATCTACATAATCAAGAGCGGCTGGTTTATCTCCGTCAAGGCCTGCCCCGATATAATAAGTCCATGACGCGGTTTCTGCACTCTCAAGTGAAACTTCAGGCCAGTTAACGCCAAGAGCAGAATTATTATATGCAGAAATTGTATGAAAACTTCTGTCCTGAACACAGTCAAATACCCACGGATCTTTTCCGAGATTACTGATATTTGAAAGAACGGCCCTGGAAGGCTTTTGTGTATCAGGCACATCAAAAACAATCTGAACCGAAGTCTTTAAGTTAGAAGAAACAAATGCCCTGTCCTTTGAAAAATCTTCGTACATTTTTTCTGAATCAATTTTAGCACCGGCGGCTGTCGTAAAATGATAGTCAGTTCCTTCACCTAAAATAGTATCAAATACCTTTTTTACTGCAAGCGAAGTCTTTTTTGAGCCTGTATTAGTAAGATGAACCGTAACTTTTAAAATATCAGGTGAAGCATCCGGTTTAGAAGGAATAAACTCATAATCTTCTACTACCTGAACAGTCTTTTCCACATAATATGCAAGCTGAATACCATTATTCGTTCTTCTGACTTCCTTTTTAACACCTGCATCTTTATTCAGACGGTAAACTCCGCCAGGAGTTTTTACAAAAAGAGAAGATGATGTTGAATCTTCATATTTTGAAAATAATGAAATTTCATGTTTTTTCTCATCAATACCGTAAAGGCAGACAGTTCCGTTTGAAGCCTTAAAAACAGCCTTCATATTTGCACCTGAAATCGTATATTTTTTTTCAGGAACATATATTACGGCAAGATATTTATCAGTCCTTTCACGGGCCTTTTCCTTGGCAAGACGTGCTGCTTCTTTTGCCTTAGCTTTTTCTTCCTGCTTTTTCTTTTTAAGTTCAGCCTTTTCAGCTTCAGTTAAAAGCTTAGGCGCTTCTTCGTCAGAATCTGCAGATTTTTCTGTTTTCTGACCGTCACTGTCTGAAAAAGCTTCATCTGCTTCCTGTGCGAAAAAAGTACTTCCTGAAACAAAAATAAAGGCACCAAGAAAAAGTGCTGTAATATTTTTTATATTTTTAATTTTTATCATTCTTTTTCTCCTGACGCTGCTGTTCATTTAAAAGATACTGAAGGAAGTAAGCCTTTCTTTTTAAGGCAGCTACCTCAGGATCATAAACATCATCAAGCGGGAAATCATTCATATTTACTGACGGCTGCGAAGCTGACTGAGCAGCACCCTGCTTTGAAGTCTGAGTATTCTGTTCAGCATGCACTTCAGGTGAAGGCACACTTTGAGGAGGAAGAACTGAAGTTCTTGATGACTCTAATGCTGCATTTGTTGCAGAAAGTTCAGAATTAAGTCTTTTTTCTGCTGCAAGCTGGCTTTCAAGATCCTCAATACGCTTTCTTGCATCAGTAAGATTCCGCCTTAAGCCAAGTTTATCTTCTGTCTGATAAAGTTTTATCTGTCTTTCATAATCTTCCCTTGCGGCAAGATTTTCTTCACCTGTTACTTTTAAAAGATACACAAGTTTTTCTTCGCGTTCACGCTGATTAATCATTTCGATTCTGTAGCGCGAATCAGTTACTTTTGAATCTGACGGAAAATCAATAACAATTCTTTCGTATAAAGAGCGGGCTGAATCAAAATTATATTCTGCATAAAAACATTCTGCTATCCAGTAAAGCGCACTTGCATAGAGCTCAGAATCCTGATTCTGATGACAGAAATCACTCAGCACAAGAACCGCGTCTTCATTTCTTCCTAAAAAATGAAGGGCTCTTCCCTTCTGAAAAAGCATGTACGGTGCATAGTGACTTTTTGCAAACTTCTGAACAAACAGGCTCGAATCAGTTACAGCCGAGCTGTATTCTCCGGCGTTCATTTCACTCATTACAAGCATATAAAGAGTTTCCGCATCATAACCTGCAGAAGAGCTTCCTGCCTTTCTTAAGAAAAACATTGCAGAAGTCCAGTCACTTTTTCTGTAAGCATCAAAACCGCGCTCCTGGTCAGGAGTATATTTCTGAGCCTGCAGACTGAAAACCAGAGCAGCAAAAGTAAAAGCACAAATCAGGAATCTTTTAGAAGTTTTCATTTCTAAGCCTCCCATTCAAAAGAACCGTTAAAAAAAGCAGAACCGGAAACAACAATATCTGCTCCGGCATCAAGCACAGCGCCGGCAGTCTGGCTGTTAACCCCGCCGTCAGCTGAAATAAGATATTTATACCCTTTCTGTCTGCGGATTTCAGAAAGTTCTGCGATTTTATCTGTACAGTAAGGAATAAGTTTCTGTCCGCCGAATCCAGGATTTACAGTCATAACAAGAACAAGATCAACAAGGGGAAGAATTTCTTTTATGGCACTTACAGGAGTTGAAGGAACAATTGAAATTCCCGCTTTTTTCCCGCGTTCATGAATATGATTTATAAGGCGGTCAATATGAACACATGCTTCCTGATGAAAAGTAATCCAGTCTGCTCCCACATCAATAAAACTGTCCGTCATTTCATCAGGCCGTTCAACCATTAAATGAACGTCAAAGGGAAGTTTTGTAAGTGAGCGGATTGATTTAATAACCGGCTGGCCGTAAGTAATCTGAGGAACAAAATGTCCGTCCATGACATCAATATGAATTAAACCTGCCCCTTTTTCTTCACAAAGTTTAACAGCACTCTTAAGGTCTGAAAAATCTGAAGAAAGAAGCGATGGTGCTAAAATTTTACCTTTCATTATTCCTAGATTTTAGCAGAAAAGTGATACAAAAACAATAATAAGGTATGATATTAGAGAAAAAACAGTGCGTTCCGGAGTCCTTTAAAAATATTTTAAAAATTCTTCAAAAAAAAGTATTGACAGATTGCAAATTGTAAAGTATAAACTTTACCCCAATTTTTCTAAAATTTCATTAGTTTTATTGACTAAAGACCTCATTTCGCTATAATTAGAATTCAGGCATATGAGTAACCAGTCAGAAGAAGGATTAAAACAGGCTCACGAGATGCTCGAAAAAGGCAGACCTGATGAAGCTAAAAGAATCCTTGCAAACATCTTGGAATTTAACCTCGGAAACAGCGAGATTGATTTTACAATTTGGTCCTGCTCATTCTGGATTGATTTTCTTAAGCAGTTGTCTCACCTGGACAGTTATGAACAGGGAGAAAGCCTGTTTTTTCACTGGAAATCTTTTGAAGAAGCCCTGTGCAAAAAAAAGGAAATCTACAGAAGGACAGTTTTTGCCGTTCAGACCGGCGTATTCACCCTTGCCTTAAACAGTTATTCATCCGTAAATGCTGACAGTTTAAAACTTCCGGCCCAGAAAGCTGACCTGCTTTTAAAAACCGGTATCTGCAACAAAAAACTCGGAAAATACGATGTTGCGCGTTCGATTTTTCTCGAAGCAAACAAAGTATTACCGGGCTCTGCAAGAATCATTGCAGAAATGGCAGACTGCTGTGCTCTGTGCGGAATGGAAAACGAGGCAAAAGTACTTTTTCGGGAAGCTTTTTTTATCGATGCAAAAAAAATCGACATCAACCTTCTCGATTCAGAACTCATAAAATGCCTTATACAGCGTGTAAAAGACGAACACACAAGCTTAGAGCCTGAAATCCAGTTCTGGGTTCCGGTTTATGCAGTTTTGTACGGTGTCTTTAACATAAAGAGAGAGTTAAGGAGTGTCGAAGTCCTTAAACTTAAGCAGGATATATACGAGCTCGAATCAGAAATCAAAAATCCTGCAAACAATATAAAACAGCTCAAGCCTAAGCTGATTTATATGTATTTCCGGCTGGTTGACCATTATGTCCAGAAAAATCAGACGGGAAGTGAATTAAGCGACATACTGCTTAAAATTAAAATTCTGGACGGCGACATTTACCGCGATTACATAAAGTAAAAAAGAGTTCTAAAAGTCAGTTACAGATTTTTAGAAATAATATTTGCACACAACATACAGGAGAAAAACATGTCCGCAGAAACAGTAAGCAAAGTTGAGGAAATGCTCAAAGAAGAAAAATGGACAAAAGCAGCAATTTCTAATTTCACAAAGAACAAACTTATTGAACTTTCAGAAATTTTAGATCAGGCAAAGGCAGAAAACTGCACTGCAGAACTTAAAGAACTCTGCGATGCACAGCTTGCACACTCAAAGGAAAGTATCATTGCCCTTTACATTTCAGGAATTCTTGGTCTCAAACAGGGCAACCTTGACAATTCAAGCCTTGTAAGCCTTGTTGAACTTTTCCAGAATAACCACAAGGAACCTGTTGTAACTTACCTCTGCGAAACAATTCTCGACATAGATGCAAACAACAAATTTGCCTTAAGAACACTTGCAGACATCTACCGCGCTGCAAATGACAGCAAGGCATGGGAAATCTACGAAAAAATCGTAAAAATCGATGTAGAAGAAGCTGAAATTGCAAAAATTCTTGCAGAACACTACGAAAACGAAGGTGACCAGAAAAATGCAGTTGCTTACTACAAAAAAGCAGTTCTCCGCTTTGTAAACTCAGGCAACATGACTTCCCTCAAGGAAAGCTGGTCTAAACTCATTGCACTCACCCCTGAAGAAATCGACTTCTTCCTTCTCGTACAGCGCAAGGTTGAAAAAACAATCAGCGCAGACAAGAGTGCCCTTCTCCTTCACGATGTTTACCCTTACTACAAGGATAACGCTGCAAAAGATCCTAAAAAATGGGACACAGCAATCCAGATCTTAAAAATCATCCTCAGAATAGATCCTAAAGATAACTGGGCAAGAAACGAAATTGCAGCATGTTTCTCAGGCAAATATGCTAAAAATCCGAATACACAGGAATTCATCCGCTCTTCAAACCTTACACAGAGTTTCCGCAGCGTATTCGAAGCAATCAACGACTTTGAAAAGCACATTGCTTTCGGCGTAAAGAACTTCGTTTACCACAGAACATGGGGTGTAGGTATCATCACAAAAACTGAAAACGACACACTTACAATCAACTTTGGGAAAAAAACCGGAGTAAAACAGATGTCCCTCAAGATGGCAGTAAGCGCGCTTCAGCCGCTTGCACGCGACCATATCTGGGTTCTCAAGGCAACAAAATCAAAGGATGAACTTGTAAAAATCTTCAAAAATCCAAAAGACAAGTCAGAAGCCCTTAAAATCATCATCAAATCTTTCGGTAACAGCTGCGACTTCAAGAGAATCAAGCAGGAACTCGTTCCTTCAATTCTTACTGCAGGTGAATGGACTTCATGGAACTCATCAGCAAAAAGAACACTCGAATCAAATCCTGTATTCGGTGTAAATCCAAATAATATAAATGAATACATCGTCCGCGATGCAAAGATTTCTGCAGAAGAAAAACTCAGCAACGAATTCAAGGCTCAGAAAAACTTCATGCCACGTGCTGACGTATTCATGAAATTCCTTAACGATGAAGAAACAGACAAAGATTCAGAACTTTTCTCTGACATGTACAATTACTTCAAGGGCTTCTTAAAGGCCTTCACATCTGTAAACGAACAGGTTGTAGCTTCATACCTCATCGTTCAGAAAGTAAGCGCTGTTCTTCCTTCATTCGCATACACTCCCAACTTTTCTTTCGCCCAGCTTTATGCAGAAATTGAAAATCCTAGAAAGATGTACGAAGAATTAAAAGATTCTAAAAATACAACTTTACAGGAAGATTTCCTTGCAGCAATTAAACTTCTTCCGGACTGGGTTGATCAGTATATCGAACTCTTCCCTACAGTATTAAAGGAATCACTCCTTAAAACTCTCATCGAAAGCGGAAACACAGAAAAAGTTCAGAAGCTTGCAGTTAAAGCATTTGAGAACTTCCGTGATTACAGGGAAACAGTCCTCTTCTTCTTTGAAAAATGTCAGGAAGCAGAATGGTTCAAAAATGCAGGTATTTCTTACCAGAAACAGCTTATTACAATCGTTAACCTTATCGATCAGACATACCGTGAAATAGATAATCATGTTGATACAACAGAAAACAAAAAGATTCAGAAAAACGCTAAAAAACTTCTTTTCGGCGAAAAAGACGAAAAGAACGTTTATGCTGAACACATGCTTTCAAGCGACATGGATACAATGACTCACCTCTACACTCTCGTAGATGACATTGAAGATCTTGAAGGTGTTTACAAGCAGACTCTCCGCAACAAGATTCTTGAAAAATACCCTGATTACAAATTCCGCGCTAAGGAAGAAAAATCAAGTGCTCCAAAGGGAATGCTCGTAACAAAGGCTAAACTCGACGAAAAGAAAGCCCTCGAAGCAAAAATGACAACTGTTGATATTCCTGCAATTGCAAAAGAAGTTGCAGATGCAAAGGAAAAAGGCGACTTGAAGGAAAATGCTGAATACATCGCTGCAAAAGAAGCACAGCATAAGCTCAACAACGACCTTAAACGCCTCCAGGGCGAACTCAGCCGTGCGGTTATCTTCGACCCGACAACAGCTACAACATCAATGATTTCATTCGGTACAGAAGTTGTTCTTACAAACAACATTTCCGGAAAAGATGAAAAATACATCATCATGGGACCGTGGGAATCAGATCCTGATGCAGGAATCATTTCTTACATGTCACCGTTCGGAAACGAAATCCTTGATGCAAAAGCAGGAGAAAGGCTTGAGTTTACAATCAACGAACGCAAAAACGACTACACTGTTAAATCAATCAAACTTGCAAAAATGTAAGTTAAAGCGCTAAAAAAAATAAACCGGTTTTCATTTACGAAAACCGGTTTTTTATTTGCACATTAAACTATATTCAAAAATATATCGGCGCCTGTTACTTCAAAGACCTGACGGCAGAACTGGCTTGGATTTTTTATTACAAGCTGACGGCCGTCTTTCATGTTCTTATGAGCAGAAAGAATGACACGGATGCCTGCGCTGGATATATATTCCACATCATTCATCACAAGAACAAGTTTTCTTATTGTCATTAAAGAAAGATACTGCTTTATCTCCTGTTCAAGCCGGGAAGAAGCGTTAACATCAATTCTTCCTTTGAGTATCAGGGCTGCCTCAAAATCTTTTCTTACTTCTGTAATTTCCATATTTTTCTCCGTAAAGTTTTTCTGTTTTTTTAGTTTAATAAAGTGAGCTCAGAATTAAGCCTTAATATCAAGAATATCCTTAAAACCCGTTACCTCAAAGATTTCAAGAACTGTTTCATTTGCATTTATGATTTTAAGCCCGCTTTTTTTTGCAAAGGCCTTGTGAGCCTGAAGAAGTACACGAAGTCCCGCAGAAGAAATATATTCAAGCCCTGAAAAATCTATTATAAGCGAAGAAACTTCAGAAAGGTTTTGAATTTCACTTTCAAGTTCCCCTGCCGTAGAAGTATCAAGACGGCCAGCTACACTAAGTGTAACAGAGGCTGCATCTTCATATTTTTTAATTTCCATATAAGATTCCTTTTTTTTATTTTAGCATACAACATTAATAAATTTGGAAGAATTTATTGTTTCAATTCAAAAGAAAGCATTGTAATGTCATCAAACTGCTCTGCTTCCCCCGCAAAAGCATCAATTTTTGAGCGGATAGAGTCTAATGTCTGTGGGGCGGACATATCTTTTGTATTTTTTACGGCTTCCATAAGCCTTTCATCTCCAAAAAGCTCATTAGAGCTGTCAGTTGCCTCAGTAACGCCGTCGGAATAAACAAAAAGCTTATCCCCTTTTTCAAGTCTTATGGAATGCTCCGTATATTGAAGTCCTTCCATTCCGCCCAGAACAAAATTTGGTTTTGATTTAAGCCAGGTATACTCTCCGTTTGAATAAAGCACCGGTGAAGGATGTCCTGCATTTACAAATTTCAGTTCACGCGTACTGAAAGTATAGATTCCAAGCCAGCATGTAACAAAAAGTTCAGATTCATTGCCCTTACAGAGCTGTGCGTTCGCCCTGTTAAAAATCTCTGCAGGAGAAAGTTTAAGGTAAGAATAAAAGTCTAAAAGCACCTTGCATTTTCCCATAAAAAGCGCTGCAGGAACACCTTTTCCTGACACATCCCCTACAGTAAGCATCAGGTGGTCGTCATCGAGCAGAAGATAATCATAAAGATCTCCCCCGACCTCCTTTGCAGGCGTCATTGCTGCAAAAAGTTCAAAATCTTTTCTTTCAGGATAAGGCGGATAGTCTTTATTAAGCATATCGCTCTGGATTTTTGCGGCAACTGAAAGCTCCGTGCTGATTCGTTCTTTTTCTGCCGTTACCGCCTTAAGTTCCTGCATATTTTTGTAAACGTCGTGTTCCATCTGATGCACGGTATGCGCAAGGGTTCCGAGTTCATCCTGGTTTTTAACTGTCAGAAGAATATCAGAAGGCTCTCCTCCCCAGGAAGAAAAATGGTCTGTTTCCCTTGTAATCAGCGTAATCGGCCTGATAAAAGTGCGGTTAAAATAAAAAGTAAACAGGAAACCGAAAAGAACTGCAATTAAAACTTCAACTGCAATTACGATATTAATAAAAGTCCATCTGGCATCAACAAATTCCTGAATGCTTTTCTGAACGCCTATAACCGCACAGACTTTCTGATTTGAATCAAAAACAGGAAGCATAGCCGTAATGTGAGAACCGCTTCGTGTTTTAAAAGTATGACGGACAATTATTTCTGCATTTTCAAAAACCCTTTTTGCAGAACTGTTGTAATGAGGCTCATTGTAAACTTCAAAATATCCAGGTTCAAAAGGCGTCCATTGTCCGCCTTTTTTTACAGGATTATAAATATAAGTAATGTCCGTGTAGTTTTCTCCCTTAACAGATGAAACATAAAGCAGATTCAAATCAAACTTATCGACAAAGTCCTGCAGGATAGTAAAGACACCTTCATATTCTCCGTCGCGCTGTCCGGTAGTAATGTAATATTCAAAACGCTCAGGATTTAAGCATTCCCGGGCTGCTTCTCCGATTGAACGGATTGAAGCATCGTACTGCTTTCTGAAAAGACTGGTAAAAGAGGCATAACCTGCGGCAAAACAGACAGTACAGACTGCAAGGCCGGCAACAATAATTCCGGTCAGAACTTTTTTTGTAATTACAGGAATCTTTCGTCTTCTTCGCATATTCTCTCCTAAAAACACAGCTTTACACTCTCTATAGTGAAGTCTGAGACTTACTTACAGATTTTTTTATAAACAGTCAGAATGTTCTGTTTTCCGTCATAAAAATATTCAATTTTGTCCATATATTTTTTTACAAGAAAAATACCAAGACCGCCTATTTGTCTTTCTTCTGCACCCAGGCTTGTATCAGGCTCAGCCTTTTCAAGCGGGTTAAAAGGGATGCCGGAGTCCATAAAACACAGTGACAGTTCTTTTTCAGCCTTTTTATAATCAAGAAGAACTTTTACAGAACCTGGTTTTCCTTTATAAGCATAACTTGCAATATTCACAAAAACTTCTTCAACTGTAAGATCTATCTGCATCAGAAGTTTAGTGTCAGAAAAATCAGGTACTGACTGTTCTAAAAAAGTATGAACAAAACTATTGAGCTTATCGAGATTTTCATTTTTTGCCTGTAAATCCAGTGACTGCATATTATCCTTCCCTGCACCACATCGCACAGTAGGCCTGGGTACGTCCCGCGAAAGGCTCTTTTGCAAGAAGTTCCTTTACTTCCTGTTTTGTGTACCAGCGCGCTTCAATTTCTTCAAACTCAGAGTCACTCGGCTTAATTTCACCGGATGCAACACCAGTAATCACGATATTTTTCTCGTTTGAAAAGCCTACGGCAGAATAACTTGAGGGCCAGATTTCATCAATGTGGATAAGCGTAAGTCCCGTCTCTTCCCTCAATTCACGGACAGAAGCGATTGCAACATTTTCTCCCGGGTCAATTAATCCTGCTGGAAAGTTAAAAACCCACTCCCCCACAGCCATGCGGTATTCCCTGCTTAAAAGAATTTTCTGACGGCTCTCATCATGCATAATCATTATAACGGCATCAATTTTTGAATCATGGAGTTTTTCAAGTGAATCAATTTCTTTGGAGCGGCTTATAATCTCATAGGTTTTAGGTTTACCCGAAACAGTTTCGTATTCTATATTGTAGCGGGTAATAAACTTTCCTTCCTGAATTTTTTTTATTGATTTGAATTTCATCCGTTATCCTTCGTGTCTTTTGTCAGACTCCGCTGATTGTTTCATAATATATGCAGTCGTGAGAACATTTTCCTGAAAACATTCCGTTACACACATTCATTTTACAAAGCATCTGGGCTTCGTCATCGTTGCGGCTGATTCGCTTTCTTACATAACCGATATTTTCAAAATTGGATTCTTTTCCTTTTTCGAAGGCTGAACAGGTATTAATCCATACAACATTGCAGTCGTCATGTGCACAAAGGTCAAAAGACTGACGGAAATCGTAGGAACCTGTTGAAAATGAAGGAACAATTATTAAAGTCAGCTTAAAACAGCGCATAAGCTGCTCCATGTATTTTGTAGTAAGAAAGTCCTTACAGATTAAAATTGCAATACGGCCGATGCCCTCAAAATGAAAAATATTTACGACCTGACTTGCAAAGATTCCTTCAAGGTAGCCTGAACCGTTCTGTTCAATTCGGAAAGGATTTTGTTTGCTCTGACGGCAGATAACATTTCCGTATTTATCAAGAATCGTTACAATGTTGCTTTTTTTATGCCAGTAAGATGGCAGAATTATCATTGAGGGCACGTTCTCTTTTTCAGCTGGTGGAAGCGCTTTTATTTTTGAAGAAATAAACTCTTCAGTATGCGGATTTCCAAGCATCTCAGGAAAAACAATGATATCAGTTTTTTTTGAGCAGGCATCAAGTATTTTCTGCCAGATAAGATTATTTTCTGTTTCAAAATCAGAATTTTTATATTCAATACAAAAATACTGGACTTTTCCTTCACTGTACGGAATGACATCAAAACTTCTTTCAGAACGAAGCGGAGTTGCGGCAATTTTTAAACTGCGTCGTGTAGAAAAATCAGGAAAAAGATTTTTACTTAAGAAAAAATGGCGGTCAATCAGTTCACCGAGGATAGAATTATCCATCAGGAGCATGTTAAAGAGAAAGTTATCCATGCGGTTGTAACTGTGAGAAAGCCTGTGTTTTCTTTCCCAGACGCACGAACAGCGCGGCAAAAGCCCGATTCCGGAAGTTTCCCTGTTTGTATTAAGAACTACTGTAAAATCATCTTTCTGGGCATCGGCAATTTTCTGCTGAAGCAGATTTGAAAGGGATTCATCTAAAATCTGAATAAGGCCTAAAACCGCATAATAGTCACTGCTCTTTTTTAAGGCAGCAAGAAGCGTTTGAAGTGAAATAAAAAATCCGTCAGTGAGGTCTGTTTCTTTTAAAGTATGAATACAAAACAAATCTGAATCTTCAAACAGAGAAGGAAGATTCTGCCTGATTATTGAATTGATTCTGTATTTTTCTTCTTCAGAAACACAGCTGTACTTTACAAAAAAATCTTCAGTACAGGATGAAATTACAAGAGAACAGCTTTCTGCTATTATGTTGTAAATATTCATGACTTATTTTTTTAAAATCTTTTCTAAAGCCTTTACCAGATGAGTGTTTTCGTCGTGATTTTTAATTGAAACACGATACCAGCTTGAATCCATTCCATAAAAGTCTGAACATCCGCGGATTACTATTTTGTGCAGGGCAAGAGCCTGGCACAAAGGTGCATTGAACGGATTCGGTGTATGAAGTTCCTCGTTTACAAGGGACTGTTTTTTAGGACCGTTATGCCCTTTTTTATCTTTATTGTGTTCTCCAGAAGAGGCATAGGCTGCAGCTTTATTCTGAAGTTCTTCATTTAACTGAACTAAAATATAATTTCCTTCCCCGCTTAAAACCTTTGCTCCGGTAGAAACAAAAAACTCAGAAAGATATTTTCTCTCGTCTTTTACGAGCTTAATCATCTGACGGCGCCAGCTGTCGCTTTCAATTTCTGCCCTGATTACTGCAGTTCCCGTGACCTGTGCATCAGTTGAAATAGTCCACGGCCTCATTGCATTAACAAGCGGATTATAAACATCACTTGAAAAACAAAGGGCATAGCCTAAACGCAGGCCTGCCATGCCGTAAAACTTGGTAAATGCGTTGAGAATAATTAAATGAGGAAATTCATCACTGCGTGCAATAAGGGTGCGTACGTTTTCCTCAGCTTTTTCAGAAAACTGACAGAAACACGAATCCAGAACTAATACAGTATTTGATTTTTCACAGAGCTGGGCGATTTTAACAATCATCTCAAACGGCATTACGTTTCCCGCAGGATTTGAAGGACTTGCCATGAACATCAGCGGAACACCGCCTGAAAGGATTTTTTCAAGACGGGCTAAATCATTTTCAGTGAATTTAAAATCATTTTTTTCTTCAAGGGTAAGATGAAGGATTTTTTCGTCACTACAGGCCATTAAAAGTGCATTTTCATATTCTGAAAAAGCAGGCTCTACAATAAGGTTAAAAGCAGTTCCCTGAACGTTTTTCCCAAAAACCATGGAGATAAGCTGCGTAATGTCAGCAGCACCGGAGCCGCAGAGAACAGGTCCCTTGAATTTCCAGTATTTAGAAAGGGCTTCCTTGAGTTCCGTACAGTTAGGGTCAGGATAGGCTGCAAGGATTCCCGGATCAAGCGAAAGTGCAAGAAGAGCCCTTGAAGCTGCTTTATGAACGCCCAGAGGACTTGTATTTGCAGAAAAGTCCAGATAGTCATTTAATCTTCTTGAATTAGTTCCACCATGAAAAAACATATTCTAATTATAACACCTTTTACCACTGATAAAAAGGGATTTTAACGACCTCAAAAAACACTAAATTGCAATTAAATGTTTTTTTTGATATGGTTGTTGATATTTTCAGATGTTACGTTTGAGATGACCGGCCAGGCATTTACAAGTATATCAATGAAGTACAGAAGGCTTTTTGCCTTCAATTCACAAAACGCCCGCACTAGCGGGAACAGGAGACACAAATGAATAAGTACGTCAAAAGATATCTTATTGATGCCTTAGGCGGAATGGCGCAGGGATTGTTCGCTTCACTTTTAACAGGAACAATCGTAAAAACACTCGGTCAGCAGCTTTTAAAGCTTGGAAGCAATGTTTTCTTTCAGTTTTTAGTTGATGCAGGAAACTTTGCAACTGACGCGCATGTTGTAGGTGCTGCAATGGCAGTAGGAATCGGTTTTGCAATGCAGGTTCCTGCCCTTGTTTTATTCACTCTCGCAGCAGCAGGTTCTGCGGCAAACGTTACAGGCGGTGCCGGCGGTCCCCTGGCAGTTTTGTTCATTACAATTGCGAGTGCTGAAGCAGGCTGTCTTGTAAGCAAAAAGACTAAAGTTGATATCATCGTAACACCGCTTGTTACACTTCTTACTGCTGCCCTTCTTACAGTTTTAACAGCAAAGTATATCGGTAAAGCAGCAAGTGCCTTTGGAAACATTATTGTATGGGCTACTACTCTCCGTCCTTTCATCATGGGAATTATAATTTCACTTCTGGTTGGAATTCTCCTCACACTTCCGGTTTCTTCTGCAGCCATCTGCGCAGCCCTCGGTCTTACAGGACTTGCAGGTGGAGCAGCAGTTGCAGGCTGCTGTGCACAGATGATTGGTTTTGCAGTAATGAGTTTCCCGGAAAACCGCGTTTCAGGACTTTTAAGTCAGGGACTTGGAACTTCAATGCTTCAGATGCCTAACATAATCAAAAATCCAAAAATCTGGATTCCGCCATGCCTTACATCAATCATTACAGGACCGCTTGCAACCTGTCTTTTTAAACTTGAAATGAACGGAGCTGCAGTAAGTTCAGGAATGGGAACCTGCGGTCTTGTAGGACAGATTGGAGTTATTTCAGGCTGGTACAATCCTTCAGAAGCAGCCCTTGCACATGGAGCAGCTGCAGTTAATCCCGGAGCCTTTGACTGGCTTGGCCTTATTTTAATCTGTTTTGTTCTTCCAGCCCTCCTTACATGGAGCTTCGGACTGTTATTCAGAAAAACAGGATGGATAAAAGAAGGAGACCTTGCACTTTCAGACTAGTCTTATGAAATAAAAGTGCACAAAAGAATGACTATGCTTTCAGACCGGTTAATCAAACTGACACAAAACATCTTCTGTCTTAAGGGCCCGACAAATACCGGAGTCATAAGTCTTCCCAAGAAAGACGGCTCAAGTCATATTTATTTAATTGACTCAGGCAACGATGATGCTCAGGCCCTCACAATTCTTGAATGCATAACTCATTCTTTTGAAAAACCTGTATTAAAGGCAGTAATCAATACACATTCCCATGCAGACCACTGCGGCGGGAACTCTTTTCTTAAAGAAAAAACTTCCTGCCAGCTCTGGGCCAGCACGGGAGAAGCGGCAATAATGGACTGTCCTGTAATTGAAGCAGGCCTCATCTGGGGAGGAATGCCTGTCCAGGAGATGAACACTCCGTATTTCGTTGCAAAGCCATGCAGCATAGATAAAACTTTTAAAAACGATGAATCCTTTATCCTTGAAAATACAATCGAAGTCCAGGCAGTAAGCTTAAAAGGCCATTACATTGACCAGACGGGCTTTCTTGTAACTGACACTGACGGTAAAAAAGTTTTTTTTGCAGGTGATGCCTTAAGCGGAAGAAACGTTATAAAAAAATACTGGATTCAGTATCTTTTTGATGAAGAGCTGTCTAAACAGAGTCTTAAAATAATTTCAGGAATTAAGGCAGATTTCTATGTTCCAGGGCACGGAGATTATGTTTCTGAAATTGAAGGTCTGGTTGAATTAAATCAGCTCGCCCTTCTTGAAACAGAAAACCTGATTCTGGATGAATTAAAAGAACCCAAAACGCTTGAGCAGCTTTTAAAAAACACAGCAGACAGAAACGAAATCAAAATGCACTTAACGCAGTATTCGCTTATCGGCTGCACACTGCGCTCATACTTAAGTGCACTGTGCAACGCAGGTAAAATCCGGTACGAAATTAAAGACAATATAATGTACTGGTCTGCCATCTGATTTTATTCAGTGACTATTTTTACTCCCGCAGAGCAGCCTAATCTGTCTGCCCCTGCATTAACCATCGAAAGCGCTTCTTCAAAACTGTGAATACCGCCGCTAGCCTTCACTCCCATGTCTTTTCCGACGGTTTTACGCATAAGTTCAACGGCATGAACTGTTGCACCGCCAGTTCCAAAACCTGTAGAAGTTTTTACAAAATCAGCTCCAGCCTCTTTTGCAAGTTCAGAGACTTTTACGATTTCTTCATCATTTAAGTAACAGGTTTCTAAAATAACCTTTACGATAATCTTCGCGCTTTTATCAGTTTCAACATCATCGCAGGCACAGCGTACGGCATAAATCTCTTCATATACTGCATCCCAGTCCTTATCTTTTACGGCACCGAGATTTACAACCATGTCAACTTCATCAGCCCCTTCAGATACGCACATAGCAGCCTGACTTGCCTTGTCGTCTGCAGAATTTGCTCCAAGAGGAAAACCGATAACTGTACAGACCTTTACAGAAGAGCCGTTCAGTAAATCTGCTGCAAGCGGAACATAGAACGGATTAACACAGCAGCTTGCAAAACCGTATTTTATAGCCTCGCTGCAGAGTTTTTTAATATCTTCTTTTCCTGCGCAGGCAGAAAGCTGTGTATGGTCAATCATTTTTGCAATTTCATTTTTTGTCATAAAAATCCCCTTAACAATATTCTTCAAAACCAAAATATCACATTAACGGCAAATTAGCATAGGCTAAATCGTACGTGATTTTGCCTTTTTTTCTTGTTCTGATGAATTTTCTGTGCTAAATTATAAACACAAACTTTTTAAGAGGTAGGCTATGGCTTATAAAATTGACCCTAATTCATGCGTAAACTGTGGTACATGCGAACCAGACTGTCCTGTTGGAGCTATCAGCGAAAACAACGGTCACCGTGAAATTGACGCTTCAAAATGTGTAGCATGCGGTACATGCGCAAGCGAATGTCCGGCAACTGCTATTTCTGAAGAATAGTCTGTTTTATCTTTATGGGAATCTGCAGGATTAAAGGTCTTGCAGATTTTTTTTTGCACCTTTATAGTTATATTCATCATGTTAAAGCAGATTTTACAGGGCTATAAATCAATACTTTCCTCAGTTTTTAAGATTCTTTTTCTCCTGCTCTTATGTACTTTAACCGGGGCAGTTTTTGTTCTGCCGCTCTGGTATTTTGCTTCAAACCTTCCTGAAACCTACACTTTCTTTATTTCAGCCATTACAGCTGCCGTCTTAATTTTTTTAACGGTAAAAAAAATCAAAAAGACAGGAATAAGGCCGGCCCTGTTTTTATTTTTAAAATTACTGACAATAGCCGGCGCCCTTACATTAAGCGTATATTTAATTCTTTCAGGTAAAAGATTTTTAACTTTTGCTGTAATTCTTGCAGCCCTTTTTATCTGGGGACTCATCTCTTTTGTATTAAAAAACGGACAGTCAAAACAGGAAGAAAGTTTTAGTGAAGAATAAAATTCTTATTGCATCTGTTTTTTTATTTTTTTCAAGTCTTTTCCTGTCTGCCATGGAAAATGAATGCATAAAAGTTGAAAGTTCAAAACTTCCATACATAAAATACCCGGATTCAAAAGACCTTGTATTCAGACAGTTTCAGGAAGACGCTGATTACAACGCACAGGTTTTTCCAGACTACAAAACTTTTGACAAAAAAGGAAACGAAAAACGACTGATTTTAAGTTTCTACAAAGTACACATCCCTGATAACATGGATTTTCTGTGGCTTTCTTCAAGGTTAAGTCCAGTTTTTAAAGACACATCTGCCACCTTAAACAGACTTTCTTCTGCTGATACAGTAATCGCAGGAAAAGACCTTTTGATCTGTTCTTTCAGCGGACTTTTTATTCCGGAGAATGCTGAGAGTGCGTGGGAGCAGCTTATTTTAAAAGAACACCTTACAGACGGCAGCCTTAAAAGTGCAAGGCTTTTTGATATAGACGGAAAAAAGTTTTATTTTCTTGAAAGGGACCGTTTTGATTCGACCACCTCCCTGTTTTTTCTTGATACAAAGATGCTCTGCCCCTTAAAATCCAGAGTTCTGACTTCAAATTTCGGCTACAGAATAAGCCCGATTTCTGGTAAATGGAAGTTTCACTCAGGAATTGACCTTGCGGCCCCTGAAGGAACTTCTGTCTTTGCCTGCAGGGCCGGACAGGTAAGTCAGACAGGTTACAATGCAACCTACGGTAACTTTATTATTCTTCTTCACTACAATGGAATGACAAGCGTGTACGCACATCTTTCAAAAATATCAGTTGAAAAAGGCGCAAAGATAAACGGCGGTACTGAAATCGGCAAAGTCGGAACGACAGGCGCAAGTACAGGCCCCCATCTTCATTTTGAGCTTAGGAAAAACGGAAATCCAGAAGATCCTGGAAAAATGATAAATTTTTAAATTAAAAGCCGCTTTTTACAGTGAAAATAAAAAAAATAGAAAAGCCTCTAATTCTTTTCTATACAAAAAAATATTCTTAAAGTATAATTATTTTGAATCTGATTATGAAAAGTATTATACAAAACTGTAAAAAAGTCCTGCTTTCTCTTTTTCTTTTCTGTCCGTTTTTATTAAATGCAGAATCCTTCAGGGTTGCAAAAATGCATAAAATGATGCTTCCGGACGATTATTCAGCAGTTACTTCATATTCAGGTATTTTTGACGGAGTTGCCATAGTTCTTCCAGACGACAGGACTTTTATAACCGGAATTGAACTTACAATTAAAATCCCTGAAACAGTTGCACAATGGCGCGATACAGTTGCCTATCTTTTTTATAACGATATTACTCCTTCCCCTTCAGAAAATACAATTGATTACACAGGAAACAGGACAAGCCTGAACACAATTCCGGGGCGTCTCAATCAGACTGTTTATATTCCCCTGAGCAGAAAATTCAGCATTAAAGAAAGTCCATATGCAAAAACTCTGGACCCCACAGTACGCCTTACAGACAACTGTGTATTCTTCCGCTTTATGCTTGCAATGAAAGGTGCTCCTGAAAGCCTTGAACATGCACAGTTTGAACTTTCTGCACGTCCTGTTTTGAGCAGCGAAGGATATTTTTCACTTAATGTAAAAGAACCTGACGGTAAAAAGGCAGACTATAAAATCTACATAGATGACCAGAGTTTTTCTTCAAAACCTGAAAAAATCATACTTAAGGAAGGAGAACACCATCTTTCAATTACAAGTGATGATTACCGCAATGAAGTCAGAACCTTTATTGTAGAACAGGCAAAACATACAATAGTAAATGTTGAACTGCGGGGAATAGAACCTGTAATAAGGATTATTTCTCCAGAGAACGCAAAAGTATTCTTTGACGGAAAACCATTTACACAGACAAAAGACAGTTTTACTGCAACACCCGGAAGCCATACAATTAAGTTTGTAATCGGTGATTATGAAGTTGTAAAAAACATAAATGCCGATAACGGACGTTCCTACACAGTAAATCTGACTGTAGACGCAACAATTACTGAAGAAGAATAAAAAAAATTAAAAAATATTAAAGATTTTTACACATACTGACGATATTTAAAATGTCGGGCGTCAATTATCCCCTCCCACCCATTGAAGCCCGACTGCCTGATGGGCATAGGCCGGCGCCAGCCGGCCTTTTTTTATATCAAACACATTAACCATACTCTAACAAAAAAATAACAGCTCTCTGTTCCTTCGCGCTATCTTTTTTATACAGCCCGGTTGCGTTTTATACAAAAACGTACCACATTGACTTAAAGGCCTTAATTCCTTATTCTATAAGAATATGAATAAACTTAAAAAGTCTACTTACGCCTTTGTTTCCGGACTTTATTTCTGCGCAGTTTTCTTTGGCGCCGGTCTTGGACTTGCACTTTCAAATACAAAATTCTTAAAAGACAACGAACAGTTTACAGAATTTACTTCTGCACTTCCGACAAAACTTCTTGATATAAACGGTGAACTTATTACTGAACTTGCATCAGAAGAAAAGCGCGAAATCATAAGTTTAAGAAAACTTCCCCAGCACATGATTGATGCTTTAATTTCCCGGGAAGACAGGCTTTTCTATGACCATCACGGCTATTCACTCAAAGCCCTTTTCCGTGCCGTTGTGGGTAAACTTACGGGGATGTCTTTAGGCGGCGGTTCTACCTTAACCCAGCAGATTGCAGGAACCCTTTACTGTGACCGTTCGGACATGTCCTACAAACGAAAGCTCAAGGAACTGTGGTGGGCAATCCAGATGGAAAGGCGCTACACGAAAGATGAAATCCTTGAGTTCTACCTCAATAAAATTTATTTTGGCGGCGGCACCTACGGTGTAAATGCTGCTTCAAAATATTACTTCGGTCACGACGCAACACAGATTACTCCCGCAGAAGCAGCAATTCTTGTAATCCAGCTTTCAAACCCTGCTTTCTATAATCCCTTTGAATATCCTAACAGGGCAATGGAAAGACAGAAAGATGTTTTAAAGACAATGGTTGCCTCAGGCTATATAACAAAGGAACAGTCTCAGGAAAGTTTTGAGCAGTACTGGGCAGATTTTGATTACACACGCATTTCTTCTGCCGCAGTATTCAGCCACGATGACAATGCTCCGTGGTTCTCTGAATATGTAAGGCGCGAACTTGGAAACCTCATCTACGGTGAAGAGGACATCTATACTTCCGGATTTACTGTAAACACAACATTAAACCTTAAAAACCAGGCTGTTGCACAGAGTGTAATGGACCGCTGGATTCCTTATGCTAACAGAACTTTCCAGCGCGGTAACAATGCACGCGTTGATTCAGAAATCCGGCAGTGGATTCCGCTTACAGAACTTTTAACTTTAACTTTTAATATTCCGGGCCTTAAGGTTAGCGAACAGCGAAATGAAACAATTGCAAAGGCTGAATATACCAGTGACATCAACCCGCTTGTTGACGTAATGTCGCTGATGTTCGGAATTGATTCCTTAAAGCTTGGAATCGTAAACAAATCAAACCAGCAGACAAAAGTAAATGCAAGTAAAACTACAATCGAAGGAACAATGATTTCCCTGGAAAATGAAACAGGCTACATCACGGCCCTTGTGGGCGGAAGCAAGTTTGACAGTGAAAACCAGTTCATCCGCGCCGTTCAGGCAAAACTTCAGCCGGGTTCATCATTCAAACCGCTCTACTACTCTGCGGCGATCGACAGCAGAAACTTCAGTCCGACTACAATTATTTCCGATACTCCTGTAGTATTCCACACGGCAGACGGAAAACCATACATTCCTCAGAATTTCCGCGGTGAATGGAAAGGCGATGTAGAACTCTGGTACGCACTTGCCCACTCAATGAACGTTCCGTCCCTCAAAATCCTTGACGGAATAGGTTTTGAGGCAGCAATTGACCGTGCTATTGCGTTACTAGGAATTCCTAAAGATGAAGTTCCTTCACGAGGCTTTGTACCGGGCTACCCTATCGGTCTTGGTGTATGTTCAGTTAAACCGGTTGAACTTGCAAGGGCCTACTCTGTATTTGCAAGCGGCGGTAAGGAAATTACACCAATTGCAATCCGCTCAATTGAAGACAGAAACGGCAATGTAGTAAAAAATCCTGAAAAAACACTCCGCTCGGCACAGCAGGCAAAAGGAAGTTCAGCACAGGTAATTTCTCCTCAGACTGCTTTTGTAATGACAGAACTGCTTAAAAATACAGTAAAAAGCGGAACACTTGCCTATCCGACTCAAAACGGTGACATTTTCAAGTATGAAGACGCAAACGGCAAAAAATACCAGATGCCGGCTGCAGGAAAAACAGGAACAACTCAGAACTGGGCTTCTGCATGGACAGCAGGCTTTACTCCGTATTATACTGCTGTATTCTGGTTTGGTTTTGATAACCAGGGAAATTCACTTGGTCTTGATATGACAGGCTCAACCCTTGCAGGAAAAGCATGGGCTGACTACATGGGAAAAGTAAACGCAGGCCTGCCGTTAAAGCAGTTCCCGCAGCCTGCAACAGGCGTTATTCAGGCTACGGTATGTTCTGTAAGCGGAGGAATCTTAACTCCTGAGTGCGGTAATCATAAAGTTACAGCATGGTATCTTGAAGGAACACAGCCGACAGATGTCTGCACAGTTCATTCTGCAATAAATCCAAGCCGCTCAATCGGAATCTGGCGTCTTGAAAAAGAACTCTACAAGGCAGGTTTTGCTTCAGAGCTTATAATCCGCGACAATCAGCCGCTGTCTGTTGACTTTACAAGACGTGCGGACGGATCATCAGAATACGGTGTATTTGATAAAAATATTAAAGAGCCGTTTGATATGATTGACGAAAACGGCTTTGCACCAGCATATAACTATTTGATGGATTAGCAAAAAACAAAATCCATCCATGGATTTTGTTTTTTTGCAGCAATTTTCTTCGAAAATTCCTGCTTGACTCAACAGCGCATCCCTGCGCTGCTTTTTCTGTAAGTGGCAGCAATTTTCTTTGATAATTCCTGCCTGACTCGACAGCGCATCCTTGCGCTGCTTTTTTTTGTAAGTGGCAGCAATTTTCTTTGATAATTCCTGCCTGACTCGACAGCGCATCCTTGCGCTGCATTTGTTGTAGTGGCAGCAATTATCTTTGATAATTCCTGCTTGTTTTTTCAGCGCATCCCTGAGCTGCTTTTTCTGTAAGTGGCAGCAATTTTCTTCGAAAATTCCTGCTTGATTTTTCAGCGCATCCCTGCGCTGCCTTTACATAAAAAAAGCCGCAGATTATATCTGCGGCTTTCAAGTCTTCTGTCAGTCCTACTTAAACACAAGTCTGCAGAACTTTTTCTTTCCTGCGCGAAGAACGATTTCTCCATCACTATCAAGGTCTTTTGAAGTTACTGTGTATTTAACGTCAGTGATTACATTTCCGTTTAAGGCGGCACCGTTCTGCTGAACAAGACGGCGGGCATCTCCGTTAGAGGCCGTGAGCTTTGCGGTTGTATAAAGATTTAAAAGACCTATTCCTGCATCAAGTTCAGCCTTTGAAAGCTCAATGGAAGGCATCTGTGTTTTATCCCCTTCTCCGCTGAATGCAGCCTTTGCACCTGCCAAAGCCTTGTCAGCTTCTTCCTTACCGTGAATTACTAAAGTAACCTCATAAGCAAGACGTTCCTTTGCTTCATTGATATTTCCCTTACAGATTTCTGAAATTTCTTCAAGTGAAAGGAAAGTGAAGAGTTTAAAGAACTTTTCTACGTCAGGGTCTGCAACGTTTCTCCAGTACTGGAAGAAATCATAGACAGGAGTTAAGGACGGATCAAGGAAAACGGCACCTTTTTCTGTCTTACCCATTTTTTTACCGTCTGAACGGGTGATAAGAGGGAATGTAAGACCGTATGCCTGATGCTCTGCATTGAGTTCAGTAGTTCCACCAAGCTTACGGCGGATTAAATCAACTCCGGCTGTAATGTTACCCCACTGGTCGTCTCCGCCAATCTGAAGGGAACAGCCGTGCCTCTGATGAAGCATGTAAAAATCATAAGCCTGTAAAAGCTGGTAGTTAAATTCAATAAAAGAAAGACCGCGCTCAAGACGCTGTTTATAGGCTTCGAAAGTAAGCATTCTGTTTACGGAAAAACATGAACCGATGTCGCGGAGAAAATCAATGTAATTCATGTCTGCAAGCCAGTTTTTGTTGTTATCAGAAAAAGCTGTTTTGTCATCAAAGCCGATAAACTTATCAAGCTGGGCCTTAATATTCTGAGCGTTCTGATCAATCTGTTCATACGAAATCATCTTGCGCATCTCAGTTTTCCCTGAAGGGTCACCGATTCGTGCAGTTCCGCCGCCAATAAGGGCAATACCGATATGACCGGCCTGGCGAAGATGCTTTAATGCAAAAAAAGGTACCATGTGTCCGATGTGAAGGGACGGCCCGGTAGGATCACAGCCGACATAAAAAGTCACCGGCCCTTTATCCATCAGGTCAGAAAGACCTTTTTCGTCAGTGCACTGGGCAAAAAATCCACGTGCCTTTAATGTTTCCAAAGCTTTATTCATTTTTTAGTGTTCCTTTTATTTTTAATGGAAATATTGTACTAAAAAAAACAGGTCTTTTCAATTAAGGTAAAAGATGTCCCGGTCAATCCCCTCTCTAAGTCAAGATATTTTTCGCCGGATGGAAAGAGGGCTATCCTGAAAACAGAGGGCGGTTGCCTGCCAGAAGGCATTTAAAACAAAAAAACTGGTCAGAAACTGTTTTGACCAATTAGGCAAGTTTACTTCTTTTCCAAACTGCCATTTCTTGCCTTTTTGGCTAATTTATCTTTGTTCTTATATGATTCGTTTCTGGATTCGACTGTAAGCACTGTTATTACGATTTTATCATCTGACATATATGCAATAAGCCTGTAATCCTTAAACTCTTTTGCCTTGAACCGCCACAGACCTTTCAAGTTTCCGACCAGTTCGGTACCGCCAAGTTCATAAAGCTCCCTTATGTTTTTAGCAGAAATAATTTTTTTAATATAGTCAAAGATTGCTTTCTGAATTGGTTTTTCAAGTTTAGTTATCTGTTTAGAAGCTTTTGGAGAAAAATCTACTGTGAACACAGTGCTTCTACCTCTTCAAGGCTGTATGTTTTTTTACCAGTCTTGACCCATTCGTTATAAGCTTCTTCTGCAAGATATACATCTTCCATATCATCAAGCTGTTGTTCTATTGCTTTTGTTGCGTAAAATGTTTTGGTTCTTCCTGTTTTTAATGCAAGAAGTTCAAGTCTTTTTTCTGTTTCAGGATTTAATCTTAATGCCAGCATACAAAACCTCCATAATATAATCTTTTATTTGCTATACAAATATAGCAATACATTATGTTTGTCGTCAAGGATTTTATTAAACATTTGTATATACCATCAGGAAAATGCAAAAGTCGCTTCCGATGTTTCTGATGAAAGAACTTTGCTACTAAAACACTATCGAAGCACCACAGACTGCGTAATTAGAACAATAATTGATACTATTAATAAAATAAAAAATTTTACATTATCATTATCATTCTCATCATAAGGAACTGTATTTATATTTTTATTTAATAGAAAAGCAACAAAACTCCCAGTACAAATACTAATACCATATTCTATTTTTATATTATTAATAGTGAAAAAAAACAAAATAATTTTAATTAAATTGGCGCAAAAAAAAGTAACACTTCCACAGAATATTTTCCAATAAACACTTTTTTTTAATTTCACAATAAAGCCATCCTTAACTATTTAACAGTTATACTAATCATCCCCCTAAATCTGAGCAGATTTAAGGGGATGATTATAACGAGGAACAAAAATAACTTATCATACCATTTTCTTTATCTATTAAAAAACTGTAAGTACTTTCATCGTCAAGTTTATCAATAAAAGTTTTGCTTTTTTTTTTTTTTTATAATTTAATAGAACCAACCATTCTCTATTTCCCTCGTATAATACTATATCTGTATTTTTTAATGTCATACCTTCAAAATTTCCATTTTTAATTAAACAACGAACATAATTATTAACCGATTTTCTTTTTTTGAAAAAGCATATATTTTCTTTTTCTGAAGATTTTATGTGCGTTTTTACAAAAGATTCTACAGGATCTAGTTCAACTACTTTTCTATCCTGTGAAAAAAGAAAAGAAAAATTTAATAATAAAATTAATACAATAAATTTATTTTTCACTTTTTTCTCCATTTTAGTTCATAATCATTCTTGGATATTGTCTTATTATCTGGACAATCAAATGCATTGATAGTCATCCCCCTAAATCTGACCAGATTTAAGAAGAGTTTTTCATACCTTTAAGTTTTGTTTTGAACTGACTTGGAGTCAATTCCTTCAATCCTTTTTGTGGTCTGTTTTCATTAAAATTATACTATGGCGAGTACGAAAATAACAGGATTTTTTCCAGAGTCTTTGTATCCGCAGCGTTCATTTATTGTCGGATTATCAGCCTGATACCTGCTTTTTTTCTTCCAGCACCTTGACCACACAAAGCTTTAATTCATAAAATCAATCTGGATTATTTTATGTTAAGTTACATTCATGCCTACCATGCCGGAAATTACGGCGATATTTTAAAACACCTTGTTTTCAAGTTTACTCTTGAGCACCTCTTAAAAAAAGACAAAGCTTTTACTATAATAGACTCTCATTCAGGATCAGGAGTTTACAAAATCAATGATGAAAGGCTGATAAAAACAGGTGAAGCAGAAAAAGGAATAAAAAAACTCTTAAGCTCTGATGAAAAAGACCTCAGGGACATTCTGGGAGACAGTTATCTTGTTTTTTTACAGGATTATCTTTCAAAAGGCCTTTATCCGGGGAGTCCTGAGACTGCACGGTTTTTTATGAGATCCTGCGACCATCTTATTTTAAATGAACTGCACCCGGCTGTATCCCTTGAATTAAAAGAAAACATGAAGCAGCCCCTTGCATCTCAGAAAAAAGAAATTCCCCAGATCCTGATAAAAAACCTTGATGCCGCAGCATTTTTAAAATCTACTCTTCCCCCTGCAGTAAAAAGAGGCTGCGTAATTATCGATCCGAGCTATGAGGATGCAGACGATTATCTTAAGACAACAGAAATGTTTTTAGATGCATACAGAAAATGGTCCACTCCCACATATTTAATCTGGTACCCGCTTCTGACCCACCGCCAGGATGAAATTGAACGGATGAAGCAGACTGTAATTGCCGCTGTTGAAAAAAACAATAATACAGAAGATGAAAAGGCTGTCTTTTATGAAATAAAAATAAAACAGCCGCACGAATGCGAAGGACTTTCAAAAATGTATGGAAGCGGAATGCTTGCAGTTAATCCGCCTTACGGTCTTGAAGAAAAAATGCAGGAAGCCGTTCCATTTTTAGAAAAAGTATTAAAAGAAAAATAAACCCCTGCACTATTTTTAAGCACAGGGGTATTAAAAACAGTCCGACAGCACTCTGTGCCACGGCGTAATTTATTTTAACGGAACCACCAGCGTGCGCCTGTTGCAAACGGAAAGCAGAACGGCATAATCATAAAGTCCCAGTCTCCGTCATACTTTTCAACTCCGAGATACGGATTCCAGCATGCCTGCCAGTATAATTCAAGTTCTTTATGGTCTAAAAGATACCAGTCTATTCCGGCTCCTATTCTGGCACCTGTACCTATTGAAAAATCATTAAAGCCTACAAGGCCGCTGATTCCCCAGAAACTGTACCAGCTTAAGTTTCCGTCGATTTTCTGATTTAAAAACCAGTTATCGGCAGTTGCAGTAAAGATTGAATTTGAAGGCCATACATTAACTGCAAAACACCAGGGGCTCGTATCAGAACGGTAAGTTACATTTGAAAACGACCTTAAATACGGTTTGTAAAAAAGTTCGCCTTCAAACCCGATTTCAGCACCAAGTGCAAAATCTGCAAATGCAGAAGTACTTAAGAATAAAGCAATTAAACTGATAAATAAAAACTTCTTTTTCATAGTTAAATAATAGCCTTTTTTTACTCCTTTGCACAGTTAAACCGAAAAAGAAAGTGAATTATTTCCTTCAGCATCAACCTTAATTACAGTATTTTCTCCAAATCTTCCAGCAAGCATCTCTTTTGCCAGAGGATTTTCAAGATAATTCTGTACAGCCCTTTTTACAGGACGAGCGCCAAAGCCAGGGTCATAGCCTTTCTCACAGAGAAAATCTACCGCAGCATCACTAAACTCAAGGTTAATTCTTCTGCCGTCAAGCCGTTTCTTAACCCTTTCAAGCTGAAGATTTACGATTCCCTTAATTACAGATTTATCAAGCATTTTAAAAGTAACAATTTCGTCAATTCGATTTAAAAACTCTGGACGGAACGTGTTCTTTAAAAGTGCATCAAGCTGTGTTTTAATTGAACTGACATCTCCATTCTCACCGGCAGCAAGAATAAGGTCGCTTCCGAGATTTGAAGTCATTATGATAATTGTATTCTTAAAATCTACAAGTCTTCCCTGTCCGTCAGTAAGACGTCCGTCATCTAAGACCTGAAGAAGCACGTTAAACACGTCGGGATGAGCCTTTTCAACTTCATCAAAAAGAATGACTGAATATGGACGCCTGCGTACTGCTTCTGTAAGCTGTCCGCCTTCATCATAGCCGACATATCCCGGAGGAGCTCCGATTAAGCGGCTGACACTGAATTTTTCCATGTACTCAGACATATCAATTCGTGTGAGGGCTTTTTCATCATTAAAAAGAAAATCTGCAAGGGTTTTTGCAAGTTCTGTTTTTCCAACGCCTGTGGGCCCTAAGAACATAAAACTTCCAAGCGGCTTATTAGGATCATTAAGTCCTGCCTTATTACGCCGGATTGCATCACTTACAACGCTGACAGCTTCATCCTGGCCGATTACTCTTCTGTGAAGTACATCTTCAAGCTGTACATATTTCTGCTTTTCTCCGGTCATCATCTTGCTTACAGGAATACCTGTCCATGCACTTACAACCCGTGCGATGTCTTCTTCAGTGACTTCCTGCTTTAAAAGAGACTCCTTTTCCCCGCTTAAAAGTTTCTGGTCTGCCTGACGACTTTCTTCAAGCTGTTTTTCAAGCGAAGGAATAATCGAATATTTTAATTCAGCCGCTTTTGCAAGATTGCCTTCACGGGTATATTTTTCTTCCTCAAAACGTGCACTTTCAAGTTTTTCTTTAACAGTGCGTGAACGGTCAATCTGATTTTTTTCATTTTCCCATTCAAGCTTCATTGCGTCACGGCTGGCAGTAATTTCTGCAAGCTCTTTTTCAAGTTTTTCAAGACGTTCCATACTTGGTCTGTCGTCTTCCTTGGAAAGAGACTGTTTTTCAATCTGGAGCTGTAATATCTTTCTTTCAAGCTGATCCAGGGCTTCAGGCTCGCTTTCAATTTCCATTTTTATACGGCTGGCAGCTTCATCCACAAGGTCAATAGCTTTATCCGGCATAAAACGGTTTGTAATGTAACGGTTTGAAAGTTCTGCGGCAGCAACAAGGGCTTCATCATTAATTTTTACCCCGTGATGAATCTCATACTTGTCACGAAGACCACGAAGAATGGCAATTGTATCTTCTACTGAAGGCTCACCGCAGTAAACCTGCTGAAACCGTCTTTCAAGCGCACTGTCTTTTTCTATGTATTTTCTGTATTCATTTAAGGTTGTAGCTCCGATTACATGAAGTTCACCGCGGCTCAAGGCAGGTTTTAAAAGATTTGAAGCATCCATGCTGCCTTCACCTGCACCCGCACCTACAATCGTATGAAGTTCATCAATAAAAAGAACAATCTGTCCTTCACTTTTTACGACTTCATTGATTACAGCCTTTAACCTTTCTTCGAATTCTCCGCGGAATTTAGCACCCGCAACAAGACTTCCCATATCAAGACTTAAAAGACGTTTATTTCTGAGGCTCTCAGGCACATCACCCGATGCAATACGGCGTGCAAGACCTTCTACAATTGCAGTTTTACCGACACCTGGTTCTCCGATTAAGACAGGATTATTTTTTGTGCGGCGGACTAAAACCTGCATTACACGCCTGATTTCTTCGTCACGTCCGATTACAGGATCAATTTTGTCCTGGCGGGCACGGGCTGTAAGGTCAATACAGTATTTTTCAAGGGAACGCATTGTACTTTCAGGGTCCTGTGAATCAACACGCTGGTTTCCGCGCACAGCCTTTAAGCTTTCAAGAACAGACTGTTTTGTAACACCAGAGTTTCTCAGCAGTTCTCCTGTCCTGTCATCACTTTCTGTCATGGCAAGAAGAAGATGTTCAACACTTAAATACTGATCTTTCATGTCAGCCATTTCTTTTTCTGCCTTAGCAAGAATAGTCTGTGCAGAAGAAGACATAACAAGCTGTACATTGCCAGAAACCTTTGGATTTGAATGCATTATATCTTTTGCCTTAGAAAGAATATCAGAAACTGAAGCTCCGATTCTTTCTATTACAGGCTTACAAAGTCCGTCTTTCTGTTCAAGAAGAGAGATTAAAATATGTTCAGGACCAATCTGGGGATTGTCATTCTGACGTGCAAGATTACCTGATTCCTGCAGGGCGTCCTGAGTTTTAAGAGTAAACTGGTCATAATTCATTTTTCTCACCTCTAATTTGAAAATACTAAAAAACTTAAAAAAAGGCAAAAAAAATCGGCGGAAAGCTTTCTTCAGTTAAAAAGAAACCTGCCGCCGTTTAAGCATTCATCCTAAATTAAAAATGATTATTCTTCTGCTGCATCCACTGTTCCGTATTCACAGACTGCATCCAGCACATTTGCATGCTCAAGCATTTCAAGATTTTTTCCTGTTTTCTTGAAAATCTTGATTTCGCCGAAACCAGTTCCGCCGCCCAGGACTTTAAGAAGTTTTCTTTCGCCCTGAGGAATTTCATAATCCCTGACGAACATTTCTGAAGTCTTGCAGTAAAGGTCAATGTCAATTACAAGTCTTTTTTTATGCACGCTTACAGTCCAGTGAAGTTTTTCTCCGTCTGCATCTTCAGGCATCTGTGTCCAGTTATGAATTTCAGTATATTTATCAAAGAAACTGCTTCCGCTCAAAGCAATTTTTGTTCCTTCGAGTTTTACAAAAATACTCAGCCGCTTATCAAACTCTCCTTCAAGAGCAAAACAGGATCTGATAAGAGGTTTTCCTGAAATAACACTTGTAAGGTTTGAAGAAGAAAGATGGAAGAAAGGATTAGGAATTTCTTCCCCCCAGCACTTATCAATATAGCCTGAAGAACTTCTTGGGACTACAGAATATTCCTGTCCGTCAATGTGAACAAGACCTGCAAATACTGTCTTTGCCCCTATTGGCATCCAGAAATTTGTCTTTGTATTCCACATCGGACCTACTTCAACATTTTTTTCAAAATGAAGGTTCCATTCCATAAATCCTGACGAACAAAGCATTTCAGGATGTTCACGGATATCTCTTGGACTTACTTCAAGGGAACCGCTTAAAACATCTTTTCCGAAAGTACAGTTTCCTGCCTTAAATGCGTTTTCAGATTTTACAAAGACAAGTGAAGATGATGCAGCAAAACTGTTCATCTGTTTTCCGTTTGTGCCATAAAAACCTGCCTTAACGAGGGCATAACTTGGCTGAACGGCAACTTCCTGGGATACACTCTGGGCAGAAATAGTTCCTGCAAGAGCATACTGAAGGTCATTTTCCTTGATTTTTAAACGTGATTTCTGTGCAAGTACACTTTCTTTAGGAGAAATAAGTGGGTTTACATAGTAAAGTTCAACAAAAAAAGTTCTCTGTTCACCTGTTGATTTATTTATACCGGTGAATACATAACGCCAGCGCTCATACCCGTTGCGCCGCAGCTTTCCTTTAAGCAGATAATTATCAAACCGGTTATATTTTTTAGATGAAGCCATTAAAATCCACCCGCCTTAAAAATATATTACTTCACTTATATTTTCGGCAAAACAGGCGGTCAGATTAACGATTATTTAAACATCTTTTTTAAGGTTTTATCAAAATCTTCTCTTTCCTGAGGGAAATTATCATCAAGATATTCAAAACATTCTACAGCAGCTTTCTGTACATGTTCATACCAGATTCTGTAGAGTTCAGGTTCAAAATTCTCGCTTGGATATGGAGCTCCCTGAATATCAGAAACAAGCTGTCTCATCATTTTGATGCATGTATCAAATTTTTTATTCATCATAACGAACTCCTGAAAATACTGAGAGTCAGCTAAAAAAAGCGCTTAATAATCCCTCATATTTAATTATAACGGCAGGATTACTTTTTTACCACTTTTTGTACAATTTTCACTTCCAATTATAACACGATTTTTGTCTGTATTAGAGAAAACGGAGAGATTTTTAAAACCTTCCATCAGCTGTTCGCGATTGCAGTTAAGCATCTCAAGCATTTTAGTTTCGCGGTCCTCGTCCATAATCGCATAAAGAGTCCTGATAAAGGCTGTACTTCCTCTTGAACGCGGTGTTTTAGGAACAACAAAATGTGAATAGGTTCCCATTACGGCCTTTTCTACTTCGTCCTGGGAAAAATCTGTCTCTGCAGCATCTTTGAGGCACTTTTCAAATACAGAATTCGATTTTTCAGGCGTAGGATCACGGTAAGTTGCAAACAAAACGTTACCTGTTGTCGATTCAAAATCACAGTAAGCGCCGTAAGCCCCGCCGATTGTGCGGATTTTTTCCCATAAAAGGATATTTGAAAGCCAGTGCGTACAGATTTCCATGATTCCGTTGCCTTTAACGCCGTAGGGGAAGGTTCTAAAACTCTGGGAAGCAAAACCTGTCTGACCTGGAATGACAAGCACTTCACCATCAGACTTTTTCTGTCCTTCAAGTTCCGTTAAAGCAATAAAATCTGCATCCTGAGCAAAGCGCTTTTCTTTTAACGGTGTAAGGTTTATTTTTTTTGCAAACGCCTTGATTATTTCAGACGACTTTTCAATCGTCTCTTTTTCTGCAGTAATGTGAATAAGGGCTCCTCCAGCCTTGATTTCCTTAAAAATCCTGTCAAAGACCTTTGCATTTTCTTCAGGACGGACAGAAGCAAACTTATGGAGTGCAAAAAGCTGGGTTATACCGTTCCAGATTTCATCAACCGCAGACACACGCGACTGTTTTCTTAAAGCACGCATTAAAGCATACTGCTGTCCTGAATAGACAACCGAAGAATCAAAATCATTACGGCTTTCCATAACAATATCTTTTATGCGTTTTGATTCATGAAAATCAACGAGATTAATATTGTCAGCAAGTATTTCAAGACCTTTTTCAAGCTTTTCATCAAGAACCCTTAGCTTAAAAACAATCCAGTCACGGCCGGTAAAAGTGTGTTTTTTGATGAATTCACGGCTTAAAGGCGTGTCAGTATTTTCGTTGGTAAGGAGATTTGCAGAATATCCGCCTGTATGCATTGAACTTAAAGTACAGGTTTCACTCCAGTCCATATTTCCCCAGCCAAGATTACAGACAACATCTGAAAAAAGCGGAAGATAAAGATAATCCTGAGGGGAAAGGACATCAACCGGATAAGCCAGGTCCAAATATGTAATTCCGTTTGTATTTTCTTCACTTACCAGATAATCAATTTTAACACCTGAATCCAGAGAAAGTTTTTTGATTTTAAGGGAACAGTCATCTGATATTCTTTTGCCTTTACGTAAAAAATCTTTCGGACTTAAATGAGGCAGACAGGAAGCATCATCTTTTTTACTCTGATATTCATGAAGTTTTTCATTTTCATCGGCAACTTTTGCAGGAGTTGTTTTTGAAAGCAGTGCTTCTATTATCTTTTTCTCCTGAGCATCCCTGTCTTTTGTATATTTTTTTGAAGGCGTAATAACAGAAACAGCGTAAGAAGGATTCTCAAGAAGATATTTTTTAATTAACTTTTCAAGATAACCTTTATTTTTGAGGATTTTTTCCTTTACTTTTTCCATTTCACAGCGCAAGCGGAAAGATTTTTTAATGTCATAGCCGTAAAGCCAGGCATTTACAGGATCCTGCATTATCACAAGAGAAAACGGTCCCCTGCTCCTTTTTATTTCCCTGTAGCCAAACTCAAAGGACATAAGGGTTGAATCAATATCTTCCTGTGAAATTCCTTTGTCCGCTATATTTTTAAGTGTCTCAAAAATTACATCCTGAACTTTACAGACATTCTGCTTTTTTACCCCGCGCAGCCCTGTTGTAAAAAGAGTATTGTAAAAAGTATCAAGTCCCATCCCTGGTGCCGTATCTTCACCGAGGGAAGAATCAACGAGCGCTTTTTGCAGGGGGGACGAATCCTGCTTTATAAGAACACCAGTTAAAAAAACTTTTTCGATTTTTTCAAAAGCATTTTTTGAAGGACCTAAGTTCCAGGTAACATAGACAGTGCTTCCCTTCTCGTTCTCTTCTCCTGACGGACCTGTTGTGCTTACAAACAAAGGCTCTTTATTCAGCGGCGTTTTTACACACGAAAGATATTCCTTTAAAAGCTTTTCTTTAACGTCTGAAGTCCATAACGATTCTGCTTTTTTTTCAAGTTCATCGAGTAAGTTTTTCTGAAGAAAAGCCAGCTGCTTTTTTGTGGGAATATTTCCTGAAAGAAAAACCATACAGTTTTCAGGCCTGTACCATTTATTGTGAAATTCAAGATATTCTTCATATGTAAGGGATGGAATCTCAAGCGGATCTCCGCCTGAATCTTTGCCGTAAATTGAGTCTTTTAAAAGAGTCCGGACAGGTACATCCATTGCAACAGATTCAAAAGATGAATAAACACCCTTCATCTCGTTATAGACAACGCCCTGAATGGAAGGCCTGCCTTCTTTATCAATTTCAAGTCTGTGGGCTTCCTGAGCAAAAATTTCCCTGGACAGTTTTGGAAAAAAAACTGCATCTGCATAAACGCTCATCAAATTAAAATAATCAGCTTCTACCGTCGAACTTGCAGGATAAACTGTCTTATCAGCATAAGTTGCCGCATTAAGATAGGTTTTTACGCTCTGATTTGAAAGCTGTGTAAACGGATCTTTTAAAGGATATTTTTTAGAACCACAGAGAACAGAGTGCTCCATAATATGAGCAGTCCCGTTTCCTTTTTTATTTGGTGTCCTGAAACAAAAGGCAAACAGATTTTCTTCTTCAGTGCTTAAAAGATGAAGGACTTCAAGTCCTGTTTTTTCATGAAGAAGGTGAACTGCAGTTGCATGATAATCACTTAATTCATAAACATCAGTAACCAGAAAGCCCCTGTATTTTGTTCCTTTTTCTAAAGTATTTTTTACATCAGACATAGATTTCGTCATCCCGTCCTTTTACAATAAGTTTTCCATCTTCCCAGGCGCGCCTTAAAGCTGAGAAGAAAAGGCCTGCTGCTTTTTCAACATCAGCACGGCGCATCTGTATTCTTCTGTCTTCCTCATCTAAGATCATTGCCCTGCGGTTTGAAGATACGTTTTTAAGTATCTTCTCCCTGAAATCATCAGTTTTTGCATGAATTAAAAAAGCAATTTCAGCATCTTCCATAGACGCTAACTTTTCCTGAATAAAACGGTCATCTGCATTAATAATATCTTCTACAGTAAAAAGCCGTTCACGAAGGTCAGCGCCAAGATCAGGGTCCGATGCAGAAAGACGGTTCAGGATTTTTTCTTCTTCCTTAGAATCCATCTGCTTTAAGATATGGGCAAGAATGTTTTTTCCGTCAATTGAATCAGATTTTGATGTGACTATCGAATTTAATTTTTTCTCCATTGCTTCATCGATTTTAGCAACGATTTCAGGACTCATGTCTTTAAGTTTTGCAAGGCGGAGAATTACTTCTTTTTTCTCTGTTTCCGGGAGCTGCTGAATAAAAGCCGCAGCCTTTTTGGGCGGAAGATTTGAGCAGACAAGCGCTCTGACAGGTGCTGATTCATCTTTTAAAAGTGCTTCAATTTTTTCAGGGGCCGCTTCACTTAAATATTCAAAAGGCCTGCCGTTTTTAAAAGGTACCGCTTTATCTAAAAGCTCACCTGCCTTCTGAGGTCCAAAAGCTTTTTCAAGAATATTTCTTGCAGTATTTACTCCACCGTCCTCTCGGGCTCTGGCAGTTAAAGACTTAAACTCCTGAAGAATTACTTCAGCTTCAGAAGGATCAATCGAATGTATTGTAGCAAACTCAGGAATTATTTTTTCAGTCTGCTCAGAAGTAAGATGCGGAAGGATTTTAGCCGCTTCATCAACACCGATAAGCATTAAAAACTTTGCGACACGGCGGTAAACACTGTCTTTTCCGTCAGGAGACTTGCTCTTCTCCCCTGTTTTTAAGAGCGCCCCGCTTGAAAGGGCTTTTTTTTGTACATCTAAAGATGAATCTAAAAGACGGTTAACTTTAGCAAAAGGCTTTTCATTTTTCCCGTTATTTTCTTTCTGGAGCTGTTCATTTAAAAGTTCAAGTGCAGGATTTGTATTATTTTTATCTTCATTCTGACCTGATGAGGCTTTATTAAAAGAATTTGAAGAATAATCAGCGAGTCTCATTTTATCCCCTTAATTTAAGTATAACAAACTTAAGGAATAAAAAAAACTGGAAAAAATATTAAATAAGACAAAAAAAAGCACAAGTCTAAAAAACCTGTGCCTTTTTTATAAAAAGACTGCCGTGTCTTACACGGCAGGGACTTTATCTCTTATCTTAAACCACCATAAGTTGCTATGAATACACCTGCAGCGATTGCTGTTCCGATTACACCGGAAACGTTCGGTCCCATGGCATTCATAAGAATGAAGTTTGAAGGATCTTCGCTCTGTGCAACCTTATGTGCAACGCGGGCAGCCATCGGAACGGCAGAAACACCTGCAGAACCGATGAGCGGATTGAGTTTCTTTCCTTTTGGAAGGAAAAGATTCATGATATGAGCCATCAAGATACCGCCTGCAGTTGCAACACCAAAGGCAACAAGACCAAGAAGAATGATACCAAGTGATTCACCACGGATGATTTTTTCCGGAGTCATCTGAGAACCAACACCAAGTGAAAGAAGAATTGAAACAATGTTCATTAATTCATTTTCCATTGTCTTAGAAAGACGTGTTGCAGCTCCAGATTCCTTTACAAAGTTACCGAAAGCAAGCATACCGATAAGAGGTGCTGCAGGCGGCAGGAGAAGGATTGTAAGGAGAAGAAGTACCATCGGGAAGAGGACTTTTTCAGCCTTTGATGGAGTTCTCGGGTTATCCATGTGAATAAGACGCTGTTTTTTAGTTGTAAGAAGCTTCATAATCGGCGGCTGGATCATTGGAACAAGAGCCATGTATGAATAAGCAGCAACTGCGATTACAGCCATAAGTTCAGGAGCAAGTTTTCCTGAAACGTAGATTGATGTAGGACCGTCAGCACCACCGATAATAGCGATTGCACAGGCCTGCATGATGTTATAGTTGAGGCCGAAGATATTCATTACTGCTACACCGAAGAGAGTAAAGAATACGCCGAACTGAGCGGCACCACCAAGGAGTGCTGTTTTAGGGTTAGCGATGAGCGGACCGAAGTCAGTCATTGCACCGATTCCCATAAAGATAAGCATAGGGAAGAATTCGTTTCCTACACCTGCTTTATAGATGATTGCAAGCATACCGTCAGGAAGATTACCCATTCCGGCACCAACAGCGTTGATTAAAACAGTACCCATTCCGATTGGAATAAGAAGAAGAGGTTCAAATCCGCGTCCTGCACCAAGATAAATGATGAGGAAGCCAAGTGCCATCATGATAAATGACTGCCAGCCTGGAGCTCTTCCCCAGTCTGTTGCAGAAGCGTGTTCACCGGCTTCTGAAGCTTCCTGTGAAGCAGCGGCTTCTGCGGCAGCTTCATCTGCACTTTCAATGAACATTTTGTAAATACCGGTTGATTTTCCGATATTTTTAAGGAACTGAACAATATTGATATTGTGTTCTTCGCCCCAGTTTTCTGTACCTGAGATTACGCGTTCAAGACCTTCGCCAGAAGCAGCTGCAGGAGCAGAAGTTTCAGCAGCGGCAACTGCTTCACCAAGTACAACCGGAGTATCAGCTTCAACTTCTACAGTTGACTGTGCAAAAACTTTAGAACCTGCACTTAATACAAATGCAACTGCACAGATTGCAAAACAGAAGCTGAGAACCTGTTTCTTAAAATTTTTATTTAAATCCATCATTTCAATAATCCTTAAGCGATTGTTGCAACAGCCTGTCCGTTAGCAACCTGAGTTCCAGTAGGAACAGTAAAGTGAATCTTACCGTTTGCTCCGGCCTTGATTTCAAGTTCCATCTTCATTGATTCAATGATGATTACTGTCTGGTCAGCTGTTACAGAAGCACCTTCAGCTACAGCATATTTAAGGAGTGTACCTGCAACAGGAGCATTAACTGCTTTTCCGCCTGCAGGAGCTGCAGGAGCTGCAGCAGGAGCCGGAGCCGGTGCAGCAGCAGGAGCCGGAGCAGCCTTTACTACACCGCCGATAGAAGCGATTACCTGGCCGTTAGAAATCTGTGTTCCTGTCGGAACTGTATAAGTAATAGTACCGTCAGCAGGAGACTTAACTTCAAGTTCCATCTTCATTGATTCAACGATGATGATTGTCTGTCCCTTAGATACTTTTGTTCCGTTTGCAAAGCACTGTTTGAGGAGAGTTCCTGCAACAGGAGCCTTTACATCTTCTCCGCCGACAGAAACTGCAGCAGCAGGAGCAGCAGAAGCAGAAGCTTCACCAAAAGTAACATTGTATGGAGTTCCGTTAACTGTGATTGCGTCTCCGTTTGATGTAACCTGGTAAGACTGTCCGTTAACAGTAACTGTATAAGAACCGTTTGAAGAAGCTGCTTTTGGAGCTTCCTTGAGGCCGAATGTCTTTTCTGCATCAACAGGACCATTTGCACGTGTTTCGAAGAATTTTGTTGCAACCTTCGGGAACATTGCATATGTAAGAGTATCTTCAACAGAACCGTTTCCGCCGTTAGCCTTAGATTCTTCAACCATTTTGTCCCATTCAGGAGCGATAAGGTCAGCTGGACGGCATTCAACTGCTTTTTCCATTTTGTTGAGTTCAAGAGCTTTTTTAACAAGGTCAGCATTTGGAGCTGCAGGGAGTTTACCGTATTTTCCTGTAAGAAGGTCACGGAATTCACCTGTCATGTTGTTGTAGCGTCCGAAGAGAACGTTGAATACAGCCTGTGTACCAACAATCTGAGATGTCGGTGTAACGAGAGGAACGTATCCTACGTCTTTCTGTACGAGAGGGATTTCTTTCAAAACGTCATCGATTTTGTCAGAAGCGCCCTGCTGTTTGAGCTGGTTTTCCAGGTTAGAAAGCATACCGCCCGGAACCTGTGATTTAAGGATACGTGTATCTGCACCAAGGAACTTAGATTCAAGTGAAGCATAATGCTTGCGTACGTCGCGGAAATAAGCGGCGATTTCAAGGAGGGCACCGATATCAAGACCAGTGTCATATTCAGTTCCCTTGAGCATTTCTACTACAGTTTCTGTAGGTGAATGAGATGTACCCATTGCCATTGCAGAAATTGCTGTATCAAGAACATCAGCACCAGCTTCTGCAGCCTTGAGAAGAGTTGCTACAGAAAGACCTGTTGTTGCGTGTGAGTGAATTTCTACAGGAAGGTCAACCTTTGATTTAATTGCTTTAACGAGGTCGTAAGCTTCATACGGCTTTAAAAGACCTGACATATCTTTAATACAGATAGAATCTGCACCAAAGTCAGCATATGTTTTTGCAAGGTCAGCATAAATTTCTTTTGTATGATATGGAGTTGTGGCATAAGAAATAGCCATCTGAACATGTTTTCCAGTCTTTTTTGCAGCTTTTGTAGCGCGTTCAAGGTTGCGCGGGTCGTTGCAGGCATCAAAAATACGGAATACATCAACACCGTTTTTAGAAGCAGTTTCAACAAACTTATCTACAACATCATCTGCATAGTGGCGGTAACCAAGGAGGTTCTGACCGCGCAGGAGCATCATGATTTTTGTATCAGGCATTGCAGCATGGAGTTTGCGGAGACGTTCCCATGGATCTTCGTTAAGGAAGCGGATACAAGAGTCGTAAGTTGCTCCACCCCAGGCTTCAGCAGCCCAGTAACCGATTTTATTGATTTTTCCGGCGATTGGAAGCATATCAGCCAGAGTCATACGAGTTGCGTGAAGTGACTGTGTTGCATCACGCAGAACAAGTTCAGAAATACCAATTTTCTTAGCCATTTTATTCTTTTCCTTCTAATAAAAATATATAGATTGTTTATTTTCTTTCGCGCAGGGCAGTTGCGATTGCGGCAACTACAGCATTCTGATCTGCCGCACCTGTTACTGCAGCAGGACTTTCTGTTTTCGGTGCTTCTTTATCCAGTTTAAAAGCCTTTACTGCAAGACGAAGCAGATTCATGGCCCCGATAAGAATAATAAGGAAGCTGAAAACAACACCCATTCCCAGCAGAGTAAGAATTGCACTCTGACCGAGCATTGAACCGATTGTCATATTTCCTCCAGATAAAAATTACAAAAAAATTTTATTTAAAATATTAGAAAGAGTATAAATTATTGGAAAGCTTTATTCAATAGACGGCGGTTTTAAGAATATTGACGGTGAGCCCTGCACATTGACAGAGGTTTCTGCACATTGCCTCTCTCTTCACTCTCCGCCACCGGTTCACTGACCGTTTTTATTTTTCAATCGAATAAACTTAATGAAATCTTCTTCCGGGAGCGGTGTTGAGTAATAATAGCCCTGAATTGAATCGACATTGAGTTTTTCAAAGGTTTCTGCGGTCTTCTTATCTTCAATTCCTTCAATAAAGACTTCAAGTTTTAAGGCTTTGAGCATGTGAATCGTGTCCTGAATTACACTCCACATTACAGGATTATGTATTTCATCAACGAAAGATTTATCAAGTTTGACAACACTAAGCGGGAAACTGGTTACTTTTTTAATATTTGAATAGCCCGTTCCGTAATCATCAAGAGCAAAACTTACTCCAAGATTGTGGAGGGCATTAATGTTCTGTTCTACAATCTGGGCATTGTTGTCAGCAGAATCTTCCGTTATTTCAAAACGGATCTGTTCAGGAGATATTCCATAATCATTTATATTTTCAAGAAATACATCAACAAGGTCTTTCTGAACACACTGATTTTTTGACAGGTTGATTTCAATATATTCAAGGCCAAGCTTTGCAAACTCAGGAGAAGCGATAAAACGGCATACAGATTTTAAAACAAATTCACCAAGACGGTAGATAAGGCCGTTTTCTTCAGCAACAGGAATAAAAATTGACGGAGGAATATAGCCGTAAACAGGGTCTTTTAAGCGCAGGAGAGCTTCACCTGATACAAAGCGTTTTTCTTTTACGCCCCAGGCAGGCTGGAAGAAAACTTCAAAATGATGGTTTTCAAAGGCATCTGAAATAATCTTTTCAATCTGGCTTTTAATTTTAAATTCCATTGAAGAAGCGGCATCTTTAATTAAAAGAGGAACTTCTGTCTTCCCGATGATTTTATGAAAATTGGCAAGGAAATACTCGTAAAAATTAATGTCATTTATGTCATCTGGTATTGTAAGAAGACAGACGCAGGCTTCAGGATGAAGTTCAAAATCAGAGTAAACCGTATTCTGAATAAGGACTTCATTAATTCTTGAAGCAGTGTCCTTTATCATCTTAAAGTCTGAAGAATCTGAAACAATGACAAAAAAAGCATCACGGATGTAATAAATATCAAAATCATTCCGGTTAGGATATGTTATTGAAAAAAGGATGTCAGAAACATATTCAAGAAAGCCTCTGTAATTTTCCTGACCGATATACATTGAAATATTACTGTAATTCAATATCTTCACAAAAATAACATTACGCCTTCTTCCAAGCAAAAAGGTCTGACGCGTTTCAATTCCAAAAAGTTCAGCGGACTTTGTATTAACGGTTTTATTGATAAAAAGTTCAGGCCGTCTTGTAAAAAGATAAATCAGGAAGGCACAGTTACTTAAGACAAAAAGTTCAATCTGCTTGTAAAGTCCCGGCCTGTAAGAAAAAGCAAACATGAAGTTTATTGCAAAAATAATCAGGGCAACAGAAACTTTTACCAGCGGAATACTTTTGCGGTAAATAAAAAGAATAAAGATTCCTGCAAGCATAAAAGCCAGATTAGGAACAAAAAACAGCAGCATCAGGGAAGACTCATATAAAACCATCGCCCCTGAAATGAAAAAGAATTTTTTTGTAAAAACATTCAGAACAATCAGAAAAAGCGGAAAGAAAGAAAAGAATGACATGAAAATTCTGAAAAACGGTTTAGCTGTAATTGATTTATAAATACCCACAGATGACAGAAGAAGAAGCACTGCAAAAGGGAATATAAGATTTTTGACAATAAGATAAAAATATCCTGTAAAATAGGCAGCATTTAGGGCAATTTCTGAATATTCAAGAGCAACAATGCCTGTAAAGGAAATTTTCAGAACGGCAGATATGAGGATAAGAGCCATTACAGCAATAAAGAGGCGGTTTGTTCTTCCTGCAGAACTTTTTTTGAAGAAAGTTGATAAAAGAAGAGTTGAAATGATAATCAGGGCACAGATATCAAAATAAAAGTTCATCACCTGCATATTCTATTCCTCCCCCTCTTTTAACATTTTCCTGTTATGCAGGACAATAAAATCAAGGAAGTCTTTTTCAGGAAGCGGCTTAGAATAGTAAAAGCCCTGAATGTAATCACAGCCAAGTTCCTTAAAGAAATCAGCTGCCTGTTCATCTTCAACACCTTCAACAAGAACCTTTTTATTCATTTTTTTGAACATACTTACAGTTTCGCGGATGATGATGTTCATTTTTTCGTTTTTCCATTCATCAACAAAACTTTTATCGAGTTTAATAATATCAAGGGGAAGCTCTGTAACCCTTTTGATATTAGAATAACCTGTTCCATAATCATCAAGGGAAAATGAAACTCCCCTTTGTGCAATTGCATTGATATTGTAATCAAAAACAAGAGGATTAAAATCAGCGGCTGTTTCAGTTATTTCAACATTGATTTTTTGCGGAGCGATCAGGTATTTTTCCATTCCTGCGTCAATTTTTTCAAGCAGATTATCTTCAATTGCCTGCACAACAGAAAGATTAAGTTCAATGTATTCAAGTCCCAGGGAATCAAAATCACAGCGCGAAATAAAATTGAAAACTGCATCAAAAACAAAGTCCCCTATTTTATGAATCGCACCGCTAACTTCAGCAGCAGGAATAAAAAGCCCCGGAGAAACAAAACCGTATTTTTCATCAATAAGACGGATGAGAGCTTCTGCACAGGTAAAAGTATTTGTTTTTATATTATAAATCGGCTGATAATACATCTGGAATTTTCTTCCGCTGATGGCATCTTTAATAATGTCGTCCATATTGATTTTAATTAAAAAGTCTCTGGAAGATGCAATATCAGAAAAAGCAAGGACTTCATTAGTCTGGAAAACTGCATTATCGAAATTCAGGATAAAATTTAAGAGAGTCGGTATGTCATTAAAATCTTCAGGACAGTTAGCAAGACAGATTTTTGATTTAAGAAGAATCTCCATCTTCTCAATTTTCTGCGGCTCTTTTAAAATGATGCAAAGTCCTTCTGCAACGGCATCAAGATATTCACGGCTGAGCTCAGATGAACAGACAGCAAAAAAGCCTTCATCAAGGTAAAAAAAATCATGAACACTGCCCGGACACAGCATATAAAACTTATTGACCAGCTGGGAAAGAAGCATACGGATTACATGAGGCTTATAGCGGTTTTTGAGATCATTGAAACCGGCGATTTTTATAAAAATGATATCGTAATCTTCTTTTAGAATAAAAACTTTCTTAAGCTGTTCTTTAAAAGCTGTAAGATTTAAAAGACCTGTAGTATGATTTACAGTTTCTTCAGGACGCTGAATTACAAGAGTAATCAGGAACATCGGAAAAGCAAGTGAGAAAACTTCAATCCTAATCTGAGGATGAAAATACTGGAAAACAGAACCTGCAGCAGAAAGGATAAAAACACTCAGAAATACACAGAATTTTGACCTTGGAATAAAGCTGAGACTTTTTATCAGTTTAAATACAATGTTTATGTAAAGGAAAAGATGACAGAGGTAATAAAACTCAAAATACTCCCCGCGCCTAAAAACAAAACGTGAAGAAATACTGAAAAGATTATTTGTAAAGGAATTTGAAAAAACTAAAAAAATCTGTACGGCACAGATTAAAAGCCACGGACCGCGTACAGAAAGACGGTTTTTAAACTCATTCCAGGAAGTACAGCAGGTATTAATAAAAATAGAATAAAGAAAAACAGAAGAACTGAAGAATATAAAATAAAGGTAAGTGCAGACGGCAATGATAAAATAATTATCATACCCCTGAACGCTAATGGAAGGAAAAACACAGCAGATTATGTCAGCAATTCCCGAAAAGAAAACTGTAAAAAGAAGGAAAAGAAAAATTTTATTTGATATTCCGTGTACTGCTTTCCTTAAAAAAAGTGAGAATATAAGAAAGAAAAGCAGTACGGTTGAGCAGACATCAAATGCAAGTACATAATCCATATATACTATATTTTACACCCGCTCTTTAAGGAATTCAAAACTTATTTTAGAACAAATCTTCCATACCGTAGAGCTTACCGCACGAAAGCTCACCGGAAGCAATTTTTGAAGAGAGTTTTTCAAGAGCCACTACACTGCCCTTTGCAAAACCTTCACGGCTACGTGCACGGTGAGTAAGTTCAATAGAGTCAGCCGGAGAATCAAAGAATACAGTATGAGTTCCAGGTACAAATCCAATGCGCGTTGAAGATACATGAAGTTCATTTGCCTTAGGCTTTTCATGGAAGGCGTCAAAAACCATTTCAGTCTTTGATTTATTGCCGTTCATAACACGGCGTGCAACTTCAAGTGCAGTTCCCGACGGACTGTCAGCCTTCTGGTTATGATGAGCTTCCCAGACAGCAACATCGTAGTCAGAATATTCAGCCATAATGCGGGAAGCTTCCTCAACGATTTTGTAGAACATATTAACACCAATAGAAAAGTTAGAAGAGCGCATGCAGATGCCGTCTGAAGAAGCACAGAGTTTTTCGATTTCACTTTCAGAAGAAGCCCAGCCTGTAGTTCCGCACACAACAGGAATACCGAGAGGAATAAGGGCCTTGAGATTAGAGATTACGGCAGTCGGATGAGAGAATTCAATTACGCCTTCAGCCCCGCTTTTTTTAACAGCTTCAGCCACAGCCTGACCGTCACCGGCAGCAACAAGATTTGTGGCATCTTTTGCCATAACATCAACAGTAGCAACAACTTCATGTCCCATAGCCTTAGCACACGATTCAATCATGTGCCCCATTTTTCCATATCCTACAAGTGCAATTTTCATCATTTACTCCATAAAGCCCCGCCAGTTTCGTGCGGGAATTATATTGAATGAAGAGATTGTAGCAGAAAAACTGTTTTTGGAATACAAAAAAAGGTATATAAAAGCAGTAACTTAATTCACGACTTCATCAAATAATGCTTCGTAAAGAGTTGCCATGTCGCTGTTTGTTTTTTTGATTGTTGCACTCATTCTTTTTGCAAGGCACAGCATAACGCGGTAGCCTAAAACAGGTTCTTTTTCACACAGTTCCTTAAACTTTTTGCCTGTAAGCGTGCAGGTACGGCAGTCTGTTACAGCAACAACTGTTGCTCCGCGGGTATCGGTAGAAATAAGTGCTGTTTCACCGAAGAAAATCCCCATTTCTGCAGTAAGGTTTGCAAGGGCGATTTTGTCTCCTGCCATTGTGTTGCGAAGTACCTGAACTTCACCTTCAGTAAGGATATAAAAACTTTCGCCCTTCTCGCCTTCTTTTATGATTTCAGATCCGGCCTTAAATGTTTCTACCTTAAGCTGTTCATAAACCATTTTAAGAATACGGCAGTCATTTTCATCATCTGCCTTAAAATCGTGAAAAAGCTGGAGTTTTAAAAGCTTTGGAAGAACTTCTTCAAATACATCTAAACCTTCTGCCATTACTATGCCTCCAGAGCTTCTTCTTTATTTTTTTTACCTTTAACGAAAATCGCCTTTGTATTCGGCTGGATTACAAAATCATCAGCAGGAACTAAAAGCGGATCATTACTTTTAAGGGTTTTAATTTTTTTAAGGTTGCCGATTATCTTTTTTACATCAGGATTTTTCTGTGCCTCACGAAGAGCATCCTGGCGGCGCAGATAAAAGTTACCCGTATTCTGCAAAAGCCCGATTAATACTGAACCAGTTGCAAAGAAACTTCTGAATTCACCGTAAGTCTTTCCGATATAGGAAGACGGAATGTCTTCAATAAGGATTCCTGAATCAGCATCATCGCCGATAAGTTCACGGATAACATTAGAATAGCCCATTCCGCTTGAAGCTGTTGCCAGAAGGGAATGCTCGTATTCACTGGTAAGTATTATTTCGTCACAGTGAGCCATTTCAAGGTGATTCTGGAATTTTGAATCATAAAGCTCAGCGGCAACATAAAGTTTAGGATTAAGGCTTTTCATTGTAAGGACGGCAAGAACTGTACGGCTGTCCATTTCCATCTGAGAATAATTTTTAGAACGGTCAGAAATAATTAAAACGCGTTCAGCTTCTTTTATGAGGGCACGGTTTAAGGTTTCCTCTTCGCTGAAATCGCCTGAAACATACTGCAGATCCTTAAAGCGCGGAAGGTTTCTGATCTGTTCGATATTTTCAGAAGCGGCATCATTTACAAGAACAATCATGTCAGGAGAAATATCAGGATTTGAGCGGAGAACAGTATCAAGAATTCTTTCAAAACCGTCCCTGTATCCGCAAAGTAAAAAATGGCCCTTTAAGTTTTTCAATTTTTTTAACCCCTTGTTCTTTTTGAGCTGAATATCCATAAAAACGGAAGCGATTTTACCCGTAATTGTACTGAAAAGTAAGATGCCGGCCATAAGGATAATAAAACTACAGGCACGGCCGACAGTGGTTACGACACAAATATCATAGTAACCGGCAACAAAAGCAATTAAGAAGTTCCAGATGCTGTCCCCGTAATTTTCCATTGTAACACCGGCTTCAAAGCGGTAAACAACGTCGATTAAAATTATCATGAGTGCTATAAAAGCAATCACAATGTATGTGAGGGGACTTTTTAATACTGAAAGAGAAAGACGCCTGAAGGAACGGAAAAATGACTTTTTTGACATAATTATTTTTGTCGTAAACGACAGTTCAGATTATAACACAAAAAAGTATCTAATTCAAAGTGAACCTCACAGGATACCTGTAGCGTACTGCGACATTTTTGCCGTTTGCCATTGCGGGAATGCACTTAATTCCTTCAAGCGCTTTTACCGCTGCTTCTGCAAAACCGTGGCCAGGGTCTTTTAAGACCTTTATTTTTTTTACGGCTCCGCTACTGTCAATAAAGAGTTCTAAGTAAACTACCGCTTCTATTCCCTGCTTTAAGGCCATGGGAGGATAAACTATGCGGGAAAGAATCTGGTTTCCCGGGATTACCGGCACACTCGAAATCTTATGCTGCGGAAGATAAACTGTTTCTTCCTGTTTTACGACCTCTTTTTCTGTCTCAACTATTTTTTCTGATGCTTTTTCCTGATTTACGACTTCAATTTTTTCCTGTACTTTCGGCGGCTCTTTATATTCACTTATATCAACCAGCTTAAAAACATCTGCATCGCGGAAATCAACTGTTTCTAAGGCTTCTTCCGTGCCCCGTAAACTGAAAGCAAAAATCAGGATTATATGAAGGACAAGCACAAATGCAAAAAGAAAAGGACGGGCAAACGAAGAATATTTTATGACTTTTGAAACTATTTTTTCACTCATTTTCATTTATCCCCCTCAGGCTAATTTTGAACATCTTTAACGACAAAACTTACAACACGATGCTGCAAGGTCTGCAAAACGCTGACTGCCGCATTTACATATTTATACGGAGTATCCCTGTCTGCAATTATATGGATTCTCACCCCGGGATTAGCGGTAACAGCTTTTACAATTGCATTTTCAAGGCTGTTTGTATCGAGAACTTCCCCGTCTGCAGAAATTACGCCGTTTTTCTGAATCCAGATTTCAAAATTCGAATCCGCCTGTGTCCTTTCAGTTACAAGACTCTCTGAATATTCAATCTTTTCTTCATAGCGCTGGTTCATAAGCGAAATGAGCATGATGAAAATTAAAAGCAGGAATCCTATATCTGACATAGATGAAGTTGTAATCGAAGGATTTCTTCTCTTTTTTTTAATGTTGACCATTTTTCCCCCAGTTACCGCGCCATGCGGAAAGAAAAGTTTTCGACTTTCTGCCCTTTCACATCTGCAATCACATTTACAACACTCTGATAAGGTGCATTTTCATCTATTGTCAGAAGGAAGGTCATATTCGGCCACTTTTTAAGTTTTTCTGCCACCTTACCCTGCAATTCCTCTTCTGCAATTTTTTTTCCGTCAAGAATTATAGAACCGTCTGACAGAAGGCTGCACTTTATGATGTCATCCACGTTCACAACAACAGGCTTTTCTTTTGAAGGAAGATTTAAAAGAAAACCTTTATTTACATTAAAACCTGCAATTACGATAAAGAAAATTATCAGCAGAAATGAAAGATCGTTTAATGAACCTGAACTTCCTGCGTCTTCAACATTATGCCGTATGAATCTTTTTATCATTCTTTACACCGCCTTCATCATCATCAAAATCATCTTCAATAAGAATAGAAACGAGGTCATTTATGCCCTTTGAAGTTTCTGCGGCAAAAGTATCTACTTTCTGAATCAGAAGATTATAGGCAACAAGGGCGATGATAGCGATTATAAGACCGAATACTGTTGTAATGAGGGCTTCATAAATACCGCCTGCAACAAGCTGTGCGTTTACATCCGTTGCCTGGGCGATTGACTGAAAGGCGCCGATCATTCCGGAAACTGTTCCCAGAAATCCTGTAAGCGGCGCAAGTGAAGAAAGAGCAGTAAGATAATTGAAACCGTTTTCCATGCGGCGAAGTCTTTCCTGTGCCTCACCTTCAGCAGCCCTCTCCATTCTTGCCTCACCGTATTTTGCATTCTGGAGAAGAACAAGAAAGATTGAAGCTGCAGTTTCTTTACGTGAACAGCCTGAAAGAATTTCAATGGCTGTATCAGCCCTTCCCTGTTTTAAGTAAGCGGCAATTTTTTCTTTTAGCGGAATAACCTTACAGTTATGCCATGAAAGATAAATACAGCGTTCAATAACGATTGCAATTGTAGCAACTGAAAAAGCAAGCAGAACCCACATGAAAGGTCCGCCAAGTTTGAATAATTCGATTAAACTGAAACTCATATAATTAGACTCCTTTATTTATATTGAATGTAAATTGATTTACTGGAAATCAACTCCCAGCGGGAACCACGTCACGAAAAAAGGCTTCCGCGCTTCGCTTGTGCAGAATTTTTTTCGTGCCGGAACCCCGCTTCCGTTGATTACAGCACTCTTATGCATTCAATTATTAAGACACTTTTCTAATTAAAAAATGTCACTTTATTCAAATTATTTTCTAAAACTTCATCTTAAAACCCAGAGACGGGATCGGAATTCCAAGACTGTAATCCGCCTGATCATCAATTTCACTTGATTTTCCTGTGTAACTGTTAAATGTTTCGTCTGCCTTCTGCGGAATGAAGTTTAAATCCTGGAGGGCAAAATAAAACTCATAGCTGCGTTTTTCATTTGAAGACTTCCACTGTTTTGCTATGCGAAGGTCAATCGGACAGGTAAGGTTTGTACGCAGGGTATCGCTGTAATATGAGCTTCTTGTATAGCGCTGGATTACAGTACCGTCATCTAAACGGGCTGCATAACAAACGATATCTCCCTTCTTAGTATCCGGAGTTCCTGTTGCAAAGGTTGCCTTAACAGTAAATACCCATCCTGCTCCAAAATGCCAGTTACTTACGAGGTTTGCAGTGTGGAAACGGTGATAATACGGATAAAACCATTCATCAAGAGGTGAACCGTACATACATTCTGCATATTCGTCTGCTGCAATTCCAGCAGGATTATAAAGACGCGAGTTTACAAATGAATAGGAAAGATAGCCGTCCCATTTATTTCCAGTTTTATTTTCGATTAAAGCGTCAACACCAAATACATAACCTTTTCCGTTTGATTTTGCATGCATTGAAACATCTTCATAATTTGAAGAGGCATCAACTGATTCATAGACATAAATTCTCGAAAGATAATGCTTGTAGTATGACTCAAGCTTAAATTTCCAGCCGCCTTCAAGGGAGGCATCTGCACCGATTACTCCCATAAGAGAACGGTTTGTGTGCATGTCAAAATCTTTAAGTCCCATATCTTTTGTAAGAATCATGGTTTCCCGGGGGATTGAAGAGAAAAGTCCTGCCCCGAAAGTAATTCCTGCTTTTTCAAGTTTTCCCTTATCGCGCCATGGAGTTAATGTTACACTCGCCCTCGGACTTACATCAGGAATAAAAAAGAGGCTGTAATCATTTTCTGAATTAACAATGTTTACGATTTCAGCACGTACCCCTGCCTCTGACTGGAAAAAGTCGTTTTCTTTACCGTAATTCCAGCAAAGAAAGATTGAATGATCGAAAATACGGTTACCCTCATTTACGCTGTCAAAAGTAACTTTTTTAAAGTAATGTTCATCCCCGATTTCAATATCAGTCCAGCCGCTCATTCTTTCTGTTGTGTCTGCAGTAGAAAGCACTTCATCAATTCCGGCTGCAAGATGATTGTTTTCGTTTAATTCAACCTCAGTTTCAAGTCTTCCCGTTACAAGATGGCTTTTGATTTTTTCTTCAGAACTTGAAGTCAGGTCTGGAAGAGTATATGTTCCGCCGTAAGTAACTTCTGAAAAAGCTGAGCCGAATTTATCAACAAACTCGTCGTTATATGCAACGGTTCCGTTTTCACTCATAGTCATTCCAAGGTCTTCGTACATTCCGTTATACGAAAGAAGTCCCTGGAAGAAAAGAGTATCAGAAGCAAGATATTTGACCTTAACGCCTGCAAGCGCCTGATAAATGTCATAGTCAAAAACGGCACGGGTTGTAATGCCGTCAGTTGTTTCACTCTGATCAATTCCAAGACCGTCGCTTCCTAAAAAGCCTGTCACGCTGACATCAAGTTCAGGTCGAGGCGTAAGATTTGTCTTAAAGAAAAAATCACGGATATAAGGTGCCTGAGTAATTGAATCAAGTGCATCACTTCCGCTCTTTTTTACAGCCCAGACAAAAGGGTCAAGATATGTAAGGTGAGTTCCTAAAATCATACCGCCCGTATCTTTACCGAAAGGTACCTGAACAAAGGCATCAGCACAGGTTGTAGAAAGATTTAAGTTCACATGATAATTTTCAAAATCAGGCTTTATTGTTGAAGCGTCGATAATTCCGGATGAGCCACGGCCGAATTTAGCAGAAAATACGCCGTTTGAAAGCTGCATTGAATCGATCATGGCAGGATTAAAAATCGAAACTCCCCCGCCCCAGTGATAAGGATAAATCGTGCACATTCCGTCAAGGAAGAATGCCAGTTCCCTCGGCTCCCCGCCGCGAACAGAAGGCTCGCTTCCCCACGAACTTCCGCCGAACGAAACGCCTGGAAGAGTGCGTACCGAAGACATACAGTCTTCAACAAGGCCAACGTTTGCGGTAGTATGCATTTCTTCTTTTGTAATTACTGTTGAAACCCCTGTCTTTTCCCCGGCTTTTTCCGGGGCGCGGCGGTTTACCACAAGTTCTTTTCCTTCAACTACACCGGCAATCATCATGGAAGCAGAGAGTTCTGTATCAGCTGAAGAAACCTTTACTGTCTGCTCATTATAACCCGGCAAAGTAAGGACAAGTTCTCCGTCTGTAAGTGAATCAGGAAGATTTAACAATGCACTTCCGTTCTCATCTGTTACAGAAAAAACCTTAGAATCACTTTTTAAAGTAACTTTAACTCCTTCAAGCGGGAATTCAAGTTCTTTGTCAGCAACAGTGATTTTAATCTGACCGGCAGAACAAAGCGCCGGCAGTAAAAAAAGAATAAAAAGTAACTTTTTCATTTAAAAACCTCTTCAGGGATTTAGACACCTGAAGAGGGAATGAATGTTACTTTTATGTATGAAAAATTTAAAAAACAGCGGAAGCGGGGTTCCGGCACGAAAAAAATTCTGCACAAGCGAAGCGCGGAAGCCTTTTTTCGGGACGGGTTCCCGCTGGGAGCTGTTTTTTTATTTTTATGCTTAAATTTTAACCTTGATTCCGGCCTCAAATTCTACATAAAGAGAATCTTTCCCGTCTTTAAGTACGCAGTTCTGTTTTGTCTCTTTTATAAGGTCATAATTATAGTTTTTATTTTCGTTTTTGCTGTCAGCATCAAGCGGTGTACTTAAAATCACGCCTGCAAAAATATTTAAGTGCTTAACTGGTGTAAAACCTGCACAAAGATGAACGGCCGGAGCCATACAGAATTCTACATCTATGTCTTTATCTTCTTCAGTAGAATTTTCAGTTTCCTTACCCTTTATGTAGGAAGATGCAAGTATTTCAAAATCAAAATTAAACTTTTTAATTTCAAATCTTGTGCCAAATCCGCCTGCAACATTAATTATTCCTTCTTTGATTTGTTCACCGTCAAAATAGTCAGCAGGAGCAGAAAAAGCTAAAGCTGTATAAAAATATCTGTTTCCTGAATTAAAAGAGAATCTCAGATTTTCATTTGAAGTCAGGGAAGTTCCGAATTCAAAAACGCCCGTCCTTGAAAAATTAATAAGACCAATCTGCCAGCCGTAACATTCATCAGCAATATTGATTAATCCCAGCTGAACTCCGCCTTTTTCAACTTTTTTAGAAACATTAGTAATTCCGGCTGCCTGAAGACCGGTAAAAGATTCTGCAACATTTACAATTCCTGCAAGCTGGGCCCCGCTGAAGCCTTTAGAAGCATTGAGAATACCGGAAGCCTGAAGTCCTTTAAATTGTCCGCCTGCATTGAAAATTCCTGCGGCCTGTATGCCTTCAAACTCTGAGGCGGCATTAAAGATTCCTGCAAACTGTGCGCCTCTAAAGCCTTCATTTACATTAAAAATTCCTGCTGACTGAACACCTTCAAGTTTCTTTGAAAGGTTAAAGATACCTGCAGTCTGAACGCCCTTTACTTTTTCTTCAGTAATGTTATAAACGTAAGCTGCCTGAATTCCTTCAACATTATCTGCTTCATTTCCGGCCCCGCTGACCATTCCTCCCGTTACGTTATGAACATGAGAGCGGAGAACTGCAAGAGAAAAATTAGTATTGATCTTTTTATTGTACTGACGCGAAAACTCATTGCTTACAAAGGAAAACTCAAAAGGAACAAACATTTCACCTTCTGCTTCATTTCCGCGGATACGGTTTGAAGTAATTTTTACCGTTCCAAGCGAACTTTCAGAAAGTTCATAAACACTTCCAGGATTTAATGTAAAACGGCCGTCTAAAGTCTGGTTTTCTCCGATTACAGTAACCTTATATTCCCCGCGGTCGAGGGCCAGATAAACCGGATTACCTTCAAATTTATTTACTTCAGAAACGAGCTGTCCTGCACTGTTTCTGATGATTACGCGGGCGCTGAGAGATGACGGAAGCATAACAACACAGTCTGAAGAAGAAATATCAGATAAAATCAGGTCACCTGAACCGACTAAAGTAATATTAAAATTCGGATGCTGCGGACCTGCAGAAGTTTTTTCAGTTTTTGAGAGGGTTTCGTTAAAAGCATAGGAATAAAGTTCATTGAGGGTGACTTTTTTATCTCCTGAACTGTCGGCAGCCCCGCGGAGCCCTGTAAGCATTGCGTTAGTAAAAAATGAGGAGCCTATTTCATCAGATTCCTGACTGAATTCCTGAGAAGAGCTCGAAGAAAGATAGGCATGCCCCTTTACGACAGAAGAATCATCAAATAAAAACGGCTTTTTCTTCTGACCGCCTTTTGTACGGATAAAATTACCTGAATAGCAGGAATCAAGGATTACAACATGAACATCACTTGGAACAGCTGAAATTGCAGCTTTAAGATTTGAATAATCATATTTTGTTTTTCCAAGCAGCAGTGAAGTTTCGTCTGAATGTCCTGAATAATAAAAAATAAACTCAGAGCGTTTTGCCGAAGCCTTATTCTTTTCAATCATACGGGAAACAAGAGAAAGCGCATCATCAAGGTCAGATTTGGACGGATCAAGAAGAAGAATTCCGTTTGAATCTGAAACTCCACCGATTGAAGTCATAGTCTTCTGAAAGGCAACTGCATCACTTGCCGCATACAGAAGTTTCTGATGATTCTTGCCACCGTTATTTGCACCTACAAAAACTGCATAGCGGTCAACACCGCCTGAAGTACTGTTATTTTCCAGGGCAGCGGCAGAAAAAAGTGTACTTATCATCATTATCAAAACGTACGCATATATTTTAATCTGTTTCATTTTCACAATCTCCTTATAAAATCCCGCGTTTGCATCGCTTTAAGGCAAAATCTGCACAAAAAATCTATTTTTTTAACACAAAAATCGAACCGTCACAGTTTTCAGGAAGATAAGAACCTTTTTTAAGAAAACTTACTGACAGTTTTGAAGAATCAATTTTTTCTATCTGGGATAAATCAAATTCATTTTTTGAAGCCACAAAAATAAAGCATTCATAATCCGGAGCATCATCAAGTGAGTAAGAGAAAGAAAGCGGAACTTCTGCACCTGTTTTTTCAAGCTTAGCCGAGTGCAGAGAATCTTCCGGGAAATGTTTTGTAAGGTTTTTATTTCCGTCAATGCTGAAAATCACACCGTACTCATATTCTCCAGGGATATAGGCAATCTGGATTAAATCATTTTCTTTTGCCTTTGAGCCGTTTTTTAAAAGGACTGCATCACTTCCAGCCTGCCTGTAAAGACGGATCTGATGATGAGAGTTTACACTGCCTTTTACGCGTTCTTTTCCAGTCTGAGATTCTCCGGCAGAAGGATTCATCATTTTTACAGCCAGAGGAGAAGCAAGGGCAAGCACAAAGACAGCGGCTGCAGCATAGCGGATAAAAGCAGGATTAATAAAAGTCAAAATCTTTTTTGAAGACTTTTTCCCGGCACCGGCATTTAATAAAGCTTCATTCTTTTTTTCAAATGACTTTCGCACAAAAAGCTCATTCATCTTCTCTGCGCTGTATTCGTCAAGAATTTCCTGATCTGATTTTCTTAATTCTTCGAGCGCACTATCAAACTCTTCTTTTGAATATTTATCGTAGTAATCTTCAGCTTTTTTTTCACCAAGATTGATTTCTTCTAACAGTAACTGTGGTATCTTCATTTTAACCTCCGCGCAAAACTTTGTAATTCCCTTATCCTTTTACGCACCCCGGAGACAGACATTTTAACCTCACAGGCGGTTTCTTCTAAGGTCAGACCGTCAACAAAATGCAGTGCTGAAATAAGCCTGTCTTTTGAATCACGGTTTTCAAAAATCTTTTCCAGAACCATATTTGCTTCAATTTTCTCTCTGCCTTCTTCTGAAAATTTATCAGGAATGATTTCTGAAAAGACTTCCAGATCCGGACCGCTTCTAAGTTTATCAGAACGAATTTTATTTAAACACACTCTGGTTGCAGTCACATAAAAAAGACTTGCGCACAGATTTTCGATTTTTGTCTGACTTTCAATAATCCTTAAAAAAACGTCCTGCATTGCGTCTAAAGCCTTTTCCTCATCCTTCAGGATAAATCGGCAGCGGCGCAGTACCATAGGACCGAATTTCAGGTAAAGTTCACCAAAATCGGCATGTGTTACTTTTTTCATCTGATAACTTTCTCCGTCTCTATATATTAGACACCCGTCACTAAAAAAAATGTCACAAGAAAATAAAGTTATCTCTAAAAATTGCACTTTTTAAAGATTCCCATAAAAAAAAATCCCTCAGGACCAGAAAAAGCCTTGAGGGATCCTTATTTTCAATTATAACTTAAAAAAGTGAACTGTGAAGGATTTTTACAACATCATTTGCCTGACTCTGATCAACGAGCATGCTGATATTTACCTTGCTTGCTCCCTGAGAAATCATCTGAACATTGATATTATTTTTGTTCAGGGCTGTAAAAGCGTCTGCTAAAATTGAACTTGAATTAGCAGCATCGCAGATGATTGTTACAATTGCCTTATCAGTTTTAACTGTAACATCAGCACCTTTTTTAAGGTCTTCAACAAGTCCGTCAAGTTTTGAATTTCCGTTTACTGTAAGTGAGACAGAAACTTCAGAAGTAGCAATTACATCAACGCTTACATTCCACTTTAAGAACTGATTGAAAACATGTGCCAGAAATCCGCAGGCACCGAACATATTATTTGACTGAATGTCGATAAGATTAACGTTCTTTACGTTTGTGATTGCAATGACACGCGGAGTCTTACCTGAGTGTTTTTCTCTGATTACAGAACCTGCACTTTTAATGTTATAGGAATTTTTTACGCGTACAGGTGTTCCTGTCTTACGGCATGGAATCATTGAACGCGGATGAAGAACCTGACTTCCGAACATTGCAAGTTCCTGGGCCTCTTCATAAGTTACTTCAGGAACAGTGCGTGCTTCTTTTACAATTCTAGGGTCTGTAGTGAGGATTCCGTCTACATCTTTCCAGGTCTGGATTTCATCAGCTCCAAGAGCGGCACCAAGCATTGTTGCACTGAGATCTGAACCGCCGCGTCCTAAAGTTGTAATAACCCCGTTTTTATCTTTTGCAATAAATCCCGTTACAATCGGAATTTCTTTCTGTTTTCCGTTTTTATAGTCAGCTAATTTTGCAGGAATATTCTTCCATACATCATCTAAAAGCTGTGCATTCATGAAATTTGAATCTGAAACGAAACCTGCATCCCAGGCATCATAAAACTTTGCAGGAGTACCAAGACCGTTCAGATAAGAAGTCATCATGCGGACGCTCATGCGTTCCCCGAAAGAAACAAGATAATCCCGGGAACGTTTTGAAAGTTCATGAAGCATGCTGATTCCCGTTAAAAGGGTTTTTAATTCATCAAGCAGTTCTTTAATTGCCGGAATATCAACACCAAGTTCTTTTGCAGTGTCATAGTGAAGTTTTTCAACTTTCTCAATATCAACTTTACCGTTAACAGCCAGATCTGCCGCTTCGAGAAGGTGGTCAGTTGTATCTCCCATTGCGCTTAAAACAACAAGAGGTTTTTCATTTTTATATGCCTGAATAATTGAGGCTACATGTTTAATTCTTTCTGCATTTGCAACGGATGAACCGCCGAATTTCATTACTATCATAATGAAAACATTTTAGCGGTTTTCAGGCGTTGAGACAATATTTACGCCTGGACAAAGCTCACTTCCAGGTTCGGAAGGTCAATTTTTGACACTTTGACCGGGATTTCATCATTGAGCTCACACTTAATGCCTGCAACTGCTGTTTCAATTCCAAGTTCCTTAATAAAAAACACTGTCTGCTTAGGCTCAATCGAAAGGCATACGGCAGTTCCCTGCCAGTCAGGATTCTGCAGAAGATAAACTAAAGTCCAGTGAGTATTACTGTTGCGTTCAGCCTGTTTTGCGGCACGGGCGGCTGCATCTCCTGCTGCAATACGTAAAAGCATTTCATCTTTATCGATTAAAGGCTCCCCTTTTATAAATGCACGGAGCTGCTCATGTGCGATTAAATCCCCGTAGCGGCGGAGAGGGCTTGTCACCTGGGAATACATTCCAAGGCCTAAAGCGGCATGGGCACTGGCTGTCACACCGACATTTCTTTTTCTCATGCAGCGCCTGAGACGGTACTGACCGGCAAGCCCTGAAGGAAGCTCATTCGGGATATCAGGCGCTTCCTGACTGATAAAAGGAAAGGCAAAATTATTTTTAAAGGCAAACCGTGCTGCCCCTTCTCCTGCTAAAATCATGCACTCACGCACTACATTTCCGCTCTCATAGTGAACAACTTCCTGCATGCTGACTTTTTTTGTATCACTGTCAACGATTACATGAATTTCAGGCATTGTAATTGTCACGGCCCCGTTATTCCTGCGGCGTTCAAAAGTTTTTGCGGCGATTTCAAAAAGCGGTTTTAATTCAGCACTGTCTTTTAATTCATCTGCTTTTTCATATGTAAGGCGTTTTACATCAACTATTGTACGCAGAACTTCACAGTCTTCAATTTCACATTTTTCGTTGAGTTTAATTTTAAAGCTTAAGGCACGGCTTTCTTCTTTAAGGCCAAGCGCATAGTCTTCAAGACAACTTTCACTGAGCATGCGTGCAGCCCCTTCAGGAATATAAAGAGTCGCTCCACGGTTACGGGCAGAAACATCAATCGGGCTGTCAGGGAGAACTGTACTGGCAGGATCCGCTATTGAAATCCAGAGGTATTCTCCGTCAAATCCAATTGCATCATCAGGGTCAGTTGACCATGGAGAATCGATTGCCCAGCTCACGCAGGGAACTTTTATACGCTCTTCTTCAGGGGGCGTTGTTAAAGAAAGTCCTGCACTCTTCATGCTTAAACCCCAGCGCGAAGGATAAGGATTTTTTGTAATATCCCAGATGCCGGTTTTTAAAAGCACATCATGAGCGCGCTCTACACTCTCTTTCATATTTGCATCTTTTAAGATTTTACATTTATCAGTTTTCCCCAGTGCAAAGGCTTCAACTTCCTGCATGTATTTTGCATCTTCTGGAAGATTAAGTTTTCCCTGACGCAGTCTTGTAATAAACTCACCGCGGAGTTCTTCTGCATGCTCTTTTTCATAAGCTTTATTTTTTAATTCTTCGATTTTTTCTTTAGAACGGACTGAAAAATTGATTTTTACATGGTCAGTTTCAGTTGAATCAAGTTTTTCTTCAAACAAAAAACCGTTTTTTAACGCCTGGTAAACTCCCCAGACTTCATCAGCAAGGACTTTTCCGCGGGCAAGCTCAACAATCTCAAAAAAACTTACATCCTGTCCAGCTCCGTCTGCATCAGCAGATAAAAGTTCCCACACTTCTTCAAGCTGTTTTGAAACTTCACTGTCAGGAGAAACTGCCTTTTCCGCAAAATCAAGTGATTTTTCAAGATTCCCTTCTTCTTCAGATAAAACGATTACATCGCGGGGACGGACCTTCTGATTTGCATAAACTGCTTTTTTTCCGCCTGGGGTCGCACGGCTTACGCACCAGTTCACGGTAAACTTGTCGCCGTCATTGTCTCCTGTTACTGCACAGGTATTTTTGTAAATAACGACAGAATTCTTTTTCATGGTGCCCACCCCTTTTTACCACGGATTTAGAAATTTTATCATAAAAAACGCCTTTTGTCAGTCGGGCGCCTCAGTGCAGTCTTTTGCAAAGCCGGCACTGACCACGGTGAAAAGTCGCCAGAAAAAAACAAAAAAAGTAAAAACCATAAAAAAAGACCCGCACAATAACTGTACGGGTCTTTATACAATCCACGGCGGAATATCCGTCACAGGATTAAATTATCTTACCATTTCTTTTCGATTTCCGGTTCACAGATATTTACTTCTGTTTCCATATCGAAGAATTTTACTTTTTCCATTTTTGGAACAAAATTAACTGTATCACCAAGCTGAGGGTTAACCTGAGGTTCACACTTAGCAACGATGTTAACATTCTGAACCTGAACGAATACATGAGTTTCAGCACCGAGAGGTTCTTTGTTTGTTACTTTTACAGCCATGTTGTTTTCTTTAGCAGGAGCATCCTGATAATCAAGATCTTCAGGACGAACACCGAACCAAACCTGTTTTCCAACATAAGCCTTGAGGTGTTTCTGCTGGTCTGCTGTAGGAACAAGCTTAAATGTACCTTCATCAGCAACAACTTTTCCGCCTTCTTCTGTGATTGAAACCTTGAAGAAGTTCATTGGAGGTGTTCCAATAAAGCCTGCAACGAATTTGTTGATCGGATGATTGTAAAGGTAAAGCGGTTCACCAATCTGCTGGATGCGTTTTTCAGACATTACAACGATTTTTGTACCCATTGTCATGGCTTCAATCTGGTCGTGTGTAACATAGATCATTGTAGCCTGGAGGCGGTTGTGAAGATCTGAAATTTCAGCGCGCATTGTAACGCGGAGTTTTGCATCAAGGTTTGAAAGAGGTTCATCAAAAAGGAATACTTTTGGAGAACGTACGATAGCACGGCCTACTGCAACACGCTGTCTCTGACCACCGGAAAGAGCCTTCGGCTTACGTGTAAGGTAATTGTCGAGGTCGAGGATGCGTGAAGCTTCACGAACACGACGGTCAATTTCAGCCTTGTCAGTTTTACGGATTTTAAGACCAAAAGCCATGTTATCGTAAACTGTCATATGAGGATAAAGAGCGTAATTCTGGAATACCATGGCGATATTGCGGTCTTTCGGCGGAATATCGTTCATGAGTTCACCGTCGATGTAAAGTTCACCGGCAGTAATGTCTTCAAGACCTGCAATCATGCGGAGAGTTGTTGATTTACCGCAGCCAGACGGACCTACGAATACACAGAATTCACGGTCTTCAATTGTTACGTTTGATTTTTCTACGGCAAGTACATTGTCATCATAAACTTTTGTAATGCCTTTAAGTTCAACCTTTGCCATATAGTTTCCTCCTGTGGCAAATAGGGATTATATTATAGCCTCCGGATGTTTTAACAAACGGAATTAATAAAATAATAAATAAAAAACAGATAGAATTCAAGCAGAAGAAATCCTCTTTCCCTAAAAAAGAGAAGGAAGAAGTGACTTTACAAAAGGTTCTGCAAGCACGAACAGCACTGTAAAAAATACAGCCGGAAGATAATTTGCCGTCTTGATTTTCTTAAGTCCTAAAAGATTAATTCCAATAAATACAATCAAAACTCCCCCGCTTCCTGTAAGTTCATCTAAAAGCTGCTGTGTTACGAAAGGTTCAATCCAGATGGAAAGCAGGGTTAAAAGCCCCTGATACAAAGCCACCGCAATAACAGAAAACGCAGTCCCGATTCCCATTGCCATAGACATTCCGATTACAATAAAACCGTCAAGAACAGATTTTAAAAAAATTATTGAATAATCGTGTTCGATTCCGGCCTTAAAAGAACCTACAATAGCCATAGCGCCTACACAAAAAAGTACAGATGAATTTAAAAAAGCATAGGCAAAATTCTTTTTAGGCTTCCCGGAAGAAAATTCTGCAGTACCGTTATTGATTTCACTGACAGTTTTTACGCTTAAAGAATCACCTGCCCCGCCTTTTTCTTCAGTTTCCTGTTTAAAAACTTTTCCAAGCCATTTACCGAACCTTAAAACCTGACCGTCAATATCAAGGACTGTACCAAGTATTCCGCTGAGAATAACTGCAAGCGCAAGATAAACTACATTGTGATATTTAAAAGCCATCTGCATGCCCATAACCATAGTCACACCGCCGCATGCAAGCGTGATTGAATCAGTGATTTTTTCAGGTATTTTTTTTGCAAAAAGAAGGCCTGTTAATGAGCCTGCAATAATGGCAGCACAGTTAACTAAAACAGCAATCATAAATCCTCACAAGCATAAAAAAAAGACTGTTCATCAGAACAGTCTCTTTGAAATTGCGGAGAAGCTGACTTGAACAGCCACGACTTGCGTCACCAGCACCTCAAGCTGGCGTGTCTACCAATTCCACCATCCCCGCGTGTGAATGTCATATTATCTTAAACAGAAATTTTGGTCAATATGAAAATGATTATTTTTAAAAAAATTAAATAAAAAAATCCATCCATGGATTTTTTTATTTGCAGCAATTTTCTTCGAAAATTCCTGCCTTTTTACTACAGTGCGTCCTGCACTGCAATTATTCAAAAATAAAAATCCGTGTAATCTGTGTAATCCGTGTAATCCGTGTAATCTGTGGTTAAAAAATCCCCTCCGTGCACTCTGTGCCCTCTGTGAGGAATTTAAAATCCGTGTAATCTGTGGTTTCTATTTTCCCCGGATTTCTTTTACAAAATCAAGATTTAAGAATACTTCAACTACCGAAGGATCAAACTGAGTGCCGCTGTTTCTGATGATTTCTTCAACCGCCTCAGCTTCAGGGCGCGCTTTCTGATACGGACGGTCATGAGTCATTACATCGTATGAATCTGCAATACTTATGATTCTTGAAAGGAAAGGAATATTATCACCTGAGTAGCCGTTAGGATAACCTGTTCCGTCCCAGCGTTCATGATGACAGAGAATACTCTTTGCAATCGGACGGAGTTCTTTTGAAACATTTGCAATCTTGTATCCGTTAATTACATGAAGCTGCATGATTCTTTTTTCATCTTCAGTAAGGGAAGAAGGCTTGTTTATAAGCTCAGCAGGAACAGACATCTTTCCAATATCATGGAAGAGCGCAAGATTTCTTATGTTGTTCATTTCGTATTCATCAAGATTAAATTCTTCTGCAATCATCGAAGCAATTTTGCGGACACGGATAGAATGCTGTTCAGTTTCGAATGAAGAAAAACGAAGGGCATCGCGCAAAGAATCAATAATTGACTCCTGAACCTCATCGTCTCTCCTCATCTTTTTATTAACCATGGCAACATAAGCCTGACGCATGGTCTGTTCCATAGGACTGTCAGGACTTGGACGTGGAGAAATACCATATTCAAACGAAAGGGTAAAATTAAAGGTCCTGTCGTGATTTAAAATTCTCGAAATTCTTAAGAAGACCTGATTTGCATCAGCTTCAGTGGTATCAGGCATAAGGATAACCATATTTCCGTCATCATAAGCAGCAAAATCACTTGCCCTGAGCTGGCTCTTCAATAAATCTGCCACATGCTTTATGGCAGCCCGTCCGGTATCTTCACCGAAACACTCTGAAATAAGGTTAATTCCGTTTAAGGAGCAGACTACAGCCGTATATGGAAATTTACGGTAAAGATTAATTTCCGTAAGTTTTTTCTGAAGATAGACCTTATTTGAAAGAGAAGTCAAAGGATCTGTCATTGCAGTAAGTTCCATGGAATTATAGAGTTTTTTCAACTCAGTAATATCATGGAAAAAAAGCAGGGTTCCGTAATCCCGTCCGTTTTTATTGTTGAGCTTAATATAGTCAAGCTTAAAAATCATTTTAGTGCCGGACGGAGAATCCACAGCAACTTCTTCTACTGTTGAAGTTGTACGCACCCTGAGCTGGTTTCCCACAGAGCCGCTTAAAAATTCCCTGAGCGAAAGATGATTTACAACACTTTTATTAAGCCTGAAAAGTTCAGCAGCAGTCGAATTGTAATCAATAAGGATATTTTCATCATCAAAAAGAACTACAGGAGTTCCGAGTTTTTCAAAAACCATCTGACGGATAGAACCGAGGAGGAACCGTGGCCTGTAAAAATATGCCTGATAATAAAGCAGGAGCGGAATCGCACCTATCAGGAAAGAATTCATGGAATAAAAAAGAATAAAGGCAGAAAGTCTTTCCCCTAAAAAGTTTACGACAGAAATCGCAAGGAAAAATACACCTATAAGAATATACTTTCCAGCATAGACAAAAGGAACCGAGGTGCACTTTAAAAGCATCGAAACAAAAATAAGAATTACAAGTGCAACAGAGAAGAACTGATGGGAAAGCATCCAGCCGTTTGAAATGTGATAAAAAAGAACAGGAAGGCCTGCACCGCCGTCAGGAGGACCTGCAGTCGAAGCTGAATAAACAAACGAAGTAATTCCGTTGAACAGAAATACGACTGTATCAGCCGCTGCAAAAACCCAGAAAAAAACAAAAGCAAGGTATGTCAGCCTTGTCCTTAACCTTGTAATCTTTAAAAGATACTGCGCACACAGAATAAGGATGTAATCAATAAAAATGCACTCAAAGCAAAAGCCCCAGTCAGCCATTCTGAATAAAATGGAAGAAGGGTCTTTTCCATCCAGATTAAACTGAGCCGGCACAAATGCAACAAGCTGTAATGCACAGAGAACTGTAATTGCAATCAGTGAACGCGCTACTGTTTTACGGAGTATATAAAGCCTTACAAAGAGAAGAATAAGAAAAAAAGTTTCAATTACAAGAAGGGTGTTAAAAAAATTCATCTTCTATAAAAAATTATAACCCGTAAAAAAGGATAAAACATTTAATCTTTTATTCTTTTATTATTGAAAGAAAAAGATTTCTGCTTCACTTTACTAAAATCCGGCCCCGTCAAGTCCGCCCTGCTTTACCTGGAAATGAGCAAACTCCATGCTGAAACTTGCCCTTCCCTGAGTAACGGAACGCAGATTTGTAGAAAAACCGAACATTTTTGCCATAGGAGCAGTACAGTGAACGATTTCACCCGTAGATTTTGAATCCTGGCCTGAAATAATGCCGCCGCGCTGTGTAATCTGGGAAATTGCATCTCCTACAAATTCTACAGGGCAGGTAATATCAACATTCATAACAGGCTCTAAAATCTGAGGAGAAGCCTTTCTGGCTGCTTCATCAAAAGCCTGGGCAGCACAGGCAGTAAAGGCAAAAGGTGTTCCTGTAAGTTCATTATAATCAATTGAAGTAACTTCTACGCCGACATCTGCACAAGGATAACCATATTGAATTCCTGAAGCAAAAGAATTTTCAATACCACTCTTAACTGCATCATAAATCTCCTCAGGAATTGCATTATCATGAACAGTACAGCTGTAAGTATTTCCTGTTCCCTGTTCATTCTGGAAAATACGAAGTGTAAGTCCTGCCGCATTATCTTTTCCTGCCAGGTTCTTTTCCCAGGTGCACGATTCGCTTGATTCAGTGCTTACAGATTCACGGTAAGTAACGCGCGGAGCACCAACATTTGCCTTAACGCCAAAATCATCTTTCATTCTTGTAACTAAAACATCAAGATGAAGTTCTCCCATACCGCTGATAATCAGCTGACCTGTTTCTACATCCTCATGACTTGTAAAAGTCGGGTCTTCCCTGCTCATAACGGCAAGAGTATCAACAAGTTTATCTTTATCGCTTAAAGTTTCAGGTTCAATCGCAATTGAAATAACTGGCTCAGGGAATTTAAGGCTTTCAAGAAGGACAGGCATTCCTTCACTACCAAGAGTATCTCCTGTAGAAGCAAGTTTTAAGCCGACAAATACGGCAATATCACCTGCACTTACGCTGTCCATCTGTTCCATCTGGTTTGCATTAACGCGGAGGATTCTGTTTACCCTCTCGCGCTTTTTCTTACCGACATTAAGGAACTGACCGCCTGCAGTAAACTTTCCTGAATAAACGCGGACAAAGCACAAAGAGCCCATTTCCCTGTCCTGCTGGATTTTAAAGACAAGGCCCAAAGGCATTTTTTTATCGTCGCAAGGAATTTCTACATCTTCTTCCCTGTCCTTTTTAATATGCTTTCCTTTTGCAGGAGGAACATCCGTAGGACAAGGAAGATAATCGATTACAGCATCGATTAAAGGCTGAACCCCCTTGTCACGGCGGGCAGAACCTAAAAGACAGGGAACAATGGAACGGTTAATGGTACATTTTCTGATGGAAGCCTTGAGCATGTCATTTGTAATTTCCTCACCCTCAAGATAAAGCATTCCCAGCTCATCATCAGCGCTTGCCACATCATCAATGAGTTTTTCACGCCACTTTAAGGCTTCAGCTTTACGCTCTTCTGCAATTTCAGATTCAGTGAAAGTCTCACCTTCATCTTCTGCATTCCAGCGTATTTCTTTCATAGTAATAAGATCAATCAGGCCTTCAAATTTTTCTCCCTGACCGATGGGAATCTGCAGGGCAACAGTATTTGCCCCGAACTTTTCCCTGACGTCATTAATTGAATAGAAAAAATCTGCACCGATTCTGTCCATCTTGTTTACAAAGCACATTCTCGGAACATTGAATTTATCAGCCTGTCTCCATACTGTTTCGGTCTGAGGCTGAACACCGTCAACGGCACAGATAACAGCAATGGCACCGTCAAGAACACGCAGGGAGCGTTCAACTTCAGCCGTAAAATCAACGTGCCCCGGGGTGTCGATAATATTAATAGTGTGGTCTTTCCAGGTAGTAGTGATGGCAGCAGAAGCAATAGTAATACCGCGTTCCTGTTCCTGCTTCATAAAGTCCATAGTTGCGGCGCCGTCATCAATTTCGCCGATTTTGTGAATTTTTCCGGTATAAAAAAGAATGCGTTCGGTTGTAGTAGTCTTTCCGGCATCAATATGAGCCATAATTCCGATGTTGCGCATTTTCTTAAGATCAATAGCCATTTTAGTTTCCTGCGAAAAAAGTTAAAAATTTTTACAGAAAAAGATTATAGCGGAATTTAAAGGCTCTAACAATAAGGGGGATTTTTTAAGCAGCTCACCTGAGTCAACCGGCTTTTCGCCCTTCGCCGTCTAACGCGGCTCATCAGACGCAAAGCGTCTGACTGCGGGGCTTCAATCCGGGCTAAGATTAAATTCATCCAGAGAAGGAATAACAGCCTTACAGAGTTTTACCGTTTCCTCGTCCGGCTCAATAAGATCAGGCACCATGATAACTTTTAAACCTGCAGAATATGCAGAACGGACACCGTTAATACTGTCTTCCACGGCATAACAGTCTTCTGCCTTCATGGCAATAGAAGCACAGGCCTTTATATAAATCTCAGGATCAGGCTTTGAATGCAAAACGCTGTCACCGCAGGTTATGGTTTTAAAAAATTTTAAAAGACCAGCTTCTTCAAGCTGGCGCTTTACAACCTCAGTACGGGTAGAACTGGCAAGGGCAAGAGTTACACCTTCAGAAGAAAGCCTTTCAAGACATTCCCGGGCCCCCTTTTTAAGGGGAATGCCGTGCAAGGCCTCCTCTTTTTTAAAAAACTCAACGGCATAAAGATAAAAGGTCCTGGCATCAAAATCACTTTTCTGGCGGATAAAAAAATCCTGCAGGGTTTTAAAAGTGTCCTGCCGCGCCTGGCCCACGCATTTATAAAAAACTTCATCAATGTCTTTCAGACAAAAATCCCGGGCAGCCCGTCTCCAGCACTTTTTGCAAAGGGACTCAGTATCTAAAAGAACACCGTCCATATCAAAAACACAGGCCTTTCCACCTTCAAAAACCATATAATCCCGCCCTTATTATTGAAAAAATATAAAAGAATGATAATGCATTTTTAAAGCACAAAAAAGAGCCTTAACTCTGGGCAAAAAAAATGTTACGTCCGCCAGGAACCGTCACAGAAATCCATGGTTGCGCGACTTAGGTATCTGACTCCCTGCGGTCGCACGCGCAAAATGGATTTCGTGCCGAACCCTTCTGGACTACTCATTTTTTTTGCCCACTTCGTCCGCCAGGTAATACTTTTAACACAATAAAAAATAACACAATTTTCGATAAAATCGCTTCTCAGTTATTGACAAAAAATATTCAAAATAATATATTTATCTAACATTTATTCCCCGATTGTGTAATGGTAGCACTTCAGATTCTGGTTCTGACTGTGGGGGTTCGAATCCTCCTTGGGGAACTTACCTAAAGGGCTGAC
>JAEEGF011654457.1_pt1 | contig 113973 bp, 92 predicted proteins | sample 9134171 | NCBI WGS metagenome assembly JAEEGF01 (sample SAMN16246542, study PRJNA631951) | gut metagenome | biome: gut microbiome; feature: rumen; material: AP-attached | host: Bos | place: Iran: Karaj | collected 2018-10
GGAGTTCCTTCATCCTATGCAGGCGAAGAGAGCAGAAACAATTTCTACCCCAACATGAAGGCTGCCATTGATGAGTACTCATCAGAGTCCGGCAAAAAAGACTACGATGACCTTTTCGTATACGGCGAAGTTCTTCAGGGCAGCACAGCAAGACTGGCTGCTTACCAGGATATGCTGGGCGGTACAACAGCAAGTAATTACGGAAGCAAGCTTCGTACAGCGCTTTCATCCAATAACCTCTCAGTTTCAAATCTTGAGAGCTATGATCTGTCTGATGACGGAGAATATATCGCAAACAGCAACAAGCTCGTCACCTGGGTTGAGTCACATGATAACTACATGAATGACAGTGAGGCCTGCTATAAGCTCATAAACGATGAAGATACTGTTCTGGGCTGGGCTATCGTTGCAGCAAGAAAGGACGGAACACCTCTGTTCTTCTCAAGACCTGCAGGAAGCAGCGCAAGCAATCCCTTTGGTGAGAACGTTATCGGTATTGCAGGAAACGATCTCTTTAAGTCACCTGAAGTTAGTGCCGTAAACCATTTCAGAACAGAGATGGCAGGTAAGGGAGAGATCCTTTCAAATCCCGGTGACAGCCATGTACTTCTCATTGAGAGAATTGCAGATGGCGCAGAGAATGCCGAAGGTGCGGTTATTGTAAATGCTGCTACAGAGCCCATCGTAATAAAGGGCGCAACAACTCTTGCTGACGGAACCTACGTAAACAACGTGGAGGGAAGCAGCGACGTATTTGTAGTAACAAACGGCAACATCGAGGGTATCGTAAGAGCCGAGAGCGTAGTTGTTCTCACAGATGCTACAGCGGGCGATTACACACTGGTTCACTTTAACAACACAGGCTTCTGGGGACAGGTTAATGCCAGCGTTTCTGTAGGCGGAGCTGTAACAGAGCTTGAGGGCCTTAACGAGAATGATGACTGGTTCCGCTTCTATGTTTCAGGAGAGGACTTTGATATTTCTTTTAACGACGGAGAGGGCAACAGCACAGGTACATACCATGTAGCTCAGGGCAAAGAGAGCTTTATCACACCTGAAAAGGCAGGGGTAATCTATTCTTCCAAGGCTGAAGCCTATGAAGCTCTTGGTATCACCATCAAGAACGTTTACTTCTTTAACTCAGAGCTTTGGAGTGACATCAAGTTCTACTCCTGGACCGACGACGGTTATCAGATCACCGGAGAATGGCCCGGCAAAAACGTAACCGACGAGGGCGGCTACTGGTACAGAGCTGACGTGAAGGTTCCTGCAGGCAGTGAAGATTCCTTCAATGTTATCTTTAACGCAGGCGGATCACCTCAGACCGAGAACATTACTATTAACGGAGATAAGATTTACTTTGCGATAAACGAAGGCCAGAATGATGGCAACAGAGTAGTCACAGGCTTTGCTTCCAAGGCAGAGGCAGAGGAGTTCCTCGGTCTTTCAGCCAACATGACAACCGTTCATTTCTACAACAGTGAAGGTTGGGATGTAGTAAGTGCTTATACCTGGGAGCCCGAGAGCTTTGGCGGATGGCCCGGAACCGTTGCAACAGATGAGGGAGATGGCTGGTGGACAATCGTAATGCCCAAGGCAGTTGGCTTCCCTATCATCTTTAACGACAACGGAGTTGGAAGTCAGACAGGAAATATGTCTGTAAACAGCTTAAATGAGAGATACATTGCAAACGGTAAGAATTACGCATCCAAGGATGCAGCTCTTAACACACCTGTTGTGAAAGAGGAATATACTACAATTTACTATTACGACACCAATGAATGGAGTGGTGATGGTTCACTGTATGCCTATATCTGGTCCAGTAACGCAGATTACAACAACACCATCGGTGGCTGGCCCGGAGCTGAGCTTAAGCTTGGAAGTGACGGACTCTACCATGTGGATGTTCCTACCAATGCCATTGAGAACGGTGACCTTAATCTGATCATCAACCAGGAAGGAAGTAACCAGCTGGCTGATAAGAAGATCGCAGATACAGAGCATGTATACTTTAACACCAAGGATACCAACGGTTACTCAACAGCCAAGGAGGCAATCGGAGACAACGAGCTTGTTATCCCCGAGAGCGGAACCTATACAACGATCTATTACTCAGATGATAAGAACTGGTTCCCTATCAATGCCTATATCTATGATGCTAACGGAGTATATAACAACGCCATCGGCGATTGGCCCGGAGCTGAGATGAAGCTTGGAAGCAACGGCTTCTATCACACTGACGTGCCTACACAGTACATCCTGGACGGCGACCTTAGACTTATCATTAACGGAAACGGTGCTCAGCTCGGCGATAAAGAGCTTACAGATGTAGACCACGTTTATTTCATCACATCCGAGACCAAGGGCTATGAGTCAGCAGAAGCTGCTCTTGCCGCAAAGGGCGAGGGTACAGAACCTCAGGCTCCCGAAGAAGGAAACGAAGGCGGAAACTCAGAGTCAGGAAGCGGCAATTCCGGATCAGGAAGTGGCTCGGGAAGTGGTTCCGGAAATGGTAATACCGGATCCGGAAGTAACACAGGAAGCGGAAGCACAGGATCAGGAAGCACCTCCGGAAGCGGAAGCAATTCCGGCTCAGAAAGCAGCTCAGATTCAGGAAACAGTTCAGATTCAGAAAGCACCTCAAATGAGTCTTCAGCTCCTTCAGAGTCTTCTTCTCAGACTACGACTCAGAGTGCGGCAGGAGCTTCACTTCAGGCTGATGCCGGAACACAGGTGACAGCAGATGCAGCTGCTCAGGTGCTGGGCGCAACCAGAAGCGGCGGAAGCTCTTCAGTTAAGAAGAGTGCAGGAACCACTAAGGCAACTTCTGAAACCACTGAAGAAACAGAGCAGGAAGAGGCTGCAGAGGAAGAGACCACAGAAGAAACAGAAGTAGCAAAAGAGGAAGCTCCCGCAGAAGAGCAGATTGAAGAACCTGCTGAGGAAGCTACTGAGGAAACAACAGAAGAGGCTGCTGCAGATATAACTGATGAGGAGACTGCTCTTACAAACGGAGTTGATAGCACTTCTTCAAACACACTTCCCATTGTGATCGCAGTTGTAGCAGTAGTGCTGGCTGCAGGAGCAGGCGCCGGTGTTTACTTAACAAAAATTAAGAAGTGATCGGCTAATTTAATTGAGAAAAACATCATATAAGTTTATAATCAAGAGGGTGCCTTTTCAGGCACCCTTTTTGAGAATTGACAATGCAGGTAATATAAAATATAATTGTACACAATCTAATATATTTTGATTTGTTACCCGATTGTATACATGGAGGAATGTATTAATGGTTTTATATTATATCTTTGTCATTTTGATAGGACTTCTTTATATAGCATTTCTTGAACTTTCCAAAAATGTTATCGCCGGCTGGATAGTTGGAATAATTGCCACAGTGGCCATGCTGGTATACAGAAGTCGTTTTTACAAAAATGAAAAGGGAGCCAGGCAGACACTTATTGCCTTTGCACTTTTTGCCCTTGTTCTTGTTGTCAATTACGTACTTACCGGACCTCCCGCAAAAAGAGTCCCCGCAGTTGACAATAAAAATCCCGATGTGACCGAAGTTATTGAGATCGATCAGGGACAGCTGACAGGCGTTTATAACGAGGATCATTCAGCCAGGGTTTACGCAGGTATTCCCTATGCCAAGGCACCTGTGGGAGAGCTCAGATTCAGAGAGCCCCAGGCTCCTGAGGGATGGGATGGCGTTAAGGCCTTTGATCATTTCGGACCCATGGCCATGCAGCAGAGAGGCTCTGTAGCCTTTGATTCCCTTTCACACATTTTGGGCTGGCATGATTATCAGGTTAAATTCGGTGATGAGTATGTTGAGGAAGTCAGTGAAGACTGCCTTTATCTCAATGTCTTTACTCCCGGAGAGGAACCTGAGGAACTCCTTCCTGTTATTTTCTACGTTCACGGAGGATCCCTTACCACAGGCCAGAGCTCATACTCAGAGTACAGAGGTGAGGATCTTGCATCCAAGGGAGTTATATTTGTAAACTTTGCCTACAGACTCGGAGTCTTCGGATATTATGCGGCCGATGATCTCAAGGCAGAATCACCTAACGGAACCACCGGTAACTATGGACTTTTAGACCAGGTTGCAGCACTTCAGTGGGTTTACGACAACATAGAAGCCTTTGGCGGTGACAAGAATAAGATCACCATCGCAGGAGAGTCAGCAGGAGCTTCAAGTGTAAATGCTCTGTGTGTATCTCCTCTTACTGAAGGACTCTTTAGATATGCCATTGCAGAGTCCAGCGGAATTGTTCCCAAGGAACCTTTCCACACCTTCAGATATTACGAGGATGCTGTGGAGACAGGAGACGAGGTCAGAAGAGAGTTTGGCGTTTCATCATCGGCTGAACTCAGAAATATCCCCGCATCCGAGCTTGTGACCACAACAACCCAGAATTCATCAATGACTGTAGACGGTTATGCAATTGTTGAGCAGCCTTATCTCACCTATGAGAAGGGAGAGAACCATGAGCAGGCGCTTTTAAACGGCTTTAATGCAAAAGAGGCAGATGCTTTCCTCTTAAACACCAAGGCTACCAATGACAATTATGTGGAGCTTCTTGCTGAGGACATGAAGGATTATGCTCCTCAGATGGCAGAGGTTGTTCCTGCCAATCTTCCTCAGAGAGACCAGCATTTTATTATCGATGCTCTGGGAGAAGCCAAGGGTTCTCTTAACGTAGCCTACAGCGCAATGTGGTTTAGCTATTCACACTATGTGTGGAACAATTACATGGTAGAGCAGGGACGACCTGCCTACGAGTACTACTTTACCAAGACCAATAATATACTTTCCAACTATCACGCAGGTGAGATTCCCTATGCCTACGGCAATCTGTGGAGACATCCCGGTCTCTATGACGAAGAGGATTACAAGCTTTCACAGATCATGCAGAGCTACTGGGTAAACTTTGCCTACACAGGTAATCCCAACGGATCTCTTTTGACCGATGAAGGAGCCGATTCGGGAGAGATGCTTCCCGTCTGGGAGATGAGAGAGCCCGGGCAGGATAAGCTTCTTGAGCTTAACACAGACATTAAGATGATCGATGATCCCAATACGGAGATCTACGAGGTTATCGACGAGTTCATGGATAGTGCTGCCAAGTGATGGTTGTGAGGTTGACCAAATAACCAACAAGGAAGACTGAGCATTGAAAGAACGAAGCCTTAAGAGAACCATTATAGTAATCAGCTTTATTATAGTGTTTTTGCTGGGAATCTATTATTTTATCGGGAGACCAATGATAGCCTTTGTGGGCGATCTTGAGGGATTTCAGGAATATGTGGACAGCAAAGGCATCTGGGCGTTACTGGTCTTTGGAGGTTTCGTTTTTTTTCAGACTGTTTCAAACTGCATCCCGGGACTTCCCTTTTATCTTGCGGCGGGCTTTGTCCTTGGCGGGATCAAGGGAGCGATCCTCTGCGACATTTTTGCAACTCTCGGAAATACCGCAGCCTTTCTTCTGGGCAGAAAGTATGGCAGAAACCTGCTCTTATATCTTGTTCCCGAGGAGAAGCTTGAGAAAGTGGAAGATCTGATAATGGACAAGAACCCCGTTCTGATGCATGTTCTGTTTATGCTGCTTCCTCTTCCCAAGGATACTTATTCCTGGATCGGTTTTTATTCAAAAGAGAATCTGGCTCAATGGATGATCATCACCTTCATCTGCAGATTCCCCAATATCGTACTGTATTCAATCAGCGCCGAGAGGATGGCGGATAATTCCTACGCCCTCTTTGTGATCGGAGCTGTTCTTGCTGTTGTCGTGTACATCGTGGCGGCAGTTTATCTCAGAGCTAAACGAAAGGGCAGGATCAAATGATAGTAGCACAGTACTTTGTTGAGTTTATATTCTATAGCTTTCTAGGGTGGGTATGGGAGTCAATCTACTGTACCCTCAAGGAGAAGAAATGGGCCGACCGTGGCTTTTTGTTTGGCCCGATCTGTCCTATCTACGGCTCCTGTGTAGTCGGAGCCATGATAGTGTTTACGGTTTTCCCAGGGCTCTCACGGCCTGATTTTCCCATTTGGATTTTATTTATCATATGTTATATTGGAAGTGCTATAGCTGAATTTGGCACTTCATGGGTTTTAGAAAAGAGATTCCACGCCAGGTGGTGGGACTACAGCCACATTCCCTTAAACATTCAGGGGAGAATCTGTGTGCCCGTAAGCTGTGCCTTTGGCGCTGCGGGAGTTCTTATAGTCAAGTATCTTCTGCCAGCCATGAACGATGTGAGAGCAGTTATTCCGCCCCTTGTCTATGAGCTTGCGGCCCTCATCCTTGCGGTGATCTTCGGGGCTGACTTTGCAATGACGGAGGTGAGCCTCTCCCAGCTTCTTAACGAGGTTGAGCGCATTCACAATGAGTTCAACGAAAAAGCTCAGGCGGGGTACGATCGCATTGCCGAGATGCCCCAGGCTATCAAAAACAGGCTTGAAGTCAGCAGGGCCTTTATTGAAAAGAGTAACATCAACCAGAAGAGGATCCTTGATAACATCAAGAGACTCACTCCCGCTTTGGGCAAGAGCGATATGCATAACCACGGAAGAGAGGTCGTTCTTGCTAACCTCAAGGCGGCATTAGAAGATTATAGGAAAAAGAAATAATGGCAAAATTTGATGTTAAGAAGTACCTGTCAGACAATAGGCGCCGGATCTTCATGTCCCTTGTGGGCGTTGTGATCTGCGCTGTCAGTGTGGGCGTATTTAAGCTTGCCGCCTTTGGAGTTGATCCCTTCCAGTCTTTGATGAGCGGCCTTGATGCACTTATACCCATCAAGTTCGGAACACTGTATGTGATCGTCAATGCAGTTCTTTTGCTCTTTAGTATTTTTGCGGACCGGCACAACATCGGAATCGCAACCTTCATAAACCTGTTTCTCTTAGGTTATATCACCCAGTTTTCTTATTACATTCTTCAGAAATTGTTCCCAGAGCCCTCTGTGGTATTCAGGGCAGTGTGCCTTATCGTGGGAATTGTTGTGATCTGCTTTGGCTCAGCCATGTACATGACTGCGGATCTTGGCGTTTCCACCTATGATGCGGTGGCCATTGTTATATCCGGAAAGTGGAAGATTGGTAAGTTTAAATATGTCCGCATCTGCACAGATCTTATCTGTGTCATCACAGGCTGCATCTTATTCGTGGCAGCGGGCAACCCTATTTCATCAATCCCTGCCATTGCAGGCATCGGAACCATAATAACAGCCTTCTTTATGGGGCCTCTCATCGAGTTCTTTAATGAGAAAATTGCAAGGCCGTTCCTGAATAAAAAACGTTTTAATTAAGAAATACGTTAAAATGCCTATCGTTGTATAAAATAGACAAAAACAGGATTTGAAAACCGTGCAAAGTCACTATGCTTTGCACGGTTTTTTGCGCAACTTAATAAAAACGTTTTAGTTAATATAGCAAAAAATCACTTTGCCGAATAGTACAGGTTTAACGAATCGTAAACGGGCGTCTTGTAATGGTTTGTGGCATGTGCTAAACTCCAAAACATCAAATGAAATAAAAACGTTTTTATTTGCATGACAGTTTTGATTGGAGGTTTTTTATGAAGAAAAAATGGATATGTGGGGTAAGTGCCATATGCCTCATCTTATCATTACCGTTCTTCAACTGGATCAGTGTAGTGAATCTGCTGGATCTCTTTTCCCGGATAGGAGTTACCAAGGAGATGGCGGCCAATCTGTTTACAGGTTACAACCTGTACAATCTCTTAAGCTTTGTGCAGTACGCCAATCAGGGTAACCTGGGACTCTTTGCCATGATTCTTTTGATACTGACTGTGGCAGCCATCTATTTCAACATCGCCTTTATTCTCAGGATGCTTGTTGGACTTGGGAGAGGCAATAAGGGAGACCTGGGACTTCTGAATGCAGGTAAATGCGCATTTCTGTTTGAGTTCATCACAGCAGTGGCTACCATAGCATTCACTATATTTGCTAATCACAAGTTTGGAATGGTTGCTTTTCTTCCCACGGTTTTTGTGTATGTACTGACGGCTGTTTCACTGGCATCTTACATTTACATCAAGATTTTGGAAAAAGAAGAACGCAAGAAATACCATGAACACGGTTTCTTAAAGGAGCTTATCAAGAACTGGCCACTGTTTATCATGTTAATCCCTACTTTTGTCTACTTCATGATAAACAATTACCTTCCTATGCTGGGTGTGTACTTTGCCTTTACTTCCTTTAACTTCAGGGATGGTCTATGGGCAAGCCCCTTCACCGGATTTAAGAACTTTGAGTTTCTGGTCAAGGCAGATCTCTTCAGACTTACCAGAAATACGATTCTCTACAATCTGGTATTCATAGGTGTGGGCAATGTATTGCAGATCATATTTGCAATCCTTGTCAGCAGAGTAACGGTCAAGTGGTTTAAGAAGACATCTCAGACTTTGATGTTCATGCCATACTTCGTATCCTTCGTTATCCTGAAGGTTATCGTTTACAACGTGTTTGAGTATCAGTATGGACTTATCAATAATCTGGTGACTTCAGCAGGAGGCGGAAGGATTGACTTCTACAACACACCTTCTTACTGGCCTTTCCTGATCACATTTTTCTACCTGTGGAAGAACATAGGATATGGAATGGTCGTATACCTGGCTACCATCATGGGAATCGATCATGAGATCTATGAGGCGGCAAGAGTTGACGGAGCCAATGATCTGCAGCAGATACGATACATTACGCTTCCTCATATCAAGCCAACCTTCATTATCCTTTTGCTCTATGCACTTGGAAGCATCATGAAGGGACAGTTTGAGTTGTTCTACCAGATGGTTGGTAACAACGGAGTTCTGTTTAACATCACAGACATTTTTGACACTTATGTTTACAGGATCACAACCACCCAGCCTCTTTCAATCGGGCTTGGTACCGCAGCAGGTCTTTACCAGTCGCTGTTTGGCTTCCTGATCATCGTACTTGTCAACTTCCTTGTTAAGAGGAAGAACCCGGAATACGCACTGTTTTAAGGAGGAGATATAAATGGCAAGAGACCTTGATTATGAGCCCTCAGCACCAAAGACCATAAAGAAGTCCACCGGGACAAAGGTTTTTGAGACCATAGCATACATATTGCTGGCAATCGGAGCAATCGTGTGTGTTCTGCCCTTTATCATTATCGTTTCCGGTTCGTTTACCGATAACACAACCATTCTGACTAAGGGCTACAGTTTACTTCCGAGAGACTTTACCTTCTCGGCATATCAGACAATTTTTAAATCACCCAAGGACATCCTTCAGGCCTACAAGATGAATGTTTACTACACAGTGGTGGGAACATTCCTGGGTCTGATGATGATAACTCTCACAGGATATGTAATATCCAGAAAAGAGTTCAAGTACAGGAATACGGTTTCGTTTCTGATCTACTTTACTAGTATCTTCGGAGGCGGAATGATTCCCTGGTACCTGATGTACGCAAACGTTCTGGGACTTAAGGGATCCACGCTGGCTATCTGGTTCCCGGCTCTTATGAGCCCCTTCCTGGTAATTCTGATGCGTACCTTCATAGTGGGAGCTGTTCCGGATGCCATCACGGAATCGGCCAAGATTGACGGAGCGGGGCACTTTACGATCTTTTTCAGGATCGTACTTCCGGTATTAAAGCCCGGCCTTGCAACTGTAGGTCTTTTCCTGGCTCTGGGTTACTGGAACGACTGGTACAGATCTTCAATGTTCAGTACCAATTCATCCACCTGGCAGCTTCAGTTCTACCTTTACGACCTGTTAAATGCCACAACGGCTATGAAGCAGATGGCTTCAAATGTAAGTATGAAGACAGCGGATCTTCCCACTGAGTCCGTTAAGCTTGCAATGGCTGTGGTAGCTACAGGACCGGTACTTTTGTTTTATCCATTTGTTCAGAGATTCTTCGTCTCAGGCATTACGGTTGGGGCGGTAAAAGGTTAAAGGAGGAAAATCAATGAAAAGAAAAGTAGTAAGCATGGTTTTGTCACTGACAATGCTGGCTGGTATCATGACCGGTTGCGGAAGCACCGGCACACAGTCAGCCGCTGATGCGCTGGAGCAGCAGGGAGTTACAGAAGTCCCTCAGACCCAGGAGCAGACACCCGCAACGGACGCATCCACAGAAGAGGCTCCCGCTGCAGCAGAGCTTGATCTCTCACAGCAGGTAGATCTTGTATTTTATGTAATGGGTGATGCACCTCAGGATGAAGAGCTTGTAGAAGGAGCTATCAATGAGAAGCTTCTCGAGAAGTGTAACGCAACCATTGATATGCAGTTCTCAACATGGACAGATTTCCAGCAGAAGTATGCCAACGAGATCACAGCTCAGAACGCCGATCTTATCTACATCGCAAACTGGCTCAACTATGGACAGCTTGCAAGCAGCGGCGCTTTCGAAGAGCTTGACGGCATGCTCGACACAGTTGCACCTGAACTCAAAGCACTTGTTGGCGACGGCGCTCTTAACATGTGCAGAGTAAACGGCAGCATTTACGCAGTACCCAACACATGGGCTGAGTACGTATCAAACGGTGTTAAGTACAGAGAAGATTTAAGAGCAAAGTATGATCTTCCTGTTCCCGATTCACTTGAAAACCTTGAGGCATACCTTGTAGGTATCAAGGAGAACGATCCCAGCCAGGGCATCCTCACAGTTACAACAGAAGAGAGCCAGGGCCTTAAGACTGCTTTTGATGCAGCATGGGTTCTCAACCTCAAGTACCCTTGGGTTAGCGCTAACGGACTTGACTACGGTCTTGCAGCTAACTATGACACACCTTCAGATGTTTATGACTACTGGTTCTCAGATGACTTTGTAGACGACATGAAGATGCTTAAGAGATGGGCAGATGAAGGCCTCTGGTCCAAGAGTGCTCTTTCAGACACCAATAACTCCGATGCTTACAAGAATGGTCTTTGCGTAGCTGAGGTTGCAGGTCAGAACCCCAACAAGCAGATCACAGCAATCAATGATTTTGCCAATGCAGGCGAGGGCTGGGAGTCAGCTTATGTAGCATACGGCGAGATCACAGGCGCTATCTATCCCGGACATGCAACACAGAACGGAACAGCTATCGTAAGAGGCTGCAAGAATCCCGAGAGAGCTCTTTTAGTTCTTCAGACTCTTATGTGCGACGAAGAAGTTAACGCTCTTATGCAGTATGGTATCGAGGGAACACACTACACAGTTGAAGATGGTATCTACAAGAACCTTCAGGAAGCTGCAGGCGAGACACCTACATTCCCTTACGAGGGCTTCAACACATGGAACCTCAGAAATGGCGAGACCAAGCTTCCTCAGGCTACAGACGTTGCCCTTCAGGAGATGTTTGACAGCTATGCAGTTCTTGGTGCCAAGACTAAGTTCCCCAACGTTAACATCTATGACGGATTTGCTGAAAACTACGAGTCCTACAGCGCTGAGAGATCAGCTGTCAGCAACGTAATGCGTCAGTACCTTGCACCTCTTCAGGCAGGTCTTGTTGATGACGTAGATGCAGCTGTAGAAGAGTTCAGAACCAAGGTTACAGATGCCGGACTTGAGAAGTGCCGCGAGGCGTACAAAGAGCAGTGGCTTTCATACTGCGAGGAATATGGATATAAGTAATTTGTAAGGTTCCTATTTCACCACCATAATGATACAATGTCAGAGGGTTGATTATTATTAACCCTCTGACTTAAAAAACATTATTAACAGGTGATAATTTTGGCTAGAGAAACTAACAAAAAAGTAACAATTAAAGATGTAGCAAGAGAAGCGGGGGTTTCCATTTCTACTGTTTCAAATGCATTAAATAACGTTGATGTCCTTCATCCCGATACCAAGGAAAAGGTATTGGAGGTGGCCAAGAGGCTTAAATACACTCCCAATCTAAACGGAAGGAACCTTAAGGCTCAGGCTACAGGTGTTCTGGGACTGTTCCTCGGGGCTATCCGCGGACCGTACTACGGAGAACTGGCGGATTCCATCTATCGTGCCTGCAGGGATAACGGTTATGAGCTTGAGATCTTTTTAAGCTCTGATCCTGAGCATATCATCGCCAATATTCTGGGACACAGAGTTGACGGTGCCATCATCCTGAATTCGGCAGTTGAAGCGGAGCAGGAGCAGACCCTTATTGATTATGACATTCCTACGGTATATATAGATCGTATCCTCATAGGAGATAAATCCTCCAGCGTTGTTTTTGATTCCTACAGCGGAGGAGGCCAGGCAGCCAAATTCTTATTGGAGCTGGGCCACAAGAGACTCATGCATGTGGAAGGTGTCCATGACAACTACGACAGCAATGAGCGTAAGAAGGGCTTTTTGGATGCCCTTAAGAAGGCCGGGATCAAGATAGAAGATGATTATATTCTTCAGGGTGCCTTCGAGAGAAAAGACTCCTACGATGCGATCATGCATTTTATTGATGAAGACAAGCCGCTGCCGGATGCTATTTTTGCATCCAATGACGTAAGTGCCATCGGTGTTCTTGAAGCCCTCAGAGATGCGGGCATCAAGGTTCCCGAGCAGATCAGCGTCATGGGCTGTGATGATATTGAGACCACAAGACTCTTTAGTCCTACGGTCACAACCATCAGGACCAACTTTGAGAAGCAGGGCGTTATAGCAGTAGAACAGCTGGTAAGCATGATCAAGGGGGAACCCGGCAAGCTTATCACATTAAATGGAAGGATCATCCCACGCGAATCTACTATGGCGAAGGATTGATCAATGAAAAATGTTAAAGTTTATGAGACTTCCTTTCAGAAGGGGAAGTATTGGGAGGAGAGCCTTATAAGCGAGGTTACCTCTCCCAAAGAGATGAATCAGGTGGTGATCTATCCCCAAAAGGAAATCACATCCGTAAGGGGATTCGGCGGTGCTTTTACCGAGGCTGCAGCTCACACCTGGTCAGGCCTTGGACCTGACAAAAGAGCTGAAGTCATAGAAGATATCTTTGGCGAAAGCGGTCTTAGATATACCCTGGGCAGAATCCACATGAACAGCTGCGATTTTGCTCTCGGCAATTATCACTATATCGATGAAGGCGATGAGAGCCTTGACAGCTTCGATATGTCTCACGATGATCAGGAAATCATACCCATGCTGCAAGCTGCAACAGACAAGATCGGTTCACAGCCTGTGCTCATGATGGCTCCCTGGTCACCGCCTCCATTCATGAAGACCAACGGAGAAATGAATCACGGCGGCAAGCTTAAGAAAGAGTACTACGAGCTTTGGGCCAGGTACTTTGTCCGCTTTATCAGGGAATACAAGGAAAGGGGATTCGATATCTCTTTTACCACTGTCCAGAATGAACCTAACGCAGTTCAAACCTGGGATTCCTGCCAGTATAACGCGGAGGAAGAGGAGGATTTTGCGGTCAATTATCTGGGACCTGCCCTCAAGGAAGCGGGACTTCTTGATAAGGTTAAGATATTTGTATGGGACCACAACAAGGAACTTGCCTATGACAGATTCAAGGAGATAATGGACAGACCTTCAGCAGGAGATTATATTTCAGGCTGCGCTGTTCATTGGTATACAGGTGATCACTTTGATAATGTGAGATTTATTAAGGAAGACTTCCCGGGAAAAGAGGTATTTTTTACCGAGGGATGTGTTGAGTATTCAAGACTTTCCGGAGCCGGAGATGTGAGCTACGCCGAGATGTACGCCCATGATATGATGGGAAATCTCACCGCAGGAATATCTGCAATATTTGACTGGAACCTGATCCTTGATCACAAGGGCGGACCTAATCATGTGGGTAATTTCTGTGATGCGCCTCTTAAGGCCAACGAGGCAGGAGATGACTATGAGAAGAAGCTTTCTTATTATTATATAGGACATATCTCAAGGTACGTTAAGCCCGGAGCCAAGGTTGTAAGACATTCAAGGTACACCGATAAGGTGGACGTTGCAACCTTTGTAAACCCCGATGGCGAGAGAGTTGTCGTTTTCCTCAACAGGACCGATGGTGAGATCTCTCTTAATATAAGAGAAGCACAGTCAAGCGCTGAGCTTACACTGGCTCCTCATAGTATTAAAACTATTACTTATAATGCCTGAACAATGATGGCAGCCAGAATAGAAACGGCGTAGCAGGTGTTCAGGATTATATAATTCTTGATGGAAGTAATAAATGTCTTTTCCTTGATCTGCTCCTTTTTGAAGGTGTGAATGTTCTTGACCACCAAAGGGAGCGACAGGAAAAAGATAAGGGCTACGGGATGAAGGAATCTGAATATTACCATAAGAGCAACAGAGGCGTAGCATCCGTAGTATAAAAGGGCATAGAGACGAACAGCCCATTTTCTTCCTATGTAATAAGCAAGGGTAAGTCTGCCCACGGCAGTATCCTTTTCAATATCGCAGGTGTTGTTGGCCAGCATGATGTTGGCTGTTGTAAAGGTCATTACCAGCGAGAAGAGGAAGAATGCGATGAAGGGCATGACGCTTACCGATAAGCTGATTGTCTCCCAGGAAAGGCCTAAGGTGATGTAGTGCGTAGGGTTATTGATATAGAGCATAAGGAATGGAATGAACATTCCGTATGCAATACCTGAGATGGCTTCTCCGAGAGGTATTCTTGAAATCGGTATGGGACCGAAGGTATAAAAGATACCCAAAAGGAAACAAAAGGCTCCCAAAAGCAGGACGATGATTCCTGTGTTATATGCCAGATAAAGTCCTAAAAGAGTGCTGATGCACAGCATGATCATGATTGCTGCAAAGGCGCTCTTTCTTGGTATGGGGAGCATCTCCGGATAGTCCTTGCTGTCGATGTAATTGTTGATGGCAGTTGTGGTGAGATCAAACAAAAACATAGCAATGAAGAATACTATCATCAATTTGATATTGACCGGTTGTTTTTGGTAAATGATGAACAGCATTGTGTTCAGATAAGCAAAAAGACTGGTTATCTTGGTGGTTATCTCCACATATTTCAAGAACTTTTTGATCATGATGAGCCCCTTTCAAGTAGAGCATAGATTAATTTTAAGTAAAATTTTGCAAAATAAATTAGTAATTAATATTGTTGTGTGCAATTAAATATGATATCATACTCCTACCTATTGCGCAATGTTCCATTTAGCAGTTTAAAAGGAAGGAAACAAACAATGACTAAGATTGTTGTTATTGGTGCTGGATACGCTGGCGTACTGGCTACCAAGAAGCTGGAAAAGAAGCTTCGTAAAAAGAAATTATTGGATTCATGTGAGATAACTCTTATTGATAAGCATCCTTATCATACTATGCTCACAGAATTACATGAAGTGGCTGCATGCCGTGTTGGTGAAGAGAGCATCAAGATGAATCTCAAGCAGATCTTCGCCGGCAGAAAGGTCAATGTGGTTCTTGATACCGTAACAGGTGTTGACTTTGCCAATACCACCGTCAACGGCAAGAACGGACAGTACAGCTATGACTATCTCGTAGTTGCTGCAGGTTCCAAGCCTACATACTTTGGAGTTGAGGGCGCTGAGCAGTACAGCTACAAGCTTTGGTCCTATGACGACGCAGTTAAGCTTCGTGACAGAATTCATGATTGCTTCAGGCTTGCTGCCGATGAGACCGACATTAATAAAAAGAAAGAACTTCTTAGCTTCTACGTTGTTGGCGCCGGCTTTACCGGTGTTGAGATGGTGGGAGAGCTTGCTGAGTATACACCTATTCTCTGCAAGAGATTCGGAATCGACAGAGAGGACGTAACCATCGTTGATGTAGACGGACTTTCGCGTCCGGTACCTATTCTCCCTGAGAAGCTCTCCAATAAAGTAGACAAGAGACTTCGCAAGATGGGTGTTGATGTAGTTATGAACGCTTCAGTTGTAGGCGTTGGCGAGAACTTCATCAAGCTCAAGAAGGGTGATGATGTTACAGAGCATGTGGCAGGAACAGTTATCTGGACAGCCGGTATCGAGAGTTCAGAGATTACATCAGCCATTGCCAAGGAAGTTAAGAGCGGCGGAAGAGGACGTATCGAAGTAGATGAGTACCTCAGAAGCGTTGATCACGAGAACGTATATGTTATCGGTGACAACATGCTCTACACAGCACCCGGCGAGGAGAGACCCGTTCCTCAGATGGTTGAGAATGCCGAGCATTCAGCTGCAGCTGTTGCCAAGAACATCATGGTTGCAATTACCGGCGAGGGCGAAAGAGAAAGCTACAACCCCAAGTTCCACGGCGTCATGGTATGCGTGGGCGGCCGCTATGGTGTTGCAAGGGGCGGAATGGCCAAGCACCAGATTAACTTTGCATCCTTCTTTGCGATGTTTGCAAAGCACTTCATAAATATTATCTATTTCATCCAGGTAATGGGATGGACCAAGATATTCAGCTATTTAAAGCACGAGTTCTTTACAATCAGGAACAACAGAAGTTTCCTTGGTGGTCACTTCTCCAACAAGACCCCGAGCTTTATGATGGTTCCTTTAAGAGTATGGCTTGGAGCTGTATGGGTATTTGAAGGCGTCATGAAGATTGTTGAGGGCTGGCTCAAAAAGCCTATGCTTGAGGGATTCTTTGGAGGTGCCAACTCCTGGTTTGACTCTCTTCTTGGAAGAATCGATCCCGCAGCTGTAGATGCTGTATCAGCCGCAACCGCAGAGGCTGCAGATGCTGTTGCTTCCGCATCAACCGAAGTTGCTGCTGCAGTCAGCCAGGGAACAGTTATCTTTGACTGGAACTTCAAGCTCTTCGAGCTGATCTTCGTGTCCGGAACAGATATTGCCAAGTCAACCATATCTGATTTTGCATTCAAGATTCAGGTGCCTTTCGTTGACTGGATTGTTAACAATATGGTCCTTTCAAGTGATGGAATGACAATGTTCATGCAGGGACTTATCGTTATCCTGCAGATCCTTATCGGCCTGGGACTTATGGGAGGATGCTTCACATTCCTTTCAGCAGCGGTTTCACTGGTTCTTCAGGCTATGTTTGTAACTACAACAGGTCTTTACCTCAACACCTTCTGGATGATCTTTGCAGGCCTTGCAGTTCTGTTTGGCGGCGGACGTTCACTGGGAATTGACTACTACCTTATGCCTTGGCTAAAGAGCAAGTGGAAGAAGGTAAAGTGGGCAAGAAAGTGGTACCTCTATAATGACTGATCTTTACATGGATTATGACAAAGCCTTTGAGATGGTTCGGACAGAAAGTGCCGGTATCATTGGCAGAGCACCGGGGCTCATAAGGGGATATACTTCATATCTTACCGAGGCCCAGGGCAAGATGATGCGGGCAGCTGCAACTCTTGCCTGCTCCATGAACGAAGAGAACATGATCCCGCGGGATGCAGTTATTTTTGCATCTGCCGTGGAAACCCTTCATCTGGCCACGCTTATCCACGATGACATCATGGACGACGCGGACGTAAGGAGGGGCATTGTTACACTTCAGAAAAAGTCCGGCAAAAGAACTGCCGTCATCTGCGGAGATTATCTTCTGGCCGCAGCCATTAGGCAGTTATCAAGGGCTGAAGAAAACGACAGATATAAGAAATTTGACTTCTCAAAATATGTTGAGCGTGTTGCCCTGGGAGAACTGAGGCAGAACATCAACAACAGAAATTACAGGCTGGATGTCTTTAGATATCTGGCTATCATCGACGGCAAGACTGCAGCTCTCTTTGAGGGAGCTTATCATGCAGGTGCTCTTGCCGGCGGAGAGAGCGTAGAGCGCATTAAGCTTTTCAGAAAGCTTGGACGTTATACGGGTATTATTTTCCAGCTCACCGATGACTGCATAGATTATGAGGTCACCGAGAACAAGGCGGGAAAGCCTGTACAGTCCGATTTTGAAAACGGCGTTATCACTATGCCCTTCATCCATGCCCTTAAGGAAAATCCTTCCCTGGCACAGGAGGCAGAAAACGGCACTCTTACCAAGGAGAAGGTTTTAAGTGAAGTAGAGAAGCACGGCGGAGTCAGCTTTACCCATAAGATGGCCAAAGGCTACTACGACAAGTGCTGCAAGATAATAGAAGAGCTTTCACTTCAGGGCAAGAGAAAGGAAGTTCTTGCAGGCCTTTTAGAGAGAGCCTACAAGGGACTTAAATGATATTTTGGCACTAGTGCCTGAATATAAAACGCTTCATAAAAAGAAAGGGAAAAGAATATGAAGAAGAAACTTATTTCACTGGTAAGTGCTACAATTCTTTCAGCAGTAGTACTTGCAGGCTGTGGCTCACAGTCAGGTTCAGCAGGCGCAGGAGCAGAGCTTAAGACAGGTCTTGGAACAAGCGTTTCAATTGCTGATTCTAAGGATGCAACTGCAGAGGGTGACGGAACTGCTCAGGCAGACGCTACCATCGCAGCTGTTACTGTTGATGCTGACGGCAAGATCACACAGTGCATTATCGACATTGCTCAGACAAGAGTTGGTGTAAGCGCTGACGGTAAGATCACTTCAGATCTCAACGCTGAGTATCCTTCAAAGAGAGAGCTTGGCGATGGCTATGGCATGAAGAAGGCTTCTGCTATCGGCAAGGAGTGGTACGAGCAGGCTGATGCTTTCGCAGCTTGGGCTGTAGGAAAGACAGCTTCTGACCTTAGCGGAATGGCTATTTCAGAGGGCTATGCAGGCGATGCTGACCTTGCTGCTTCTGTATCTATTCACGTAACCGGTTTCCAGGCAGCTGTTCTTGAGGCTGTTAACAACGCTACAGCACAGGGCGCTCACCAGGGCGACAAGCTTGGCCTTGGCGTTTCAACCAAGATTTCCAACTCAGAGGATGCCTCTGCTGAGGGTGATGGCGTAGCTGAGTGCTACACAACAATCTCTGCTCTTACAGTTGGTAAAGACGGTAAGATCACAAGCAACATCATCGATGCTGTTCAGGCTAAGATCACTTTCGATGCTACAGGTGTTATCACAGCTGATACATCAGTAGATGTTCAGAGTAAGAACGAGCTTGGTGAGGCTTATGGCATGAAGAAGGCTTCAGCTATCGGTAAGGAGTGGAATGAGCAGGCTGCTGCTTATGCTGCTTATACTGTTGGCAAGACCAACGATGAGGTTCAGGGAACAGCTATGACAGAGGGCCGCGCTGCTGATGCAGACCTTGCAGCTTCTGTATCTGTTCACATCACAGACTTCAACAGCGTTGTAGCTAAGGCTGTTGCAGCTGCAAAGTAATAAGGCTATAGTATTATTAGTAAGCCGATATTTGAATTTTGGTGGGGTGTGCTTGTTGGCGCACCCCATTTACACTTAAAGGAAAGAAATGAAAATCAGGAAATACTTGCCGATACTGGTTGCCGGAGTCATATTTCTTTTGACGGTGATCGGGATCGTTCTCTTCCGAAATCTTTCGGGAGAGGCACAACTTAACAGATATACAGCCACATTTCTTGATGTGTTTGACACCAGAACGGAAATTGTGGGCTTTGCCAAGAATAAGGAAGAGTTCGCAGGGGATGCGCAGCTGATCAAAGACAGGCTTATCTATTACAATCAGCTCTACGACATATACAATGATTACCCAGGCGTTAATAATATAAAGACAATAAACGACAATGCAGGGATTGCGCCCGTGGAGGTGGACCCTGAGATAATAGCTCTTTTGCAGTTTAGTATTGATACCTATTATGAGACCGATGGGGCTGTCAATGTGGCACTTGGATCGGTCTTAAAGCTCTGGCACAGACAGAGGGAGCTGGGGATTGCGGACCCTGAGAGGGCCAAGCTTCCGGATGAAGAGGCGCTTATAGAAGCTTCCAAGCATACCGATATCACTTGCGTGGTAATAGATACAGACAATAATACGGTGTTCCTTACGGATCCTGATATGTCCCTTGATGTGGGCAGCACCGGAAAAGGGTATGCAGTTCAGCGGGTTATGGAGTATGCTAGAGAGAAGGGGCTTAACAATATCCTTCTGAGTCTTGGCGGGAATATTTCCTGCATTGGTACAAGGATCGACGGAACCAATTTCAGGCTCGGAATACAGAATCCCGATATGGACAGCGAAGAGACCTATATTGAGATGGTAGATATAAACGACGGAGAATGCGTGGTATCTTCCGGAGATTATCAGAGATATTACGAGGTGGACGGAGTGAGATACTGCCACATCATTGATCCCCAGACGCTGTATCCCTCCGATGAATTTGCTGCGGTTTCCGTGATAACCGATGATTCCGGCGCGGCAGATTCCTATTCGACGGGCCTTTATACCATGTCTTTGGAAGAGGGACAGGCTTTTGTAAAGAACCATGACAATGTGGAAGCCATGTGGGTCATGCATGACGGAAGCAAGATTTATTCAGAAGGCTTTAAGGAAAAGTACGTACGATAATGAAGAAGAACGATATCATCCTTGTTGCAGTAATACTGGTGGTTACGGCTGCGGTGTTACTTGGAGTGAGGATCTGGCAAAAAGGAAATACCGGTGATTCTGCGCAGGTTGTGGTGACTATTGACGGACAGCAGTATGGCAGCTATCCCCTTAATGAGGATAGGACAGAGAAAATAGAGCTGCCTGACGGAAGCTATAATATTCTTGTGATATCAGAGGGTTATGCTAATGTCAGCGAGGCTTCCTGCCCCGATCAGATCTGCGTCAAGCACAATCATGTAAGGTTTAAAGGCGAAACAATAGTCTGCCTTCCCAATAAAGTGGTGGTTGAAATCATCGGAGGAGAGAATAACGGAATTGACGGATCTACTTTCTGAAAAAGATTCCGGAGACATATTATGAAGAACAGGAAAATAGCCTTTATCGGGCTTTTTGTGGCACTTGCATTTGTGCTTTCATATATTGAATATATGCTTCCACTCAACATCGGAATCCCCGGCGCCAAGATAGGTCTTGCCAATTTGGCGGTGATGGTGGCTCTTTACACTCTGGGAGAGAAGTATGCCATTGCCCTGTCCATCATCAGGGTGGTGCTGGTTGGTTTTACCTTCGGTAATGTATCGATGATGCTGTATTCCATGGCGGGGGCGGCTCTGTCCCTTCTTGCCATGCTCATAGTCAAGAGGATGGGCAAGTTCTCTGTTATGGGAGTCAGCGTAATTGGCGGTGTGTTCCACAATATCGGACAGATAATTGTTGCGATGCTGGTTTTGGAGACGGAGAGCTTAATGTATTATCTGCCGTTTCTGATCATCATTGGAACGCTGACGGGAATTGCCATAGGCATTGTTTCAAACCTTATAACCGTCAGGGTTAAGAAGGCTTTTAATATGTGAGGTTTTATGGATAAGAGGAAGAGACTGATATCCATAGCTGCAATGATACTGTTAACGGCGCTTTTGACGGCGCCTTTTTTCAGTAGGGAGAGCCGGGGAGTGAAATCTATAGACAGGTCTTTTGCCGAGTATGAGGAGTTTGAGTCTATAACTATCTATCTTGCTACGGATACTCACTATATTGCGCCATCTCTTACGGACGGCGGAGAGTATTATTCCAAAATGATAAGAAGGGGCGATGGAAAGTTCATGCCCTATTGCAGCGAGATAAATGAGGCTTTTATTAATAAGGTCATTGAGGATAAGCCTGCAGTGCTGATCTTGGCAGGGGATCTGACCTTTAACGGGGCCAAAGAGAGCCATCTGGAATATTCCAAGATGCTCGAAAGAGTTGAGGCGGCGGGAATTCCTGTTTTGGCAATACCGGGAAACCATGATTTTACATTAAAGAGGGCTGCAAGGTTTTCAGGGGATTCCTATGAGCTGGTGCCTAGCATTGATGCCTCCAAGTATCTTGAACTATACGGGGATTTTGGAAGAATAGATTCCTATGATTTTGACGGCACTTCTTTATCCTATGTGTATGAGGTGGCGCCGAACCTCAGGATTTTGTGCGTGGATGTAAATACAGTGGCGGGAATGTCCGGAATACTGACTCCGGGAACCCTTGAGTTTGTGGAGGAACAGCTGATAAAAGCCAAAGAGGATAAGGCTTATGTCATCAGCGTGACTCACCAGACGCTGCTGGTTCACTCGGAGCTTACAAGCCGGAAAATGACCTTTATAAATAACGATAAGCTTCTGGATCTGTATGAGAAATATGGTGTTGTCATGAATCTGTCGGGACACATGCATATTCAGCATATTGCAGTCAGTGAGGGTGGAGTTCCTGATATTTCAACGGGATCTCTTATGACATCGCCCAATTACTATGCCCGGCTGACCTTTGAGGGCAAGAAGATAAGCTACAGAGCTGTGCCTTTAGAGGTTGATGCGGTGCCTGACTTTGCGGAAAAGTCACATCAGTTCTTGTGGGAGAATGCCTACAGACAGGGAAGCGAAGGCCTTGAGGGTGCTGCTTCTGATGAGCTCTCTTCATTTTTTGCTGATTTTAATGTTTCTTACATAGCAGGCAGGAGCGATCTTATAGAATGGGATCCGGACATCCTTAAGAAGTGGGATAAGACTGACAGCTTTGTTCCTTATTATTTTCAGCTGGTTCAGGAGGAAGGACCTCAGAACTATACGACTTATGACCTTGAGCTTGTAGAGTGACTTTCCTGTTAATGGAATATTTACTTTTCTAAGAGGGGGCTTCGTGATTTAATAGTAATACGGAGGATTTGAAATATGGCTTCTGATAATACTGAGCTTACCAGGGAACAGGCTCACCTGACTAAAACATATAAAAAACTACTGGCTATCAAGGAAGATATTGAGAGCCAGATTTCTGCCCTTAACGAGAGGGCCGTTGATGATAAGAACGACATGCGTGACAACATGCGCTTTGACTATGCGGATGATGAGACCACCATGGAGACTCTGGCGGAGATAGAGGTTTGGAACCGCTACATCGACACCTATAACGTGGAGAGCAGCTCTTTGAATAAGCGGCTTAATACAGTCAATAAACTTTTGGAATCACCCTATTTTGCCAAGATCGAGCTTGAGTTTGAGGGTGAGGATGAGACCGAGAGCTATTATATCGGCCGCGCTGCAATTTCTGAAAACGGCTATGATCAGATGATCGTTGACTGGAGATCTCCTATAGCGGAGGTTTACTACAATCAGGAAAACGGACATACTCATTACACAGTTGAGGATAGGACTATTCCTGTGGATCTGAAGCTTAGAAGGCAGTTTGACATTGAAAAGGACAAGCTCCTTACTTATTTTGATACGCAGATTGCCATTGAGGATCCGCTTCTTCTTAAGTCTCTTACTCAGAGCAGGTCAGATAAGATGCAAGCCATCACTGCCACAATTCAGAAGGAGCAGAACACGGTCATCAGATATCCGGATGTTCCGGTGCTTTTGGTCAACGGTATTGCAGGAAGCGGCAAGACTTCAGTGCTCCTTCAGCGTATTGCGTATCTCTTTTACCAGAAGAGAAAGACCTTAAGGCCCGATCAGGTGTGTCTTCTGACCCTTAATCCCGTTTTCAGGGATTATATTGATAATGTCCTTCCGGATCTTGGAGAGACCAACCCGCTGACGCTTACCTGGAGAGAGTTCCTGGATTCTCTTAAGGTTCCGTTCAGAGACAGCGATATTGATTCAACAGAGGAGACTACGCTTGGCAGGATCTGTGAGGCACTGCCGACACTGGTTCCGGAAGCGGAAGACTTTTTTGACATAAAACAGAAGGAAAAGATTGTGATGACTTCCGCGGAGGTTCTCTCTGTGGTTAAGAAATACAGCAAGTTCCCCATGGGAGTAAGGCTTCTTTCAATTGTGGCTGATGAGCTGGAGGAGAGAGCCAAGGCGGCTCTTAAGAATCTTGATCATGATCTTGATGAGGAGTCGGAGAGCACAGCCAAGTCGGATTCTGCCGAGGACAACCGCATTGAGAATGATTTTGGCGGAGCCCTTGCCTGCATCAGGACCTTTGGATTTGTGAACATCAAGCATATCATCACAAGGATCCTTGGAGAGGGCGAAGTGACCGCAGCTCAGTGGCTTTATACAAGAATGGAGCTTACGGGCCTTAGCAACAAGAATATGCGCTATGTCATGATAGATGAGGTGCAGGACTATACGCTGGCACAGCTTATGGTATTTAGAAAGTACTATCCTAATGCCAGATTTATGATGCTGGGAGATGAGTTTCAGGCTATCCGCGAGGGTACTGTCACCTTTTCACAGATTGAGGAGATTGCTGCTGCAGATGACAAGCAGTTTGTGGAGCTTCCGCTTATGACAAGCTACAGGAGTTCCCCTGAGATCACGGCTAAATTTGCAGCTCTTTTGCCGGAAGAAAAGAAGATGATGGTATCTTCCGTTAAGCGTCCCGGTGAGGAGATCGTGACAAAGGCCTGCAAGTCTGAGAAGGAATATTACGGTGAGCTTAAGAAGCTCATTAAGGAATTTGAGGGCCATGAGGGTCTGACTGCAATAATCTGCAGAGATTCCTACAGGCTTGAGAAGATAAGTGTGGGGCTTGGAAAGGATGCGCCTCAGATAATAGCTCAGAGCGATTCTCTTCCGGAGAGCGGCGCCTTCTTTATTGAACTTGCGCTGGCCAAGGGACTTGAGTTTGACAATGTTATACTGGCTGACGGAGAGGACAAGACATATCCCGATACGGAGCTTGGCAGGCATTGCCTCTACACGGCCATGTCCCGTGCCACAAGAAGTCTTGCCATCGTTTCAGATGGAGGGCTGACAGAGCTTGTAAAATAATAAAATATTGATGATATAAATAAAACAGACCGGATCAAACCGGTCTGTTTTCAATAGTGCTATTAAAATGCAAAATCATCATCCTCGTCGTCTTCGTCATCCTCCGGGAACTCATTGATGTCGAAATAGACGTTGTAGGTCAGATTCTCCCAGCTCTTTCTGAGTGAATTTAAATCATAGTCAGCAAGCTCCCTGAAGGGACGGTTTCCCCATATCTCATTAAAGGCTTTATCTGATGAATCGTAGGGGTATTTTCTGATACTCTCTGTAAGAGGGTTCACTTTTTGCTGAAGATATTGATTTAAAAGCTTGAGTTCTTCCTTGGAATGGACATTCAGCTTAAGTATGTCGCTGCCCATGTGACCTGTTATGAATTCGGGCACGCTGCTGAACTTATCGGCGCCCTTCGAACTCTTATATATTTCGGCAGTGCCCATGAGAGGCTTTAAGTAGAAGTGTCTGTCTATTTCAAGCCATCTTTCGCTCTCGTAAATGTTGTCAACATTAGGAAGGCCGGGAATGTTGACCTGCTCAAAATGCTCGTTCTCAAACAGGAACTTAAGCTGGTTGAGGGTGAAGGTAGCGCCCCATACCGGTATGCACCAGAAACGGTTGAAAATGCTATGCGGAAAAAATTTACACATCAGATAGAATACCACGGCCTCACACAGGTAGATAACAATAGTCATTTCTTGAATAGACTTATAAAGCCCTTTGAATCTAAGAAGCGAGAAAATTATAAGGGCTGACCAGGCAAGCCAGACAACAGCCATTATTATCTTTTTAAATACATATCCGTTTGCGAATTCTGCTTTTTTAACTCTGTTCATGTTTCCTCCAAAAAATAAATGAAAAATATACTGATATAGTATACACAAGCGTGGACTAAAATTTGTTGCGCTAAGTCAAATAAAATACAAAAAATATAGTGCACATTTGAATTTATGAGGTTTACATAATTTTAAAAATTACAAAAATGCAGTTTTAAAAAATAAAATAACAAGAATTATGGAATGACATTATTGACAAAAATAAAAATGGCTTTAGAATAAATTTTAAAGTTAAAACTTGCGATTTTTAAAAGAGGGAAAATGTAAAAACGAAATGGAGGAGAAGTAAGTGTCAAGAGTTTATAATTTTTCAGCTGGTCCGGCAGTGCTCCCGGAAGAAGTTTTGAAACAGGCTGCAGCAGAAATGCTGGACTACGCAGGGTGCGGAATGTCCATTAACGAGATGAGCCATCGCTCAAAAACCTTTGATAATGTCATTCAGACTGCCGAGCAGGATATCAGAGATCTTATGAATATTCCTGACAACTATAAGGTTCTTTTCCTCCAGGGGGGAGCCAGCCAGCAGTTTGCAGCTGTTCCTTTAAACCTTATGAAGAACAAAAAAGCCGCCTATATCATTACGGGTCAGTGGGCTAAAAAGGCATATCAGGAAGCACAGAAGTATGGCGAAGCCATCGAAGTTGCATCAAGTGCCGATAAAACTTTCTCATATATTCCCGATTGTTCTGATCTGGATATCCCTGAGGATGCTGACTATGTATATATTTGCGAGAACAACACAATTTACGGAACCAAGTTCAAGACCCTTCCCAACACCAAGGGACACATCCTTGTTTCCGATGTATCATCCTGTTTTTTGTCAGAGCCTGTTGATGTTACCAAGTACGGCGTTATCTACGGCGGTGTTCAGAAGAACGTGGGACCTGCAGGTCTTGTTATCAGCATCATAAGAGAGGATCTCATTACTGATGATGTTCCATCTTATACACCTACAATGCTCAAGTGGAAAACTCAGGCTGACAACGGCTCTTTATACAACACTCCCAACTGCTGGAGCATCTACATGTGCGGCCTCGTATTCAAGTGGCTCAAGGCTCAGGGCGGACTTGAGGAGATGAAGAAGAGAAACGAAGAGAAGGCAGCTATTCTCTATGATTACCTGGATCAGAGCAAGATGTTCAAGGGAACTGTAAGACCCCAGGACCGCTCACTTATGAATGTTCCTTTTGTTACAGATTCCGATGAGCTCAATGCCAAGTTCATCGCAGAGGCCACCAAGGCAGGATTTGTGAGCCTTAAGGGACACAGAACCGTAGGCGGAATGAGAGCCAGCATCTACAACGCTATGCCAATCGAGGGCGTTAAGAAGCTTGTTGAATTCATGGATAAGTTTGAAAAGGAGAATTGAGAGATATGTACAAATATAAGTGCTTAAATCCCATTGCCAAGATCGGTCTTAATAATTTTACCGATCAGTATCAGACTGTAGACAGCGTTGATGAGGCTGAGGGCATTCTCGTAAGAAGTGCCAACATGCTTGAGATGGAGTTTTCCGACAGCCTTCTGGCAATTGCCAGAGCCGGTGCCGGTGTCAACAATATCCCTCTGGACAGATGTGCAGAGCAGGGTATCGTTGTATTTAACACTCCCGGAGCCAATGCCAACGGAGTAAAAGAAATGGTGCTTGCTGCCATGCTCATTGCTTCCCGCGATATTATCGGCGGAACAGAATGGGTTAAGGCCAATGCCGGCGACCCTGAAATCGCCAAACTTACAGAGAAATCCAAAAAGAAGTTTGCAGGAACCGAGATCTTTGGCAAGAAGCTCGGAATCATCGGCCTTGGTGCAATCGGCGTCCGTGTTGCCAATGCTGCAAGACAGCTTGGTATGGAAGTATACGGCTATGATCCTTATCTTTCAATCGATGCTGCCTGGAGACTTTCTTCAGATGTTAAGCACGTTACAAATGTTGATGATATCTACTCTAAGTGCGATATCATCACTATCCATGTGCCTGCTCTTGATTCCACCAAGGGCATGATCAACAAGGATGCCATTGCCAAGATGAAGAAGGGTGTTATCCTCATCAATCTGGCAAGAGATATTCTCTGCAACGAAGTGGACGTTCTTGCGGGTATCAATTCCGGCAAGATCAGAAAATATGTTACCGACTTCCCGAACCCTGTAACTGCAGGCCATGACGGCTGTATTGTTATCCCTCACCTTGGCGCTTCTACCGAGGAGTCCGAGGATAACTGTGCGGTTAAGGCAGTTCTCGAGCTCAAGGATTACCTTGAGAACGGTAATATCAACAATTCGGTTAACTATCCCAACTGCGACATGGGCATCTGCGACAAGCCCAGAGTTGCTATTTTCCATAAGAATGTTGCCAACATGATCGGTCAGTTTACTTCTGTTCTCGGATCTGCAGGTATGAACATTTCCGATATGACCAACAAGTCCAAGGGTGATTTTGCTTACACTCTTATTGACCTTGAGGACACTGTTACAGACGCTATCGTCAAGAAGCTTTCCAAGGTTGAGGGAGTTATCAGGGTAAGAGTTGTAAGAAAAGAAGTCTAAATTGTCAAAAAAGTATTAGAATAGAGGAGAGATTTGAATTACTCAAGTCTCTCCTTTTGAATTGATTTAAGAGGAACTTATGAGGAGGATATGAAAAATGGCGGATATTAAACCCTTCAGGGCGTTCAGACCCTGCCTGGACAAGGTGTCCAGTATCGCGGCACTTCCCTATGACGTTTACAACCGACAGGAGGCCAGAGAGATTGTTGAGGCCAATCCTGATTCTTTCCTTGCAATTGACAGGCCCGAAACCTTTTTCGAGCCTGATCACGACATGTACGCTCCCGAGGTCTATGAGAGAGCCTCCAAGGAGCTCTGGGGGAGGATCTGCAAGGGGGATTTTATTCAGGACGATGATAAATGCTACTACATTTATGAACTTACCATGGACGGCAGGAGTCAGACCGGAATTGTGGCTGTATCTTCCATAGATGATTATCTTAACAATATTATTAAGAAGCACGAGAATACAAGGGCCGACAAGGAAAAGGACAGGATCGAGCATGTATATGCTTGTCATGCCCAGACAGGTCCTATCTTCCTGTGCTACAGGAGAAACGAGATCATAAGCCAGATCATCGACAGGGTAAAAGAAATGGATGATCCCGCCTACGATTTTGAGTCGGCGGACGGAGTGAGGCAGAGAGTGTGGGTCATGGAGGATGAGGAAGAAAACAACATGATCTGCAGGATATTCACCTCCATAAACGAGATCTATATAGCTGACGGCCATCACAGATGCGCATCTGCCGTTAAGGTTGGCCTCAGGATGAGAGAGGAAAAGAAGGATCTGGTGCGCGGAAAGCTCGAATCCGATTACTTTTTGTCAGTTCTTTTCCCTGATTCCGAGCTTATGATCATGGACTATAACCGCGTTGTTAAGGATTTAAACGGACTCAGCTCCGGAGAGTTTCTTGATGAGCTCGGCAAGAAGTTTGATATAAAGAAGGAAGAAGAGCCTGTTAAGCCCGGCAAAAAGGGCGAGTTTGGCATGTTTCTTGATGATTGCTGGTACAGGCTGGTTGCTCACGAGGACATTTTAAAGGATGACCCTGTGGAGGGGCTTGATGTTTCTGTTCTTCAGAATGAAGTCCTTGCTCCGGTTCTTGGTATTGCCGATCCCAAGACTGATAAGAGGATTGATTTTGTGGGAGGTATCAGAGGCCTTAAGGAGCTTGAGAGGCGCTGCCACAATGACATGAAGGTTGCTTTTTCAATGTATCCGACGGGAATAGACGAGCTCTTTTCCGTGGCTGACGCGGGTCTTCTAATGCCGCCTAAATCCACCTGGTTTGAGCCAAAACTCCTCAGCGGACTATTTATCCACGATATCAGTGGTGTTATACTATAAAGACAGGACAAATTTTCTTTTATGGAGGGATCGCAGTGAACAATAAACTTTACAAAATGATGAATTGGCCGGAAATAGAAGAGATAATATATTCTGACGGCGACAATCCCCACAGGATACTGGGAGCCCACAAGGTTGGCAGCAACTACCTTATTCAGGCTTTCTATCCGGATGCGGAGTCTATTAAGGTTGTTGTTGAGAACTCCAAGAAGACTTATGATATGGAGCTTGCCGATGAGGCGGGATTCTATGCGATCATCGTTCCTTATGTGGACAAGCTCAAGTACCATTTCATTATAAAAGATGTCAAGGGCAATGAGACCAAGGTCAAGGATCCCTATGCCTTTGGACCTCTCATGGACAGGGAGGACTTTATTAAATACGGAAGCGGTATTCACTTCCATATTTATGAGAAGCTGGGCGCCCATGTTATGACCAGAAACGGCGTAAAGGGCACCAACTTTGCTGTTTGGGCTCCCGCTGCTGCGAGAGTCAGCGTTATAGGCGACTTTAACAATTGGGACGGAAGGCTCTGCCAGATGCACCGCCTTGATCCCATTGGCGTATTTGAGATTTTTGTTCCCGATGCCTGTGAGGATCAGGGATATCAGTTTGAGATCAAGACCAGAGGCGGTCTTGTAATGAAGAGACCTGACCCCTTTGCAACTCAGTCAAGGGGTGAGAATGGCATTATCTCTGTTATCAACAGCCCTAAGTCCATTAAGTGGACTGATGAGAAGTGGCTTGGATCCAGATCTAAATTTAATGTGGATGAGGATGCTCTTTCTATCTGTGAGATCAGCCTTGAAGCCTTTGCAGGGAGACATGAGGGCAAGAGCACCATGGAGCAGATTACTGCCGATGTGCTTGAGTATGTAACCAATCATGGCTTTAATGCCATTGAACTTATGCCCGTTATGAAGCATCTTCCGGGACATTTCTATCATATTCTTAATTTCTACGCTCTTGACGATGTATATGGCAAGCAGGAAGATCTGATGAAGTTTGTAAACACTATGCACGAAGCGGGTATCAGAGTGTTCCTTGACTGGGTGCCTACCTTCTTCCCTAAGTCATCCTGCGGCCTCAGCGAGTTTGACGGCAAGCCCTTATATGAGTATTCGGATCCCAGGATCGGTATCCACCCCAAGTCCGGAGATATGATCTTTGATTACGGCAGAAAGGAAGTCACCAACTTCCTTATTTCCAACGCACTTTACTGGATCGAGACCTTCCATTTTGACGGCATCAGGACTTCTGATATTTCAAGGATCCTTTATCTTGACTATGACAGAAAGCCCGGAGAGTGGATGCCCAATATCTACGGCGGCAACGAGAATCTTGAGGCACTGGAGTTTGTTAAGCAGTTCACTTCAGTGGTTCACAAGAATGCTCCCGGAGTCATTATCCTGACCAAAGAAACAGCCTGCTGGCCTCACGTTACCGATGAGGTTGACGAGGGCGGTCTTGGCTACGATTACAAGTGGAACAACGGCTGGTCCAGAGATTTCCTCTCTTACATGGAAAATGACCCGCTCTTTAGAGCAGGCCACCATGACGAGCTGACCTTCAGCCTTATTTACAGCTATACCGAGAGATTTATCCTTGCCTTTACCCATGAGGATATGGAGAAGGGTCTTGAGGGACTATATTACAGGATGCCCGGAGATTCATCCCAGAAGATGGCCAATTTAAGGCTTGCTATAGGCTTTATGATGGTTCATCCCGGCAGAAAGCACATCTATATGGAGCCTGATGCGCTTACAGTTGATCAGGCAGTATTTGTGGAGAATATGATAAAGGCTCTGAATGACCTTTATTACAATAGCCCCGCGCTTCATTCCTGCGACAATTCCGAGTCCGGATTTGAGTGGGTAAATGCTCTATCTTCCGATGACTGTATGCTTGCCTTCATCAGAAAGACTGACAATGAGGAGGAGACTCTTCTTGTGGTTGCCAACATGGCGGGCGTTGAAAGAGAATACGAGATCGGTGTTCCCGCTGACGGAAGATATAATGAGATCTTTAATTCAGATGATATCAAGTTCGGCGGCACCGGAATTGTCAACGATATCAGAAAGGAAGCCAGGAGAAAGGAAGTTGACGGAAGAGATTATTCCATCGCCCTTAAGATGGCTCCCGTTTCAATATCCATCTTCAGCTTCACTCCTTACACAGAGCAGGAAAAGAAGATCCGCGCCATCAAGGAAGAGGAAGAGATAAAGAAAGAGAACGAGCGCAAGGAGAAGCTTGAAGCTCTTAAAGAAAAGCAGAGCCAGGAGGAAGAGAGACTCCTCAGAGAACTAAAGCTTAAATATGAAAAAGAGCTGCAGGAGCAGGAGAAAGCTATCGAAGAAAAGTACGAGAAGATAGAGGAAGAGAGGATCTTTAGTATTGTTTCCGAGGAGGCTATAAAGAGCATTTCCAAGAATGCTCCCGCCAAGAAGGCACCTGCCGGGAAGACACCTGCCAAGAAGGCGGCTACATCCAAGCCTGCGGCCAAGAAAACCGCCACTGGAAAGGCAGCTGCTCCCAAGAAGGCGGCAACATCCAAGTCTGCTCCCAAGAAAGCAGCACCTAAAAAGTCTGACAGTAAGTGATTTTGCACTTGAAAAGAAAACTTCATCCTCATATAATAGTGGGGATGGGCTGGAATAGCGCAGTCGGTAGCGCAACTGATTCGTAATCAGTAGGTCGAGGGTTCAAGTCCCTTTTCCAGCTCTTTCAAACCGCTCATGGAACCATGGTTCAGTGAGCGGTTTTACTTTGACGACAAGCGCACATGTTTAATGTATAATCAAAATATAGATTAATTTCATCTACTATTTTGAGAGGTACATATGAGAACTGAGCAAGAGATCAGAAAAAAGCTCCAGGATGAGATCGACAACTATCTGACATGTCCTAAATTCGCGGTGGAAGAGCATGCCCACAACATCTCCATGCTGGCCTGGGTCCTGGATGTTTCAGACCGGGCTCTCAGCGACCTTATAAAAGAATCCGAGATGTCTTTTTCTGAATAGTAATAGTGGCAACTTTTATGATATAATATTATGTCGAATTATTTTGTAGCGCACTACGACAGTGCGCAGAGAGGGTTTTAGTATGAAAGAACTAAAAGATTACGTAAGAACTATTCCGGATTTCCCAGAGAAAGGAATCATGTTCAGGGACATTACATCTGTTCTTCAGGATCCCGACGGATTCAAGCTTGCAATCGACCAGATGCAGGATCTTGTCAAGGACCTTGATTTTGATGTTGTCCTTGGGGCTGAGTCAAGAGGATTCATCTTTAGCGCACCTATCGCTTACAACAGAGGAAAGGCTCTTGTACCTGTTCGTAAGAAGGGTAAGCTCCCTTGCGAAACAATAGAAGTTTCCTATGATCTTGAGTATGGCCAGGCCACACTTGAAATTCACAAGGATTCAATCAAGCCCGGACAGAAGGTTCTTCTTGTTGACGATCTTATGGCAACAGGCGGAACAATCGAGGCTATGATCAAGCTTGTAGAGGAGCTTGGCGGCGAGGTTGCCGGCATTCTCGTTCTTATGGAGCTCAAGGGACTTAAGGGTCGTGAGAGACTCAGCAAATACAGATTAGATGCAGCGCTTAGCTACGAAGGGAAGTAATTTTTAATGGCTCAGAACTTCGATGACGGAAAAATTGAAGCCATGCCTGAATTTCGGACACCTGAATTATTGTACGAAGATCTTATCAGAAGGGTGAGAAAGTATCACCCTTCTGATGATATTTCACTTATTGAGAAGGCGTACAAGCAGGCATCCGAAGCTCATGAGGGACAGATGCGCAAGTCAGGTGAACCTTATATCATTCACCCGCTTTGCGTGTCTATTATTCTTGCTGATCTGGAAATGGACAAAGAGACCATAGCAGCAGGGCTTCTTCATGATGTCGTGGAAGATACCATCTGGACCAAAGAGGAAATAGAGGAGAGCTTCGGTTCCGATGTAGCGCTTTTGGTTGACGGTGTTACCAAGTTGACAGCACTGCAGCTCACAACCGATAACTCTAACAAGACTCAGGAGCAGATTGACATGCAGGCTCAGAACCTGCGTAAGATGTTCCTTGCAATGGCCAAGGATATAAGGGTCATCCTTATCAAGCTGGCCGACAGATTGCATAATATGAGGACTCTGGAGCATATGCCGCCTGAAAAGCAGCAGAGAATTGCTCAGGAGACTCTTGATATTTATTCGCCCATCGCCGGAAGGCTGGGTATCAGCAGGATCAAGGTTGAACTTGATGACCTGTCTCTTAAGTATCTAAAGCCCGACGTTTACAGAGAACTGGTGGAGAAGGTTGCCGCCAGGATGAATGAGAGGGAGAGATACGTCGAAGAGATCTGCGACAATGTCCGCAAACATGTAGAGGCTGCCGGAATCAAGGCAGAGGTCAACGGACGTGTTAAGCATTTCTTCAGTATTTACAAGAAGATGCGGAATCAGAACAAGACTCTGGATCAAATCTATGATCTGTTTGCGATCCGTATCATCGTTTCTACAGTCAAGGACTGCTACGCGGCACTGGGTGTTATCCACGAGCTGTACAAGCCGATCCCCGGCAGGTTCAAGGATTATATTGCGATGCCCAAGCCCAATATGTATCAGTCTCTGCACACCACACTAATAGGACAAACAGGACAGCCCTTCGAGATTCAGATCAGGACCTATGACATGCATAGGGCTGCTGAATACGGTATCGCTGCCCATTGGAAATATAAAGAGGCATCTGACGGCAAGAAGGCCGAGAACGGTGAGGAAGAGAAGCTCACCTGGCTTAGACAGATCCTTGAATGGCAACAGGATCTCTCTGATAACCAGGAATTCATGAGTCTTCTTAAGAGCGATCTTAACCTGTTCTCAGAAGATGTTTACTGCTTTACACCTAACGGAGAGGTCAAGAACCTTCCCGCAGGCTCAACACCCATCGACTTTGCGTACAGCATTCACAGTGCCGTGGGCAACAAGATGATAGGTGCCAAGGTCAACGGCAAGCTTGTGCCAATTGACTACAAGATTCAGAACGGTGACCGTATCGAGATCGTCACCAGCCAGAATTCCCGCGGACCCAGCAGGGACTGGCTTGCAATCTGTAAATCTACTTCAACCAAGAACAAGATCAATCAGTGGTTCAGACATGAGCTCAAGGAAGAGAATATCACCAAGGGCAGAGAGCTTCTGGTTGAATATTGTAAGAGTAAAGGCCTTGACTATTTCACCATAGCCAAGCCTGAGTTCCAGAGCATAGTTACCAGGAAATACGGCTTCCAGCAGTGGGATGCTGTTCTGGCTGCAGTGGGACACGGAGGACTTAAGGAAGGCCAGATCATCAACAAGATCCTGGAGCTTGGTGATAAGGATCACAAGCGCAACATCACCGACGAGGAAGTTCTTGCGGCTGTTGCTGAGTCCAATATCACTCCTCAGGTTTCCGGCACCGACAATGCCATCATCGTTAAGGGCGTCCATGACGTCGCCGTTCGTTTCTCTAAGTGCTGTAATCCTGTACCGGGAGACGATATCTGCGGTTTTGTCACCAGAGGAAGAGGCGTATCCATCCACAGGAGAGACTGCGTCAATGTGGTCAAGATGCCTGAAGATGACAGGACAAGACTTATCGAGGCCAGATGGCAGGGCGATTCCTCCACCAGCGGAGGCAAGTACGCAGCGACCATCAAGATCTTTGCCAATAACAGAAGCGGTCTTCTGGCTGATGTATCAAGGGCTCTTACCGAGAAGGGCATTGATATCATTTCCATGAATACCAGGACCAGCAAACAGGGACTTGCCACTATGGAGACTTCATTCCAGGTTTCATCAAGGGATCAGCTCCGAGAGATAGTTGACAAGATCAGACAGATTGAAAGTGTAATAGATATAGAGAGGACTACGGGTTAATGAGCGATCGCAGTATCGTGGTTGAAAGCTATACAATCGGCATGGTAGCCACCAATTGCTATGTGTGTTACCGCAAGGATGATACCGATGCGGAGGGCATGCATCATGCTGTTGTTTTTGACCCTGCAGATAAGGGCGATAGGATTTATGAGGCTCTAAAGAACGAAAACATCGTTGTGGACCTGATCCTTCTGACCCACGGACACTTCGACCACATTGCAGGCGTCGATGATCTCAAGAGACTCTCGGGAGCCAAGGTCGGCTGTTATGAAAAAGAGCTGGCTCTTTGCAAGGATGCTTACCTTAATCTGAGCAATGATTACGGCATGCACGTTACGATCACACCGGATATTCTTTACAAGGACGGCCAGGTCATAGAGGTTGCCGGTATGTCTTTTGAAATGTTTGCAACTCCCGGGCATACCACGGGAAGCTGCTGCTTTTACTGCAAGGAAGGCGGCTTTGTTATAAGCGGCGATACCTTGTTTGAAGGCTCCGTTGGGCGCACGGATTTCCCGGGCGGATCCACTTCCGAGCTTTTAAACTCAATTAAGACGAGGCTCTTTGAGCTTCCGGATGAAACCGATGTTTACTCAGGTCACGGAGAACCTACTACGATTGGTTACGAGAAGACCTATAACCCTTTTATAATTTAGAGATAATGCAGATAGTTTTTATTAAAGAAGATAAGTACCAATATGATATACACTCCCTTTTCAAAGCTTTTTACCCCGATCAGGAGGTAAAGGTTTTCATTGGAAAGCCGGAGGATTTCGATGATAGGGATATTTCACCCGAGGATGAAATATCCTTTATTGATGTTCAGAAAACCAAGAACGAGCTCAAAAAGGATATTTACAAGGAGCTCTCTCAAAAGACCGGTAAGGAGCTGCCCTGGGGCGACCTTACGGGAATACGTCCCACAAGGATTGCCATGAACCTCATGGAGGAGGGATATGACCGGCAGAAGATCCATGATTATATGAGAGATACCTATATGGTCAGTGAAGAGAAGTGCAAGCTTGCAATTGATATCGCCTTCAGGGAAAAAGAGATCCTCAAGGACATTGATTACAAGAACGGCTACAGCCTTTATATAGGTATTCCTTTCTGTCCCACGACCTGTCTTTACTGTTCCTTTACTTCATATCCGATTGGTGCTTACAAGGATATGGTAGATGATTATATATCCTGCCTGGAAAAAGAGATAGATTATGTGGCGGAGGCTTTCGCTGACAAGACACTGGATACCGTCTATATTGGCGGAGGTACCCCGACGACTCTTTTGCCTGATCAGATAAGAAGGCTTATAGGGTATCTGAGGGATAAGCTTGATATGTCCCATGTTAAGGAATTTACAGTGGAGTCCGGAAGGCCGGATTCAATAACAAGGGATAAATTAAGGGCCATGAAGGAAATGGGGGTAGACAGGATTTCCGTAAATCCCCAGACCATGAGCGATGCAACCCTCAGGATCATCGGAAGGCAGCACACCGTGGAGCAGCTTATTGAGGCCTTTAAGATGGCAAGAGAAGAGGGCTTTGATAATATCAACATGGATATTATCCTGGGACTTCCCGGAGAAGATGCCTCAGACGTGCGCCATACAATAGATGAGATCAAAAAGCTCCGTCCGGAGGATCTCACCGTTCATTCACTTGCCATAAAGAGAGGATCGAGACTTTTTGAGGCAATAAGAGAGAGAGAGCTTAAGGGCGAGCTTAAGACTACTATGCTCGAATCTATGAATAATACCGGAGAGATGATGGAGATTGCAAGGCAGGGTGCTGCGGACATGGGCCTTGAGCCATATTATCTCTACAGACAAAAGAATATAAGCGGCAATTTCGAGAATACCGGTTATGCGGCGCCCGGAAAGGCCGGAATATATAACATTCTCATCAATGAGGAGGTCCAGTCCATCGTGGCTCTCGGAGCCGGAACCGTCACCAAGAGAGTTTTCGGTGAGGGCGGTAGAATTGAGAGATGCGACAACGTTAAAGATATCAAACTCTATATGGAAAATATAGCAGAAATGATAGAGCGCAAGAGAAAATTGTTTGCAATCTAATTTCTTCTGCACAATCGGAAACCGAGTTTCCAAAATCAGTGCCCCATTTTTCACAAGGTTATTAAAGCATAGTTGCGCAGATTTGTGCAATATGCTATAATAATATTAACTATTTTACGACATTGTTATACTAAAAATTAGTCAATGTCAAAGGAGGATTTCTTATGTTATTCCAACTCTACAGTAGCCAGGCCTCTATGCAGCTTATCGGCTGGGTTCTGGTGTTTGTGGGACTTATTCTCATGAACGAAATCGGTCGTAGGACCAAGGTTGGCGGAATGATCGTATTTGTTATCATTCCATGTATCTTAACTCTCTATTTCATCCTTGCGCACATGCATGTGTTCGATTTTGGCGGACAGACCAATCCCACAGTTGCGTATATGGATGGCTGGTTCCATTATTTCAAACTGTATGCCGCTGACATCGGTTGCGTAGGCTTCATGATGATCAAGTATAAGTGGGGCATCGGCAAGGAAAAATGGTTCAAGTGGTTCCCATGGTTCATCGTTGCAGCCAACATCATGATCGCTAACGTTTCTGATATGGAGTCAGCTCTTGCTGCATTCAAGATTTCAGGAAGCCTTTCAGGTGCCTGGTGGGCATCAAACGAGGGTGTATTCATCTATGGCGGATGGTGGAACGTTGTTAACGCTATCGCAGGTATGATCAACATCTTCTGTATGACAGGTTGTATCCACCTTTATTCATCCAAGGACAAGAACCACGCAGATATGCTTTGGCCTGATATGACCGTATGGTTCATCCTTGCTTACGATGTATGGAACTTCGAGTACACATACCTCAACCTTCCTACACATTCATGGTACTGCGGTGTTGCACTTCTTCTTGCTCCTACATTTGCTAATGCATTCTGGAACAAGGGTGCATGGATCCAGAACCGTGCTAACACACTGGCTATCTGGTGCATGTGGGCACAGGTTGTTCCTACATTCCAGCTTATCGGAAGATTCCAGGCAGCTCTTCCTTCAATCTACGGTGGAGCAACTGAGGCTGGCGTAACTACAGAAATTCTGTATAATGAGGCTATCAGAATCTTTGCTGAAGGCAACGGTAAGACAGCAACTGCAGGTGAAGCTATTGCTTCACTTGGAATTACAGCTAATCCTACAGCCCAGGGAGTTGTAGCTATTCTTTCAATCGCTATCAACGTAATCTGTATTGCTGAGATTATCAAGAGATCAGTAAAGGCTGGTAAGAATCCTTATGCTAACGAAGTATTCGTTGGAACCAAGGACTTCGATCTTGCAATGGAGCGTGCAGAAGTTTAATGGATAATGTTAGAGTTATTGAAGTAAAAAGAAGTATTTTTGAGAGTAACGATAAGGATGCTGACAAGCTCCGCGGTGAGCTCAGGGATTCCAAGACATTTCTTTTGAATCTCATGTCATCACCCGGATCGGGCAAGACAACTACTCTCAAGAGAACCATCGAGGCGCTCAAGGACAAGTACAGGATTGGTGTTATGGAGGCTGATATCGACTCTGATGTTGATGCCAAGACCATTGCCGAGACAGGAGTTAAGGCAATTCAGCTCCATACCGGCGGTATGTGCCATCTTGATGCTGATATGACCAGACAGGGTATCAAGGAGCTTGGCTGCGAGGATGTGGATTTTGCCATCCTTGAGAACGTGGGCAATCTGGTTTGCCCTGCTGAGTTTGATACCGGTAGCACCAAGAACGCCATGATCCTTTCTGTTCCCGAGGGACATGACAAGCCTCTTAAGTACCCGCTTATGTTCTCTATTTGTGATGTGGTACTTATCAACAAGATTGATGTAATACCATATTTCGATTTCGATATGGAGAAGTGTAAGGAGTACATCCTTATGCGTAATCCCAAGGCGAAGATCATTCCTATCTGCGCCAAGACCGGAGAAGGTATTGAGGAATGGGCCAAGTGGCTTTCCGAGAATATCGAGGAGTCAATAAAGTAATATTAGTTTTTGGCTAGAGAATGGAGATGCCGTGCGATAAACAGGGGGAGGTTTATCCCTTATCCTTGGTATCGCGCGGCTTTTCATTTTGGTATTTCAAAAAAGTTTATCGGGGTATGTAGGTTAAAGTATGCATGAATTAGGAGTTGTTTTTCGAGTAATCGATGATCTTACGGAAGTAGGTAAGGAGAATGAGCTTGAGAAAATTCATTCTGTAACATTGCAGCTTGGGGAAGTGTCCGGAGTGGTTCCGTCTCTTTTGACAGATGCCTGGAAATGGGCAGCCGACAGAACAGAGCTTATGAAGGGCGCCGAGCTTATTATTGAAACGCTTCCCGCAGTTACATACTGTGAGGATTGTAAAAGTGAATATGAAACAGTGACATATGGCAAGATATGTCCGAAATGTGGTAGTGAACACACGTATCTCCTAAAGGGAAACGAGTTTATGATCAAAGAAATTGCGGCCACATAAACTGAGATTTGCTTTAAAAGAAAGGGTAGAAGATATGGATATGAACCAATTTGACATGAATGATTTGATGACCCCCTATTCCCTGGATCCAAATCGTAACAGAGAAGATCCCAGAGCAGGGCTTATCCCACCTACAGTGGATATGGATGCTCCTTTCAGGGAGCCCTTGGCTAAGCTTGCCAAGGTTATCACAGACAGAAAGGAAATTAAACTCGGACTTCAAAAGATCACCAAGGAAAGTCCCGAGTATTGGGGCATTTATCATCTGGTCACAGATGAGCAGTGCGAGATTGCTCTTAAGATGGAGAAGCGTCATCCCAAGACCTTCGAGCAGATCAAGGCACTGTGCCCGGAATACACAGATGAGCAGCTTCAGAAGCACCTTGATGAGATGTCCGTAAATGGTATCATCGAGTGGAACTATGAGAATGACAAGCATGAGAAGCAGTACGTGCTTCCTATGTTCGTTCCCGGTTCAGCTGAGTTTTCCAACATGAACGGAAAGGTTCTTGATGCTCATCCTGAGGGAGGCGGATTCTTTGAGAGAATGACACGTATTCCTCTTGAAGGCCTTACACACATGGTTCCCCTTGGAGGATCAGGTGTCGGAATGCACGTAATTCCAGTTGAGAAGGCTATTGAGATGGAGAACACCTCAGTAAACCTCGAGCATATTTCTCACTGGCTTGATAAGTATGACGGACAGTATGCCAAGTCTCCATGCTCCTGCAGAAGATCAAGAAAGACCTTCGATCAGGGCTGCGCAGACGATCCTGAGGGATGGTGTATTGCTGTTGGTGATATGGCCAACTACGTTGTTGAGACTCAGAAGGATGGCCAGTACATCACCAGAGAAGAAGCTCTTGAAATCTTTAAACATGCCGAGGAAAACGGATTTGTTCATCAGATCACCAATATCGACGGAGAGAACAAGATCTTTGCTATTTGTAACTGTAACGTAAATGTATGCTATGCGCTTCGTACATCACAGCTTTTCAACACTCCCAACATGTCACGTTCAGCTTATGTAGCTCATGTTAACAAGGAGAACTGTGTTGCCTGCGGACGCTGCGTAGAGGTTTGCCCTGCAGGTGCTGCAACTCTCGGACAGAAGCTCTGCAAGAAGGATGGCAGCGAGGTTATATATCCTAAGATGCCTCTTCCTTCAGAGAAGAAGTGGTCTACAGAGATGTGGACAGAGGACTACCGTGACATCAACCGTATCAACACTCACAAGACCGGTACAGCTCCTTGTAAGACTGCATGTCCTGCACATATTCCCGTACAGGGATACCTTAAGATGGCTTCACAGGGAAGATATGAAGAAGCTCTTGCTCTTATCAAGAGATACAATCCTCTTCCTGCTGTCTGCGGTCACGTATGTAACCGTCGCTGTGAGGATGCCTGCACAAGAGGCACCATCGACCAGGCACTTGCCATCGATGAAGTTAAGAAATTCGTTGCTATGCGCGATCTGAACGCTGACACAAGATATATACCCAAGAAGGTTATTCCTAAGGTTGATGGCGAGTTTACCGAGAAGGTAGCTATTATCGGTGCAGGCCCTGCCGGTATTTCCTGTGCATATTACCTTGCACTTAAGGGCTATAAGCCTACTCTGTTCGACAAGAACAAGAAGCCCGGCGGAATGGTTACCTACGGTATTCCTTCATTCGTTATGGAAAAGAATGTTGTTGAGGCTGAGGTAGACGTACTCAGAGAACTGGGTGTTGATATCCGTCTCGGCGTTGAAGTTGGTAAGGACATTACTCTTAAGCAGCTCAGAGAAGAGGGCTACAAGGCATTCTACATTGCCATCGGCTGTCAGGGCGGACGTGGAGTAAATGTTCCCGGAGAGGATGCTGAAGGTGTTCTTAAAGGTGTTGACCTTCTTCACGATGTTATTGATGATGAGAACTACAAGCTTTCAGGAGATACAGTTGTAATCGGTGGCGGTAACGTTGCTATTGACGTAAGCCGTACAGCACTTCGTTGCGGTTCACCCAAGATCACTCAGGTTTCTCTTGAGACCCGTGATATCATGCCTGCTCTTCCTGAAGAGATCGAACTTGCTGAGTCCGAAGGAATCGAGTTTAAGGGCGGCTGGGGACCTAAAGAGATCCTCACAGAGAACGGCAAGGTTAAGGGTATTGTCTTCAAGAAGTGTACTCAGGTTAAGGATGCTGACGGACGTTTCAATCCTCAGTACGATGAGAATGAGACAATGGAGATTGCATGCTCTAACGTAATCCTTTCCGTTGGTCAGGCTACCATCTGGGGAGATCTTCTTAAGGATGAGAACGTTGAGTTCAGAGGTCCCGCTCCTGTTGCCGATAAGATCACTTTCCAGACAACAGTTAAGGATATCTTCGTTGGCGGAGATATGTTCTACGGTCCCAGATTTGCCATTGATGCTATTGCCTGCGGAAGAGAGGGTGCCGAGTCTATTCACAGATTTGTACAGCCTCATTCTTCACTTACAATCGGCCGTGATCCTAACTTCTTTATTGAGCTCAATAAGGATGACATTTCTGTTAAGGATTACGATCATGTAGGACGTCAGGTTGCAGTTGTTGCCAAGAGTGCAGACGGAAAGCTTACCTTCCGTGATACCAAGCAGGTATTCACAGAGGAACAGGTCAAGAAAGAGACTTCCCGCTGTCTCGGATGCGGTGCTTCAATCGTTGATCCCAATAAGTGCGTAGGTTGCGGACTTTGCACAACTCGCTGCGAGTTTGACGCCATCAAGCTTACAAGGGATAATCCCGGTGCTTCTACAATGAGAAAGGCTGAAGATAAGCTTAAGTACATTCTTCCTAACGGCTTCAAGCAGGCTGTTAAGAGACCTTTCGTCAAGAAGACACCTAAGGAAACCGCTTGGCTTCCCGATGATAAAAAGTAAATTAAGATAATCGGAAAAAGGTCAAGATTTTCACATCTTGACCTTTTTTTCGAAAAATAGTAAAAAGTTAGTTAAGGACTATAATATTTATTTCTTATCGAGGGGGATATGAATGCAAATAATTATAGCGGACCTGGTTATTAATCTATATACCTTCATTCTGGCCATAATGCTTTTGTTTTTTCAGGAAAACGGCAGGAGGACAGAATCCAAGGTATCTTTTTTAAAGCTTATCATAATTCTTCTGTTATTATCTGCAGCATCTGCTGTCAGTGATATCGGCTCCCTTTTGGGTGATAAATATATCACTCTTAGTAAGCTTGGGACTTTTTGTATTTTTGCCTTTGATCCTTTCGGGTTCCTCTATTCCCTCTCATATATTGATTGCTACACCGTTGACGCAGACAAGGAAATGCGAAAGCTCTTTATTATGCCTGTAAGGATCTTCGCTATTTTAAATCTGGTCGTAGTTACGGCGTCCACAGTTTTTGACTGGAAATGGTTCTATTACTACAAGGGAACTGTTTATCACAGGGGATCCCAGTTTGTTCTAAGAGGTCTTTTACTGGTCCTTTTGTGCATGATAGTAATGGCTTATGTATATAGCTTTTCAAGACACATCAACAGAAGCTACAGACTTCCCATACTGCTTTTCCCGATCATAGTTGCTGCGGGCAGTTTTCTTCAGACAGTTGTCACAAGGCTCAGTGTAGGCTATATGGCAACGGTTCTTTCCTGCCTGGTGCTTCTCATCTATGTTCAGAAAAGGGATGTTAACATGGACTATCTTACGGGAGTCCTTAACAGGAGAGGTCTGGATATGGCCCTTCGAAATGCCATTGACCAATGTGAGAGCTATCCGTTTTCTGCCATTATGTTTGATGTGGACTTCTTTAAGACCATAAACGACCGTTACGGACACAAGGTTGGAGATGAGGTTTTGGAATGCGTGGCCGATGTCCTTAAAGAAACCTTTGGCAAGAGCGATGTTGTTGGTCGCTATGGCGGAGATGAGTTCTGCGTTGTCACCAGGATCGTTGACAAAAAAGCTCTTGATGACAGGGTGGCTGAAGTAAAGAAAAACATTTCCGAAGTTGACTGGGAGGCCAATGCAGATATGAAGGTATCATTGAGCGCCGGCTGTGCCACCTATGAAAAAGAGGAGTCGTTAAGCCCTAAGGACTTCATGGAAGTGGTAGATAAAAAGATGTATGAAGAGAAGCTTACACATCATCTCGGAGACAGGCGAAAACGCTAAAAAAGGCAAATAACTTGACTAAACGCATAAAATGTATATTAATAAGAAAGTGATTCTTAAAAATCATAATTTTTTAGAGGGGCAATTTACTTAGAATAATGGCTAATAAAAAGGACAACAAGAAAAATTCATTACTGATCGTTGAGTCACCTACCAAGGTTAAGGCAATCAAGAAGTTTTTGGGATCCGGATATGAAGTTGCTGCCAGCAACGGACATGTCAGAGATCTTCCCAGAAGCACCATGGGCATCGATGTAGAGCATGACTTTGAACCAAAGTATATCACCATCAGAGGAAAGGGAGATGTTCTTGCCGAGCTTCGTAAGCAGGTCAAGAAGGCAGACAAGGTTTATCTCGCAACCGACCCGGACCGTGAGGGTGAGGCTATCAGCTGGCATCTGTGCTCTGCACTTAAGCTTTCAGAGGCTGATGCCAAAGTACAGAGAGTAACATTTAACGAGATTACCAAGAACGCAGTCAAGGAAGCCATGAAGCATCCCAGAGACATTGACATGAATCTGGTTGATGCCCAGCAGGCAAGACGTGTTCTTGACAGAATGGTGGGTTATGAGATCTCACCTATCCTCTGGTCCAAGATCAAGAGAGGTTTAAGTGCCGGAAGAGTTCAGTCCGTGGCACTGAGGATCATCGCAGACAGGGAAGAGGAGATAGATTCATTTATTCCCACCGAGTATTGGAGCCTTGATGTCAATCTTAAGGTTGACGGAGAGAAGAAGCCTCTTGTGGCTCATTACTACGGTGTGGGCAATGACAAAAAAGAAATCGGCTCCAAGGCAGAGCTTGATGCTATATGCAAGTCCCTTGAGGGCAAAAAGTTCGTGATAAGCGATGTTAAGAAGGGTGAGAGAGCCAAGAAGGCTCCGCTTCCTTTCACCACATCAACCCTTCAGCAGGAGGCGTCCAAGGCCCTTAATTTCTCAACTCAGAAGACCATGAGAGTTGCACAGCAGCTCTATGAAGGAATTGAGCTTGGCAAGGAAGGAACTGTAGGTCTTATTACTTACCTTCGTACGGATTCAACACGTGTTTCCGCCGAGGCTGTTGATGCTGCCAACGATTACATATCCAAGAATTTCGGTGAGAAGTATCTTGCAGAGGGCGCAACCGCCAAGAAGAGCGAGGCCAAGATCCAGGATGCTCATGAGGCCATCAGACCTACCTATGTTGACAGAACTCCTGTATTGGTCAAGGATTATCTCTCAAGAGATCAGTTCAGACTTTATCAGCTGATCTGGAGGAGATTCATGGCAAGCCGCATGGCTGCTGCCAAGTATGAGACTACCTCCGTCAAGATAGACGCAGGAGAGCACAGATTTACCGTTGCTGCCTCCAAGACTGTTTTTGATGGATTCCTTAATGTTTATACTGATGAAGAGGATCAGATTGAGAAGAATGTTCTCATGAAGAACCTTGATGTAAAGACAGGTCTTAAATTTGACTCCTTTGAGAGTGCCCAGCACTTTACTCAGCCTGCACCTCATTACACAGAGGCTTCTCTGGTACATGATCTTGAGGCACTTGGTATCGGCAGACCTTCAACCTATGCGCCTACCATTTCTACCATTATGGCAAGGCATTATATTACCAAGGAGAACAAGAGCCTTTACATCACAGAGCTGGGACAGGCCGTCAACAAGATGATGGTTGAGGCATTCCCTCAGATCGTTGATGTTAACTTCACTTCCAACATGGAAGCACTTCTGGATGGAATCGCAGAGGGCGAAGTTAAGTGGAAGACTGTAATAGAGAACTTCTATCCGGATCTTGATGAAGCTGTAAAGGCTGCCGAGAAGGAGCTTGAGAAGATTCAGGTTCAGGATGAGGTCACAGACGAGATATGTGAGAACTGCGGAAGGAACCTTGTTATCAAGTACGGTCCTCATGGTAAGTTCCTTGCATGCCCCGGATTCCCGGAGTGCAAGAACACCAAGCCTTATTTCGAGAAGATCGGTGTTTCCTGTCCTAAGTGCGGCAAGGATATCGTTCTTAAGAGAACCAAGAAGGGACGTATATTCTACGGCTGTATCGATAATCCTACATGTGATTTCATGTCATGGCAGAGACCTGTGGACAAGAAGTGTCCCAAGTGCGGCGGTGTTATGTATGCCAAGAGCAACAAGCTGGCCTGTGGCAACCCCGAATGCGGATACGTAGAGGACAAAACTAAGTGATTATGCAGTTTTCCGTCATATTTATTTTCAGAAAACTTTAGCTAATTTTCATAATTGTAGGCGCTTTATTGTTTGAAGCGCCTATTTTTTTATGCTATTATACAGATAGCGCAGTGAGTATATTTACGGTTTTACGTTTATGTATTTATACTGCAGCTTGGGGAAATACCTGTAAAGGAGAAATCTGATGAGTAGTGTACAGCTACTGGATAAGACCCGCAAGATTGGCAAGCTTCTGCACAACAGTAATTCGGGCAAGGTTGTATTTAACGATATTTGCCGTGTCTTGTGTGACATCCTTTCCTCCAACATGTTTGTAATAAGCAAGAAGGGGAAGGTATTAGGTATTGGTGAGAGTGCGAATGTTGAGTCCTTAAGTGATCTTTTGGTTGACAACGTTGGTTCATTTATTGACCCCATGTTGAACGAAAGACTTCTCACCATCCTTTCAACCAAGGAAAACGTAAATCTTGAAACTCTTGGATTTGAGGGAATTGACAGCTCCAAGTTTCAGGCTATCATTACACCTATCGAGATAGCAGGCGAGAGACTGGGCACACTGTTTATTTATAAAACAGATAAGCCCTATGATATAGATGACATTATTCTCTGTGAGTACGGGACCACCGTTGTGGGACTGGAAATGTTAAGGGCGGTCAACGAGGAGAACGCCGAAGAGAACAGAAAGCTGGCCGTAGTAAAATCGGCTATAGGCACTCTTTCTTTTTCCGAAATGCAGGCTATCATTCATATATTTGATGAACTCAACGGCATGGAGGGTGTCCTTGTTGCCAGCAAGATAGCAGACAGAGTCGGCATTACCAGAAGTGTTATCGTAAACGCTCTTAGAAAATTTGAAAGTGCAGGTGTAATCGAATCCCGCTCTTCAGGAATGAAGGGAACCTACATCAAGGTCACCAACGACGTGGTCTTTGATGAGATTAAAAAATTAAAGCAGGAATTGTAATCTGCCGATAAATACCATATGAGAAGTATCATATGGCATGGATGGGAATTATGATGAAAGGATTTATCAGACGATAAATCCTTTCTTTGTTTTTATCATATATTTAGTGTTCCATTTCAACTAAAAACACTATATAAAGTATATTTTACTTGTGTTTTGTTGAAAAAAATCATATTATTAATATGATGCAAGGATTGTATTCATTTTTGAATGGGTGAGTAGGCCTTTGCATCAGGAAAAGGAGGGGATGACGATGATAAACAGCAATGTATTTGATTACATCAATGTTCTGGACAGTACTGCTGACGCGTCCTGGACCAGGAATGAGATCTTATCCAACAACATTGCGAATGTTGACACTCCCGGGTACAAGAGACAGGATCTTAATTTTGAGGATGAGCTTGAGCGTGCGCTTGGCCATTCCAGATACAAGACCATGGATCAGAAGGTATCCGACATTAAGACCAAACATCTTAAGGCCAGAGTAGTCAATGATTACTCAAACTTTTCCTACAGAACAGACAAGAACAACGTTGACATCGAGACCGAAAATGTCAACCTGGCAGCTAACCAGATCAAGTATATGGGACTTATGAACAGCATCAACAATGAGTTCAATAACTTAAATGCTGTGACTAAATCCTCATAAAGGAGGCTGATGTATGAGTATTTTTGATTCCTTTAATATCAACTCATCCGGAATGACAGCTCAGAGATTCCGTATGGATATCATCTCCGAGAATATTGCCAATTCCAATACAACCAGGACAGCAGACGGATCTCCTTATGTCAGAAAGGTTGTTACCTTTGCCGAGAAAGGATCTCAGACTCCTTTCTCCAGAATACTTAACGAGAGGCTTGATCACTATTCGGGCCGCGGCGTTAAGGTTGTCAGTGTACAGGACGACAGCTGGACACAGATGAATATCGTCTATGATCCTTCACATCCCGACGCTGATGAGAACGGTTATGTAACCTATCCTAACGTTAATACTGTCACTGAGATGACTAACCTTATAGATGCCAGCAGATCTTACGAGGCCAATGCCACAGCGTTTAACGCAAGTAAGAACCTGGCCACTAGGGGATTAAATCTTGGCGGTAACGGCTGAGATTAACAGATTACTTGGGAGGTAATTATGGCATCTCTTGATATTTCACAGCTTAGAAACGTTTCATCCGAAGTCATCAGAAATGCTGAGAAGACCAACAGCAGAGTTTACAACGTGCTGGGCGATTCCAAGGCGGGGAACGACGAGTCTTTTAAGAGCATTTTCTCGGCGGTGGTGGAGAATATCAATACCACCAATGCTTATTTGTCGGATGCAGAAAATGAAGAGATCAAGTGGGCTCTGGGGCAGACGGAAAATACCCACGATCTCGCAATTGCGCTTCAAAAGGCGTCAACAACCCTTCAGTACACCATTGCAGTAAGGGACAGGGCTATGACAGCCTACAGAGAGATAACGCAGATGCAGATCTGAGCGATATAGACCTTTACGGTCATACATTGCAGTGCTTGCACGAGGCAATGTATGAATGGAAAGGGATAACGGACATGAGTGCGATAGCACGAATGTCCGCGGCATGACGAAAGCAAAACGGAGTCACGCGTATATCGCCTGTATGTTTTTTTCACAGATTTTTAGGGGAGGGAGAATAAATGCCTGAAAGATTACGTGCTATTTGGCAGAGAATTCTCGACTGGTGGAATCAGTTCACAGCCAGACAGAAGACCTTGATCATTGGAGCAGGTACAGTTGTGCTGCTCACAATTGTCATTCTTGTGTCTGTTTTAAATCAACCTCAATATGTTCTTCTGGCAACAGCCAATTCAACCAAGGAGGCTTCTGAGATCAGGGACCTTCTTGAATCCAATTCAGTAAACTACAAGATGTCCGACGACGGACTGGAGTTTAAGGTACTGAAAAAGGATCAGGGCTCTGCCAGTCTTTTGCTGGGTGCCAATGACATCCAATCCTATGCTTACAGCATTGACAATGTAACAGACGGAAGCTTCTCCACTACAGAGTCGGATAAGCAAAAGAAATACGTGCTTTATCTGGAAAGCAGGCTGGAGCAGGATTTCCTTGCTAAATTCGAAGCAATTGAAAGCGCCAATGTTCAGCTTCATATTCCTGATAATGACGGTACTCTTATCGGCAATCAGGAGCAGTCTTCAGCGTGGATCCTGCTAAATCTGAAGGATGAGAGCAAGTTCGACGAAGACAATGCGGCTTTCCTTGCAAGGGCTGTAGCTGTTGCCATTGGCAATGACAATACAGACAACATTGTCATTCTTGATAATTCCGGTAACATGCTGTTCTCCGGAGGAGAGGATACGACTACTTCAGGTCTTGCTTCCACACAGCTGTCCGTCAAGGCCAAAGCAGAGCAGCTTGTTAAGAGTGAGGTAAAGAAGGTCCTTCTTGGTACCAAACTTTACGATGATATTGAGGTTGCCAGCAATCTGGTTATGGACTTCTCCCACAAGGAGATCACGGATCATACCTATACACCTGCCGAGGATCAGACTCAGGGTGTTCTCAGTCATGAGGATACTTACAATGCTGAGAATGTCAACGGTATAAGCGGCATTCCCGGAACAGATTCCAACGCCGGCGATGAGACCACCTATGTAACTCAGGATAACAACAATTCCACTTCAACGATTACCGAAGAATCCAGAGACTATCTGCCAAACGAGAGAATTACCACCGAGAGCTCAGTACCCGGTGCGGTTAAGTATGATGAATCATCAATTTCAGTAACTGCCATAAACTATGTGATCCTTAAAGAAGAGGATTACAAGCCTGCAGACCATGAGAATATGACCTGGGATGATTACAAGCTGGCCAATTCTCAGCCTGTAGCCACCGATGTTCCCGAGGAGATGATAAATGTAGTATCCAAGGCAACCGGTATCGCAGCCAGCAATGTGGCAATGGCAGCTTACACAGAGTATATCTACTTTGACAGAACAGGCTCAAACATCACTGTAACCGATATACTCCAGATTCTTCTCATCCTTGTTATTCTCGGACTTCTTGCCTTCATCATCATCAGAAGCATGTGGACCAAGAAGCAGGTGGAGGAAGAGCCGGAACCCGAGCAGCTTTCTGTTGAGCAGCTTTTGGAGTCCCAGCCTGAAGAGACTCTGGTTGATATTGAGATGGATACGGGATCTGAGACCAAGAGACTTATTGAGAAGTTCGTGGAAGAAAATCCCGAGGCTGCGGCTACTCTTCTCAGAAACTGGCTTAACGAGGACTTTGGCTAAAACTTGCATAGCTTAAGCTTGAAACATATTTCACAAGATTTAATTAACTAATGGGGAGAAACTAAAGATGGATGTAGAAGTTGGCGGAAATTCCCTTACCGCGGATTTTACGGGGACACAAAAAGCGGCGATCCTGCTTATTGCGCTGGGACCTGAAAAGTCGTCTGCCATATTCAAACACCTCAAGGAGGAGGAAATAGAGGAGCTCACTCTGGAAATAGCCAACACCAGAAGCGTTACATCGCAGATCAAGGAGGCTGTTTTGGAGGAGTTCTACGGAGTGTGCCTTGCTCAGCAGTACATTGCTGAAGGTGGTATCACCTATGCCAAGGAACTTCTTGAGAAAGCTCTGGGTGAGGACAAGGCTCTTGACGTTATCAGTAAGCTTACTGCATCACTTCAGGTTAAGCCCTTTGAGTTTATCAGAAAGACCGAGCCTTCTCAGCTGCTTACCTTCATTCAGGATGAGCATCCGCAGACTATTGCCCTTATCTTGTCCTACATGTCACCGTCTCAGAGCGCTATGATCCTCTCAGCTCTGGCACCTGACAGACAGGCAGATGTTACCAAGCGTATCGCTTCAATGGACAGAACAAGTCCGGACACCATAAAAGAGGTAGAGAAAGTATTGGAATCCAAGCTGTCATCTCTTGTAAATCAGGATTATACCATTATCGGTGGTGTGGATGCTGTAGTAGAGATCCTCAATACAGTAGACCGTGCCACAGAGAAGCATATTATGGAGACTCTGGAGATCGAAGAGCCCGAACTTGCAGACGAGATCAGAAAGAAGATGTTCGTATTCGAGGACGTTCTGCTTTTGGACGACAGATCTATTCAGAGAGTGCTGCGTGAGGTTGAGAACAGTGATCTTGCTCTTGCATGTAAGTCAGCTACCGAGCAGGTTCAGACTGCTATCTTCAACAACCTGTCCAAGCGTCTTGCTGCTATGATCAAGGAAGATATGGACTTCATGGGACCTGTTCGTATGAAGGATGTTGAAGAGGCTCAGCAGAAGATCGTTAACGTCATCAGAAAGCTTGAAGACGCCGGCGAGATCGTAATCTCCAGAGGCGGAGGTGATGAGCTAGTTGTCTAATCTTTTTAAGGCGGGATTTGTCAGTTACGACAACCGGGAAGCAAGGATAATCGACAGCAACGAGCTGTCTAACAGAAAGATAGAAGCGTTCCAGGAACAGGAGCTAAAGAGACAGAGAGCTCAGATGGTTCCCGAGGAAGATTACGGGGAGGGAGAAGAGAATCCTGACTTCATCCCCGGCATTGACATGGAACAGCTGACTCAGCTTACAGAGGATCAGAGCATGCTGGAATCAGTTCCTGATCCTCAGTTTGATATGGAAGCATTGCAGGCTGAGATGGATCTTAAGCTTCAGCAGGCTCAGGAGCAGGCTGACACGATAGTTCAGGATGCCATGGCTCAGGCTGAAGAGATCAGAAATAATGCCATCAACCAGGGCAGGCAGGAGGGCTATGATGCCGGATATCAGGAAGGCGTCGCAGCTGCTCAGGCCCTGAAGGATGAGATAGAACAGCAGCGCGGAGATCTGGAAAAAGAATACCAGCAGATAGTTGACGAGCTGGAGCCCGAAATGGTTGATGTTCTGACCCAGATCTATGAGCATGTATTTAACATTGAACTTAGAGAAGATAAGGAGATCATCCTTCATCTTTTAAAGACTACCCTTTCCAGAATAGAACCCGGTAAGGACCTTATAGTTCACGTTTCGTCGGATGATTATGACGAGATCATGGACCAGAAGGAGACCCTGGATGCCTGCGTTACATCTCCCAATACTACTATGGAGATAATCGAGGATCCCCTCCTTAAGGAAAATGAGTGCATGATCGAATCCGACAGCGGCGTGTTTGACTGCAGCCTCGGAGTTGAGCTCTCCGAGATCTCAAGAAAGTTAAAGCTCTTGTCTTTTGACCGAAATAGAAGATAATAGGCGGTAATTATTATGCTGGTATCCTCAGTTGATCTGTCAAAATACAAAAAGATGCAAAATGCTCCCTTTTACAGGACCAGAGGTAAGGTGGTCAATGTCATAGGACTTACCATCGAATCCGCAGGCCCTGATGCCAAGCTGGGAGACATTTGCCTCATATATCCCAAGAAAAAGGAAGACGACTCCCTCACAGAGAGAGTTGCCAGACCTGCCATGGCCGAGGTTGTAGGCTTTAAGGACAACCATGTCCAGCTGATGCCCTATGAGAATACCAGCGGCATCGGTAACGGCAGTATCGTGGAGAACACCGACTCGCCCCTTCGTGTAAGCGTTGGAGAGGGCCTTCTGGGACAGACTCTTGACGGACTTGGGAGAATTGACGGAACCAACTATGGTCAGGGTGTTTCCCTTGAGGGCGGCGTTGCCTATTCCGTTGAGAACCAGCCGCCGGATCCCATGACAAGAGATCCGATTTCCGAGGTATTATCTCTGGGAGTTAAGGCTGTTGACGGCCTTCTTACCGTTGGTAAGGGTCAGCGTATAGGAATATTTGCAGGTTCCGGTGTGGGTAAATCCACACTTCTTGGTATGTTTGCAAGGAATACTCAGGCCGATATAAATGTCATAGCACTGATTGGAGAGCGTGGCAGGGAGGTCAGGGAATTCATAGAAAGAGACCTTGGTGAAGAGGGTATGAAGCGCTCCATTGTTGTGTGCGCTACCTCAGACAAGCCGGCGCTTGAAAGACTTAAGGCAGCCAAGACTGCCACATCAATTGCCGAGTATTTCAGGGATAAGGGCAAGGACGTTCTCCTTATGATGGACTCTCTTACCCGTTTCTCAATGGCTCAGAGAGAGATAGGTCTTGCCAGCGGTGAACCTCCCGTTTCCAGAGGATATCCGCCCAGCGTGTATGCAGAGATGCCCAAGCTCCTTGAGAGGGCCGGAAGATCCAGAAAGGGCTCCATCACAGGACTATACACTGTGCTTGTCGACGGTGATGACATGAACGAGCCCATCACCGACACCGCCAGAGGTATTCTGGACGGCCATATAGTACTTAACAGAAAGCTGGCGCAAAAGAACCATTATCCCGCCATAGATGTACTGGCAAGTATTTCCAGATGTATGTCAGCCATAGCAGATCCGGAGCATAAGAAAGCCGCAGGCAAGCTTAAGACGGTAATGGCCACCTACAACGACGCCGAGGACCTTATCAATATCGGCGCTTACAGGAGTGGAGCCAACAAGAATATCGATTATGCCATTTCCAAGATTGAACAGGTCAACGCCTTTCTCATGCAGGAGACCGACGAGAAATTCACCTTTGAGGAGATCAGGCAGCAACTTCTTGATATTTTCGGTGATTAAGGGTAATTGCCATGGCAAGATTTGTTTACAAGATGCAAAGCGTCCTAAATATCAAGCAGCAGACGGAGAATCAGACCAAGATGGAATTTGCCGTTGCGCAGTCAGATCTTAACAACCAGCTTGATATTCTGGAAGAATATATAAGGCGAAAGGAAAGCTATCTTCAGGAAGCTGAAGACCTTAGAAACGACGCCACATTAAAGCTTCAGGATATTTTGGACAACCAATATGCCACTGCCCAGATGGATGTTATGATCAAGCATCAGGCCCAGGTTGTGGAGCAGTACAGGCAGAAGGTTGAAAAGGTTCGTGTTAAGCTCACCAGAAACATTCAGGAGCGCAAGATGCAGGAAACCCTGAGAGACCGCGCATTTGCTGAGTTTTTGGAGGAGCAGAAGCAGGAAGAATACAAAGAAAATGACCAGAGGAGTAGTTTTACCTATAGTCAGAGACAAAAGGACGATTAACTAATGGCAGATAACATTTTGAATGCGCCTGAAGATCCCAAGGTCGCCAAGGCCCAACTGAAGGCGGACAAAAAAGAATATAAGAAAAACCTGAAGGAGCAGAGGAAAGCCCAGAAGGAAAAAGAGAAGGAATTTGCTGACAGAACTGCCGAGATAAACGGCGATAATGCCGGAGGTCTGGCCACCATCGTCATCACCTTCCTCATCATTCTGATCTGGCTTGCCATCATGGCTTTGCTTGTAAAGCTTGATGTGGGCGGATTCGGCTCTGGTATTCTTGCGCCTCTTATCAGGGACATTCCTTACGTCAACATGATCCTTCCTGAAAGCGCCAGAAATAAGACTGCAACACCCTCATCCACTACCACAACCGAGCTGGTTTTTGATGAAAGCGGAGAGGGACAATCCTCCGGAGCCATTACCAATATGGACGATGCCCAGGCATATATAAAGCGTCTTGAGCAGGCTCTTCAGGCCGAGATGGAGACCAACAGCAGCTATGCTGCGGATATTGAGAGGCTTGAAGCGGAGGTTGCAAGACTTGAGCCCTTTGAAAAGCAGCAGAAGGAATTTTACGAAGAGAAGGCCAAGTTCTACGAAGACATTGTTTACGGAGACAATTCTCCCGATGCATCTGCCTTTGCTTCTTACTATGAGATGATAGATCCCGAAAACGCTGAGGAGATCTACAAGCAGATAATCCAGGGTAATGCGGATGATGAAGCCATCAAGGCTTTTGCCACCACCTATTCCGGCATGAAAGCCAAGAAGGCTGCAGAGATCTTTGATGAGATGGTTGTGGAGAACCAGATTACCCTTGTTGCCAGGATCCTTGCCCAAATGTCCGTAGAGAACAGAGGAGATATCCTCGCAGCCATGGAAAAAGAGAATTCTGCCAAGCTTACACAGCTTCTTGAGCCTACAGCCCTTGAGCAGAAATCCACTAAGGTCACGGGCAGATAAAAAAACTCAAAAACAGGTGTTGACAACGCAAGTAAATAGGTTTATATTCAAATCAACATATGAGCATATGTTCATATGTTGATTTTTTAATTATTTGAAAGGAGCTCCCATGACAGACAAGGATACACTCTATGAATTGGCAGAACTCTTCAAGGTTTTTGGTGATGCCACCAGGATCAAGATACTGTTTGCCCTGTTTGAAAAAGAGATGTGTGTGCTGGAGATCACCGAAGAACTTGGGATGACACAGTCAGCAATTTCACACCAGCTCAAGATCCTGAAGCAGTCCAAACTGGTAGGAAGCAGACGCGAAGGCAAGCAGATGATCTATTTCCTTGCTGATGACCATGTGAGGACCATAATGCAACAGGGTATGGACCATGTTGAGGAATGAATATCTGCATTAAAGGAACGAAAGGAGAATTTAGGTAATGAAGAAGACATTTAAGTGTGAGGTAGACTGTGCTAACTGCGCAGCCAAGATGGAAGAGGCTGTTAAGAAGATCGAGGGTGTTGTAAGTGCAAGAGTTAACTTTATGACTCAGAAATTCACTCTGGAAGCCGAAGAAAGTGTTTTTGACAAAGTGTTTGACGAAGCTGTTAAGGCCTGCAAAAAGGTTGAGCCTGATTGTGAGATAGAGAGCGTATGACAAAAAAACAAAAGAAAACAAGAAACAGAATAATTATCGTCCTATTGATGTTTGTGGTTCTTCTGATTCTTGACAAGACCGGAGTATTTGAGGACCTTCCATGGTTCGCACTTCTTCCGATTTATCTTGTTCCCTACATCATCATAGGATATGACGTAATAAGAAAGGCTGTCATCAATATCAGTCACGGACAGGTATTTGATGAGAACTTCCTGATGATGATCGCAACCTTCGGAGCCTTCGGAATCGGTGAGTACTCAGAGGCCCTGGCTGTAATGCTGTTTTACCAGGTTGGTGAGCTCTTCCAGAGCTACGCTGTAGGTAAGTCAAGGCAGTCCATTACAGACCTTATGAGCATTGCTCCTGAGTATGCCAATCTGGTTAAGGAGGACGGCTCAATAGAGGAAGTTGATCCTGAGGAAATCTCAGTCGGTGACATTATTGCAGTAAGAGCCGGAGAGAAGATTCCTGTGGACGGTACCGTAATCGAGGGAGATTCCTTTGTTGATACGGCAGCTCTTACAGGAGAGTCTGTTCCCAGACGCGCAGCGGAGGGTGACTCAGTCATCAGCGGATGCGTCAACGGACAGGGACTTCTTAAGATCAGAGTTGATAAGGCATATGAAGATTCTACAGTTGCCAGAATTCTTGAGCTGGTTGAAAATGCCAGCAACAAGAAGTCCAGGATGGAGAACTTCATAACCAGATTTGCAAGATACTACACACCTGTGGTAACCGTAGGTGCGGTGCTCTTAGCCCTGATACCTCCGCTTGTTGGCGATATGTCTTTTGCCGACAGCATCAGAAGAGCATGTATATTCCTGATAGTATCATGCCCCTGCGCACTTGTTATTTCGGTGCCTCTTGGATTCTTTGGCGGAATCGGAGCATCCTCCAAGCAGGGAATACTTGTAAAGGGCAGCAATTTCCTGGAAGCTGCAGCCAAACTGGATACAGTTGTCTTTGACAAGACCGGTACTATTACCAAGGGCGAATTTAAGGTTACGGAGATCATACCTGCAACCGGCGGACAGATCACAGAGGACCAGCTCCTTATGCTGGCAGCCGCAGGCGAGCAGTACTCCAACCATCCTATAGCAAGATCCATCGTTCAGTGCTATCAGGAGAGAAACGGAGGACAGATCCCCGGAACTGATGTTATAGATGAAGCTCAGACCAAGGAAATTGCCGGAAACGGAATCAGCACCGTTTGTGAGGGCAAGAAGCTTCTCATCGGCAATAACCGACTTATAGATGTGCCCGCATCCATTTCCCTTTTGGATGAGAGCGCAGGAACCGTGGTTTTCGTCTCCTATGACGATAATTACATGGGATGTATTGTTATCTCAGACACCATCAAGGAAGGCGTAAGAGACGGAATAGCCTCACTTTACGATAACGGTGTCAAAAGAGCTGTCATGCTCACCGGAGATAACGAAGCAATTGCCTGGCATGTGGCCAAGGCTGTTGGCATAAATGACGTAAAGGCCGGCCTTTTACCTGCAGATAAGGTGGCCGCAGTTGAAAAAATGCTCTCAAAAGGGGATAATGGTAACAAGTTAGCTTTCGTAGGAGACGGAATCAATGATGCACCGGTTCTGATGAGAGCCGACGTTGGAATTGCCATGGGTTCACTTGGAAGCGACGCAGCCATCGAGGCAGCGGATATCGTCATCATGGATGATGATATCAGGAAGATCTCAAGGGTCATGAAGATAGCAGCTAAAACAGTGAGGATTGTCAAGGAGAACATTGTGTTCGCACTGGCAGTTAAGCTTATTATCCTGGTTTTGGGTGCCCTTGGTCTTACAACTATGTGGATGGCAGTCTTTGGCGATGTGGGAGTTGCGGTCATAGCAATTCTCAATTCCATGAGAACGCTGAGAACCTCAGAAGCGTAATACTATAATCCGCTTTTTGGGAGGGAATAAAGATGCCTAGAGCAGAACTTTACATGGGAGAGCTACTCCTTAAGATCATTGCCCGGGAGACCGGGGAGATCAGCAAGGTTGACTTTAAGCCGCAGAAACCGGCTTTTAATGCTTTCTCAAATCCTGAAGAAACTTTTCTGGAGAGGAGAACTCCGGAGTCTCAGGGTGTAAGTTCTGCTTTTTTTACTGCCCTGATAAGGGAACTCAACGAGGACCCGGAATGCAAAATGCATAAGATCATGTTCTTACGACATGGCTATGTTATTGCGGAATGTGCCTACGCGCCCTTTAGCATGGATACCTGGCATGTGACCTATTCCATGTGTAAGAGCATTGTGGGTATGGCTATAGGTATCCTCATTGATGAGGAGAAGCTCACTCTGGATACCAGGCTTACGGACATACTTAAAGGTCCCCTGAACCTCTTTAAAAAGCCCATAACCGTAAGGCAGCTCCTTAACATGACCAGCGGAGCCGAGTTTAACGAGGTTGGAGCCATAAGCGGAAATGACTGGAGAAAGAGCTTTCTGGAGTCCGCACTTAAGTTTGAACCCGGAAGTAAATTTGAATATAACAGCATGAATACCTATATGCTCTCTGCCATAGTGACTGAGCTTACGGGAGTTTCCCTCTTTGATTTCTGCAAGGAGAGGATATTTGATCCTATGGGTATCAAGAGAGTCTTCTGGGAGAGTTGCCCCCAGAGCATTACAAAGGGCGGCTGGGGCCTGTTTATGAGAGCAGAGGACATGGCCAAGCTTGGGCAGCTGTATCTTCAGAAGGGACAGTGGAACGGTAGGCAGATCGTTCCCGAGAGCTGGGTCACAGAGTCCACTACATGGCAGGTTGAGACCGGCAAGGATGACAATAAACACTACGGTTATCAGCTTTGGATAAATGATGACAGACCGGGCTCCTTTGCCTATAACGGTATGCTTGGGCAGAACGTGTTTGTATATCCCGACATTGACATGGTGGTTGTGACCAATGCAGGAAATGCCGACATTTTCCAGGCCAGCACCATGGCCGTCAAGATTAGGGAGAGGATGAAGAATGACATACAGGTTTCTGATGAACCTCTTCCCGAAGATAATGCTTCCCTAGATCAGCTTAAAAAGCTGTGCAAGTCAATCAGCGGAAGAAGCAGCTCTTTTCCCTTTATTGCATCCGGAGGCTGGAGAGATAAGGCTATCAGGATGTCCAAGGGATCTCCCAGAAATTCTGTAGCGAGGGTGAGGCAGACCAGAAAGAGCTTTGAGCAGACGGTATACGCCTTTAATTCAAGGGTGGAAAATCAGCTGCTGGTAAGGTGGCTCAGAAAACTAAACGGCAATGTTTATGAGCTTGAAAAGGGAGGCGTGGGCATCTTTCCTCTTATGATGCAGCTGGTGCACAATAACTTTACCGACGGAATGAAGAAGGTTGGATTCAGGCTCCTTGAAGATAATTCTTTCTACATCGATATCTACGAGGGAGAGAATATATACAAGCTCCGCTGCGGCTTTGGCGGAAAGACCTATGTCAGCGACATCAACATGCACACAGAGAATTACAAGGTTGCTCTTAAGTCCACCTGCACCAGGGATGAGTACAACAGGCTGGTCATCAGAAACGATATCCATTTTCTGGAGGAGGCGTGCCTCAGGTCCTTAAATGTCTACTTTGAAGACCTTAACAGGATTGAGATAAGGATGACGGAGACTCCGGGAACCGATATGCTGATGGAGACATTGGACAACTTCTCCTTTGAGGGCTCGGGCCTTGAATCGGTGATCATATCCAAGTTCATGAAGGGCGGAATGAAGGAAGGAATAGGCCATGCCATCACCAATACGGTGCAGCCTGTAATCTATGGACATCTTTACGACCCGAATCTTGTAAGTCTTGCAGAAGTAGAGGGGGAAGAATCCCCTGAGTATGATATACTTGATGAAGAACAATAATCACGAAAGAGGTGTTTTTATGGAAAATAAAATTTATGACAAGCTTATTCAGTGCAGAGATGCAGTCAGAAAGGTCACAGACTTTGAGCCTGACGTAGCTCTTGTTCTGGGTTCGGGACTTGGTAACTACGCTGAGAATATCAAGATCGAGGCTGAGATTTCCTACAGCGATATTCCGGGCTTCCCTGTTTCAACAGTTCCCGGACATGCAGGAAAGTTTATCTTCGGATATCTTGATAACGTTAAGATCGTATGCATGAAGGGCAGAGTTCATTTCTACGAGGGATACAACATCAGTGATGTGGTTCTCCCTGCGAGACTTATGAAGATGCTCGGCGCCAAGATCCTGTTTCTTACAAACGCTGCAGGCGGCCTTGGAAAGGGCTTTAATGCAGGTGATCTTATGCTGATCACTGATCATGTTTCAATCTTTGCGCCCAATCCTCTTATCGGACAGAATCTCGATGAGTTGGGACCCAGATTCCCTGATATGTCAGAGGTTTATGACAAGGATCTCCAGGATGTCATCAGACAGGTTGCCAAGGACAACGGCATCAAGCTTCAGGAAGGCGTTTACTGTCAGCTTACAGGACCTTCATTTGAGTCTCCCGCAGAGATCAGACTCCTTGCAGGCCTTGGCGTTTCAGCTGTGGGCATGAGTACCGTTAACGAAGCAATTGCAGCCAACCACATGGGAATGAAGATCTGCGGCGTATCCTGCATCAGCAATCTTGCAGCCGGAATCAGCGATGTTCCTCTTTGCCATGAGGAGGTTCAGGAGGCTGCGGACAAGGCAGCTCCTCTTTTCACTAAACTTGTAACTGAGTCTATCAAGAGATTTGAGGCACCTAAAGCATGAGAACAAGATTTTTCAACGCAAGAGTTTTGACCATGGAAGATGACAGGGATATCTTCCTTGGAGAAGTATGGGTAAAGGGCGACAGGATCATTTTTGCGGGAACCGAAGAAGAGGCCCTTTCTTACTGCAATTCTCACCCGGATTCCCTGCTTGTATGGGATAGAGAGATTGATTGTAAGGGCAATCTCCTTATGCCCGGTTTTAAAAATGCGCATACTCATTCAGCCATGACTCTCATGAGATCCAAGGCTGATGATCTTCCTCTGGATCAGTGGTTAAACGGAGCCATTTTCCCCGTGGAAGCCAAGATGACCGCAGAGGATATATACCACCTCAGCAAGATTTCCATAATGGAGTATCTTACCAGCGGCATGACTGCGGCTTTTGAGATGTATCTGACACCCTTTTCCGTGGCTGATGCCTTCAGGGACTGCGGCTTTAGATGCGTTCAGACCAGCTGCGTCAACAATTTCAGCCAGTCTGTAGAGCTCCTTGAGAAATACTACAACGAGCTTAACGGAAGAGATGAGTACAACTCATTTATCCTGGGACTTCATGCTGAGTATACCTGCTCAAGAGAGCTTCTTGAGAAGACCTCTGAATTGGTCCACAAGTATAAGGCTCCCTTCTGGGCTCACATTCAGGAGACAGAAAAAGAGACCAAGGAATGCATAGAGCGCTATGGCAAGACTCCCATTGAATTCTTTGATGAACTGGGACTCTTTGACTTTGGCGGAGGCGGATATCACCTGGTTTGGACCAATGACAAGGACAGGGAGATCATGAAAAAGAGAGGCCTGTACGCCGTTACCAATCCGGGTTCCAATACCAAGCTTGCCAGCGGCGTAGCGCCCATTCAGGAATACCTTAATAAGGGGATCCCTGTAGCCATCGGAACAGACGGCCCTGCCAGCAACAACTGCCTTGATATGTTCAGAGAGATGTTCCTGGTGACAGGTCTTGCCAAGCTTAAGGCCATGGACGCAGGAAGCGTCGATGCCCTTGAGGTACTCAAGATGGCCACTGTAAACGGCGCACATGCCATGGGACTTAAGGATGCAGACGTGATCGCAGAGGGCAAGCTTGCCGATATCATCATGCTGGATCTTAAGGCTCCCAATATGCAGCCCCTTAATAACATCAAAAAGAACATTGTCTACAGCGGCAGCAAGTCCAATGTGCTCATGACCATGATCGGCGGAATAATCCGCTACGAGAACGGAGAGTTTAACATCGGTGTATCTCCCGAGGAGGTATACAGTAAGGCAGAAGAAATTTCAAAGAGGATCTACGGCGAATAATGGAATCATACATGATAATCGGTCTGGTCATAGCCTTTATAGTTGTGGCATTTCTGCTGGGACTAAGAGATAAATTTATGGCCAGAAGGGTCCTTCTGGACAAGCTCAAAAGAGGCTACGGACAGGAACCCAAAAAACAATATAAGTCAGATGACATGGACCATGTGGGTGGCTTTTACAAGAACCACCCACATGGCTTTCAAATTGACGATACCACCTGGAATGACCTTAATATGGACGGCGTATATAAGAGGCTTAATTATTGCCTGTCTGCCGCGGGAGAAGAGTACCTTTACTACATGCTCAGAACACCCCGTCAGGAAGATGATTTTGCTGCCTTTGAGGAACAGGTAGAGTATCTTATGGACAACCATGAGGACAGGAGGAATATCCAGCTCATCTTCAGCGAAATTGGCAGTAACAGCAGGTATTCTATCTATGACTACATGAATTATCTTGAGAATGTGAAGAATGTCGGAAACGGCGTACACTTTATTTTTCTGGCTCTTCTGGTGGCTTTTGGCGTACTCAGCTTCTTTAGCTTTGGAATCGGCTTTGCCGGTTTAATGATAGTCATGGTGGCGCAGATCGTCAGCTACTTCAGGATCAAGTCGGACATTGACCCCTATCTTGTTACCTACGGCTATATCATGCGTGTTGTGAGCTCCGTAGACAAGTTCTCTGCAGTTAAGCAGGATGTCTTTAAAAAGGACATGGAGGAACTTAAGGAAATCGCCGCGGATTTCTCCGCTTTTAAGAGGGGAGCAGGACTTCTTCTTTCAGCAAGTAACACCGGCAATCCTCTCGATCTTTTAATGGATTACTTCAAGATGGTGACCCATATTGACCTTATCAAGTTCAATCAGATGTACCGCGTCATCATGGACAAGAGAGATAAGCTTGATAAGATCCTTGCTATCACCGGAAGACTAGAAGCCGAGATAAGCGTGGCCTGCTTCAGGGCATCCTTTAAAGATAAGTATGTTATTCCTGAATTTACTGAAAAGGGCTATCAGGCAAAAGAGCTGATCCATCCCCTTATAGATCAGGCTGTGCCCAACGACATATCGGCCCGGAAGGGAGTTCTTTTGACGGGTTCCAATGCTTCCGGTAAGTCTACGTTTCTTAAGACCTGTGCTATCAATACTATTCTCGCGCAGTCTGTTCATACAGTGCTTGGAAGTGAGTATAAAGCACCACTTTACAGGATCTATTCCTCCATGGCTCTTAAGGACGATATTTTTGAGGGCGACAGCTACTACATCGTAGAGATCAAGTCGATCAAGAGGATACTTGATGCCACAGCAGAGGCCGGAAACAAGGTTCTGTGCTTTGTGGATGAGGTTCTCAGAGGAACCAATACCATTGAGAGAATCGCAGCTTCCACTCAGATCCTCAAAAAGCTTGCCCATGAGAAGGTAGAATGCTTTGCGGCGACTCATGATATTGAGCTCACATCTCTTTTGAAGGATGAGTATGAGATATACCATTTTGAGGGAGATGTCACAGACAACGACGTAAGGTTTGACTATAAGCTTAAGGACGGCCCCGCCACCACCAGAAACGCCATTAAGCTTCTGGGAGTTCTGGGCTATGAGGCCAGCATTGTAAAGGATGCTCAGAGCATGGCTGATGAATTCCTTGAGACGGGCAACTGGAAAATTTAAGAAAAGAAGGTAATTACATGAAGGTTTCAATATATTCCGACGGCTCTGCCAGGGGAAACCCCGACGGACCGGGCGGATACGGGACAGTTCTGAAATACACTGATCCCAAGGGCGAACTCCATGTCAAGGAGATAAGTGCAGGCTATGATAAGACCACCAATAACCGCATGGAGCTCATGGGTGCCATCAAGGGACTGGAAGCCCTTAACAGACCCTGTGAGGTTGATATGACCTCTGATTCCAAGTATGTCATCAGCGGCTTTAAAGAGGGCTGGATCGATAACTGGATCAAAAACGGATGGAAGACAGCAGGCAAAAAGCCTGTTAAGAATGTGGAGCTGTGGCAGAGACTTATTAAAGCAGCTGAGCCCCATAAGATCAACTGGATCTGGGTCAAGGGCCACGCCGGACATCCTGAAAATGAGAGATGCGATGAGCTTGCAACGCAGGCTGCAGACCAGGATCCGGACAAGCTTCTTCACGACGATGGGTTAGGACTTTACTGATTTATGATCTACTATATTGCTGATTGTCATTTCTTCCACGGAGCTCTTAACGAGAAGATGGATAAAAGAGGCTTCTCTGATGCGGAAGAGATGAACGAATACATGATTAAAAAATGGAATGACAAGGTCGCGGCCTCTGACACGGTGATCGTGATAGGAGATTTGTCTCTTGGGAAGGCACCGGAGACCAATGAGATCCTGAGTCGCCTTAAGGGCAAGATATGCCTTATAGTGGGCAATCACGACAAGTACCTTAAGTCCGCTGATTTTGATACCGAAAGGCTCGAGTGGATCGACCATTACAGGGAGATCACCGATTCCCAAAAGCAGGTTGTGTTGTGTCATTACCCGATACCTTTTTATAACGGTCAGTACAGACTCAGGCACAACGGCGAGCCCAAGGCCTATATGCTCTACGGTCATGTTCATGACACCAGAGATGAGATACTGATGCAGAACTTTATCAGACAGATCAGGGAGACGGCCTATACGCCCATCCACAGTGAGCACACGGGTTTTATCCCCTGCAATATGATAAACTGCTTCTGCAAGCGATCGGATTACACACCACTTACCTTGAATGAGTGGATAGAACTTAATAATGAATATGAAAAAGGCAAGGAACTCATGTGAGGTCCTTGCCTTTAACTTTAGTCGTATTATATGCGGATCAGCAGATTACTCTCCGAATACTGCCAGGTAATCCTTCTGGAACTTCTCGATACCCTGATCTGTGAGAGGGTGATGTGTCATCTGCTCGATTACCTTGTAAGGAACTGTTGCGATGTCAGCACCTGCAAGTGCGCAATCTGTAACGTGCATAGGATGACGGATAGAAGCTGCGATGATCTCTGTCTGGATATTGTGGATGTTGAAGATCTCAGCAACCTCTGAGATAAGATCTGTTCCGCGAACGCTGATATCATCAAGTCTTCCGAGGAAAGGACTTACGAAAGCAGCACCTGATCTTGCAGCAAGAAGAGCCTGGTTGGCTGTGAAGATAAGTGTCATGTTAACCTTGATGCCTTCCTGAGAAAGGGTGTGGCAAGCCTTGAGGCCTTCAACGGTCATAGGAATCTTAACTACCATGTTCTTGTGAAGCTTGGCGATCTCGCGGCCTTCTGCAATCATGCCCTCAGCATCTGTTGTGGTTGCCTTAACCTCACCGCTGATAGGTCCGTCAACGATGGAAGCGATCTCTTTAACAACCTCGTATACGTCGCGACCTTCCTTGGCAATAAGTGAAGGGTTAGTAGTAACGCCGCAGATAACCCCCATGTCGTTTGCTTTTCTGATCTCTTCAATATTGGCTGTGTCGACAAATAGTTTCATAAATCCCACTCCTTTTATAAACGTTAGATTTGTTTTTACCAGATACTATAATAGCACTATTTTAAAAATCCGCATTACTTATTTTTTGCGGTGTTCATATCAGTTTATGCGATATAATGAATAAGAGGCATAAAAAAAGGAAAATATTGTGTATTATATTGCTTACAATTTATTTGTTTAAGTGTTATACTATAGTTGTTACTTATAACTAACTAAATTAAGGTGCAACCATGGATAAATATTCAGTAACAGGCATGAGCTGCGCTGCCTGCCAGGCCAGAGTTGAGAAGGCCGTAAGCGAGGTAGAGGGCGTTGATTCATGTAATGTAAATCTTCTCACAAATTCAATGGCGGTTGAGGGTAATGCCAGCGCCGCAGATATTATAAGTGCCGTCGAAAAGGCAGGCTACGGAGCCGAGCCCTTTGGGGCGGGAGCTAAAGACAAGACGGCCTCACGGGCAGATTTTTCGCAGGAGGAAGAAGCTCTTAAGGACAAGGAGACTCCGGTTCTTGTAAGAAGGCTTATAGCATCTGTGGGATTTCTTTTGGTACTTATGTACTTCTCAATGGGCCATCACATGTTTGGCTGGCCGCTGCCTTCATTCTTTATGGGCAATCCGGTTGCCATAGGCATGGTTCAGATGATCCTTGCCGCCATCATAATGATCATCAACAAGAAGTTTTTCATAAGCGGATTTAAAGGGCTTATTCACGGTGGTCCAAATATGGATACACTGGTGGCTCTGGGAAGCTCCGCTTCGTTTATTTACAGTCTTGCAGCCCTGTTTCTTATGACTGCTGCCATGACCAGAGATGGGGCAGAGGTGGCAATGGGGTATATGGATGAGTTTTATTTTGAATCCGCAGCCATGATCCTGACTCTTATCACCATCGGCAAGATGCTTGAAGCCATGAGTAAGGGCAGGACCACCGATGCCATAAGAAGCCTTATGAGGCTTGCCCCCAAGACTGCAACAATCCTTGACCGGAACGGCAGGGAAAAAGAAATTGCAATAGAAGATGTAAATGTCGGAGATCTTTTCGTGGTAAGACCCGGAGAGAGCATTCCTGTTGACGGCCTTGTAATTGAAGGAAACAGCGCGGTCAACGAGGCGGCTCTTACAGGCGAGAGCATCCCTGTAGATAAGTACGTGGGCTCTGAGGTGTCTGCCGCAACCATTAACAGTTCGGGCTTTATTAAATGCAGAGCCACAAGGGTCGGCAAGGATACCACACTTTCCCAGATAATTCAGATGGTAAGCGACGCTGCTGCCACTAAGGCTCCAATAGCCAAGATCGCAGACAGAGTCTCCGGAGTGTTCGTACCTGCGGTCATCGGAATAGCTCTTTTGACAATCCTTATATGGCTGCTTACGGGAGCACCCTTTGGATATGCGCTTACAAGGGGCATAGCGGTTCTTGTTATCAGCTGTCCCTGCGCCCTTGGACTTGCAACTCCCGTCGCCATCATGGTGGGTAACGGCGTCGGAGCCAAAAACGGCATAATGTTTAAGACCGCCGCAACCCTTGAAAACACAGGAAAGACTCAGATCGTGGCTCTTGATAAGACAGGAACCATTACAGAGGGAGAGCCTGTTGTCACAGATGTGTTTACACCTGATTCCGTCACCAGAAGCGGATATTCACTTATAAATCAGTCCGAAGATCTTCTTCTTAAGATTGCGGGACTACTTGAGAAAAAGAGTGAGCATCCCCTTGCCAAGGCAGTAGTTTCCTACGTGGGTCACAATGACATGTATCTTGATGACCTTGATGAGGAGGAGCCTGAGGATATTACGGATTTTGAGGTTCTTCCCGGTCACGGCCTTAAAGGCAATTACATGGGAAGACCTGTTATCGGAGCCAGCCTTCGATATATAGAAAAGCTTGTAAAGATCCAGCCTGAGGTTAGGGAGAAGGCTGAAGGCCTTGCGGCCCAGGGCAAGACACCTCTTTGCTTTGCCATGGACGGAAAGCTTCTTGGTATCATTGCAGTTGCGGATACTATTAAAAAGAACTCCGCGCAGGCCATAACAGAACTGAAGAAAATGGGTATTCATGTTATAATGATTACCGGTGACAACCTAAAGACCGCAAGAGCCATTGGAGACCAGGCGGGAGTTGATGAGATCATCTCAGAAGTTCTTCCTGCAGAAAAGGAATCCGTTATCAGAAGACTCTCGGAGATCGGCAAGGTTGCCATGGTGGGAGACGGGATAAACGACGCTCCCGCGCTTACAAGAGCTGACACGGGAATAGCCATCGGAGCAGGTACAGATGTTGCTATAGATGCAGCGGACGTGGTCCTTATGAAAAGCGACCTTGCAGATGTGGCTGCTGCCATAAGGCTATCCAGAGCAACCCTTCGCAATATTCATCAGAATCTGTTCTGGGCATTTATCTATAACATCTTAGGAATCCCCCTTGCAGCGGGAGCCTTTATTCATGCCTTTGGCTGGGAACTCAGCCCCATGTTCGGAGCTGCTGCCATGAGCTTATCAAGCTTCTTTGTAGTGACCAATGCCTTAAGGCTTAACCTTAAGAACATATATGATTCATCCCGTGACAAACCTGTAAAGGGAAGCGATGAGGTACAGCTTGAGATCGACAGGCTCACCGCCCAGGGAGCTTTTACAAAACATTCAAATAATGAAAGTGAGGAATCAACAATGGCATCAAAGACAATTAACATCGAAGGAATGATGTGCGGCCACTGCGAGGCTGCAGTTAAGAAGGCACTTGAAGCACTTGAGGGAGTTACAGCTGCTGAGGTCAGCCACGAGAAAGGTACTGCTGTAGTTACTCTTGATAAGGATGTGGATGATGCAGCCCTTAAGAAGGCTGTAGAGGATAAGGACTACAAGGTTCTGGAGATCAAGTGATATGGACAAGACTATCAAGATAAAGTACTTTGACGACAGACTTCAGAAGCTTGAATATATTGACGGCAAGTCGGACTGGATAGACCTTAGAAGCGCAATTGACGTGGATCTTAAGCAGGGCGAGTTTAAGCTCATCCCCCTGGGAGTTGCCATGGAGATACCTGAGGGGTATGAAGCCCATGTGGTTCCAAGGAGCTCTACCTTTAAGAATTTTGGTGTCATTCAGGCCAACCATATGGGAGTCATCGATCATTCCTATTGCGGTGACAACGATCAGTGGTTTGTTCCCGTTATCGCCATGAGAGATACTCATATCGGATTTAACGACAGGATCTGTCAGTTCCGTATCATGGAGAATCAGCCCAGGATCAACTTCGAGGAGTGCGATCACCTGGAAGGTGCTGACAGAGGCGGTTTTGGCAGTACCGGAACCAAGTGATTGAAAAATAAAAATAATATGCTAGAATATTTGAGGCCCTGGAATTTGATTCAAGGGCCACAAATTATTTTCAGAAACGGAGACCAAAATGGTTAAGATTCGTACAAGATACGCACCCAGCCCAACCGGTAGGATGCATGTAGGTAACTTAAGAACAGCTCTTTATGCTTATCTTATTTCCAAGCATGAGGGCGGCGATTATATACTTAGAATTGAGGATACAGACCAGGAGAGATATGTAGAGGGCGCAACAGAGATCATCTACAAGACTCTTAAGGATACAGGTCTTATTCATGATGAAGGTCCCGATATCGGAGGCCCCGTAGGTCCTTATGTACAGAGTGAGAGACAGAAGGCCGGCATTTACATGAAGTATGCCAAGGAACTCATTGATAAGGGCGAGGCATATTATTGCTTCTGCGACGAGGAGAGACTTAAGACCCTTGTTCAGAAGATCGAGGTAGACGGAGAGGTCAAGGAGATCAGCGTTTATGACAAGCACTGCCTCCATCTGTCCAAGGAAGAGGTTGAGAAGAACCTTGCAGAGGGTAAGCCCTTCGTTATCAGACAGAACAACCCCACAGAGGGCACAACAACCTTCCACGACGAGCTCTACGGAGACGTAAGCGTTGAGAACAAGGAGCTGGATGACATGATCCTTATTAAGTCAGACGGCTATCCTACATATAACTTTGCAAACGTTGTTGACGATCACCTCATGGGTATCACACACGTTGTCCGCGGCAATGAGTACATTTCCTCATCACCCAAGTACAACAGACTTTACGATGCCTTCGGATGGGAGGTTCCCAAGTACATTCACTGTCCTCTTATCACTGATGAGGAGCATCACAAGCTCTCCAAGAGATCAGGTCATTCTTCCTTTGAGGACCTTATCGAGCAGGGCTTTGTGGCAGAGGCTGTTGTTAACTTCGTTGCACTTCTGGGATGGTCTCCCGATGATAACAGTGAGATCATGAGCCTTCAGGATCTTGTTGAGAAGTTTGATTACAAGCGTATCAATAAGTCACCTGCGGTATTTGATTATACCAAGCTTAAATGGATGAATGGCGAGTATCTCAAGAAGATGGACGAGGATCTGTTCTTTGAGCAGGCCAGACCTTATCTTGAGAAGGTTATAACCAAGCCCCTTGACCTTAAGAAGATCTCCAACATGGTCAAGACCAGAATCGAGATCTGGCCCGATATCGAGCCCATGGTTGATTTCTTCCAGGAGCTTCCCGAGTATGATACAGCAATCTACTCACACAAGAAGATGAAGACCAACGAGGAGACATCCCTTGCTGTTCTTAAGGAAGTACTTCCTCTTCTTGAGGCCCAGGAGGATTACAGCAACGATGCACTCTTTGCACTTCTTTCCGACTACATCAAGGAGAAGGAGTACAAGAACGGCTTCGTTCTCTGGCCTGTAAGAATTGCCGTATCCGGCAAGGAGATGACACCCTGCGGAGCCACAGAGCTCATGGAGGTCATCGGCAAGGAAGAGACTATTAAGAGAATTAAAAAAGGAATCGAGTTACTTGAGAAATAATAATCCTCAAGGTAATGACATTCTTGGGAATACCGCTCAGCTTGAAGCTATCAGGCATGACAAGGGCCCTGCAATGGTACTTGCGGGGCCCGGGAGCGGCAAAACTTTTGTTATCACTCAGCGCCTTAAATATCTTATTGAAGTCTGCGGCGCAGATCCCTCATCTATTCTGGTCATTACCTTTACCAAGGCTGCAGCCCTTGAGATGCAGCATCGTTTTATGAAGCTGACGGATAGCTCTTATCCGGAAGTATCTTTTGGAACATTCCATTCTGTTTTCTATCAGATCCTGCGAAACAGCAGATCCAAAACAACACCCACAATTTCACTTGCAACAGAAAAGCAAAAACATGAATTCTTAAAGGACGCTTTGTCTTTTCTCAGGGAAAAGAAAAAACTGGGGGAGGAAGAGTACCTGAATTGCCTTCAGGAGATTCCCGATATCCTATCTGAAATCTCAAGGTACAAGAATACCTGTAACGACTTTTCATCCTTTGTGACCAATATCAGCGCAGGTCCATTGTTTCCTGATATCTATAAGGGTTACAACAAGCTTCTTTCGGAGTTCGGGCTGATAGATTTTGACGACATGATAATCAGATGCTATGAGCTTCTGATGAACAACAGGAGTATCCTCTCAAGCTGGCAGGAGCGATTTGATTACTTTCTCATTGATGAGTATCAGGACATAAACCTCATGCAGTTTAAGGTGGTTGAGCTTTTGTGCAGAGACTTAAACCTGTTTGTGGTGGGGGATGACGATCAGAGTATATATGGCTTTAGAGGCTCTGATCCCGGGATCATGATGGCCTTTAAAAAGACCTTCGAGAGGGGAGATCCCAGGCTAATAAACCTTGATGTTAATTACAGATGCGGCAGAGTCATCCTTGAAAATGCCATAAAGGTCATTGAGGAGAACAAGGTCAGATTTAAAAAGAAGCTCACTGCCAATGCCGGGAACGGGTGTGGTCTGGTGGCTGCTAGGCGTTATGAATCCAGAGACCGACAAAATGAGGCTATAGCGCTATTTCTTTTGCATCATTTAAATGAGCTGTCGGACATTGCCATATTGTTCAGGAGTAATACTGAGAGAAGTAACCTTGCAAGGCTTTTGACGGAGAGAGGGATCCCTCACAACCTGGAGGATAGCACGCCCGGGATTTTTAAGAATGAAGGAGTGCTTCTGTGCGTGTCGTACCTTGAGTTTGCCTATAACGGGCAAAAGAGATGTGACTATTTAAAGATCATTAACAGGCCAATGCGTTACATTTCAAGGGATTCCTGCAGCCGGGAGACGGTGAGTCAAAGGGAGGTTCTTGAGTATTATAAGGGAAACCGAGCAAGGAGCGAGGCTGCAGAGAGGTTCTTTAGAAATATTGACATGCTACGGCACCTGCGGCCGGTTCTTGCAGTCAGGTTTATAAGAAACAGTATCGGGATCGACAGCCTGTATTCTGACAAGGAGGCTCTAAAGAGCTTTGAGAAATTATCTCAGGATTATACAGATATGGAGATGTTTCTGACTTTTTGCAGGGAAGAGATCCAAAAGGAAAGTACTGAAAAGAAGACCCTTAAGGGACAAAATAATGGTAATCGGGTGAAGCTCATGACGCTTCACGGGTCCAAGGGACTTGAGTTTAAGACGGTGTGGCTTCCTGATCTGAACGAGGGCATAATCCCCAGCAGAAATGCCACAACCTCTCAGCAGATAGAAGAAGAGCGCCGAATGCTCTATGTCGGCATGACCAGGGCAAAACAGGCGCTCATAATGTCTTATGTAACGGGAAGCAAGGATAACCCCATGCTCCCTACAAGATTCTTAAGACCCGTAAGGGATCTGTGGGAAGATGCCTATCAGAGACCTTCGGAATCCTCATCGGGCGCATCGTCCGGAAGATCAACAAGCTCATCAAATTCAGCATCGTCAAGGTAGAGGTCAAAGGCCTCCGCTACCTTGGTGTATTCTTCGTCATCTTCAATGTTGCCAAGTTCAGGCTCTGCATCGGGGCTCTTGAGGATGAATTCGTAGAACCATACGTTTCCTGAAGTGTTCTGGCCCTTTTCATCAAGGGGAAGAAGTACTATGTAGTCCTTGGATTCAACCGTCAGAACCAGCATAAGTGCACAGGTTACCACCTGTCCGTTATCAAGCTCTATGTCAACAGTTGTCATATCCCCGTTCTGGATCTTGGTGTTGATGTCTATAGCAGTCTTGGAAAATTCCATACTGTCCTCCTTAAAGATAGTTTTTATCAGATATTATATGTTTAGTATACCATAAACCTTAGAGATTTAATGCATTACAGGGACAAATGTGATAAAATATTACGGCGTATAAAAATCTGTATTTTAGAATCGGGAGCCTAATGACTACTAATTACCAGTTATGCAGTGAGAAGCCCTATCCATTGGGGTGCTATATCGACTACGACAGAAGCCTGGTGGTCCGCAGCGAGTTTCAGGAGAACAAACGCTGTGGCCTTGTTTTGTACCCCGCCAAGGGGAGCAGGAAGAAGCCTCTTACCATCGAACTTCCCAAGTCCGTCAGGAGAGGCAGGATATATTCCGCCAGGATCAGAGGAATAGAGGATCTTGCAGATTATGAGTCCTACAATTATTTCTCCGATGATGAGTTCTTCTGTGACCCCTATGCCAAGCAGATATTCGGGCTTGAGACCTTTGGCAAAAATGTTCCCGATGCGGACATCAGGGCCAAGCTTGACAATAAGGCAGATCGCAAGACTTCGAAGCATGTTTTTGACTGGGAGCATGACCCTCACGATTTTATACCTTACGAAGACAGTTTTATCTATCTTCTCCATGTGAGAGGATTTACCAAAAGCTCCTCAAGCGGTGTTCCCACAGGGGACAGAGGAACCTTTGCGGGCATAATAGACAAGATCCCTTACCTTAAGTCTCTTGGAGTTACGGCGGTTGAGCTTATGCCGGCCTACGAGATGAATGAGGTTGAGGACCCCTACAGGAAGAGTGACAGGAGGAGCCTTAACAAGGCAGGCTCAGAGGATCTTGTGTATTCCAGAAACGGCAGCATCACGAGCCAGAAGGCTCAGGATTTTAAGCTTAATTTCTGGGGCTACAAAAAGGGGTATTACTTTGCACCCAGAACAGCTTACTGCCGCAATCCTCAGGATTCTGAGAATGAGTTTAAGAGCTTTATAAAGACCATGCATCAAAACGGTCTTGAAGTGATCATGCAGTTTTATTTTGACGAGGATGAGAGCGGCACGCTTATCATCGATGCCTTGAGGTTCTGGCGCTGCACCTATCATGTGGACGGTTTCCACTTAAAGGGCAGCAAGATTCCTGTTGACCTCATCGTCAACGAGCCTCTCTTTACAGAGGTCAAGATCTTTAACGATTGGTTTGATTACGGAGCTATATATAAGGGCAGCAATCCGCCCCTGCGACTTCTTGCTGATTACAACAAGGCCTTTATGTACAACAGCAGAAGGTTTTTAAAGAGTGATGACAACAGCACCAATGACTTTTTGAAGAGCATGATCGCCAATTTCTCCGATCACAGCGTGGTCAATTATCTCAGTGACTACGAGGGCTTCAGGCTCATGGATCTTGTGAGCTATGAGCACAAGCACAATGAGGAAAACGGAGAGAACAATAAAGACGGCACGGACAATAACCTGAGCTGGAACTGTGGCATAGAGGGCAGGACCAGAAAGCAGGACATCCTTGCTCTCAGGACCAAGCAGATCAAGAATGCACTGACCATGCTGTTCTTCTCCCAGGGAGTTCCCATGATATTCTCCGGAGATGAGTTTGGAAACAGTCAGAACGGCAACAACAATCCCTACTGTCAGGACAATGAGACAGGATGGATTGACTGGAAGGCCATGGACAAGAACCCCGAGATCCTTGATTACGTTAAGTTCCTCTCAGGGCTCAGGTATGGCAACAGGATAATACATACGGACAAGCCCTTTAAGCTTATGGACTACATATCCTGCGGCTATCCCGATCTGTCATGTCACGGAAGGGAAGCCTGGAGACCGGATCTTTCCGGCCACAGTCACCTTTTGGGAATGCTGTTCTGCGGTCTCTATGATGAGAGCGCCCAGGGCAAGCCGTTTATCTATGTTTCCTTTAATATGCACTGGACCCGCCAGGAGCTTGCACTTCCGGGACTTCCGGAGGGACTTAAGTGGGAGCTTTTGTCGGATACCGATAAGAGAGACATCAAGAAGGAGGTCAGAAGGTCAAGACCCTCCAAGGATTCTGCAGAGCCTTCAGAGAATCGTGACGTATTTACCGAGCTTATGGCTGAGAGGTCCGTCAGAATCTATGTTAGTTGCGTAGACCCAAGTTACACCAAAAAGAAAAAGAAAGTGACAGGTAAAAAATGACAAATACTGATGTTATTGAGAAATTCCTAAATTATGTCAAGGTCGACACCCAGTCGGATGAGACTACAGGTACGCATCCCTCAACAGCCAAGCAGCACGATCTTGCCAAGATCCTGGTTAAAGAGCTGGAGGAGATGGGAGCATCCGACATTTACTATGACAGCGAGCACTGCTATGTCTATGCCTCAATCCCGGCCAATGACTGCTCCGAAGGCAGCCCGGCTCTTGGATTTATCTCTCACATGGACACCTCCGACGCGGTAAGCGGCAAGGATGTTAAGCCCAGGATCGTTGAGAAATACGACGGCAAGGACATTGTCCTTTCAGCAGACGGCAAGGTTGTATTATCACCTTCAAACTTCCCCGAGATGCTTAATCACGTGGGAGAGGATCTCATTGTTACAGACGGAACAACACTTCTGGGTGCGGATGATAAGGCAGGCATTGCCGAGATCATGACTCTTGCACAGATTCTTTTGACTGATAAGAGCATCAAACACGGCCCCATCAAGATCGGCTTTACTCCCGATGAGGAGATCGGCGAGGGACCTGAGTTCTTTGATATCGAAAGGTTCGGCGCCAAGTACGCCTACACAGTAGACGGTGGTAAGCTCGGAGAGCTTGAGTTTGAGAACTTCAATGCAGCCGGAGCCAGGATCACGGTTAATGGCAGAAGCGTTCATCCCGGAGATGCCAAGGGCAAGATGGTTAATGCAGCTCTTATCTGCTATGAGTTCCAGAGTCTTCTTCCTGTTTTCCAGAACCCCATGTTTACAGAGGGCAGAGAGGGCTTCTTCCACCTCACAGACATTAAGGGCGAGTGCGAGAGTGCAACAGCCAATTACATCATCAGAGACCACGATGAGAAGCTCTTTGAGCAAAAGAAACAGCTGTTCCTGGATGCTGCCGAGTACCTTAACAAGAAGTACGGCGAGGGTACCGTTGAGGCAACAGTTACAGACCAGTACAAGAATATGATCGAGAAGATCGAGCCTCACATGCACCTTGTTGACAATGCCAAGGCAGCCATGGAGGAGCTCGGTGTTACACCTATTGTTAATCCCATAAGAGGCGGCACAGACGGAGCAACACTTTCACACAGAGGGCTTCCTTGTCCCAACCTTTGCACCGGAGGATATAACTATCACGGCAAGTATGAGTACGCTTCAATCCAGGAGATGCGCAAGGTTGTAGAGATTCTACTCGGAATCGTTCAGAAGTACAAGTAATCAGTAGTTTTTATAAGTTAGAAAGAGTATTAAATGAGTATCAATATTTTAAACAGCAACAAAGAACAGATTAAAGACAATGAGAGCCTTCGCCAGCTTGAGTTTATCAACAGAGCCAAGGAGAAGGTTACCGCCCTTGAGAAGGAGCTTGGAAGGAAGCTCACAGCCAGCGTTGTTACCTTTGGCTGTCAGATGAATGCCAGAGATTCCGAAAAGCTCATGGCTACCCTTAGGCTTGCAGGCTATGAGGAGACGGATTCAGAGGATGCGGATTTTGTCATTTACAATACCTGTACCGTCAGAGACAACGCAGACCAGAGGTTGTATGGCCGCCTTGGTCAGACCAGTAATATCAAGAAAAAGAATCCTCACATGAAGATCGCCATCTGCGGCTGTCTCATGCAGGAAAACGAAGCGGTTGAGAAGATCAAAAAGAGCTACAGATTTGTTGATCTTATTTTCGGAACCCATAATATTTACAAGTTCGGAGAGCTTCTTGATGCATGTCTTTCTTCAGACAGAATGATCATTGACATCTGGAAGGAAGCCGACAGGATCGTTGAGGACCTTCCGGTTCTGAGAAAGTATCCCTTTAAGTCAGGCGTTAATATCATGTTTGGCTGCGACAACTTCTGCACCTACTGCATCGTACCTTACGTAAGAGGCAGAGAGAGAAGCCGTTCACCCAAGGACATCATCAGAGAGTGTGAAAAGCTTGCAAAAGACGGAGTTAAGGAGGTTATGCTCCTGGGTCAGAACGTCAATTCCTACGGCTTTGATTTTGAGGACGGGGATCAGAACAAGATTTCTTTTGCCCGGCTGCTTGAGATGGTATGCGAGGTTGAGGGCATAGAGAGAGTCAGATTCATGACTCCTCATCCCAAGGATTTCTCAGACGATGTCATTGATGTAATCGCCGGAAATCCCAAGATCGCAAGACATATCCATCTTCCTCTTCAGGCCGGAAACAACGAGATTCTGCGCCGCATGAACAGAAAGTATACCAAGGAGCAGTTCATCGACCTTGCCCTTAAGATAAGGGAGAGGATCCCCGGAGTTGCCATCACAACGGATATTATCGTGGGCTTCCCCGGCGAGAGCGCTGCTGATGTAGACGATACTATCGACGTTATCAACAAGGTTCAGTTTGATAACGCCTTTACCTTTATTTATTCCAAGAGGACAGGAACACCTGCTGCCTCCATGCCCGATCAGGTTCCGGAGGAAGAGGTTAAGGCCAACTTCGACAAGCTCCTTAAGGTTGTCCAGGAGACAGCCAAGGTTCAGGCTGCCAAGCTTCAGGGCGGCATCGAGACCGTGCTTGTTGAGGGCGTAAATGAGCATGACGCTTCCCTTTTGACAGGCAGGATGTCCAACAATACTCTCGTTCACTTTGCGGGGGATGAGTCACTTATCGGCACCTTTGTTAAGGTGAGCCTTGATGAGTGCCACGGATTCTATTACATGGGAAGCCGTGTTGATTAAAAAATCCTTAAGAACAGGAGACCACCCGTGGAAAATACCACGCTTATCGATAAAGTAGAAATTGACAAAGTATCCCCAATGATGCAGCACTACATCCAGACCAAGCTGGAATACAGGGACTGCATTCTCTTTTACAGACTGGGGGACTTCTACGAGATCTTTTTTGACGATGCGCTTACTGCATCCCGTGAACTTGAATTGACACTTACAGGCAAAGCCTGTGGACTTGAAGAGAGAGCTCCCATGTGCGGAGTTCCTTTTCATGCTGTGGATTCCTACCTGAACAAACTGGTATCCAGAGGCTACAAGGTTGCTATCTGCGAGCAGATGGAGGACCCCAAGCTTGCCAAGGGAATTGTTAAGAGAGATGTCACCAGGATCGTAACTCCGGGAACTAACCTTAACATGCAGTCCCTTGAGGAGGGCCGTAACAACTATCTTATGAGCGTATTCTATGCGCCCGACAAGATCGGCCTGTCTGTGGCGGATATCACCACAGGAGATTATTATCTGACAGAGGTTGATACCCTTCGTGCCGTTATGGATGAGATTGGCAAGTACTCGCCTTCAGAGATCATTTGTAACAACGCCTTTGAGTTTAGCGGTGTCAACATGGAGGAGATCAGAAACAGACTTCAGGTTTTCATAAACCCCATCGAGGCACATTACTTTGATGAGGAGTCCTGCAAGAAGCTCCTTATGAAGCATTTTAAGGTATCTTCGCTTATAGGCCTTGGCATCGACGATTTCCCCAACGGAGTGGTGGCTGCGGGATCTCTTTTGCAGTATCTGGTTGATATGCAGAAGTCTGACATCAGCAATATCACTCACATTTATCCATACATCACCAGCAAGTATATGCTGCTGGATTCCTCCACAAGACGTAACCTGGAGCTGGTGGAGACCATGAGGGACAAGCAAAAGAGGGGAACTCTTTTGTGGGTGCTTGATAAGACCAAGACAGCCATGGGCGCCAGAATGCTCAGAAGCTTTATTGAGCAGCCTCTGGTTGACAGAGACGAGATCGAAAAGAGGCTTAATGCGGTTCAGACCCTGGTGGGCAACGTGGTCACAAGGGAAGAGATCAGGGAGTATTTAAATCCTGTATACGACCTTGAGAGACTTATGTCCAAGATTGTGTTTAAGACCGCCAATCCAAGGGACCTGCTGGCCTTTAGAAATTCCATCAGGATGATCCCCGCCATCATCACAGCTCTTTTGGATGTGGGCGGAGATAAAGGGATTGATGGCATCGCAGCGGACCTTGATCCCCTTACAGATATTTTTGACCTGATAGATAAAGCCATTGTTGAGGAGCCGCCACTTGCCATCAAGGAGAGCGGTATCATCAAGGAAGGCTTTGATGCTGATATAGATCATTTCAGAGAGGCAGGAGTCAACGGCAAGCAATGGCTTGCTCAGATGGAGGAAGAGGAAAAAGAAAACACCGGTATCAAGAACCTGAGGATCAAGTACAGCAATGTATTCGGTTATTCCTTTGAGGTTACCAATTCCTTTAAGGACAAGGTTCCGGATTACTTCATCAGAAAACAGACTCTTACTAACTGTGAGAGATATACAACCCCCAAGCTTAAAGAACTTGAGGATACCATTTTGAACGCACAGGACAAGCTCAATAATCTTGAGTATGAGATGTTCTGCAAGATAAGGGATTCCATTGCCATGGAGATCGACAGGATCCAGACCACGGCCAAGGCCCTTGCGCTTTTAGATGTTTATTGTTCTCTTGCCTATGTGGCAGAGCGCAATCACTATGTGAAGCCCACACTTAACCAGAAGGGCTCCATCAACATCAAGGCCGGGCGCCATCCCGTTGTGGAGAAGATGCTGGATTCCTCAGATATGTTCATCTCCAACGACACCTTCCTTGATAATAAAAAGCACTGCATTTCAATTATCACAGGTCCCAATATGGCCGGTAAGTCCACCTATATGAGGCAGACTGCACTTATCGTTCTCATGTGCCAGATTGGAAGCTTTGTCCCTGCGGATAAAGCAGACATCTGTGTTGTGGACAGAATATTTACAAGAGTTGGAGCTTCAGATGATCTTGGAAGCGGACAGTCAACCTTCATGGTTGAGATGAATGAGGTTGCCAACATTTTAAGAAACGCAACCCCTGATTCACTGCTGATCCTTGACGAGATCGGAAGAGGAACTTCCACCTACGACGGTCTTGCCATTGCCTGGGCTGTCACCGAGCACATCAGTAACCGGAAGATCCTGGGAGCCAAGACTCTTTTTGCCACCCATTATCACGAGCTTACAGAGCTTGAGGGCAAGATGGACAACGTCAACAACTACTGCATTGCAGTCAAGGAAAACGGCGATGACATTGTGTTCCTCCGCAAGATCATAAAGGGCGGCGCCGACAAGAGCTACGGTATTCAGGTTGCCAAGCTTGCCGGAGTTCCGGACATGGTCATCGACAGAGCAAAAGAAATCGTGGCGGAGCTTACGGACAACGACATAACGGATAAGGTTCAGAGTATTGCCAAAGAAAACAAGGGTGATAAGAAGGTCAAGGTAAAGCATTACGATGATGTGGACATTGACCAGATGTCTCTTTTTGACACCGTTACAGATGAAGATGTTTTAAAGAGGCTTAAGGAAATCGATATCACGACTTTGACTCCCATGGATGCCCTTAACACACTATACAAATTGCAGAGTGACCTAAAGAACAGGTGGTAAGGTATGGCTATAATTAACGAACTTGATAAGAATACCATTGATCAGATCGCGGCCGGTGAAGTGGTGGAGAGACCTGCCAGCGTGGTAAAAGAGCTGGTGGAAAACGCCATAGACTCCGGAGCAAGCGCCGTTACCGTTGAGATAAAGGGCGGCGGCATAGATATGATAAGGGTTACCGACAATGGCTCCGGCATAGAGAAGAGCCAGATCAGAAAGGCCTTTAAGAGACATGCTACCAGTAAGTTGAGAGATATTACGGATCTGTATTCCATACATTCTCTGGGCTTCAGGGGAGAGGCTCTTTCAAGTATCGCCTCTGTTGCACAGGTGGACATGATCACCAAGACAAGGGATGAGCTTGTGGGAAGCCGCTACTGCATTAACGGCGGAGAGGAAGCCACCTTTGAAGATATAGGAGCTCCCGACGGAACAACACTTATCGTCAGGAACCTGTTCTTTAATACCCCCGCAAGAAAGAAGTTCCTTAAGACGCCTCAGACCGAGGCCAGCTACGTGGGCGATGTGATGGAACACATGGCACTTGATAACCCCACTGTTTCTTTTCATTTTATAAACAACAAGGATGATAAGTTTTCAACCTCCGGAAACGGAGATTTAAAGGAGATCATCTACAGGATATACGGAAGAGATATTTCTGTAAGTATCCTTCCCATAAACGTTACTGAAAATGGCATCACTCTGGAAGGATACCTTGGGGAGCCCTCAATAAACAGATCAAACAGAAACTTTGAGGTGTTCTTTGTAAACGGAAGATTTATCAAGGACAAGATATTGTCCAAGGCTCTGGAAGAGGGCTACAAGCAATATCTTATGATGCACAAGTTCCCCTTTGCCATCCTGCACTTAAGGCTTGATCCGGCGCTTGTTGACGTAAATGTTCATCCTGCAAAGCTGGAGGTGAGATTCAGCAATCAGACCGGAATCTACGAGTTTGTAAGGCAGAGCGTAGAGAACACCTTGAGAAACAGGGAGATGATCCCGGATGCGCTTCTAAGTGAAAAAGAGGATAAGCTCCTGGGAGAAGCCTTAAGCGGCGCCAAGGTTGATCCTATAATATCCTCCGAGGATAATGATAAACCCGCAACGGCAGCCAAGGAAGAAAGCACCGAGGAGCCGCAAGAAGCACGCAAGAGTGCGCCTCAGCCCTTTGAGGCTCTTAGATTTGAGGAGCACAGGATCAGCGAGGATACGCCCATATATGCCCACGGCGTCAAGGCTGAGCCTGTAAAGATAGAGGACAGCAATAAGTCTGCTGTATGGACCAGGATTTTCGGCGATGCTGACGGAGCAGAGGCTGAAAAGAACGAGAGACCTTCACCCATAATCAAGACCCAGGATGCAATTGTGGTTGAAAAGCCCATGCAGCTAAATCTCTTTGATGAGAAGATACTCAGCAGGGACAATGTTAAAGACTATGAGATCCTGGGGCAGGTTTTCGGAACCTACTGGATCATAGCCTATAAGGACAAAATGCTGATGGTTGATCAGCATGCTGCCCATGAGAAGGTCAACTACGAGAGGATGATAAAGCGTTACAATTCAGGGGAGCAGACCTCCCAGATGGTCAATCCTCCCGTGATCGTTGCTCTTACTTCCGCTGAGGAAGAAGTATTCCTTGAGTACAGACAGTACTTTGAAAAGCTTGGCTTTAACATTGAGAATTTCGGCGGCAGGGAATACGCCATGAGAGCCATTCCCATCGATCTCTTTGGATGTGATAATGTTAAAGAGATGTTTGAAAACATTCTGGATGAGCTCTCAAGGGAGACCAACCTCGGAAGGACTCCCGATGTTATCAATTACAAGATAGCATCCATGGCCTGCAAGGCTTCAGTAAAGGGCAACACCAGGATGACCGTCACTGAAATGGAAGCTCTTTTGGATGAGCTTTTGACCCTTGACAATCCCTATAATTGTCCTCATGGAAGACCTACAATAATTTCCATGACCAAGTATGAGATTGACAAGAAGTTTAAGAGAGTAGTTGAGTAATGGATAAAAAGAAACTGATAGTCATTACCGGGCCCACGGCCGTAGGTAAGACCAAGCTATCCATAGAACTTGCTAAGAAGGTTGGCGGAGAGATAATCTCCGCTGATTCTATGCAGGTGTATAAATTCATGGATATCGGCACTGACAAGATTTCACAGGATAAGATGGACGGGGTTTCCCATCATCTTATTGATTTTCTTGACCCCAAAGAGGATTTCAATGTCTTTACTTTTCAAAAGCTTGTTAAGGAAGCCATTGATGACATCACGAAAAGGGGCAAGGTACCTGTCATCGTCGGCGGAACCGGCTTCTATATCCAGGCGGTTCTGTATGACATCGATTTTACGGAGACCGATGAGGATGACGGATTAAGGCGTGAGCTTGAAAGACGCGCAGAGGTTGAGGGCCCTTCGGTTCTCCACAGAGAGCTTGAAGAGGTGGACCCTGAGTCTGCTGCCATAATCCATGAGAATAACGTAAAGAGAGTTATAAGAGCCCTTGAATATTTCAAGAAGACGGGAAGGCCCATTTCCGAGCATAACAAGGAGCAGCACCTTAGGACTTCTCCCTATGACTTTAAATACTTTGTATTGACAGATGACAGGGCTCTGCTATATTCTCGCATAGACAAAAGAGTAGATCAGATGATCAGCGAAGGCCTTGAGGAGGAAGTTAAGAAGCTCTATGCCATGGACATTCCCAGAAGTGCCACCTCCATGCAGGGACTTGGATACAGAGAGATGCTGGGATACCTGGACGGAGAGTATGATCTTGACAGGGCGATCTACCTTATAAAGCGCAATACCAGACATTTTGCCAAGAGGCAGCTCACCTGGTTTAAGAGGGAGCGCGATGTTATCTGGATTGATAAAAATGAATATGACCACAATGATGATTTAGTTTTGAAAGAGATGTTGAGGATTTATGAACAATAAGATTTACAATGAACTTGGAATTTCACAGGAAGTACTTAATTTTGGACAGGAGATTTTGGACAGCCTTAAAGAGCGCTTTGACAAGATCGATGAGAATGCCGAATATAACCAGCTGAAGGTCCTTAAAGCCATGCAGGAGAACAAGGTCAGCGAGGCCTGCCTGCTCGGAACAACAGGCTATGGCTACAATGATATCGGTAGAGAGAAGCTTGAAGCTGTCTACGCTTCCGTATTTCACACAGAGGATGCCCTCGTAAGACCCCAGATCACCTGCGGAACCCACGCTCTTGCCCTGGCCCTTATGAGTAACCTTCGCCCCGGAGATATTCTCTTTTCCCCGGTGGGAAAGCCCTACGATACTCTTGAAGAGGTTATCGGAATACGTGAGTCCAAAGGCTCTCTTAAGGAATATGGCATCGATTACCTTCAGACAGACCTTCTTCCCGACGGAAGCTACAACTATGACGAGATCAAAAAGACCCTTGAAGAGAATCCAAGGATCAAGATGGTTACAATACAGAGGTCCAAGGGATACCAGACAAGACCTACACTTTCAGTTGACAGGATCGGAGAGCTCATCGGCTTTATCAAGAACATCAAGAGCGATGTGATCTGCATGGTTGATAACTGCTACGGCGAGTTTGTTGAGCTCATAGAGCCCACAGACGTTGGTGCAGACATGGTTGTAGGATCACTTATCAAGAACCCGGGCGGCGGACTTGCCCCTATCGGCGGATATATTGCAGGCAAAAGAGAATGCGTGGAAAATGCAGCTTACAGGCTTACATCTCCCGGACTTGGCAAAGAGGTTGGTGCTTCTCTTGGGATCCTTCCTCAGTTCTATCAGGGATTTTTCCTGGCACCTACTGTTACAGCCTCTGCTTTAAAGGGTGCCATCTTTGCAGCAAATATTTACGAGAAGCTTGGATTTGACGTGGTTCCCAACGCAACAGAGGAGAGACACGATATCATTCAGGCAGTTACCTTTGGTAAGCCTGAGGGTGTCATTGCCTTCTGTGAGGGTGTTCAGGAGGCTGCACCTGTTGACAGCTTTGTTTCACCTGAGCCCTGGGATATGCCCGGTTATGATGCACAGGTTATCATGGCTGCAGGAGCCTTTGTTTCAGGTTCTTCAATCGAGCTTTCGGCAGACGGTCCCATAAAGGAACCTTATTCTGTATTTTTCCAGGGAGGACTTACCTGGCCTCATGCTAAATTAGGTATCCTCAAGACTTTACAAAAACTTGTAGATAAAGGGATTGTTGTGTTAAAATAATTTGATGTATGGTTGTATTTAATCGCCCGGAGATGCGCTTAATATGCCATATGACAGAAACAAAATCACTAAAAAACATGCTCTCCGACAGAGAGCTGGACAGAGAGGCTCTTCCCTATGAGAGATTTCTTTCCAGCGGACAGGAGAGTCTTACGGATGCAGAGCTTTTGGCCATTATCATCAGGACCGGCAGCAATACATCCACTCCGGTTCAGATTGCCAGACAGGTAATGGATCTGGGCTGCGGCAAGGAGAGGGGACTCAATTCTCTCTTTTCCCTGAGTCTTGAAGAACTCATGACAGTCAAGGGAATAGGCGAGGTCAAGGCCATCAAGCTAAAGGCTCTTGCTGAGCTTGCCAAGCGTATGTCTTATCAGAAGGCCATAGTAACGGATGCCTTCGATATTCCTTCCAAGGTTGCGGATTATTATATGGAGCAGCTTAGGCATGAGGACTGTGAGAGAGCTCTTTTGCTGTGTCTCAACACGCAGATGAAGCTCATAAGAGAGATGGTCTTAGCCATAGGTACCATCAATTCGGCTTCGGTTTCTCCCAGGGAGATATTCAGATACGCCCTAAGAGCCGGTGCCAACAATATTATTCTGATACACAACCACCCAAGCGGTGATCCCACTCCCAGCAGGAGTGACGTAAATCTGACCAATCACGTCAGAGAATCCGGCGCAATGCTGGACATTATTCTAAGAGACCACATCATAATAGGAGACCATTCCTATTACAGCTTCCAGGAGAAGGGCATGTTGTGGCAATAAGGAGGCTATTTTGAGTAATATATTCGGAATCGATCTTGGAACCAGCAATATCAAGATCTATAACAGAGATGAAGACGGGCTTACAGTTGAAAAGAATATGATCGCCATCGAGAACAAGGTACATGTTTTCGCTTATGGTAATTCAGCCTATGATATGTATGAAAAGGCACCTGACAAGATCAAGATCTCTTATCCTCTCAACAGCGGCGTTATCGCTGATATCGAGCACATGGAGACTCTTGTAAAACTCTTTATCACAGATCAGATGAAGGGTGTTGTTAAGCCTTGTGAAGTGTATATCGCTGTTCCCAAGGATGTTACCGAAGTTGAGAGAAGAGCTTTCCATGATCTTATCAATGATGCCGGTATCAAGGCCAAGAAGATCATGATGGTCAAGAAGCCTCTGGCTGACGGCCTTGGCATGAATGTAGATGTTATGAACTCTCAGGGTGTTCTTGTGGTTAACGTAGGTTATGACACCACAGAGATTTCAATCCTGTCCCTTAGAGGTATCGTTGTCAGCAAGCTCATAAAGGTCGGCGGCAAGAAGTTTGATGAGTCCATCAGAAACGTTATCCGTAAGGAGTACGGACTTCTTATCGGTGAGAAGACCTCTGAAAATGTAAAGATTTCTCTTAAGGAACTTGAAAAAGAAGGAAAAGATGCCGTTGTATACGGAAGAGATATTGTGACAGGACTTCCCGTTGAGAGGAAGATCCCCACTGAACTTATCAATCAGTCACTTCTTGAGAACTTTGATGCTATTCTTGATAACATCAAGGCTGCCCTTGAGAAGACTCCTCCGGAACTGGCTGCCGATATTTTCAAGCACGGACTGTACCTTACAGGCGGCGCATCACAGGTATGCCACCTGGCACAGCGTCTGTCCAACGGCGTAGGCCTTAACGTAAATATTGCTGAGAATCCTATCGGTTCTGTTGCAATGGGTCTTGCCAAGATCATCCAGGACGACCAGTACAAGGCTCTTGCATATGGTATTGAAGAGGACAAATAAATGAGTCCCATCATAAAGAGAAGAGGAGAAGAATTTACACTTCCAAGTAAATATCTCCTCTTTATTTTAACAGTATTATGTATAGGTGCCATTGTCATCACCTTTAACACCAGCGTCTTTAACGGACCACTTAATTCCGTCGCCGGTGTTTTTGTTGTGCCCTTTCAAAAGGGTATCACCACAGTGGGAACCCAGCTCAAGGATACCGCCGAGAAACTCACCTCCATTACTCAGCTTCTGGATGAGAATGAGAGACTCAAACAGCAGGTTGATGAGCTGACAATTGCCAATACTAATCTTGAACAGGAGAAATACGAGCTTACAGAGCTGAGAAATCTGTATGCTCTTGATGCTCAGTACGAGGATTACAACAAGACGGGAGCCAGGATCATAGCCAAGGATGCAGGCAACTGGTATCACTCTTTTGTTATCGATAAGGGTTCTGATGACGGTATCCAGGTGGATATGAACGTCATTGCCGGCGGCGGACTTGTAGGCAGGATCATTGACGTGGGACCTGACTGGGCCAAGGTTCAGTCCATCATTGCCGATAACGCATCGGTCAGTGGAATGGTTCTTTCATCCTCCGATAATCTTATCGTCACAGGCGATCTGGAGCAGTACAGACAGGGCTACATCACCTTCTCCAAGTTGGTTGATGATGCGGACAAGGTCAGCATCGGAGACAAGATCGTTACTTCAAATATCAGCGATAAGTACCTTCCGGGTATCCTTATCGGTTATATTTCAACGTTGGATGATGATTCCAACAACCTTACCAAGTCCGGTAAGCTCACCCTTGCGGTGGATTTTGAGCATATGAATGAGGTATTGGTATTACTTGATCTGAAAAAAGATATGGATTGATAACACATATGAATATAAGGCGTTTTTTCTTTAACTTCATATTCGTTTTACTTTCTTTTATCCTTCAGACCACTGTTTTCAGAGTTATGGATTTTGGAGGAGTTGTTCCGAATCTGCTTATTATCTTTACTTCATCAACGGCCTTTATACGAGGCGACAAATCAGGCCTTCTGGTGGGGTTCTTCAGCGGACTGCTGGTTGATATTTTCTTTGGTACTTACCTGGGATTTTTTGCACTGATCTACATGTACATCGGTTTTATTGTGGGTAAGCTCCATGCTATTTTCTTCACCCAGAATATTGCAATTCCCATTGTTATCATCAGCATTTCGGATTTTCTGTTCGGATTTGTCTGCTATGTCCTTATGTTTTTGTTCAGGACCAAGTTTGATATAGGCTATTACATGTCTAACATTATTATTCCCGAGATCGTCTACACAGCGCTGGTGGCAATATTTTATTATCCGATCATCTTAAAGATCCACATGAGCATAGACGAGAGAGAGCAAAGGAGCGCCAAGAAGTTTGTTTGACAGTTTTAAGGAAGAATTCTTAAAGTTCATAAAGTCAAGAGCGGTAATAGTCTGCGGCGTTCTTATTTTTCTTGCCTGCGTTCTGGTCTACAGGCTTTTTTCTCTGCAGGTCATAAACGGCGAGTATTATCTTGATTCTTTTAAGCTGAGGATCAAGAAAGAGAAGACCATTGCTGCGGCGAGGGGTAACATCTACGACAGAAACGGCAATCTGCTGGCCTATAACGAGCTGGCCAATGCAGTTACCATTGAGGACGTCTATAAGTCCGGTTCAGGCAAGAACCAGGCTATTAATACAACTCTTAACAGGCTGATCGATATCATTGAGGACAACGGAGACAGCGTTGATCGCAACTTCAGCATTATCCTTAACGAGAACAATCAGTTCGAGTTTACCGTGGAGGATAACTCCCTCCTGCGTTTCCTTGCGGATGTCTACGGTCACAGCTCCATAAATGATCTAAAGTATGAGGAAAAGACCAAGACTGCAGAGGATGTGGTAAATGATCTGTGCAAGAACTTCAGGGTGGGAGAATACGAAGTTCCGGGTGATTCCTCCACCTTTGTCCCCATGAAGGGGTATACCAAGGACAGGGCTCTTAAGATTGTGGACATCAGATACAACATGAGCCAGAACAGTTATCAGAAGTACATTGATACCACTGTGGCTTCCGATGTCAGCGATCAGACTGTGGCCGATGTAATGGAAAATGCAGACACACTTGAGGGTGTTTCAATTGAAGAGAGCACCGCAAGAAAATATGTAGATTCCATTTATTTCTCACAGATACTCGGCTACACCGGTAAGATTTCCGAGGAGGAGCTGGCTACACTTCAGCTCACCAATCCCAGCTACGGCCTTAATGATACCGTCGGAAAGGCCGGAATTGAGCAGGCTATGGAGAGCGTGCTTCAGGGTACCAAGGGATCTGAGACCGTATATGTTGATAATACAGGTCAGGTTATTGAGACCAGCAACTATGTGGATTCCGTTGCGGGCAATGACGTATATCTGACAATTGATAAGGATCTTACAGAGGCTTGCTACAACATTATCGAGCAGTCTCTTGCAGGTATTCTTGTTTCCAAGATACAAAACGTTAAGACCTATACCTATACATCCACTTCAAGTTCAAGTAACATCGTTATTCCCATCTATGATGTTTATTATGCGATGTTTGATAATGACGTGGTTGATATTTCCCACTTTGACAATGCTGATGCCAAAGAGACGGAGATAGCGGTATACGAGCAGTTTGTTAACAAGAATAATTCCGTTCTGGCAGAGCTTGAGGATGAGCTCATGAACAAGGAAACTCCTTACGATCAGCTTTCCAAGGAGTATCAGTGGTACATGAGCCATATCGCATCCATGCTGTATTCAGAGGGCATCATTGATACTTCACTGGTGGACAGGGAGGATTCAATGTACATCTCCTGGACCAAGGATGAGACTATTTCCCTTGCCGAGTACGTGAAATATACTATTGCCATGAACTGGGTTGATGTCTCCAAGCTTGAGATAGACAATCAGTACGCTGATTCCGAGGAGATATTCAAACAGATAGTTGCTTATATAAAGAGATATCTTTCAACTGACAATGATTTCCAGACAAGACAGTACAAGTATCTCTTGCTTGACGGATACATTTCAGGAGCCCAGGTTTGTAACCTGCTTCTTGAACAGGATGCGATCCATGTGGATGATGAGGAGCTTGAGGTATGGAACAGAGGCGGAGAGTCCTCTTACACCTTCATGGTAAACCGCATTTCCAACCTGGATATCACACCTGCACAGCTGGCCCTTGATCCCTGTACGGGATCCATGGTTGTCACGGATGTAAATACGGGAGACGTTCTTGCTCTTGTTTCTTATCCGGGCTATGACAATAACAAGATGGCCAACGGTGTAGATGCGGAGTACTACGCCAAGCTTAGGACCGATAATTCAAACCCTCTTTACAACTATGCCACACAGCAGAGAACCGCTCCCGGATCTACCTTTAAGATGGTCTCTGCAACTGCAGGTCTCATGGAGGGTGTTATCAATACCAATTCGGTTATCTATTGCGGCGGCCAATTTGACAAGCTGAACCCCGGACCCAAGTGCTGGATTTATCCCGGTGGACACGGCGGCCTTAATGTAACCGGAGGTATCAGAAATTCCTGTAACGTATACTTCTATGAGGTGGGCTTCAGGCTGGGCCTTGTGGGAGGCAATTATTCCACAGAGACAGGTCTTTCCAAGCTTGCCAATTATGCAGATCTCTACGGCCTTACAGAAAAGTCCGGAATAGAGATAGCAGAGTCGGAGCCTCAGGTTTCCAATCAGGACTCTGTTCGTTCCGCCATCGGTCAGGGTACCCACTCCTATACAACAGTGGGACTTGCCAGATATGTTACAACCGTTGCCAACAACGGAACCTGCTATAATCTGACCCTTATCGACAAGACCACCGATCCCGACGGCAATCTTCTTCAGGACTACAGCGCCGAGATCAGGAGCACCATTGATATGCCTCAGTCCTATTGGAATTCTATCCACACCGGAATGAGACAGGTGGTTCAGGATAAATCTTATTACGCCAACCTCGGCGTTACCGTGGCCGGTAAAACAGGAACAGCTCAGGAATCAGCCAGCAGACCAAACCATTCATTGTTTGTATGCTACGCACCCTATGAGAAGCCTGAAATAGCCATTGCCACAAGAATTGCTTACGGTTATACATCAAGCTACGCAGCCCAGATAACCAAAGAGGCTTTGGCTTATTACTTTGATCTGAGAGATGAGGATGATATTATCTCCGGAACCGCTCAGACGTTGCAGGACGGCGCAACCAACGCAGACTAAGGACAAAATATGAACATTATCAAGAAATACAAAATAATAGATTACGATTTTGCCCTGGCAGCCATGGTTATCGGGCTTAATATCATTGGTATCATGGCCATCAGCTCAGCGGATCCCGGTTCCAGGAAAAAGCAGATCTACGGACTGGCTTTGGGCGTTATCCTGATGATTTTCATATCTCTTTTGGACTATCTGTTTCTGATAAAGTTGTATGTACTTTATTACCTTGCAAACATAGTCCTTTTGGGACTGGTTTTGTCGCCTTTGGGAAGTAGCACCAACGGTGCTCAGAGGTGGATAAACCTTGCGGGCATTACGTTTCAGCCATCTGAAACGGCTAAAATTTTATTGATTTTATTTTTTGCTCAGTTTATTATGAAATATAAGGATAAAGTCAAAAATTTTGGTTTTATCCTGATCTGTTTGGTACTTTTAGCCGTACCGTTGGGGCTTATAGCCCTTCAGCCCGATCTTTCCACTTGTATTATGGTTATGGCGATATTTGCGACGATTATTTTTGTTGCAGGTATAAATTGGAAGATCGTGGTAACTGTGCTGGGTATTTCGGTCCCGGCGGTTCTGTTTGTGATTTATAACGCTGTTCAGGGAGACAGCAGTCTCCTTCATGAATATCAGCAGAGACGTATTCTTGCCTGGCTTCATCCGGAAGATTATGCCAATGCCGAGGCTTATCAGACTTTGAATTCCATGATGGCAATAGGTTCAGGCCAGCTTTACGGCAAGGGTTACAACACCAATGAGATCAGCTCCGTTCTTAACGGCGGTTTCATCTCCGAATCCCAGACGGATTTCATTTTTACCGTTATCGGAGAGGAGTTTGGATTTGTGGGAGCCTGCATCGTTGTGGGATTGGTGCTTCTGATAGCCATCAGATGTTTTATGATTTCCATGAGATCCAAGACTGTTGCAGGTGAAGTCATCGCTGCGGGAGTAGGCGGATGGATCGGTTTTCAAGGATTCCTCAACATGGCTGTTGCCACAGGAGTTATGCCCAATACAGGTATTCCGCTTCCTTTTGTCAGCTACGGACTTACTTCGCTGATCAGTGTATATATGGGTATAGGCTTTGTACTGAATGTAAGACTTCAGAGTAATAAATATAATGTTGGGAGGGTATAAGTTGTATGAACATCGCACTTATAGCACATGACGCAAAAAAGAAACTTATGCAGAACTTCTGTATAGCATACAGAGGCATCCTCAGCAAAAATGACTTATGTGCCACAGGCACTACTGGACGCCTTGTAGAAGAGGTTACAAACCTTACGGTTCACAAATATCTGGCAGGACACCTTGGTGGTGTTCAGCAGCTGGGAGCGGCGATCGAGCATAATGAGATCGACCTTGTTATTTTCCTTAGAGATCCGCTTACAGTTAAGGCTCACGAGCCGGATATCAATAATATCATGACACTTTGCGATATGCATAATATCCCTGTAGCCACCAACCTGGCTTCAGCAGAACTTCTGATTAAATCACTTGACAGAGGAGATCTTGAGTGGCGTGAGATGTATAAATAATAAACTGGCCATTTTTATGGCCAGTATCTTTTTAATTACAAGTATTTCCGGTTGCGCGGGATTATCCTACGGCGCCAGGTATTCTATATCGGATACCGCAGAGGAAAACAATAATCAGACCTATTCCACCTTTTCATCTGACCTGTGTGTTGTAGACAGCGATATCAATCTCTCTGATATTCAACTCTCAGAGACCACAAGCGGCGGGCTTTTTGACTTAAACAACAAGGAGACTCTCTACGCCAGAAATATCCATGAGCAGGTTCACCCTGCCAGCCTCACCAAGGTTATGACCGCATACGTGGCGCTCAAATACGGGCAGCTTGATCAGATGCTGGTGGCAGGCTCCGATGTATATGTGACAGAGAGCGGAGCGCAGAAGATAAACCTTAAGGAAGGCGACAGAATGACCCTGGATCAGGCTCTTCGCATCCTTTTAATCTATTCGGCCAATGACGTTGCCAATCTGATAGCCTCCAATATCTCCGGTTCCATAGATGAATTTGTGGAGCTTATGAACCGTGAGGCAGTAAGACTTGGTGCCACCAATGCTCATTTTGCCAACCCCCACGGCCTCACCGAGGAGGGACATTACGTTACTGCTTATGACATGTATCTTATTTTTAATGCGGCCATGCAGTATGATATTTTTAGTGAGATCATCAATACAACCGAGTATTCAACCAGCTTTTATGACATAAATGGCGGGACCAAAGATATTTCCGTCAGCAACACCAATGCATACCTCAGAGGAGATGAGCTTCCACCCTCGGGAGTTACTGTTATAGGAGGCAAGACAGGCACCACTCAGGCAGCCGGACATTGCCTTATACTCCTTGCAAGAGACACGGGCGGAAATCCCTACATCTCAGTAATCATGCGTGATACAGACAGTGGTACATTATACAATGACATGACGGAATTACTTACTGAAATCGTTAATTGAGGTTGTCTTTTACCCGCTTATAACTTATAATTATTTTATAAAATTTCTTCTCGCAGGAGGGTATGCCAATGGTTCAGTTAATTGTTGGGAAAAAGGGTAAGGGTAAAACAAAATGTCTGTTGGATAAGGTTAATACAGAGGTTAAAAACGTTCTTGGAAGTATAGTATTCCTTGACAAGAACACCAAGCACATGTACGAGCTTAACAACAAGATTCGTTTGATAGTAGTACCGGATTTCATGATTTCAAATTCAGATGAGTTCTTAGGATTTGTAAGCGGAATCATTTCACAGGACCATGATCTTCAGCAGATGTATTTTGACAGCTTTTTAAACATATCTTGTCTTGAGGGACAGGACATCTCAGCTGCCATTGAGAAGCTTGAGAAACTTGGGGAGAGTTTTGGAATAGACTTTGTTCTCAGTCTTTCAATGGATGAATCAGAACTTCCTGATTCTGTAAAGTCTAAAGTAATTATTTCTCTTTGATAATTTAAGAACAAGATAAAACATATAAGCCGCGGCTATCCGCGGCTTATATTCTGATAGGATAAAAATACTTTTCAAAAGTAACACTAATGTCATTTTCTAAGGTTGGGGACAGATGGCCAAGAATAATAACCGCAAGATAGCCGGTTATCCCAAAAATATCAATAACATCAATATTGGAATGGTGTTTTTTGCCGTTATGGCAATCTACATCATTATTTCTGTGTTCACCTACCTTAAAAAGGAGCATATCGTTGCTTATCAGGTCATGGAGGGATCTCTTTCCTCCAACAATATCTACGAAGCCATTGCTCTCAGGACCGAGGAGATAGTTGAGAGCGATATTGCGGGCCATGTAAACTATTTCGCAACCGAAGGCGGGAGAGTGGCCGTTGGCAACATGGTCTACACCGTGGATGAGTCCGGACAGCTCCTCGATTATCTTAAATCTCAGGGCTCCGAGCAGGCGGTCTTAAACGATGAAGATCTTGCAGAGCTCAGATCCCAGATCGTAAGCTTTGACTCCAGCTTTGATCCACATGATTTTCACACAGTTTATGACTTCAAGGTGAGTCTTGACGGTACCGTTCAAAAGCTTTCCAACAATAACATTCTGAATAACATTCAGACACTTAACGAGAACAGCGGAGCGCTTGCTTCCATCAACTACAGATACGCCTCCGACACCGGTATTGTGGTCTATTCCGTCGATGGTTATGAAGATAAGACTCTTCAGCAGATGACGAGAGATGACCTGAACAAGGACAATTATGAGAAAAAGCAGCTCATGAACGTGGATGTGGTTGTGCCGGGAGACCCTGTCTACAAGCTGTGTACCAGCGAGGAATGGTCCATTGTTATCATGGAGAATGACCCTGAAAAGGTTAAGCTCTTGGAAGACCTGGAATATGTTAAGGTCCGCTTTATCAAGAATCAGGATGAATCCTGGGGTAAAGTCAGTACCTACACCAATCCCGACGGAGATACTTTTGTTCAGCTCACATTTACCAACTCAATGATCACCTTCTGCAGAGACCGTTATCTTGACGTGGAGCTGATCACCGAGGATCAGGTGGGACTTAAGATCCCTGTATCCTCTATTGTTTACAAGGATTTCTATATAGTACCCAAGGTTTATCTTATCAAGAACAATGATAATACCTCGGGAGTTTTGAGGGTCAGATACGATGAGCAGGGCAATGAAACCTCAGAATTTGTGGCGGTTTCACCCTATAATGAGACTGAATCCTCATATTACCTTGATACAGATACCTTAAGAGCCGGTGACATTCTTGTGATGACTGACTCAAACAGCAGATTTACAGTCAGCAGGACAGATACGCTTATAGGTGTTTACAATATAAACAAGGGCTACGCCGATTTCAGGCAGATCAATATTTTGTATCAGAACGAGGAATATGCCATAGTTCGTTCCAATACCAATTACGGTCTAAATGTATACGACTATATTGTTTTGGAGGCTCATACGGTTGATTCCGCCAAGAAGCCTTCAGATGCTGCGGAAGATGAAGCCTCTGTCAGTGAGAGCGTTGATGCGGAGGATGGTTCTGAAGATGCTTCCGAAGCAGATTCTGAAAATACATCCGAAGAGAATTCCGAAGAGACGCCTGAAGATAATTCTGAAGATACGACCACAGAATCTACTGAAGAATCTTCAGTAGAATCTTCAGAGGAACAGTAATTTTTACGACATGTATGTCATAAAATGTGTGTGAAATTTTATTTTCTGAGAAGAAGCTCGTAATTATAACAAAAATTTGACATAATGTGTCAGATTAAGTTAATATAATAGGTGATTTGTTGGGTTTAAAAGTGAGGAGCTTAGTAAGAAAATGAGTGTGATGGATAAATTTTTAAGAGCAATTCAGCTGAATGGGGACGGCGAGGAGGAATACTACGACGAGCCTGATTTTGACAGCACTTCCAAGGTTGATTCTTTAAGCAATTCAACTCCTATCGGAAGAGACGATCCCAGTATCGACGCTTCAGTAGATGAGAAGGTCAAGAAGCCTACACCTAAGGCTCCCAGGAAGAGAGCTCTTACCGGTTCCGGAATGGAGGTTTGTGTTATCAAGCCTACATCTGTGGAGGATGCCAGAGAGATAACAGAGACACTGCTTGCAAACAGGACAGTGGTGCTTAATCTTGAAGGGCTTGACGTGGATATCGCCCAGAGGATCATCGACTTTACATCAGGATCCTGCTTCGCAATATCAGGTAATCTTCAGAAGATTTCCAGATATATATTCATAATCACACCTGCTTCAGTTGATATCTCCGGTGATTTCCAGAATATACTTTCGGGAACATTCGGTGGTGGCATTGCAGAGGGACCACAGCAGATAGATTGATTATCAGACATAAAGGCTGTTGACACAATCCGGTCAACAGTCTTTTCTTTAGAAATGGGGAAGAAATGGACAACAAGTTAACAGTTAATTATCAGGGAGAACCCTGTTACGACATTATTTTTGCAGAGGATTTTTCGCTTCTTGCGCCTTCTCTTTCAGACCTTGGATTCAAGGACAGGAAGGTTTGCATAGTGACAGATACCAACGTTAAGGGGCTTTATGCCGCCGAGGTTGAAGGGGGATTGAAGGATCTCTTTTCCAAGGTGGTGACCTATGCAATTCCAGCAGGAGAGGACCACAAGAATCTTGGGGAGATCAACAAGATCTATGAGCTTCTTATAAATGAGCACTTTGACAGGCATGATCTTCTCATTGCCTTAGGCGGCGGAGTTGTGGGAGATATGTGCGGCTTTACCGCAGCTACTTACTTAAGAGGTATCTCTTTTGTCCAGATTCCTACCACACTTCTGGCTCAGACTGACAGCAGCGTGGGGGGCAAGACCGGAGTGGATTTTGAGGGCTACAAGAATATGGTTGGGGCTTTCTATATGCCGCGCCTTGTGTATGTCAATGTATCAACCCTCAAGACTCTGGACGGAAGGCAGTTCTCCAGCGGCTTTGCAGAGGTTATGAAGCATGGTCTTATCAAGGATCAGGATTTCTATACCTGGCTTATTGAGAATATGTACGAGATCACCGACAGAGATCCTCAGGTTCTGATGGAGATGGTCAAGAGATCCCTTGATATCAAAAGAGCTGTGGTGGAAAAGGATCCCACTGAGAAGAAGGACAGAGCCCTTCTTAATTTCGGACATACTCTGGGACATGCCATTGAAAAGGCAAGGAACTTTGAACTTCTTCATGGCGAATGCGTAGCTCTTGGCTGCGTTGCTGCGGCATTTATTTCCTGGAAGAAAGACATGATCTCCATGGAGGAGTATTATGAGATAAGGGATATGTTTGTTCCTTTCGGTCTTCCTATCACAGTTGATGATATCGACAAGGATCAGGTAATCTCATTTACCAAGTCCGACAAGAAGGTTGATTCCGACAAGATAAGATTTATCCTTCTTAAGGATATCGGTAAGGCTGTTATAGATACCACAGTCACCGAGGATGAGATGTCCAAGGCTTTGGATGAGATCATCTATATTGAAGATAATGAGTAATAATTTGGAGTGTTTTACATGAATAAGATTTCTAAGAGAAAAAAGCTGTTCTGGCTGTTTGACGTAATAATGGTGGCGCTTTTAGTGGCCCTTGATCAGTTTACAAAATACCTGGCTGTCATTCATCTCGAGAATAAGCCTGCCATCAAGCTGATCGACGGAGTCCTTGAGCTCCATTTCCTTCAGAACAGGGGAGCAGCCTTCGGAATGCTTCAGAATCAGAAGGTTTTCTTCATTCTGGTGGCGGTTCTGATTTTGTTTATCATAGGCTATGTGCTGTTCAGAATGCCCGATGACAAGAAGTACAATGTCATGCATGTTCTTCTGGTTATGATAGCCAGCGGTGCTGCAGGCAATATGATAGACAGGGTGAGACATGACTACGTTGTAGATTTCATTTACTTTGCCCTGATAAACTTCCCGATCTTTAATGTGGCCGACATTTATGTGACCGTTTCAACATTTTTGTTTGTTATTCTTTTCCTGTTCTATTACAAGGAAAATGATTTTAGTTTCTTGAGCTTCAGACAGCAGAAGAAATTCAGGGAAATGAAATGATGGCAGAGGAAGTCAGATACTTTGAGTATGTGGTTACAGATGAATACGAAGGATACAGGGTTGATAAACTGATCTCGGAGCTTATCGATTCTCTTTCCCGTAGCTACATTAAAAAGCTGATCGATGACGGCAAGGTTTTCTGCAATGACAAGCCTGTGAAGGCAAGCCTTAACGTCAAGGAGAATGACAAGATCCTCATGGAGATACCTCCTTTACAGGTTCCCTCCATTGAGCCCCAGGATATTCCGCTTGATATCCTCTATGAGGACGATGATGTGGTTATAGTCAATAAGCCCAAGAATATGGTGGTTCATCCTGCTGCAGGGCATTACAGGGACACACTTGTAAATGCCATCATGTTCCACTGCAAGGATAATCTGTCCGGTATAAACGGCGTTATGAGGCCCGGAATCGTCCACAGGATAGATAAGGACACTACAGGCTCTGTGATCATCTGTAAGAACGACAATGCTCACAGGATTATAGCCGAGCAGCTCAAGGAGCATTCCATAAACAGGGTTTATCATGCCATTTGCTACGGCGTTTTAAAGGATGATGAGGGTGATATAGAGACTCTCATCGGCAGGAGCAAGAACGACAGGAAGAAGATGGCTGTTGTGTCTGAAGGAGGCAAGGAGGCTTTCACCCATTACAAGGTTTTAAAGCGTTTTCCCGAGGATGGTTTTACTTATATAGAATGTAGGCTCAAGACCGGGCGAACTCATCAGATTCGCGTTCATATGGCTCATTTGGGACATCCTCTTTTGGGAGATGAGGTCTATGCTCCCGGGCGAAAGAGCAAGTTTAAGACAGAGGGCCAATGCCTGCATGCCAAGACTCTTGGTTTCAAACATCCTGTTTCCGGGGAATACATAGAGGTGGATGCACCGCTTCCCGAGTATTTTTCCCATTTGATACAGATTATGAAATAATGTACAATAAAATCAGAAGAACTCTAACAAAAGCGGGGTGATCATATGAATACTATCATTACAATCGGAAGACAATTTGGTTCAGGCGGAAGAGAGATTGGGGAGAGACTTGCTGAGCACTATAACATCAAGTGCTACGACAAGGAGCTTCTTAGCAGAGCAGCCAAGGAGAGCGGCTTCTGTGAGGAGATGATCCAGAACCATGATGAGCGTCCTACCAATTCATTCCTGTACAATCTGGTAATGGATACCTATTCATTTGGATACAACGCTTCGAGCTTTGTAGATATGCCTATCAGTCACAAGGTATTCCTGGCACAGTTTGATACCATCAAGAAGATTGCTTCCGAGGGACCTTGCGTAATCGTCGGCAGATGTGCGGATTACGCCCTGGCTGAGCTGGATAATGTTGTTAACCTGTTCATCTATGCCGATGAGGACACCAAGATCAAACGTATCAAGGAACGCTTTGACGACGTCAATACAGACGACAAGGCAAGAGAGATGATGAGCAAGAAGGACAAGCAGAGACGCAGCTACTACAACTATTATTCCTCCAAGAAATGGGGAAGAGCTGAGAGCTACGACCTGTGCATCAACTCAGGCAAGCTTGGTATAGACGGTACAGTAAACCTGATCCTTCAGTACATTGACGATATTGAACAACAGGGGAAATAATATATCGATTATTTATTCCGGATCCTTAATAGGGATCCGGATTTTTATTGCATTGTTTATGCTTTTTAATACTTATTTAATTAATTTTTACAATAATGGGTGTTATACTAAGGCCACGAAACCATAAAAAATTAGGCATATTATGTTTGCTTGAATAAAATTTTTCGTAGCCGCAGAATGGATTCTGCGCGTATCTTTCAAGGAGGAAGAGACATGGCTAACAATATCAGCGGTAACTTTAACCAGTTAGGCAATGTTAGGAACACCGGCAAGGTTAAGACGCCTTCGCCTCTCAATTCGAAGAGCCCCGGCAAAGCCAAAGCTACCGGCAAAGCTGCATCGGCAGAGGGTATTTTTGGCAAGAGCGCAGTGGTTGAGCTATCTCCCGAAGTTGAAATGTTTGGCAAGGTAGTTGATAAGCTGCAAAAGAAATACGAAAATGCCGAGGTGTTTGTGGCAGGCCCCGGTGATGATCTTTCACAGATCGGCGGAGATCTGGAATACAGCATCATTCTCTCAGAGGATGAGATGAAGCTCCTGTCTTCCGAGGATCCCAAGGATAAGGAAGCTCATGATAAACTCTTATCCCAGATCGATGATGCAATGGACAAGATCGGCAAGCTTAGCGAGGAAATTGGAAAGAACACAGGTGATAAGGATGATATTTCCAATTTTGGACTTCAGATCGGAAAAGATGGCAAGCTGAATTTCTTTGCCGATATAAACGGAAGCTCCTTTAAGGACTCCACCATGGAAGGGCTCATTAAGAGCTTTATGGCATCCAAAACTGAATAAATAAAAGGAACTGGCTCTCTGCATTTAAGTGCAGAGAGCTTTTTTATTGCCTTAAGTTGTATTTACTTATTTGTAATATAGTACAAAATCATACTGACCAAGTCGGACTATAATTGTCAAATAATACCATAAATAGTATGGAAATTATCGCTCAATTTGTTATAATATACTATGCAGGGTAATTCCCAATACTAATTTGGAGGACAAATTGCTATGTCAACTAGAGTGTATGAATGTTTAAAAGCTATTGGTGAGAAGATTATCGAAAACAAGGACTTTTTAACCGAATTAGACAGAGAGATTGGCGATGCAGACCATGGAGTTAACATGGCCAGAGGCTTCCAGTCTGTTATTGAGAAGGTCTCTCCTGATGATGCGGATATAGGAGCATCATTTAAAAAGACAGGAATGACACTTTTGTCAACTGTTGGCGGTGCTTCAGGTCCCTTATACGGAACGGCTTATATGGAAGCAGCCAAGATTTTGGCAGGTAAGGATACTCTTTCGGCAGAGGACTTTAAGCTCGCTCTTGAAGCAGCTATAGCAGGTATTCAGAAGCGCGGAAAGGCAGAAAAGGGTGAGAAGACAATGCTTGATTCTCTTATTCCCGCACATGATGCTTTTTCTGCCAAGATTGCCGAGGGCGGCAGCCTCGCAGATGGTTTGGATGCAGCCTGCGCAGCAGCCAATGAGGGGATTGAATTTACCAAGACAATAGCTGCTACCAAGGGAAGAGCCAGCTATCTGGGCGACAGGAGTATCGGTCATCAGGATCCCGGCGCCACATCTGCAACTATGACACTTGAAGTTATAAGAGACTTTATTAAGGGGTGATATATGGTAGGTCTTGTTATCGTTTCACACAGTTGGAAAATCGCGGAAGGAATCAAGGATCTTACAGATCAGGTAGCCGCTACCCACAAGGGGATAATCGCAGCAGGAGGCATGGAAGATAAGTCTATTGGAACCGATGCACTTCGCATTTCTGAGGCCATTAAGCAGGCTGATGACGGTGACGGAGTAGTTCTTCTTGCCGATCTCGGAAGCGGAATTATGAGCGCCGAGACTGCAATTGAGCTCCTTGAGGATGAGAATATAAATGTTAAGCTGGCGGATGCTCCTATCGTGGAAGGCGCCATTGCAGCAGCGGTTACTGCTGCCTGTGGAAGCAAGATTGAGGATGTTATAGCAGCTGCGGAGCAAACCCGCGCTGTCAAAAAAATAAACTCATAATAAGGAGGCGGGACATGAAGAAACTAATTAATGGGGTCGACAACGTAGTAGATGAGATGCTGGATGGCATGATTGCTGCTTATCCTCAGTACCTCAAGAGACTGGATGGGTTTGACGTAGTTGTAAGAGCCGGCGGCTCTGATGGCAAGGTTGCTCTTGTATCCGGCGGCGGATCAGGCCATGAACCTGCTCATGGTGGTTTTGTGGGCAAGGGAATGCTTGACGGTGCCATCGCAGGAGCAGTATTTACTTCTCCTACACCTGATCAGATATTTGAAGCTATTAAGGCTGCAAACGGCGGCAAGGGTGTACTCCTGGTTATTAAGAACTATACCGGTGACGTTATGAACTTCGAGATGGCTGCTGACATGGCCAGAGACGAAGGCATCGAAGTTGATCAGGTTATCACCGCTGATGACGTTGCTGTTGAGAACAGTACCTGGACAACAGGCAGAAGAGGAATTGCCGGAACAATATTTGTTCATAAGCTGGCAGGCGCATGTGCTGAGGCAGGCGGAAGCCTTGCTCAGGTAAAGGCTGTTGCAGAGAAGGTTATTGCCAATGTTCGTTCAATGGGAATGGCTGTTGACGCATGTACAGTACCCGCTGCAGGAAAGCCCAGCTTTGACCTTGCTGAGGACGAGATTGAGATCGGTATCGGTATCCATGGCGAGCCCGGTGTTAACAGAGAGAAGATCGGACCTGTTAATGATATAGCTGATAAGCTTCTTAATAAGATATTTGCAGAAGGTATCTATAATTCAGGTGATGAAGTTGCCGTAATGGTTAATGGAATGGGCGGAACACCTCTTATGGAGCTCTTTGTTGCCAATAAGCACATTGCTGAGGTTCTTGCAGGCAAGAATATCAAGATCTACAAGACCCTGGTTGGCAATTATATGACCTCCCTTGATATGGAAGGTTTCTCCATCACACTTCTTAAGGTTGATGACGAGCTTAAGAAATTACTTGATGCTCCCGCTGATACACCTGCATTTGTACAGGTTTGATGATGGCAGATATGTCTTTAAAGGCCACCGGTTTATCCGGTGGCCTTTTGTTTCGCAATTTTGCAGGAGTCAGCCTTCCCGATAAAATTTCTTTTGCCATATATGAATCTCATTCGTATAAATAAGCAGAAAGATAAATACCTCATCTTGAGGGGAGGTGATTCCAATGAGAAGCTTACTAGATAGTTTAAAAAAGAAGATGGCCCTGCACAGGGTAAAGAAGAAAAAGGTCCGAAAACATCGGTACATGTGGGTATACAACGGATGACTGCGTTGACATATAGCTGTTGATTATTTTATGGCCTGAGGATAAAATATAATGGTTATCCAAAGAAAGACGGGGCTAAAATTAATGACAGTAATAGTTGCAAATGTAATAGATTTTCTTGCGGCTATGGTCCAGGTTGGATCGGGAGCCATCAAGAAGAAATCCAAGATACTTATAGTACAGATTGTTCAGCTACTGATGCAGGCGGTGAGCATGCTTCTACTTGGAGGCATAACAGGAGCGGTCAGCAATGTGATCTCCTGTTTCAGAAATTACCTGTGTTACAAGGAGAGGTTATCAACCATTTGGAAGATAGTATTTATAGCTGCTTTCGTAGGTATGACCCTCATCCTTAATGACCAGGGATTTCTTGGAATCATTCCCGCAGCTGTTTGTGTTATCTACATCATATTTATGGATATTAAGGATCCCATCGGATTTAAGGTCCTGGTGACGTTATCCTTTGTACCCTGGATGTTTTACCACTTCTATCTTAAGTCCTATACAGGAGCCATTTTCGATGGTGCTACGATTGTGACAAGTCTTGTGACACTGTTTAAGATGATCAGGGAAAAGAAGGAAGTACCTGATTCCGATACAGAATAAAAGAAAATAAAAGCTCTCGCAGAATGTGATTGTTCTGCGAGAGTTTTTTATACCATTAGAAGTAGTACTGCCTTGCTTTTTGGAGCAAATCACGAAGGAACATTTCGGAACTTAGCATTTTTTGCAGAGTTTTAGTTAGATAATGATGAGACAATCCGGTCAATAAGGGGTAAGATATTAACATCGAGAAAGTATTTTAAGGAGGCAGGTATGAAAATTTATAATGTAACAGATCCCGAGTTTGTAAACTACGGAAGAATCATTGAGGGTTATGAAGAAGAGAAGAAAGCCATCGAGGATGCGCTCAGGGACAAGACCCCTGTTCCTGAAGACGGCACAGGCTATGTGGCTGAGGAGCAGGTACTTCAGGAGCTTCCCGCTGCAGACAAGATCACCAATTCTCTCTTTGGCGGCTCACCCATGCAGTTTGGATGGTGCAACGGACACAACACCAAGCTCAACTGCCTTGAGTACCACCGTTCAAGCGAGATCAACCTCGGAGCAACAGACTTTATCCTTCTTCTTGCCAAAAGAGAAGAGATAGTAGATCACAAGATCGATTCAAGCAAGGTTAAGGCTTTCCTGGTACCTAAGGGAGTTATGATCGAGGTTTATGCAACAGCCCTTCATTACGCACCTTGCCAGGCACACAAGGATTCAGGATTCCAGGTTCTTGTAGGACTTCCCAAGGGAACCAACGTTGGAATGCCTGAGTTTACACCTGTTAACAGTGAGGACAGGCTTCTCAGGGCTACCAACAAGTGGCTCATTGCTCATCCCGAAGCCAAGGAAGCTTCTGACGGCGCATGGGTCGGAATTACAGGTGAGAACATAGATATCGCCGCAGATATCTGATATACATATACATCGGGGAGATGAATCATGAAGATTGATGACGACAACTTTGAGGACTTAGACGATTTAGAAGATTTTGATGATTTTGACGAAACCGAGCATAAGAGTAGATCATCCGACAACAAATCGCTTCCTGCCGGGCTTCTTTTGGCAGGAGGCGTTATTGTCTTTTGTGCTGCAGTATTTTTCATCGGATTTTTCATTGGCAAAAGAGATATGAATGAGCCGGAGGATCCAGGCTCCGCACTTACTGTTGAAGATCTGGCACCGGCTCCTGAAGTTGTAGATACGCAAGATGATGAGATCACGGCCTTGGAAGGCGATACAGAAATGGGCGATGCTGCCGGCGATGCGACGGCAGAACCTGATGCGACGGAAGCCGGATTGGAAAACGATCCCCAGGCTGCCGCAGCCATGGAGACAGGAGAGGCTGTTGATATATCCCAGCTTGTAAATGCCAGCAGCGTTGGCGAGAACTCATCTGTCACTTATGGAATCGATGTTTCCAAATTCCAGGGTACCATCGACTGGGCTCTTGTTGCGGGATCCGGCGTAGATTTTGCCATGGTAAGAGTTGGCTACAGAGACTCATCAACAGGAGAAATCAAGGCTGACAGTAATGCCAGATACAATATGCAGGAGGCTGAGAAAAACGGCATAAAGATCGGGGCCTATTTCTTTTCGACGGCCGTCAGCACTGAGGAAGCTGTTGCTGAGGCTGATTGGGTAGCGGATTATATCTCCCAATATCCTATAACCTATCCTGTTGGTTATAATTGTGAGGGTTTTGATAATGCATCCAGCAGGCAATTTGGCCTTTCCAATGATGACAGGAGCCGCATTGCCGCAGCATTTCTTGATCAGATATACAGTCACGGGTACACGCCTATTTTCTATGCATCCATGGGAGAACTCTCCGGGGATGCCAAGTGGAATACCTCCGAGCTCCAGCAGAAATATAAGATATGGATGGCCTGGTACAACCAGGACACCTCAGATATAGCCCAAGGACCTTCCTACGACGGACAATGCGTTATGTGGCAATATACCAATAACGGTACGGTTGCAGGAATCGGTAAATCCGTTGATGTAGACGTGGCATACTTTGGCTACGACGGAACAGAGACGGCTAAAGACACTACCTCAGAGCGCGAGACTGCCGAGGCAGATGTGGAAGCTCTCATGAAGTTTAATCCTGTGGATGAGACTGTCACAGCCAAGAACAGCACAAATCTCAGGGACAAGCCAAGTCAGGGACAGGACAGCACTGTAAAGGTGACTCTGTCAAACGGACAGACAGCTCAGCGAACAGGAATTAGTGACAGCGGATGGTCAAGAGTTGTTTATGAAGGAAACACCTATTACGCAGTATCAAGTTACCTGACAACGGACTTAAATGCTCCCAAGCAGGAGGATGCGCCGGTACAGGAGGAGAGTACAACAGGCTTTAAGACTAAGTTCACGGACTGCAATGAAATAGTCACGGCCAAGGAGCTTGTAAACTTAAGGAATAAGCCCTCTGTAACCGATGAAGATTCAGTGGTGGTTGCAACTCTTCACAACGGTGAAACAGCTGTCAGAACCGGCGTGAATGCAGAGTTTGGATGGTCAAGGGTTGAGTATAACGGCCAGACACTTTATTGTGTCAGCAGCTATTTAACCTTCGCAGAATAGTGGTATAATAAGTATATAAAGTTAATAAATCCTTTTTGGGAGGGCTTACTTATGTCAGATGGAAACAAAAAGAATTTCACTAATGAGGAAGAAATTTTCCAGAACCAAGAGGAGCGCAGTGCTTTATTTACCGATGATGCGGGCGACAAGCAGATCAAACCCGAAATCTCCAAGCAGTCAACCGTTGCCTTCACCGAACGCGAAAGACTTTGGGAAGGAATGAAATAACTGAATATAATAACTTAATATGAATTATTAAACCCGCGGAACGGACTAAAAAGTCCCTTTACCGCGGGTTTTTATATGGCGTGTCTGCGTGGCTTGTGAGATAATATTGAGTTGTAGGATATTCTTTTTTTCATCAACTTCGAGAGCGTAAATCCCATGAAAAACATAAGACTTCTGAGTAAACTGATCGGCTTTTACAAAAAAGAAACGGAGCTGGATGTGGTCCTTTTTAAGCTCCTTGGAACAGCGGGCGCTATCATAAGTGTGATCGGTGCGGTGCAGTCTCTTTTTACCCTTGCAGACCTGACCGGATTCTTCATAAATATGGCGGCGGCAATTGGCAGCATCGCCCTCATACTGTTTGTGGACAAAACCGGGCATTATCTCGTGGGTTATCTTATCACTTCCTTCGGAATCTTTATTGGACTCTTTGGGATGCTCTTTTTTGAGATGGGCGGCCTATATGGTTCCATGCCTTTCTTTTTCTTCTTTGGCATTCTTTTCACTCTTTTCATGTATAAGGGATGGCTCCTCTATGTCATGGAGGCTATCCATATCATATATTACGTAGGTTTATGTCACCTGGCTTTTTTTCGTCCGGAAATGGTACAGCCCTTTGAAACTCCGCGGGCGCAGTTCGTGGATCAGATAACCGGCATTTTAGTGTCCAGCTTTGGAATCGGACTAATCTTCATCATGTACCTCAGAGAGTACAGGAAGCAGCAACGCATGGCCCAGGAATCCAGTAACGCCAAGAGCATACTTCTGGCAAATATCAGCCATGAGATAAGGACCCCTATCAATATGCTTCTTGGAATGAATGAGATGATCTTAAGAGAAGCAGAAAATACCCAGATCCTTGAGTATTCTCAAAACGTTGATTCTGCAGGAAGACAGCTCTTATTTATGATCAATCAGTTCCTGGATCTTTCAAGAATCGACATGGGCAAGGAAGAGATCTTCGAGGAAAACTTTGACCTTAAGAGCCTTGTGGACACGCTTTCCCTGTATTACAAAAAGGAAGCTGATAATAAGCATATTGATTTTGTTGTTGATACCGATAAGGAACTTCCGAGGTTCTATGTGGGCGATGTCAGGAAGCTGGATCAGATTCTTATGAACCTTCTTTCAAACGCCATTAAATATACGAGGGATGGCATTGTGGTTTTCAGCATCCACAAAAAGGAAGAGACGGAAGATAGTCTTAAGATCCGCTTTGAGGTGTCTGACACCGGAATTGGAATAAAGAAAGAAGATCAGGACAAGATCTTTGAGAGCTTTGAAAGATCGGACATCGTAAGAAATCGTGGAATAGAGGGTACAGGACTTGGCCTTGCCATCTCAGGCAATCTGGCCAGGCTTCTTGGGACCAGGATCGAGGTTAAGAGTAAGTATGGTGAGGGAAGCCTTTTCTGGTTTGATCTTGACCTTAAGCGAGGTAAGGGCATAGAAATAGACACTACCCTAAATGAGAGCTTTATAGCTCCCGATGCGATGATTCTGGCAGTAGATGACAACAATATGAACCTTACGGTTTTAAAATCTCTTTTAAAAAGAACTCTCATCAAGGTGGACACTGCACAATCAGCAGGGGAATGTTATGAGCTCTGCAGAGAAAGAGATTACGACCTGATCTTTATGGACTATATGATGCCTGATGTTGACGGCATCGAGGCAATGGAAGAGCTTCGAACGATGGATAACGGCAGGATGAAGGAAACTCCCATCATCGTCCTTACGGCAGATGCAACTCCTGAGAGGAAGAAGCTCTTTATGGATAAGGGATTTGATGATTACCTGCTTAAGCCCGTTGACGTGGCCCTTCTTGAGAGCACGCTCATAAGGCATCTTCCCGAGGAACTTATTACCAAAGTTGAAAAGCAGAACCAGATCGAGCTCCCGGAGGAGACTCTTTTGAATTTCAAGAATATATTATCGGACTACGATATCTCTTTTGACATGGCAATGAAGCACTTAAGCGGTGACATCCTGCAATTTGTAAGAATTGCTGAGTTCTTTGTGGGCAGCAAAAAAGAAAGCATGGACGAGCTAAAAGGGCTTATCGATTCCGGGGACTACGAGAAGGCTGCGCTCATCATTCATTCCATCAAGGGCAATTCCGGCAATGTAGGCGCCGAGGACCTTTATTACAACGCCCGAAGGCTTGAGAAGAGAGCAAAAGAGAATGATGTCTCATACGTTAAGGCTGCAGCGCCTCTGCTTTTTATGGAGTGGGAGAGAGCAAGGCAAGGGCTTACAGTGTTCCTGTCTGAATTTGAAAAGATAAGGCCGTCTCTGGAGAGCCCTTCAGAGGAGATCGAAGCCATTGATAAGGATACTGTTATTGAAAGGCTCTTTGAGGCGGTCGGTAACGGTAATCAGGCTCCGGCCCTTAAATATGTTGATGAGCTGGCGAAAGCCTCAGGCGAAGACGAAAACCTGACAGCTCTTAGAAGCTACATAAAGAATATTGATTTTGACAAGGCTGAAGATATCCTGAAGGTACTAAAGAAGTAACAAAAAGATACTTACTCATCCGGGGATTATTGCTATCATGAAATAAAGAGAGCCTTTTTATGAGTATTTGGGGCGAAGGCTTGGAGGGGGCAATGGAAGAATACAGGATTCTCTGTGTTGACGATGATATAAATATGCTGAACACTGTTGAGGATATTCTGATCAACTCCGGATACAGTGTAAGTCTTGCCAAATCAGGAAAGCAGGCTGTTGAGTATATAAAGAAAGGCATCGCCTTTCATTTGATTCTGCTTGATGTGGATATGCCTGAAATGGATGGCTATGAAACTTTTAAAGAGATCCGTAATGTTCCCATGGGAAAAGAGATACCAATTATCTTCCTCACAGCCAAGGATGAACCTGATTTTGAGATAAAGGGCTTTGAGTACGGCGCTGCAGACTACATCACCAAACCCTTTGTTAAGAGCGTGTTTCTTGCAAGAATCAAGAACAGGATGTCTGCTCCCGCCAGGCATAAATCTGTCGAGGATGAGAACCTGAGCAAGCTGGCAGATAAGCTGTCCGGCCTTGAACTAAAGATTGTGGCGCTCATCGCAGAGGGTTTATCCAACCAGGAAATAGCGGAAAAGACCGGCTATTCCTATGGATACATAAAGCGTATTGTCTCTGAAATTTTGGATAAGACCGAGATGAAAAAGCGGTCTGACATAAGACAATTTATTAAATCAGAGGAGTGAGAAGCCTCGCATGAACTACCATGACCGATGACATCGGAAATGGTTTCTACAATACCTTGCGGTATAGTAAGGCACGTTCACAGTGCCGCTACTCCGTTGGGCAAAACCCTTCGGCATACTTGAAAATGTTATTTGATGCGCTTGTGGCGCGTGGGAACTAACACCTTGCATATTTTACGCACCACAGGTTCTTGTTTTGTTAGATTCGTGGTGCAACCCCATATATACAGTTTTCAAGGTTCCGATTGACTCATTCTATCACGAACAGCTGTTCGTGTAAAGGCGATTCATCCCACAACCGACTTCATCGGAAGGGGTTTTCTCGCTGAATTATATAATAGCAATTTCAAGGAAAGCCCTGGGTGGGCTTTCCTTTTTTTGACAATTCTAAAAATTTTCTAAAAAAAGTAACCAAAAGATACTATTCATTCTTTACAGGATTGCTATGATAATTTGTGGAAAAGTAAACTGTATTGTGACAAGCAGATAGTTGCTTGCGGTTTTCTATGAGAGGTGGGGCAAATTGAAAAAGAGATTATTGACGAAGTTATTGGCAGTAGTAATGAGCGTCGGACTGGTGCTTCAGCCGCTTAGCGTCTATGCTAATGCACCGGAAGAAGATATAACTCCGGTTGTAGAAGAGACGGAAGAATCTGAGGATACGAATGTTGATGCTGAGGAAAAAGAGGAAGAGCCGGCAGCCGAGCCTGCTCAGAATCCGGAGCAGGAATCTGATGATGAAATTGAGAAGAATGTCGAGGAGACTCCTGACGTTGAGTCATCAGAAGACCCTGAGGATGCAGCGGATCAGAAGGATGACGAAGAAGATTCAGAGAATCCTGATGATGTGGAAGCTACAAAAGGGCTTGAAGAAGAACAGGAATTGAAAGCTTCTGTAATGTCTTTAGGCGCTACCGTAGGAGCCGGAGAAAGTGCGCCTTCAGAGCTTAAAAAAATAAATAATGTGAGTGCCTTAAGTAATATTTCAAGTATTCTAAAAGTTGGGGCTCCAAAAGTAAATCCAACATTCCAAATAAATGATGACTTACCGATAAGTATTACTACGATACAGTGGCTAAAGTTTAGTTCCACTGGTGGCCCTGAACCCTTTTCTGGACAGTATTTTGAGGAGGGAATGTACTCAATTGAAATAAAGGCAAAAATTACTGATGAAGAATATGAGTTTGATCGATTTGTAAGATGTAATATCGACGATGCTTCTTGGAGCTATCCGGGAGACTTCGACAATAGTAATGATAGAGCAGATACTGTGTCCTTTACATTAATGTCACCTTTAACTCCGAGCGGAGCATCTGAATTACCCGAGATACCAGTTGTCTATATTTTGGGAGACGAGTTGCATTGGGAACCTTTGTATGGAATGGATGACTATACCGTTTTTATAGGTGATAATAGTGGTAATTTTCATTCTAAGGACAGCCCAGTTAATCTTGCGCTGCTTTGCGAGAGCTTAGGTCTGCCTTTTGGGACTTATGAAGTAGCAATTGAAGCAAGCGACTTGAATAGCCTTACCATGAATGCAATTTCTAAAAGGGCTTCTGCAGGAACGTACACTTATGGGGAGAAGCCGGAGCCTCAGAAGAAACAACTTCAGAACGTGCATCTTGAAGGAAATCTCTTGTATTGGGATTTGTTGGATGTAGATTGTTGGTATAGTTTGGATTCCGGCTTTGGGAAAAAATACAGGTATGGTAGTTCGCCAATTAATCTGGAAGAGCTTTGCGAAAAGGAGAATTATCAAGACGGAACATATACTTTTTGGCTGACAGCAGAAAATGATAATTTCGAGGATATTTCAGAAGCGTATGAGATAAAGTATACCTACAAGAAAGATGTGCCAAAGACTGAGATATTGATCGCGTCCGCAACCCATAATATTGCTGATGTTCTTAAAGTTGGTGGAGATGTAGAAGATCCTGCTTTTACCAGTAATCAAGTAGATGTTGAAACACTAACTTGGGAATTGCTAAAAGATGGTAATCATTGGGAAGAATATAACGGAAGAACTTTTGAACCGGGTACTTACAGATTACTGGTTGCGGTAACACCTTCTAGTAATTATTTAATGACAACAAAAACGCGATTTAATGCTAATGGAGTGGAATGGACATATAAAGGAGATTGTACTAATGTTTCTAGCGGAATTTCAGGAAATACCTACTATTCACCTGAGTTTACGATTGAAGCTCCTTCACTTCCTAAGCTTCAGAATGTCCGTATAGAGGGGGATTATTTATACTGGGATCCTTTGGATGGAGTAAAGTGGTACACTGTCTTTGTAGGTTTACATAGTGATATGCAAACGTCACCAATGAATCTTGCTGATTACTGCATGGAGTCTGGTATTCAGCCCGGGACTTATGAAGTAACAATTGTTGCAGTTAATGATAGGATGGAGGATGTATCAGAAGAGGCTATTGCAGGAGAGTATACTTATGCTCCTGATAATCAGGCGAAGAAAATTTCAGCAACTTCTGATATTGCTAATATTCTTAAATTTGAAAATCTTAGAGAAAATCCTGCTTTTACCTGTGATTTTGCAGAGGTACAAGCATTGGGGTGGTTTATATTAAATGATGGTAATTGGGATTCATATAATGATCAATTATTTGAACCGGGAACATATAAATTCAACGTTTATGTAACACCGCATAATGATTATAACGAAATTGAATTTTATGTTGACGGAGCAATATGGTCATGTAAAGGATATTTCAAAAATGGTTCGGGGTCAAAGGTATATTTATACTCTTCACCTGAGTTTACGATTGAAGCACCTTCACTTCCTAAGCTTCAGAATGTCCGTATAGAGAATGGTGTTCTTTATTGGGATGCCTTCGAGGGGGCAGATAGTTATTCTGTTGGTTTGAATGGGAATTATTTTATCTACGATAAATCTCCGGTGAATCTTAGTGAGTTTTATGAAAAAAATTATGTGTCTTATCACGTCGGGTTTGGAACATATACACTGGAGCTGTTTGCAGTAGGCGAAGATTGGGAGCAGATTTCAGAATCTTACTTCTTTGAATATACTTTTGCGCCAGATGATGATCCTCCGGCAGAAAAAACGAAGATATCATCCATTAATGTAAATAGTAATTATCTACAGATTGCTAATTATCATGGAGAGGTTAAACAGCCAACTTTTGAGATTACAGAAGATGTGCCGTTAACCATTGATAGTTACTGGTTAAAGAAAGAAAATGATGGTTCATGGCATGAGATGTATGACGACTGCTTTGATCCGGGAGTTTATAGGTGCGAATTAGAAGTCCGCATTAGCGATGCATATACCAATACTTATGAGCTTGATGATCATTTTACATTAACAGTAGGTAGTGATAATTGGGAGAGAGTTTATTCCTTTAGCGCAGATCCGGGTGTGATGGTATTTAAATCCGCGGAAATCATTATCAAAGATAATGGATCATCAACCGGTGATGATGATCCTCCGGCAGAAAAAACTAAGATATCCTTCATTAATCTAAATAGTAATTATCTACAGATTGCCAAGTATGGTGGAGAGGTTAAACAGCCAACTTTTGAGATTCCAGGAAAACCGCAGATAACCATTGAGGGTTACTGGTTAAAGAAAGAAAATGATGGTTCATGGCATGAGGTGTATGACGACTGCTTTGATCCGGGAGTTTATAGGTGCGAATTAGAAGTCCGCATAAGCGATGGATATACCGATACCTATGAGTTTGATGATGATTTTACATTAGAAGTATGTAGTGATAATTGGGAGAGAGTTTATTCCTTTGGCGCAGATCCGGGTGTGAGGGTATTTAAATCCGCGGAAATCATAATAAAAGAGCCGGCTGTAGTCAGAACAAAGATTGATGCAATCGAAGCGACCAGCAGTATAGACGATGTATTCGTAAATGGCAAAGCTTTTGAATTCCCAAGCTTTAATGTTGCCGGTGGTAAAACATACATTACAACTACGAAGTTCGAAATAAAACAGAGCGGTAAGTGGGTCCCGATAGAGATTGAAAAATACAAACAGGGAACCTACAGAATTACTGTTATTGTAAGCATGAATGGTGGTTATGATGATTATTGCTTATCAAAAGACGTGGCTTTGACAGTAGATGGCAAAAAGTGGGCAGTAACAGGACAGTTAATGGAGGATACTAACGGTGACATAATGGCTGCATACTTCACTTCACCGGATATTATTATCAAAGGTACCGGCGGAAACGGAGGTAACGGCGGAAACGGTGGTAATGGAGGAAGCGGAAATAATGGCGGAAACCAGAATAACCCCGTAAACAACCAGCCAAGCCAGTCGCAGGCCTCTGAATCAGGCAGCTCATCTTCATCAGGATATTCACAAACCAGTCAGGCACCGGCTGCCACAACAAGTGCAGATGGTATTCCTGAAGGTGCAGTAACTGTTACAACTTCCGCCTCAGCGTCCGGTGTTGCAGCTACAGCGATAGCAGGACCTTCAGTCCTTGGTGCTAACAGGGATAGCAGCAGTACACCGACAAGAACAGTTGCACTGAAAATGTCGCTCCTTACAGATGCACAGTATAAGGAAACTGTTATTAAGAATATCAACATTTCACCGGCAGGTTCAACGCTTCGGATTGAAACTGACAGGATTGCATGTTTCGACAGAGCAATGCTCGAAGCATTTGTTAAAAAGGGAAATATTAATCTCGAAGTTCTTTTCCCTGTAGGTGGTAAAAAGATGAAAGTCGTTATCCCTGCAGGTACTGACATCAACAAGCTACTTGATGAAAAGGGATATTGCGGATTCCTTCGCCTTCTTGCAATTCTTGGCGGTGAAATAGCTAAATAATACTTAACGACACACAAATAATAATGCCGTGGAATGGAGACAGATCCGTTCCACGGCATTGCTTAAATGAAATAGTTAACTAGACCTTTTTGGCTATAAATAACAAAATGACCTGAAAAAGATTAAATTCAGGTCATTTTTTATGTCTAAAAGTGGCTTAAAATGGGCAACTATGAAGCGCTACACAGCAGTTTTGTCATATGAGAACTAAGATTACTTAATATAGGCTGCAATTTCTTCAGGTGTCTTTTCATATCCGGTTTTTGCCCAGTAGCAAAAGAGCTTATAGAAGCCACCAATAGTAAAGGCTA
>JAEEGF012088153.1_pt1 | contig 113868 bp, 78 predicted proteins | sample 9134171 | NCBI WGS metagenome assembly JAEEGF01 (sample SAMN16246542, study PRJNA631951) | gut metagenome | biome: gut microbiome; feature: rumen; material: AP-attached | host: Bos | place: Iran: Karaj | collected 2018-10
TTTGCTAGCAAAATTCTGATTTAAGAGCCTTTCTATTGCCATTAAAGAGCCTCTCTATTCGAAATTTTGCTAGCAAATTTTTCTATGCACTGCTTTCCGAGAATAAATGCCATACATCTGCGTTTCAACAAACAGGGTTTGCAATGCCTTGATATAAATGCCTGAACGTAGATTGTTTCTTAAGATAATCTGCCGCTGAAAAGAAATTATATAGCGAAAAATGAGTTTTACGAACGAAAAATGGTGGCTTCTCAAGAAAAAGATGTAATTTAGCACGCGAAAATATAAGTGCGGAATAACGTTAGTCTGTTAATTGGAGCCCCCTATAATCCTCCAAGGGGGATGGTTAATCTGTTAATCCGTTAATATGTAAATCCGTTAATATGTAAATTCGTTAATAGGTATATTATGGCAAATCTAAGGTTCAAAGTGGTGGCGGAGGCGTTCAGGAAACGTCCGCTCGATGTGGAGCGTAGGAAGGAAAGACCGTCGGAGTATTTCGGGAAACTGGTTTTCACACGCGAGAAGATGCAGCGCTACCTCAGCGAGGATGTGTACAAGAAGCTGGTTGATGTGATTGACAATGGCGCTAAGCTCGACAGCTCCATCGCCGATGCTGTGGCCGAGGGGATGCGTGCGTGGGCAATGGACAACGGTGCCACTCACTACACCCATTGGTTTCAGCCACTCAACGAGGGCACGGCAGAGAAGCACGACGCTTTCATAGAGCGGGCTGAGGGCGGCCACGGCGAGGGCGGTGATGAGGCGACGATGGTGGAACGGCTGTCGGGGAAGTTGCTCATGCAGCAGGAACCTGATGCCAGTTCATTCCCATCGGGAGGCATCCGCGCCACATTCGAGGCACGGGGATACTCGGCATGGGATCCCACATCGCCGGTGTTTATCATCGACGACACCCTGTGCATACCCACCATATTTATCTCATACACCGGCGAGGCACTCGACTATAAGGCTCCTCTGAAGCGCGCACTGCGGGCTGTCAACGAGGCGGCGGCAACAGTGGCACGCTACTTCGACGATAGTGTTGAGCGCGTAGTGTCGAATCTGGGATGGGAGCAGGAATATTTCCTCGTCGACGAGGGACTCTACGCCGCACGACCAGACCTGCTCCTCACCGGGCGAACCCTGATGGGACACGACTCGGCCAAGAACCAGCAGATGGACGACCACTACTTCGGAGCCATACCAGAGCGCGTACAGGCCTTTATGAAGAACCTCGAGATCGAGGCGCTCGAACTGGGCATTCCCGTGAAGACACGTCACAACGAGGTGGCACCCAACCAGTTTGAGCTCGCGCCTATCTTCGAGGAGACCAACCTGGCTGTCGACCACAACATGCTGCTCATGTCGGTCATGAAGCGCATCGCCCGTAAGCACGGATTCCGCGTGCTGCTCCACGAGAAACCCTTCGCAGGCATCAACGGCTCGGGTAAGCACAACAACTGGAGTCTCTCTACCGATAACGGCATCCTGCTCCATGCGCCCGGTAAGACACCAGAGGCCAACCTGCGATTCGCCACATTCATCGTCGAGACACTCATGGGCGTTTATCGTCACAACGGACTGCTCAAGGCCAGCATCATGAGTGCCACCAACGCCCACCGTCTGGGCGCCAACGAGGCTCCTCCTGCCATCGTGTCGTCGTTCCTCGGAAAGCAGGTGAGCGAACTGCTCGACCATATCGAGATGGCTGATGTGGATAATATCCTGGCTATGGCCGGCAAGCAGGGACTCAAGATGGATATCCCCGAGATTCCTGAACTGCTCATCGATAATACCGATCGTAACCGTACCTCACCTTTCGCCTTCACCGGTAACCGATTCGAGTTCCGTGCCGTAGGCAGTGAGGCCAACTGCGCCAGCGCGATGATCGCACTCAACGCCGCTGTGGCTGAGGCACTCGTTGACTTCAAGAAGCGTGTGGATGCACGCATACCTGAGTTCACCGAGAAACTCAAGGGTACGGAGCACAGCGCTACCTTCCACGCGATTATCGACGTGCTCCGCGAGGATATCAAGACCTGTAAGCCCATACGTTTCGACGGCAACGGCTATAGCGACGAGTGGGTGGCTGAGGCTGAGAAGCGCGGACTCGACGTGGAGAAGAGCTGTCCTAAGATCTTTGAGCGTTATCTCGACGAGGCCAGCATCCAGCTCTTTGAGAGCCTCGGGGTGATGACCAAGAAGGAACTCGAGGCACGCAACGAGGTGAAATGGGAGACCTACACCAAGAAGATTCAGATCGAGGCCCGTGTGCTGGGCGACCTGTCGATGAACCACATCATACCTGTGGCCACACGCTACCAGAGCGAGCTGCTCAGTAACCTGAACCACATGTCGGTGGTATTCCCTATCGATACAGCTGACAAACTTTCTGCCCGTAACAAGAAAATCATCCAGGAGATTGCCGAGCGCACCTTCGCCATCGAGAAAGGGGTGGAGGAACTGGTTGAGGCACGTAAGAAAGCCAATAAGATTGAGAGCGAGCGCGACAAGGCCAATGCCTATCACGACACAGTGGAGCCAAAGCTCGACGAAATTCGTTATCAGATAGACAAACTCGAACTGATAGTAGATGATGCGCTCTGGCCACTGCCAAAATACAGAGAGCTGCTGTTCATCCGATAAATAAAAGCAAAGAAACAATTCTTTTTTTGGTTGTTTGCAAGTTTGCATGGAGGCTTGGTGCTGGGATAGCACCAAGTCTCTCTTTTTTATTTATTTAAGTTTTTTTAATAGAGAAATGGGGTGAGCAATCTGATTTTTTCATAATTTTGCGTAATAATACCATTTGAAGACGATAATAAAACTATAAATATGGAACAGCTAAAACAATTAGGTAGGCGTTGGGAAGGGTATATAGTACGCTGCTTCTTGACAATAATGGTAACCTTGATGAGTGCAGCCACCATGCTGGCTGAGGACTATGTAGCAAGGATCAGCAGTTATAAATTAAATTATGACGGCGCTGGAAAGATAACGTTCGAAATGCCTGTCTACGACCAGGACGGCTATGATAGCTGGGTGTATGACAGTAATGTGAGTTACGTTCTGGATGGTACCAGCAACAAGGTCGTCATTGTGGCCTGGTCGTCGATTGAGCATGATATACCACACGAACAAAACACCGTAGAAACGTGGTTTAGTACCCAAGCGCCTGGTACTGTGCAGTATATGGCCTCTAAGTCGGTAAATTTAGACGCGAGCAACCCGATTCTGACAACGGAGGTAACACAATACACCGTTTACCATAGTGTGACTGATCAGAGCAGAATGGTGATTACTGCAGAATGGACGCTACCGCGAGAACTCCGTGGTAAGAAAATTACAATCGTATGGCAGATAAACAAGACTGGTAATGAGGATATAAAAAGAGCAAAAGTGGAGGTTCCTGACCAGGATATCACAATCACCAATCCACCGAAAGAGAACGACCCCATACTGACCACACCGGTGCTGAGCTATGAGGCCGGTCATATCGGCGAGACCTCTATCCCATGGATGCTGGCAGCATCGAATGTGCAGGGCGCACGCTTGTACTATAACGACCAAACCACCAAACAGCCGGTGGAGCAGACGTTACAGATTGATACAACATCGGTGACAGGAATGCTCTATGTGCCTGCAGATCATCTCATCAAGGATCTGTACCTATCTGTCGACTATAAGGATACAGAGGGTACGCTGGTGACTGATCGCAGAAGTACGCCCTCTATCTCTGTGCCTACACTGCACCTGGCTAAAAATCTCACAGCCCAGCTGAAAGCCAATGGTAGCGCACTACTGAAATGGCAGATAGACAATCCTAAATGGGAGGATATCATGGACAGCGACCAGTGGGAGATTCAGCGTAATCTAACTGGCAGCAACAATCAGAGCGATGCCAACTGGGAGTCGATAGGCATGATTGGCTTCGACAACAAACAAACCGGTTATGAGTTCGTGGACGAAGGACTGGCAGAAGTCTACAACAATACGGCTGTGAGCTATCGTGTGCGCCGTGTGGCAACAGCCAATTGGGGATGGACTGCCAACGCAGGCATAGCCACCATCGTGGTAGAGCAGCCTATGACGCTGCCCGTCATAGAGAGTGCTACCGTGAAACGCGCACCTAACTGGGGCGAGGATTTCACTTACAATATGCTGCTGACATGGGAGACAAGCCCCAGTACTGATGGCGACATCATTAATGAGCAAAAGATCGACAACGTGGAAACAGACAAAGTTGTACAGATTGCTTCTGCCAAGGACTGGAAAGACTTTGCTAATAGAGTGAACAGCGGCGAGGGTTCGCTCAACGCCGTGTTGACTGCTGATGTTAAACTGGCGGCAGATGCACCGATGGTGGGTACTTCTGAGAATTCTTTTTCGGGCATTTTCGACGGGCAAGGGCATAAGTTGACCGTTAGCTACAACAGCAATGCAGACAATACCGCACCTTTTAGTATGGTGGCTGGTGGAACGATTACCAACCTGCATGTCGATGGCTCCATCAATTGCGGTAAAACATCGGGTGGTATCGTGGGACAGGCTTCCAATCTGACACTGCAGAAATGTCGCTCATCGGTAAAGATAAGCATGAATGGTGGTGATCAGGAGATGGAAGTGGGTGGCCTCTGTGGACGCTTTCTGGCTGGCACGCAAAACATAACTGATTGCCGGTTCGATGGTGAGGTGGTAGGGTCGAGCAGTAAAAAGATAGGTGGATTCGTGGGAGACCGTGTTCTTGAATCAAAAACCTATCTGAAGAACTGCTATTTTAACCCCAATAAGATGGATGTCTCATCGACAGGTTCGGCCACGTTCGTGACGAATAAAGTGGTTATTACTGATGGCACTTTGGATTTAAAGAATTGCCTGTATCGTAAACCTTTCGGTGATCTCGTTCAGGGTACATCGGTTCAGAATAAGACGGCCAAGGATATCCAAAAGATGCTGGGCGACCAGTGGATGGTGAATAATAAAGGGCTGGTGCTGCCTTTGATGACCTTATCGCATAAACCCATCTACGTGTGGAATGAAAAGGCAAAGATGACGCTGCAGATGGATAAATATGTGGGCAAAGAACTGCGTGGTACCGACATGCGTGAGCTAACCACAGATGAAATCAAGGCTCACACGGCCCAGATAGTGCTGAACTCATCGTGTGTCGACTATAAATTCCGTCTCATTGTCGACCGGGCTGATTCGAAGATGCTCATCAACCTGCAACCAGACAGCGTGAAGACCGCAGGATACGATATCCCGCTCGACAGCGTCAGTCAGTTCCATTTCGACAATAACGTACAACTCGATTCCTTGAAGTTCGAGGAGCGGCAGACCAGTGTGATGCTGGCTTGGACCACCCGTGGCGGTACAGCCGACTACTTCCGTATTACGCGTCGCGACCTGAAGAACGACAGTACAGTAGTATTGGAGGAACAATTCTATGAGACACGGTATGTGGACAACCATGTGCGTCCACAACACAACTATGAGTACACCATTGAGGGTGTCACCCAGTGTGAGGGCAATAATATCAGTAAGCTCACCATCGTTGGACATTGTAAGTCCACAGGTATGGTGCGAGGCTATGTACGCCTCTTCGATGGTACCGCTCTGGCTGGACGTACGGTGGTGGCTGTGGTTGGCGACAGCACCTATAAGGCAACCACCAACGAAACGGGATTCTTCGAGATCGGGGATATCGCCTATTCGGGTGAGCAGAATGTCACCCTTACGGTTGAAACAAATGGCGAGGAGAAACCTTTCGCCACACTCTATGCAACCTTCAATGATCTGACCAACCTGGTATCTAACCTGGTGTTCAGACAAGATGACTATTATCTGCTGTCTGGTTTGGTGATGTATGATGGTACTTCGGTGCCTGTGATCGGAGCGCAGTTTGAGCGTGACGGCATCATCGTGCGCAACGGATCAGGAAAACCGGTTACGACCAACTCGGAAGGAAAGTTCAGCGTGAGCATCCCGCAAGGCACACACACCATCCGCGTAGTGAAGGAGGGACACACCTTTGCCAACGATGGCTTCTATCTGGATCCCTTCGCGCCTGGGGAGGATAAGACGCAGGTAAACTGGCAGAAGAGTGTGCCAGGACATGTGTTCTGGGACCAGACCACCATCACGATGCAAGGTCGCGTGGTGGGTGGAAACGTGCAGGGAGAGATGCCGTTGGGACAGTCACTCTCAACGAATAACCTGGGCGACTCGCTGACCATCGTAATGCAGCTGGAGGGCGACAACACCTCATGGATGGTGCGCGACCAGTTGGATCCTACCGTGATGGAGCGGCATCTTGATTACCCATTCGGTGTGAAAGATACTTGTAAGGTGGATATATACCGCCACCGTATGGTGGTTCATCCTGATCCGGTAACAGGTGAGTACTGTATCCCCGTGTTGCCTGTGAAATATAAAGTGACACAGGTATCTGCTTTAGGATACTCTACACTCTTCCAACCAGGACAGGTGGGCGAGACTGTCGACTTCACCAGAAACGTATTGGGCGACACCGTAACGTGGAAGCGCATCTATCACGCAGAGCCCATGCTGCAGGTAAAGCAGTTTAATATGGGCGGCAAGGACTATATGGGTATCGACTCGTATAAGTCGATTGACAATACAGGCAGAGAGAGCGTGATTAAACTGTGGAACGACAGTACGGGCTATGCCTTTGGCTATCCTGTCTTTATGGCCGGCAGTTCCATCATCATGAATCTCTCGGCACAGGAACGCTATTACTGGAATAATGATGTGAGGCATTCTGCGCCCGACATCGTACTGCTCAATGGTGGCAGCGTAACGATTAACAATGGACTTATCAGCACCACTGAGACTGCTACCGTTCAACTCGATAGTATTGGCGAGGGCAACTATATCTTCACACCGCAAAACCTGACCTTCACCGAAGAAGGCGACTTAGCGCTGAAGACGATGAATCTCACACTGCTTTATGACGGCACCTACTACGATGTCAGTCCTGTGAAGGGATTCGTGATGGCGGCCAAAGCCAAAGGTGAGGGACGGCGTATTGTGAATGATGGGGGTACCTACCTTATCGATATCCTGCGCGACCCGCCAGGATCGGGCTCAAGTGCCTATATCGAGAGCGGATCGAAGATATCCTATAGCTTTACCGAAAATGTCAAGGCCATGCTGGGCATGAAGATGAGTGTTGGCGTGGGTGGCGGCTCTACCTACTTTACGGGCGTATGGGCTGGCGTAGGCGGAGGCGCTGAGGCTGGTCTGGTAAACAGTTTCAGTTCGAAAACTTACGCAGGACTCACGATTTCAACAACCTATTATAATAACTGGCAACACAGCTATACCTTCGAAACAGGGGAGCGCATCAGTACCGGTACAGGTTTGTTAAATGTGGGACGCGATGCCGATGTGTTCATTGGTGCTACCCACAATGCTGTGGTCGAGGATGCTATTGCTGTACGCGCGATTGATGAGGAGACATACCAGCTGCTCACCACTCACCAAGGTGGCTCGTTTAATGTTGAGGGCAGTAGCTTCAACGTCAAGCAAGGCACGATGAAAGTGCTGGCTGAAGGCGAGAGTGAGGGTAAGAAGGTCTATCTGGTGCGCGACGAGGTGCTGTCGTGCTATACCACGCTGCGTAACACCTTTGCCCACTCGCAGGTGTATATTGAGCAGGAACTGATTCCAAATATGCTCAAGGTGCGCAACACGCTCCTGCTGCCCGCGGGAACAAGCGAGGAGACAGCCCGTCAGATGGCCGACCAGCAAGGCTATCCTGTATATATCAGTAAGGTGGCTGTCGAGGACAAGGATTTTGGAAACTTGTATACCATGATTGAGCCTACCGACAAGCAAGGACAATGCAACGACTCTATCGCTGTGATCAATCGTAATATCGTTACCTGGATACAGTTCATGGCTGAGAATGAATACGAGAAACTCAATGCCAGCGACTTGGTCAAGAGCTACGATTTCGATGGTCGTACCAGTATATCGTATAGTGAGACGTTCGCATTGGGCGGTAGTGAGAGCCGCTATTGGCTGCTGCCTGGTTTGGATCCCGGAAGTATCACTCTGCCGTCGTATGCGAGCACGATGAAGGATGGGGCCTCTGACCAAAAAAATGCAGATAATGGTGTGATTGGTGTGCAAGTAGATGTGGTGGGCGTCAGCCTGAAATTCGATATAACACCATTGGTAAGTTTCGACTATAACTATACCTACGGCAAGTCTGACGGTGAGACAAAGAAGGTGGGCTTCACGCTGGCTGCGTCCAACAAGTCAAACCTTGTTGTTGATGTCTATCGCACAAAGGTTGATATGGACCAACTGAGGGAACGTGCTCAGAAAGGCGGATTGGACGACTTGTTCCAGATAACAAGCGAGGATAAGATCGACGATGTGAAGGGACTCAGCGGTATGGGCTTCCTCTCTTATTTCGATAGCGATAAGGCTAAGCGTTATCGCAGCCTGGTATATCGTACACGTGGTGGAGCTACCGTGGCTCCCTATGAAGATGCCCGTTATACCAAGTACTATAGTCCGGGAACATTACTTGATGCTAAGACCGTTGAGATTGATAAGTTGCGTATATGGACCGATCAGGCATCAGTCTCTAACGTGCCTTATGGTGAGCCGGCTCGTTTCACCGTCTATATGGCTAACGAGAGTGAGGCACCGGCATTAGCTTCCATCAATTTCAACTACTATCTCAACGATAAGAATAACACCAAGGGTGCCAAGGTGACCATCGATGGCGCTTCACTATCGGGCGAGGGACATAGCATCTATATTCCTGTTGGAGAGGTGGTTACCAAGAAAGTGGAGATTTATGCTGGCTCCGAATTCGATTATGAGAATATCGGTATCGGACTGTTCGACCCCAATGACCCGACTCGCAAACAGCTCTGCTATCTCTCGGCCCATTACGTGCCAACGGCGGGCAATGTGCATATTACGCTGCCTGGCAACAAGTGGGTGGTCAACACGGAGTCGGCCTACGACGGAGAGCGTCAGCAGTATTACATGCCTGTGCAGATTGACGGCTTCGACGTGAACTTCCGTAACTTCGATCACATAGAACTGCAGTACAAACTCTCGACACAAGGCGATAACGACTGGGTAAATGTATGCTCGTTCTATAATGACTCGACGCTGATGGCAAAGGCCAGCGGTGTGTGTGAGATGATAGAGAACGACGGTCATATTATTGCCAACTTCTTTGGCGAGAAAGACCCCATTGAGCAGAACTACGACCTGCGTGCTGTAAACTACTGCCGTTATGGCAATGGATTCCTTACAAAATCTTCGGAGGTACTGACCGGTATCAAGGACACACGGCGTCCGCAACTTTTCGGTGTACCACAACCAGCAAATGGAATCTTGGGTATTGGTTCCGACCTCATCCTGCGCTTCTCAGAACCCATTGCGGGCAATTACCTGAGCGACCTGAATAACTTCCAGGTGATAGGTACTACCAATCAGAGTAATATTACACAGTCAACCAATCTGCGGTTCGACAAGGGTAGTAAAGCCTACTCTGAGAGTCGTCGTAACCTGGGTAATCGCTCGTTCACGGTCGATGTGATGCTGAACCCCGACCAGGATGCTGGTGCCATGACCTTCTTCAGTCATGGAACGAAGATGAACTCACTCGAACTGGGACTGACGGCAGACAGCCATCTGGCAATAGGTTTCAGCGATACAACATTCGTATCGGAGAAGGCTATCGACTTTAATGGTTTGCGACAGGTGGCCTTTGTGTTCAAGGTTGATCTTGACAACAAGGTGACCACTGTGACGATGTATGATGGTTCGACAGAGATGAGCTCTTTCCAGTACAATAAGATCTATTCGGGTGTGGGCAATCTCAATTTAGGTACTGCTCAGTATGGCAATCTGGCAGGAAGTAGTGACTACCAAGGGCAGATGCTTGAATTCCGCCTGTGGAACCAGGCATTGACTCGTGCACAGATAGGTGCTTATGCCCAAAAGAAACTCACGGGTTATGAGCTGGGCTTGCTCGACAACTACTCGCTGAGCGAAGGTATAGGGCGGTATAGTTATAACAAATCGCCTAATGGCAACGATTTGCAGCTGAAAGGCACCAGTTGGAGAATGCCTGCAGGCCTGAGTATGAAGCTGGATGGCGTGAATGGCTTCCGTCTGAACGACCAACTCTTCAACCGCGACTGGTATCAGGACTATACGCTCTCGTTCTGGTTCCGCACGCCTGATGAAGAGGGCACACTGCTGGCTAATGGTCTTGGTGAAACAGAATCAAACTACAAGAATCATTTCAACTTCATGGTTCATGAGGGTAAATTAGGCTTGAAACTCAATGGCCTGAATCTGCAGACTGATGTGGATGTGGATGATGATGAGTGGCATAATGTGGCACTGACAGTGAACCGTTCACGTAATGTGGGCAATCTTTATGTGGATAATGGCCTTAAGCGCACTTTTGCCGTTGATACATTGGGCGGTATTATAGGTTCAAGTCTGGCAGCAGGTGCTGTCTATACCACCGATGGTGTAGTGAATCCTATTCATGGTAATATCGATGAGATCAAGATGTATGAGATGGTATTGCCGGAATCTGTGATTACGGAAGGCTCTAACATCACCGATAGCGGTTTTGAGATGGGCCTGATGGCTTATGCAAGTTTCAGTCAGTACGAACTGCAGATGGATAACTCACAGCGCCTGATGCCTACAGGCTTGAGTCTACGTCGCAGGGTGGATAGAACGACAGGCCAGCTATCGGAGATTCGTGATACAATTGCGGCTCCTGATGTGGTGGAAGCGTTCTGTGACCGTATGAACTTTGCGCCTATGCGTGATATGGGAGAGCAGCAGAATATCAATTTCTCGTATGTCGCTGAAGGCTCCGACCTGCTGATAAGCTTTGATGTGCCAGAGGTGGATCTGGAGAAGTGTAATGTCAAAGTAACGGTCAAGGAGGTGGCCGACTTGAATGGTAACACCCTGGCTTCGCCTGTGATGATGGATCTTTATGTTTACAAGAGTCCTTTGCGGTGGAGTGAGAAACGTATCAATCAGGAGCTCGACTATGGTGCAGAACACGTCTTCGAGGCCAAGATCAGCAACTTGAGTGGTAAGAACAAGAACTATACCATTCAGGGCCTGCCACTATGGATGACAGCTTCGAAGCAACAGGGACGTATCGCTGCTTTGGACGAGGAGATCATTACCTTTACGGTATCGCCTTATATCAATGTAGGCGACTACGACGAGGTTATCTATCTGATGACCGAGGATGGTATGGTGGAGCCTATGTCTGTTAATCTCAAGGTACGCGATGCTTCACCAGCCTGGAAGGTTGACGACAGCCTGAAGGCAATGAACATCAGCATGCATGCTATTGTGCGTGTCGTGGTTGATGGTGAGGTGGCTCACGACTCAGATGATATGTTGGCTGTATTTGGTGTTAACCATGAGCTGCTGGGTGTGACCAAGATGGATGTTGACAATAGCAATAATGCTAATGAGGCATTGGCATTCCTGACTATCTACAACAGGAATGACGACAATACTCCATTGCATTTTGAATTCTGGGATGCATCGCGAGGACGGATCTATGTCGTCGAGCCACAAACAAGCTATATCAGTTTCAAGGCTGATGATATCATTGGCTCAACAACGAATCCGTTAATACTCTATAATTCTTCGACAGAGGTCCAGTGTCTGCCGTTGAATGAAGGTTGGAATTGGGTATCGTTCTATGTACAGCCTAAGAAGAGTAAGTTGAGCGACTTGCTGAATGCCAGCACGCTATGGCAGTCGGGTGATGCGCTTGAGATTGTAAATGCCGATGGCTCTACAAATCTGATGACTTGCAGGCAAAATGACGGAATCAGTAGAATCGTATGGGAAGGTGGTGACGAAGAGGTGGCACTCAATCCCAAACTGATGTACCGTCTTTATTCCACCACCAAGAAAGATGCCTATATCATGGGCGAGCCCACTACGGCACGCATCAATGTGAAAAAAGGCTGGAATCGCATAGGATACATCTCACCTATTAATTTACCTGTAGCGACGGCTCTTGGCGACTATACCGATGATGGTACCGATGGTGATATCATCAAGTCGCAAAGTGAATTTGCTGTGCTCTCTATCGATGTACAGGGCAACCACACGTGGAAGGGCACGTTGAAGTATATGCGGGCTGGTGAAGGTTATATGTTGAGACGAATGGGTGACGGCGATGTGGCTTTCGACTATCCAACTTATGATAGTCAGTCGCGCTACACTTCTGGTGTGTCTGCTGCCAGACCGCTATACCAGAACGTCACGGGTAGTTCAATGAATATGGTAGCTGTGATTGAAGGTATCGACCTGATGCCAGGCGACCGTTTGATAGCCTATACTGGTGCCGAATCGTGCGGCATCACTGAACAGGATGAGGATGGACGTTTCTTCGTGACGGTGGGACAGGGTGATGACAGTGTTATCCGATTTGCCATCGAACGTGAGGGTACCATCATCGCCACAGCACCTAAGACCGTGCCATATGAGGCAAACGCAGTGATGGGTACGCTCAAGGCACCAGCTGTCATCAACTTTATGCCTTTGGAGAATGTGGATGGCGAAGGCTGGTACACATTGCAGGGTATAAAATTGCAGAAACGTCCCACCAGGTCTGGCGTATATGTACATGATGGAAAGACGGTGATAATTAAATAAGTAACGGATTCTTATTAAAAAGATGCATATAATGGATAGAAAGAAGAATGTATTAGCAGCGGTTGTCATGATGGCAACCCTGCTACTGTCGCTGACAGCGTGTGGTGGCGATGACGATGATACGATTGATGCCAATTTGCAGGCAGGAACATCGCAACGCCCAGTATGGGAGGTGTCTTCTGGACTTTACCAGCAATACGAGCAAACGATGGCCGTACAGGCTGTGCTGCAAGAAGAGCTGCAGCCTTATGTCTCAGAGAACGACTTGATGTGTGTGATGGTGGGCAATGAGATCAGATGCGTGTGTGCGCCACAATTCAGTAGTAACGCATGGCTGTTTTCGTTGGTAATAGCTGGTTCTACTAATGATGCAGAGTTGAGTGTTGCTTATTATTGCGATCGACTTAAGAGGATTTATAAGAAGGATAAATGGTTGTTTTTCCGTCAGATAACTCCTCCAACACTATCCAATGGGCAGCCTTATGTCATTCAGTTCTTCCAAACAGTTAATAAAGAAACAAAAGAGTAGATAAGATGAGAAAGTATTTTTATGGGGTATTTTTGTCAGCTGTTATGTGCGGTTGTGTGCGTGGTGCTGGCGATATCGAACAGATCCCACAGGACACCCGGATGACCGACGAACAGCGCGTGTCGTATGCTGAAAACACGTTAGGTATCACCATCGATAAGCGTCAGGATTGGATGTTGAGTCAGGATTATAAGGTGTGTGTTGTTGCCAATGCTGCATTGCAGGATATTAAAAAGGTCAGTATTCTCACTGGCAATCCCTATCTGGAGAGTGTACAGGTGTTGGCATCCATGCCGGTTACAGATAATGGCAAGGTGGATGTGACCTTCCGTGCGCCACTAAGTAACAAGTTATTGCATGCTGCTTGCGTTAACAGCAAAGGGGAAATGCACACAGCAGCTTTCGTGGCAGGCGACGACAGTGTCTATCTTGTAAAACCACAAACCAGTAAGTCTGTCAAAGCGATGACACGTGGCATCGTTGATGAGCAGACCGTGACGGTCGATGATGAACTGTCGTATACCCGCTGGAATCGTACCGATTATCCGGAGTTGCAACAGGAAGCTTTGCTCTTCGTGCCTTTGTCGTCACCCAACAATCGTCCGCAAGTGGAGGCTTTGAACAACCATTCGCTTGAGACCGACGGGATTGGTGGACAGGTAACGATGACTTTCCTGGGTGGCCGTGTTGGTAATACAACCACGCATATAGGTTATCGTATCTATCCTAAAAATGACCCATCGAATGTGCAGACTTATATTCTCGATGACGATTATGATGCGGGGAGTGATGATGATGCCATGAAATACTATCAGGTGGATGAGACCAAGCAGCCCGTCAATTACTCTGGCAGGAAGGTCGCTTTGGTGTGGCGCGACCACACGGGCAATCTTAAGGATGCTTTGCCAGACAATATGCACATCGACTTCTTCGTTGTTGTTGATGGGCAGGATTTAAGCGATGAGCCTTTGCGTGTAACAGTCTATTCGGTGAACAATCATACCTATCTGTCGTGCGAAGATGGTAGCGACAACTCATTTAACGATAAGATGTTTTACATCGAAGAGGGAATCGTAACGGCACCGGTGGCTCCAGAGATTGAGCCCCTGCCAGTAGCACCGCAGGTGTGGACTTATGCCTGGGAGGATACAGAGAAAGGCGACTATGATCTGAACGACTGTGTGATCCGTGTCAGTGAGAATCAGGAGGATCCCTCGTTGCTCGATGTCACGCTACTTGCTTTGGGCGCCCATTACGATCTGAAGGTTTATTTTGCTGCTAATAATGAAGATGTGTTTGGAGGCGAACTGCATAGCTTGTTGGGTGTGCAGCAGGGAACGATGATCAATACGTCGAAGAAGGACATCGATCCCATCACGGTTACTCGTCAGAAACCTGCTGGTTTTGACTTCCAGACGAATGCTTTTAAACTGGAAGTCAAACTTCATGCTGATGATGCACCCGTCAATGGTCTCACATCCTATGAAGTGACCTTGCCAACGAAGGGGCAGGATCCGCATGCAATAGCTATTCCAGAAAATTGGGCTTGGCCAACGGAGCGTACCTCAATCATTGCGGCCTATCCTAGATTCCGTGACTGGGCGCAGGATGTGACCAATACAGAGGCCCAAGACTGGTATATGTATCCGGCAGAAGGTAAGACCATCCATATAGAATAATCTAAAGAGAAGATATATGGCAAAGAAATATATGATGATGCTTGTCGGCATAGCCGCAGCCATATTGGTGATCTTGGGTACTGTGCAGTATCTGATGGCACGCTATGGTGCAGAGAATGAGTTGCTGACAAAGGCGCAGCGTGACATGGAGAACAGCCAGCGTACTGCTGCCGTGAAAGCAGAGGTGGAGAGCGCCATACGTAATATCAATGCGGAGGTGGAGGCGAACCTTCATGATACGACCAAGCTTTATCGCATCTCGTCCGCCCTCGTGAGAAACAACCCGCATATCGTGGGTGCTGGCGTTGCCTTTATTCCGGGCTACCATAAAGGAAGGGCGAATAAAGGCTACTTCGCCCCCTATGCCTTCGATCTCAATCCCCGTAACAGTGTCAGCAAGGCATCCGTTGCCAAAGTTGAGATACGCACGGAGTTGCTCGATTTCGACTATACCGATCGTGAGTGGTTCACCAGCCCCATTACTGATGGAAAGAGCCTGTGGACAGAGCCTTATCTGGACAAGGGGGGTACGCATATCATCCTGAGTACCTATGTAGAAGCTGTTCGTAACGCAAAAGGACAGATCGTAGGTGTGTTCTTTGCCGATGTCCCCATAGAGGATGTGTCGCTGATGTCTATGAGCATGTATGATGGCATCTCACGTAGTACGCTCATCTCGATAGCTCTTCAGGTCCTGGGTATGATGATACTCTGTTGCGTCATCTGGCGCGCAGCGCTCGCTTCAAAACACCGCAATGAGGAGAAGGGCGATGAGGATAAAGCGCGTTTGCTGTCTGAAATTGAAAAGCTGCGTAATGTGAATCGACGCCTCACAGAGCGTAATATGGATCTGGCGAATAAGCTGAAGCAACTCATGGAGACGACCGACAAACAGTGGTTTGGCTGAAGATGAAGCCCGTCTGTAGCTGTCTATCGTTTCCTGGCTATCACGTAGATGATGACAGGCGCGCCAATCAGCGGGGTGACGGCATTCAACGGGATGACGCCACTCTCGCCAGGCAGGTAGCAGATGAGATTGCATACCAGCGCTACTACCGAACCGCAGAGCAACGTGGCAGGTAGCAGCTGGCGATGGTTATCAGTGGATAGCAACAGACGGGCGATATGAGGCACTGCCAGTCCGATAAAGGCTACCGGACCACAGAAGGCGGTGGTGATGGCTGTGAGCAGACCTGTCACAATCAAGAGCCAGTTGCGAACCCGTAGGATGTTCACACCCAGATTCTCTGCATAACGATCGCCCAGCATCAGGGCGTTCAGTGGCTTGATCAGTAGCAGCGCGCCCGTGAGCCCTGCTAAGGTCACCAGTGCAAACACAGGCATATTGACCATCGACACGCCACTAAAAGATCCCATTCCCCACACCATATACGACTTGACCCCCTCGTCAGTGGCGAAGAAATTAAGCAACGAGATGGCTGAGTTGGAGATATAGCCTATCATGATACCGATGATGAGCAGCATCACGCTGTTACGCACCAGGGTGGAGAAGAAAAAGATGATGGCCATCACCGTCATCGCACCTACAAAGGCTGCCAGCAGGATAGCGGCAAAGCCCGTGATGCTAACAGAACCGACTGACAGGCCGCCGCCAAGAAACAGCATCACCAACGCCACGCCTAGTCCGGCGCCGCTGTTCACGCCAAACACACTGGGACCTGCTAACGGGTTGCGGAAAGCGGTTTGCAGCATCAGACCGCTCACGGCTAAAGCCGCACCGCACAGTGTGGCTGTGATGGCTTGTGGCAGGCGCGATTCGAGGATGATGAACTGCCATGAGGCTTTGGCGCCCTCGTGGCCTAGGAGAATACTGATGACATCAGCGGCAGGAATCCTGACCGACCCCAGCAACAGATTGAGACAGAACAGCAGCCCCACCGCAAATCCTAATCCCAGACAATAGGTTGTTCCTTTGTTCATTTGGAGGACAAAAATACCATATTTCTGCAAAACAGCCAAAATTTTTCACACAAAAATCAATAGTTTGTGTGAACTGCTTGGTGTATTTCATATTTTTTTGTATATTTGCAGCGATTAGAAAACATTGTATTAACCAGTAACAATCCTATATGCTGTATGTATCTGACAACTCATATCCCAAATACCCGTATCGATGTGGCTGATGCTTTGCGTGGAGTGGCCGTAGCTGGCATCATTCTGTACCACGCGGTAGAGCATTTCAATATCTTTACCCAAGAGCCTGTAGCACATACACTGCCTTCCGACCAGATGGTGGCTGATACGCTGGCTTGGATGCTCTCTGGTAAGATGTATGGCATCTTTGCCATGCTCTTCGGACTGAGTTTCTTCATCATGAACGACAACCAACAGCAGAAAGGGAAGTGCTTCTCTGGCCGGTTTGCCTGGCGCATGTGCCTGTTGTTCATGTTCGGACTCGTCAATGTGGCTTTCTATGATGGCGATATCCTGATGCTGTATGCGCTCTATGGCCTGTTGCTCATTCCCATCAGCTACCTGCCTTCTAAGGTGGTCTGGGGAATCATAGTCTTACTGGCCATCCAACCCGTAGAACTGTTTTGTGTGGTGACGGGTACCACCATCGACCATACGCGTCTGTGGGAGATCTATGGGCATATCGTGGATCTGCATCAGCATGGCACCTTTTGGGAGAACATGGTGGCAAACTTGCAGTATGGCTTTGAACTCAACCTGCGGTATAACGTGTTCAGTGGCCGACTCACCCAACTGCTCTGCCTTTTTATCCTTGGCATGCAGCTGGGGCGTCAGCGTATGTTCTATAATGAAGATCATCACAAAGAGCACTGGCAGGTGGTGTTTGTGTTCTCTGCTTTCGCTTTGTCTGTTCTCTGCCTTGTGGATTATAGCGATGTCGCTTTGTGGCTCACACCTATCTATAATCTGATGGTACTGTTGATGATCGTCTCTGCCATTGTTGTCTCGTGGTATGCCAGCTACGATGTACGCCGCCTATTGCGCCATCTGTGTACCTTCGGGCGTATGAGTCTCACCAACTATCTGTTGCAGTCTGTCATAGGCAGTGCCATCTTCTGCGGGTATGGCTTGGCATGCTATCGCTTGCTGGGTGTGACCTATGCCGTGTTGGTTGGCCTGGCTATGGTCATCGTGCAGTACCTCTTCTGCCGGTTGTGGTTCTCAAGCCATCAGCGTGGACCGCTTGAAGGCCTGTGGCGCAAGCTCACGTGGCTGTAACCGATATGTACTTAGTGCGAGAGCTCAAAGTGGAAAGGCTTGTCAAAATGGCGACGTGAGTAGTAGGTAACAGAGCGATGTTTCAAGTCCATGACCATGGTCCAGGCTGTACCAAGGAATCCCTCACGCTGCGGCTGCGAAACCTGTTGAATGGCCTGGGTGAGCTGCTGCTCACTCATCACACCGCTAGTCTGGGCATATTGCTTGCAAAGACGGTCATAGCGGTCATCGCCCTTAACAAGGCCTGTGTTGTGCTTCTGCTCGCACAGGTAATGGTTGGCTACGGCAGGCGATTCTACAACCACCATCTTGTTGTCTACATACTCCACAACCACACTGCGTCCCGAAGCATCAGCCATTGCATAATGGTGGGCTGACCCTATGTCGGAATGCATGTCGATGCCGTTAAGCAGATCGAGTGCCTCACTCACGTTGGCTGCGTTCTTTAGCATATAGCTGATGGCTGCCGTGGTGGTGAGGTCAACCTTGCTAGAGTGCTGGTGGGTCTCTACGGTATCGCCAGCCATCAGGTCTGCGATAGCAAGTCCCTTCTCGTTGATGCCATCCAAGGCCACAAACAAACCACTCAGACACATATACTGGTTCTTGAAACCCTCTGGTTTGAAGTCCTTGCCAAACCCATAGAATTCTACATTAAACGTGGTTATCGTTTCGTAGCCGCGGGTGGGGATGGTGTGCAGGACAACAGCTGTGGCTGAAGGGAAGTCGAAATTGCGCCCCATCAGCACACCTCCTTCAGGTGTGCTGACAGTGAGCGCAGAGCATCCGAAGGGAGCCTTGGTCTCTTGTACCTCGGGTTTGTAGTGTCCCTTCGATAGAAATTCGATAGCATAGCCTGCCAACTGGTCAGCCCGTTCTAATCCGCCTTGCGCCATCAGTACGTCGAAGCCATCATCGCCTTTATACGTCATATAGTACAAGCCGTCATCAAGTTTCTCGCACGACATCGCGCCTTTGAGCAGCGGGCCAAACTCCATCCATACCAGTACGGCGGCAACAATCACCAGTCCCACCAGACTGAATAGCGTGATTTTTAATGCTTTCTTCATGGTCTGCTATTGATTACCAGATCTTAGCGCGCTTGTCCTTTGCTAAGAACATCTTATCGTTTTCTTTGATACCGAAAGCTTCATACCAGCTGTCAATCATAGGCAGAGCAGCCATCACACGCAGACGGTTGGGGGAGTGCACATCGCTGTTCACCAGCATGGCTGTGTACTCTGGCGTGGTGTTGCTGGCCCATACACGGGCATAAGCCAGATAGAAACGCTGAGCTGGTGTGAAACCGTCAACAGGCTTCAGGGGCTCCTGCTTCATGCGGTTCTCAAAGGCACGGTAGGCAATATTCAGACCACCGTTATCACCGATGTTCTCACCAAGTGTCTTCTGACCATTCACTTTCAGCCCTGGCACAGCCTCCTGCTCAGAGAACCAGTCTGCCAGCACCTTGGTGCGCTCGTTATACTTCGTCTTGTCGTCAGCAGTCCACCAGTTCTTCAGGTTTCCATCCTTGTCAAACTGACAGCCCTGGTCGTCGAAACCATGACTCATCTCATGACCAATCACCATACCGATGGCGCCATAGTTGGCAGCATAGTCGGCTTCAGGATCAAAGAAGGGGGGCTGCAGGATTGCTGCAGGGAAGTTGATGCTGTTGAACATGGGATTGTAGAAGGCATTCACGGTCTGTGGGGTGCAGCCCATCATGGTCTTGTCAATGGTCTTGTGCCAGTACTTACGGATATTGGCTATACGCATCTCCTGACCAATGCGAATATAGTTCTCGATGAGATTCTCGTTCTCACGGATATCAATGAGTTTCTCCATGTCCTCCCACTTATCGGGATAGCCCACATTGATATAGATGCTGTGCAGTTTGTCGAGGGCTTTCTGCTTGGTCTCATCGCTCATCCAGGTGTTCTCTTTCAGGCGATCCTCAAAGGCCTGCTGAAGGTCCTTAACCAAACGATATACACGCTGTTTGCTCGTCTCGGGGAAATATTCCTTCACATAGAGCTTTCCAACGGTCTCGCCCAGACTGCCACTGATCTCTGATACGGCGCGCTTCCAACGGGGCTGCTGCTCCTGCACACCCGAGATCACCTTGCTGGCTTCGAAGGCGCGGTTGGTGAAATCGTCAGAGAGATAACCTGAGAAGGCTTTGATAACATGTAGCTCCATATAGGCTTTCAGGTCGGCAATGCTGGTGTTGGCCAGAATATCCTCTACCACATGTAATGGCTCCAACTGACCTACGTTCACGGTGTCTATGTCTTTAGGATAGCCCATGGCATCGCGATAAGCCACCCAGTCAATGCCCTTGAAGTCCTTGAGCAGCTGCTCCCAACTCATGAAGTGGATTCTCAGCATCGGGTTACGGCTGGCCACCTGGTTCAGGGTCTTCACGCCAATCTTGTGTTCAATGGCCCACTCTGCCTGCATCATGCGCTCTGCATCTGCATCATTATAGCCCACCATCTTCAGATAGTCCTTGTTCAGACTCTTGATGGCTTCTACTGCCTTCTTCTGTGTCTCGTTAGGCTCAGCATAATACTCCTGTGGCAGCGAAGCACCTCCGTGACCTACACCCATCATAAAGTCGGACGACTTGAATGGGTTGAGACTCAGGCTCATGCCAAATGGAGCGGTGTTGAACCCCTTGGCATCAAACTCATACATCAGCTTCAGCAGCGCCTCGCGTGTCTTCAGCGCACGTACCTGCTTCAAGTAGGGCAGGATGGGCTTATAGCCTTGTTTGTTACGACTCACACTGTCCATGTAGAGGCGATAGATAGCGCCAATCTTCTGTCCGTCACTACCTTGAGGCAGGTTTTTCTGATTGGCATACTTCATGATGAGTGCGTTGATGCGGTCATTGTTCAACTCATTCAAGTCGGTAAACGCACCATTTTCTGGGTGCTGTTTATCGAGCGGATGCGCCTTCAGCCAGCTGCCCACGGCATACTGCCAGAAATTATCACCAGGTTTCACACTCGTGTCCATGTTGGCTTTAAGGTTTTGCGCCGTACCCGTCATACTGATCAGGGCCATGGCAACGGCTAAAAATACTTTCTTCATTGTCTTATTGATTAAGTTATGATATTTTGACGTTGCAAAGATACAAAAAGTTGCGGAAAGAACAAATAATTTGTAATAAAAATACTTTTTATACCTATTTCTTGTTAATCTGCTTGACAGCCTGTTCCAGGGTGTATGATGCAAAAACACTCGTTTTTAGGTATTGTACGTATCAGTTATTAGCCGTAACTTTGCACCCGATTAAAAATGATAGTTAAGGATGGCAACAACAAGATCTACGATTTCTACAGAAATGAAGGCACCGCTAAAAGTGGAACGGAAGCAGGCTTGTCGACTGAGTGCTGCAGAGTGCGAGCAGGCCAGGACGGCACTGAAGGTGCTGATGAACCACATCTACGAACTGCAAAAAGGGGTGCGTCGGATGGTGCTCTTTACCTGTAATAAAAAGTATGGTGATCAGGCTGTACAGCGCTTGGAGAGTCAGGGTATTCCTTACATACTTCAGCCTGTTGGCAGGCAGAATGTGAATGTGTATTTCGGGCGTAGGGAGTGTATGGATGCCATCAAACTCATCGTTACCCGACCACTGAATCAACTTTCTCCTGAGGAGGATTTTATCCTTGGGGCTATGCTGGGCTACGATATCTGTGCGCAGTGCGAGCGCTACTGTAAACGCAAATCGTGAATAAAGATGCAGGTAAAGAAGGATTATACACACAACCTGATTGTTACGGTGGCCAGACAAGTGTTCCTTAAGAAGGGATATGTAAAGGCCTCCATGCGGGATATTGCCAAGGGAGCAGGCATCGGTGTGAGTAATCTTTATAACTATTTCAAAGGAAAGGATGAATTGTTTCGTTATGTCGTCATGCCGCTTATAAACGAGATGGAGCGGATGATGCGTAATCATCACAGTGTGAAGGAGCAGGAACAGTTCCTACACTATGTTATTGATGACGTTGGCGACTGCAATGAACTGATGGCGACACAGGTGCGTGAGTATATGAAGCTGATCCATAACTATCGCGATGAACTGAAACTGATACTTTATAAGGCGCAGGGCTCGTCGCTCGAAACCTTTATCGATGATTATACTGATGCGTGTACGCAACAGGTACTGGCGTTTATGAATGAACTGAAAGACCACTATCCTTCTCGGGTTGTTACCCACCCGTCGTTTACCTATCATGTGCATACCGTGTGGATGTTCAGTTTTATCTCAGAGGTGATCAAACACCAACTGAGCTCCAGCGAGACAAAGCACGCGATCGAGGACTATATCTGGTTTGAAATCATGGGTTGGAGTGCCCTCATGAACCATCACTGATCATGTAAGCGTTATAATAGATGATGAAACTTAAAATACTAAATATAAGAAACGCCTATGTTGAGAGGATTCGCAAAGATGCGGATCCTCTTTTTTTGGTGAACAAATTGGAGTATTGTTCGTTTTTGGTTAAAAATATAGTAGAAACATGAAAATTGAAAAGATTAATGAGCTGTTCGCATGTTTTGCCGAGTGGCTGTTGCGAGTGCGCTGGTGCACACTCGCGGTGTTTGCACTGATACTGGTGCTATCTGTGTTGGGAATGAAACGCATGGTTAAAGAGACATCGTTCGACGACTATTTCATTGAAGACGACCCCATGCTGGTGAAAACCGATGAGTTTAAGTCGCACTTTGGCAATGATTACTATGTGGGTGTGCTCACGCAATGCGACAACCATTTTACCAAAGCGCATCTGACCACTTTGCGACAATTGTCAAACGAGTTGTTGGACAGTCTGTCGTATGTCGACAAGGTGACATCGCTCACCGACATAGAGTTTATGGTGGGTAGTGATGAAGGCATGACCATCGAGCAGATCGTGCCCGAAGTAATCCCTGATGACAATACCCCAGCTATGGACAGCATCAGGGCCCGTGCCTATAGTAAGCCCCATGTGGCTCGCAAGCTTGTGTCTCAGCGGGGCGACCTGTCGTGGATCATGGTGAAACTACGTGCATTTCCACCCGACAGCGTATGGAAACAGCAAGGAACAGTCTCGCCCGACATCATCACAGGACAGGAGGTGGAGCGTATCATCAAGAAAGCGGCGTATGCTTCGCTCCATCCCAAGGGAACGGGTATGCCTTACGTAACCAACTGTAAGACAGTCTATATAGGAAAGGAGATGGGACGGCTCATGATGATAGCCACCATCATCTGTATCGTGGTGATGCTTGGTATGACACGTTCGCTGAGAGGGGTGTTTGCACCTATCCTGTCGGTTGTTGGCGGACTGTTTATCACCTATGGTATAGCGGGTTGGACTCAGATGTATGTTGATTCTACCGTGCTCATGATTCCAACCATTCTGTCGTTTGCTGTTGCCATTGCTTACAATATTCATATATTCTCGTATTTCCGTGGACGCATGCGCATCCACGGTGAACGCAAGAAGGCTGTTGTCGAAACCTTGAGGGAGATAGGCTGGTCTGTTTTCTTCTGTGGCTTTACCACTCTGGTGTCGCTATTGTCATTCCTCGTTATCCCCATTCGTCCCATGCATTGTGTGGGGGTTATCAGTTCAATGAGTGTGTTGTTCGTATTGCTTACTTCGCTGATCATCTCACCTGTGCTGCTGTCGTTTGGAAAGAATAAACGCCCCCAGGAAGGATTTACGGAAGAAACTGACACCCGTTGGACGGGGATGATGGTCCGACTGAGCGACATGGTACTGCGTAATCCTAAGAAGATTGGCTATTCATTCCTTGTCATCTGTATCCTATTGTGTATAGGTCTGTGGAGGATTGAGGCAGCTTTCGACATAGAGCGTACCATGGGTGAGAAAGTGCCCTATGTGAAGGAGGTGATGGATGTGGGACGCTCTGAACTGGGGTCGCTCTACTCTTACGACCTTGTTGTAGAACTGCCACATGAGGATGAGGCCAAAGAACCGGAGAACCTGAAACGCTTGGACGAACTGCAGCAACGGGTGGCTGACTATAAGCTCACCAAGCGCACCACCTCGATACTCGATATCCTGAAGGACCTGAACCAGACCCTGAATGGTGGTGATACGACCTACTATCGCACCCCTGATACAGAAGAGGAGGTGGCACAGATGATCCTGCTCTATGAGAATGCGGGGGGCACTGAGTCGGAATATTGGGTGGACTACGATTACCGTAGGTTACGACTGATGGTGGAGATCTCCGATTTTAACTCTGCACAGGTGGAACGTGAATTGGCAAAGATTCAACAAGATGCCGCACAATTGTTCCCTGGCGCGAAAATCACTACGGTAGGCAACATTCCACAGTATGTCACCATGATGCAGTATCTGGTACGTGGACAGATGTTGTCATTTGTTATCTCCATACTGATTATAGGTGTGATCCTCATGATCGCGTTCCAGAGCATCCGGGTAGGACTGATTGGACTCATACCCAACATGATGCCTGCTGTGTTTGTGGGTGGCTACATGGGATGGATGGGAGTGCCGCTCGACATGATGACAGCTACGCTGCTGCCAATGATGCTGGGTATGGCAGTGGATGATACCATTCATTTTATCAACCATTCTAAACTGGAGTTTGATCGGACCTCACAGTATCCGACGGCCATACGTCGCACGTTCCGTGTGGTGGGCGTGGCCATCGTCATCACCTCAGTCATCACCTCAGCGGTGTTTGCCAGTTTCTGTACCTCTGCCTGTACCATGTGTATTAATTTTGGACTTACGGCTATCATCGGTATCCTGTCTGCATTGGCTGCCGACCTCTTGGTAACGCCTGTCCTTGTAAGAAAATGTAAAGTGTTTGGAAAAGAAAAAGAATTATGATGAAAAAGATTTTATTCGTTTTGGTTGCCAGCCTCGCTTGGGGCTGCGCAAACGCTCAGCAACTGTCTGGGCGCGCTATTATTGAGAAAGTGAAGAATCGTCCCGATGGTAACACACGTTATGGCGAGATGGAGCTGACATTGCGTAAGAAGAATGGTAGCACCCGTCAGCGTAAAGTGATATCATGGGCGATGGATGAGGGAAAGGACACAAAGAAGATGATGCTCTTCACTTATCCTGGTGATGTGAAAGGAACGGGGTTCCTGACCTGGGACTACGACCAGATAGGTAAGGAGGATGCCAAGTGGCTCTATCTGCCGGCCATGAAGAAGACGCGTCGCATCAGTGGCTCGTCATCGAAGACGGATTATTTTATGGGTACCGACTTTACCTATGATGACATGGGCCAGCGCCATGTCGATGAAGATCGACACAAACTGTTGCGTGAGGAAATGAAGAATGGGCATCAGTGCTGGGTGGTGGAGTCCGTTCCCGTGGATAAGCATGAGATCTATAGTCGGAAGGTGTCATGGATCCGTCAGGACTGCCTGATAGCTTGTGCTGTGGAATACTACGACAAGCTGGACAAACTGCATCGTGTGCTGGCAATCAACGAGGTGAAACAGATACAGGGGTTCTGGACCATTCTGAAGATGGAGATGCGTAACGTGCAGACGGCGCATAGTACCACTATCGTTGTGAAGAATCCTCAATATGATGTGAAGGTGGATAAGGCACTCTTTACGGTGACAAAACTTGAAAAAGGGTTATGAGATATCTTTTTCTCTCTCTGCTGATTGGGTGTGTCGTTCCTCGTCCTGCTTTTGCCCAGGACGAGGATTCGCTTCGTGTCAGCGTCAAAGGTTTTGTAGACACCTATCATGCCATGCGTACAGAAAGTCCCAACGACTGGATGTCTTCCCGAAGTCGGGTACGGGGTGAGGTGACCGTCCAGCGTGGTCATGCCGGTGCTTTTGTGTCTGCCAATCTGGTACATAATGCTGTACTCAAGGATCGTTCTGGCTTCCAACTGCGTGAGGCTTATGCTTACTATGCTGATGAGCACTGGGATATACGGGGCGGACGCCAGATCATCACTTGGGGGGTAGCTGACGCATTACGACTCACCGATATCATCTCACCGATGGATTATACCGAGTTTCTGGCACAGGATTATGATGATATCCGTATCCCTGTAGATGGCCTGCGTCTGCGCTATACCAATGAGCAATGGTGTCTGGAAGCGGTCGCTATCCCTGCCAGCTCATTCTTCGAGCTGCCCACGGATAATCAGACCCCTTGGTCTGTAGGACAACTGCCAATTGAGGATGAGCCCAAAAAGCGTTTCTGTCACATGGAATATGGGGGGCGCCTGTCATTCTTCCTCAGTGGTATCGACTTCTCGCTGTCTGTGCTCCATACTTGGAACAAACAGCCCGTGCCATATCATGGTCAGGGGGTCTATCGCCGTATGACCATGCTGGGAGCCGACTGTTCGATACCTGTGGGACAGTTGGTATTACGGGGTGAGTTTGCGCAATACTTGGATGAGGTGCAACCCAGTATCGACCAGCCTGTTCGTGCAGCCTCAAGCAACGGCTTGTTGGGTGTCGACTGGTATGCTGGTAACAACTGGTCGCTGTCTTTGCAGTATAGCCATAAATATGTGGCATGGGGTATGCATCGTCACACGGGACTCTCTACATTCCGTATTTCTAAGGAACTGTTGCATAACACCCTGGCTCTGCAAAGTTTTGCCTATGTCGATGTCACGAATGGAGGCGTTTTTAACCGGCTGAGTGCGGATTATGCTCTGAACGACCAGATGCATGTCATGCTGGGCTATGATTACTTTCATGCCACCAGGGGCCTGTTCAGTGTTTATCGCAAAAACTCAGAGACCTGGTTTAAGCTGAAATACAGTTTTTGAATACCCAAAAGTGGTGATTTTGACCTTTCGGAGCTGTTGAAAATGATGCGTTTTAGCAAAAATTGCGTAACTTTGCAACCGTTTTTAAAACAACCATTTTATAATCACATTTATTAATTTTTAAGAGCAATGAGAAAGATTGTAATGATGATGTTTGCCGCTCTGTTCGCGATGAACGTAATGGCAGACAACGTAAAGTTCAAAGTAACTAACATGCGCTGTCAGAACTGCGCTAAGCGCGTAGAGAAGACATTGAAGGCCAACGAGGCCGTCAAGGAAGTGAAGGTGGATCTGGAGGGCAAGACCGTATGCGTGAGCTACGATGCTGAGAAGGCTAATGCCGAGGCGCTGCTGAAGACCCTGACCGATGCCAAGTACCAGGCTGAGATAATGAAGCAGTGTGCTGGTAAGGGCTGTGGTAAGCACGAGGGAAAAGAAGATGGCTGTGGCAAGCATGAAGGCAAGGAGGGCGGCTGTGGTCATCACGCAAAGAAAGAGGCTCAGGCCCAGAAATAAATCTTCCCATTAAAACGAAGGCACCACACTGTTGCGGTTACTACGGCAATAGAAGTGCAACAGGGGTGGTGCCTTTTCCTTATTGATTTAATAAGTATGACAAAAGTACATATTTTGTCTGAGACTGCTATACATCGGTCTCAGAAAACAAGGATATATTTCGCATTATTAACACTTATTTCTCTTTTTTCTCTGAATTTGAGCGCTCATCCGCTGAAAGGAAAGGTGGTTGATATACATGGTAATCCGCTGGTGGGTGCAACCGTCAGGATTAATCACTCAAAAGAAGGAACCGTGGCTGATGCTGAAGGCAACTTTAACTTGCAGGTGAAGGCTGACAAACTCCCAGTGATACTGACCATTAACTATCTGGGCTACGTCAAGCAGGAAGTCAAGGTGTTAAGTCATAAAACCAATCTTGGGGTGATCCGTTTGATCGAAGATGGTTACTCGCTGAATGATGTGGTGGTGGTCGGATATGGCCAGCAGTCACGTAAGAAACTGACGGGTGCCGTGTCGAAAGTAAAAGGCGATGTGGTGAGTGAGGCCACGCAGGATGCCCCTGTCCTGGCCCTGCAAGGCAAGGCCTCTGGTGTCTATGTGAAACAGGCGTCGGGTGTGCCGGGAGGCGGTTCCACCAGTATGGTCATCCGTGGTGTGAGCACGCTGGCCAGCAAAACCGAACCGATGTATATCGTGGATGGCGTGCCCTTGAACTCAAATACAGAGAATCCGATTGCCTACACGTCGACAGGCTTGCTGGGCATCCCCGATGAGTTATCACTCATCAACCCCAGTGATATTGAGAGTATAGAGATCCTGAAGGATGCTGATGCGACAGCTATCTATGGCACCCGTGGCTCTAATGGTGTGGTACTCATCACAACGAAGAAGGGACGTGAGGGACGTGTCAAAGTGAACCTGAAGATGAGTACCACAGCGCAGTTCATGAGCAAACGACTTGACTTCCTGAATACGGAGGAATATGTAGCATTGCGTCGCAAAGCCTTCGAAACAGATAAAGCGAAAGGTTACGTGACGGATGCAGACCTGACACCAGCCAAGTTCCCTGATTTAACTCTTTGGGATCAGCATACCACCTATGACTGGCAGGATATCCTCTTTGGCAACACCTCCTGGGGTTCCGACATCCAGTTGAATGTGTCGGGCGGAAACAAGAATACCTCATTCATGGTGAGTGGTGGCTATTATCACTCAGGAACCGTCTCTGTGGGCGACGATGAATACACACGATGGACGGGGCGTTCAAACATCCAGCATCATAGTGATGATCATCGCTTGCATCTGGATGCAGGTGTGGCGGTAACCAAACTCATCATGAAGGCGGATGCGGCAGGCGCAGGCTATTCTGCTGTGGTATCGCAGCCCAACATGCCACCCTACGATGAGAATGGCGATCCTTACTGGCTGCTCGACAATACCAACCATACCGCACCGTTGCGTATCCTGAACTATAGTGGAAGCAACGAGGCGACATCGCTCAATGCGAACTTCAATGGCAGCTATCGTCTTTGGCAGCAACTCACAGCCAAGGTGCAGATGGGCTATAACTATAGTTCGAGCAACCAACAGAATCTGTATCCGCGTAACTATTATCATCCCCTGAGCAACACAGCTTATAATCAGGCCCTGTATTACGATCAGACCACGAGTACGCTCATCGTAGAGCCACAGCTCACATATAACTGCACTATATGGGGCGGTAAAGCCGACTTCCTGGTAGGTGCCACTTACCAGAATAGTGATACCCATGTGATGTATCTGCGTGGACAGCGATATCCTGGCGATATCTTTCTCCAGGATGCCAAGGCGGCATCGCAGATCATCTATCACCAGAACCCCACCACGCAGACCAAGAGCGCATCCGTGTTTGGACGTCTCACCTACGACTGGCACGACCGTTACCTGCTCAACGCCACCTTCCGTCGTGATGGCTCATCGCGCTTTGGTAAGAACCACCGCTACGGTAACTTCTATTCTGTGGGACTGGGCTGGCTGTTCAGCAACGAGAAGTTCATCAAGAACGGTCTGAAATGCTTGAGCTATGGAAAACTGCGTGTGTCGCTGGGACGTACGGGTAACGATGGTATCAGCGACTATCAGTATATGACCAAATACACCACTAGCCAGTATCCTTATGAGGGTAGCGTAGGCATCGTTCCCAGCAACTTGGCTAATGATGACCTCCACTGGGAGACCACTGATAAGTTTGATTTAGGACTGGAACTGGGATTCTTCAACGACCGCATACTGCTCACTGCCAACTATTACCACAATACGAGTAAGGACCTGCTCACACGTGAGTATCTGCCCACACAATCGGGCTTCTCGTATATGATGGCAAACCTTGATGCGGAGATCGTGAACAAAGGTCTGGAACTGGAACTGAACACACAGAATATCAAAACGAAAAACTTCCGATGGACCACACAGCTGACGCTGACCATACCCAGAAATAAACTGACCAAGTTTAAAGATCTTGAGAATTCAGGCTATTACAATACCTACGAGATTGGTAAGTCGGTCAACATCATCCGTGGCTATAAGTACCTGGGTGTCAATAACCAGACGGGTGTGCCTATGGTGAAAGATCAGAATGACGACGGCAAGATCAACAGTGCCAATGACTATGTGACCTTGGGTAGCAAGGATCCTAAGTATTATGCTGGTATGCAGAATACGTTGCAGTGGAAGAACTTCACGTTCGACTTCAATCTGTATTACCGCAACAAGCCCATGGAGTATGGCTATCTGTGGATATTCTATTATCCATTGGGTATGAGTGAGAATGTGACACGTGAGATGGCGCAGAACTATTGGACCACTCCAGGCGTGGATGCGAAATACCCCGGCTTGACCACCACCAGTGCCAGCGATATCTACGATGCTTACTACCGTTATATGTCGTACAGCGATGCTGCTTTCAGCTCTGGCTCGTATCTGAGACTGCAGAATGTGCGTCTGGCCTACGACTTTGACCAGAAGCTCACGTCACGTCTGGGCATCAGCGCTTTGCAACTCTATGTGCAGGGAAAGAACCTCGTTACGATTACCAACTACGACTCTTACGATCCCGAGACGTCAACCAATGCAGCGCCTCCCACACAGTCGGTGATATTCGGACTCAATGTAACTTTTTAATTTTTCAGAGATATGAAACATAAGCATATAGTACTATCATTATCCATTGCTATCTCACTTTGTTCCTGTGAGAGCATACTCGATATAGACCCGCCAACCGACGCTATCACAGCTGATGTGACCTTCTCTACCCCAGAAGGTATTCGTACGGCAGCTACTGGCTTCTATACTGATAACTTCCTGAATAATCTCATGTATTACCAGGGACTGGAGTTGTATGTCAGCCAACTCTGCGATGAGATGCAAGCTCGCTCCGGACAGTTTGCAGACCTCTCACAGAATAACTACAACGCCTCGTCATCGTATATCCCTAACCTGTGGGATGCGCCTTATTCGAGTATCTATGGTGCTAACGACTTCCTGGAGCATGTGGAAGGCTCGATGGTGTTGCCCGAGAGCGAATTGGATAAATATCGTGGAGAGGCCCTGTTCTTTAGGGCTTATGCCTATTTCTATCTGGTGAATCTGTTTGGCGATGTGCCTTTGCTCACCACCAGCGATGTGAATGTCACGGCTAAGGCGCCACGTGCACCGAAGGCGGATGTCTATCAGCAGATTGTCAGCGACCTGCTACAAGCACAGCAGTTACTTAAAAATGCGGGCAATGGTCGCACACGCATCTCTACGGATGCAGTGACAGCCCTGCTGGCACGCGTATACCTCTATACCGAACAATGGGAGAAGGCTGTGAGTGAAGCCAACAAACTGTTGCCTGTCGCTGATGGTGGACAGGGCCGTGACTACCTGTTGGAGACAACAGACCGTGTGTTCCTGAGCACCAGCAGCGAGACCATCCTGGCCAGCAATCAAGAGGGCTTCACGGGAACAGGCAGTTATGTGGGCTATACACGTATAGGCAACCTGTTTATTCCCAATGAACGTGCCACCTATGCCTCTTACTATTTCTGCGATGAACTGGTGAGTGCTGTGCGCGCAGAGCCACAGGATCTGCGTAATAACTGGATTGGTGAGAAGAAAGGCAGCGGCGGAAAGATATACTATTATCCTTATAAGTATAGGAATATGACAACGCCTAACAATGCTGCCAACTACGAGAGCTACGTGATACTGCGCTTGGCAGAGCAGTATCTGATACGTGCTGAGGCGAGTGTGCACTTGGGACATACACAGCAGGCGGTGGACGACATCAATAGGATCCGCGAGCGTGCTGCACTGAGTCCCTATGCTGGCGGTATGGCAAAGGACGACCTGTTGATGGAAATAGAGACGCAGCGTCGTAAGGAGTTCTTCTTTGAGCAAGGTCACCGTTGGATGGACCTGAACCGCACTGGACGTGCTGATGCCGTGTATAGTAATACCAGCTATAAAAAAGTTAACTGGAAGGCGTTCCGTTCGCTGCTGCCCATACCCGAACAGCAGATAGGACGTAACCGTAACCTCACTCAGAACCCAGGCTATGAATCCTAATGAATGATATAATGATGAAAAGTAAAATGAAACTCTTAAGCATCTTCGGATTGGCACTCTGTATCCAGAGTGCTGGTCTGAAGGATGATACCATCACCAAAGAGGATGGTATGTACATCGTAAACACAACGACATTGGGTAAGCACATCGAAGGCTACAATGGTCCTACACCTCTCAAGATTTACATCAAGAAAAATAAGGTGGTCAAGATCGAGGGTCTGAAGAACCAGGAGACACCGAAGTACTACGCCCGTGTCAAGAAAGCACTCTTTGATAAGTGGAACAACCTGAAGGTGAGCGACGCACAGAAGTTGAAAGTCGATGGTGTGACAGGTGCAACCTATACATCCGAGGCTGTCATCAAAAATGTGCAGGTAGGACTGGATTATTACAAGAAGAATAAGTAACCAGATCTGTCTGCCGCTCTTTCAAAAACCTATTTTTTAGGTATTGTGTGGCTGCCTTTTTTGTCGTAACTTTGTATCACATTAAGATAAAGAATGCAGATGCAAAGGTTTATGATTACTGTCATCGTGATGATGATGATGCAAGTGGTTTATGCTCAGGATGTTATACGTGCAACTGTTGCAGACAAAGATACGCAAGAGCCTATCATAGGCGCCACCATATCAGATGCTACAAAACGCCGTCCTCTCACCGTTACCGATGCAGAGGGGCGTTTTGTGATACCTAAAAGTAAGTATCCGCAGCAAATCAGAATCACTTATATTGGCTATAAGCCTCTAACGGCTACTGTCGCTGCCAATGGGCGCTACTTGTTGGAGGCGGAGGTCAGCAAACTGGGCGAGGTGGTGGTCACGGCTCAGGAGAGTCGCGGACTCACCAGTTCGTCACGTATTGAGAAGCATGCCATGGAGCATCTCCAGCCATCCAGCTTTTCCGACCTGTTGGAACTGTTGCCTGGAGGAAGTAGTAAGGATCCTGTACTCAATGCCGCTAACAATATCCGTTTGCGCGAGGCCAACCCGCAGGGGGCTGACTATGCCACCTCGTCCTTGGGCACCAGCTTCCTGGTTGATGGCGCACGCATAGCGACCAATGCCAACATGCAACAGGTCAGCGGGGCCTGGGAGACGGCTGCTACCAACCGCGATAACACCAATGCAGGTGTTGACATGCGTACCATCTCTACGGATGACATAGAGCGGGTGGAGATTATACGTGGTATCCCGTCTGTAGAATATGGCGATCTGACCAGTGGACTGGTGAAGATAGAACGACGTCGTGGTGGACATGATCTGCAGGCACGTCTCAAATCGGATATGGGGTCTAAACTGTTCTATCTGGCTAAGGCCTTCGAATGGGACAACCGCACCACCTTGAACCTGAGTGTAGACTACCTGGATTCGAAAGCTGATCCTCGTAATCTGCTGAACAACTATAGCCGTGTCACGGGCTCTGTCCGTATGGGGCGCTCCTGGCAGCGTAACCGGCATGAGCTGAGATGGTCAGCAAACGTTGATTATACGGGGTCGTTTGACGATGAGAAGCAAGATCCCGACCTGAATAAAGGGGCCATTGATAAGTATCAGCAGAGCTATCATCGTATGGCTGTCTCTACTAAGCTGGAGTTGAAGATGCAGCGTCCCGTCTGGATGAAAAGCGCTGAGCTGATGGCGGCATCATCCTATCAGCATGATAAGATCTCTCGCACCAAGACGGTCAGCCTGCAAACCATGACTGGTGCTGTGCAGAATACCAGCGAGGGTGAATACGATGCGCTGATATTACCATATGTCTATGAGGCCACACAGGATGTGGACGGCAAACCGCTGAATCTGTTTGTGAAGCTGAATGCGCGTCTGCAGATTCCCAGCAGGAAGGTGGCCAATGTGCTGCTTGTGGGTGCTGACTGGAATATGGATAAGAACTACGGACGCGGTCAGGTGTTCAATCCAGAACGTCCCGTTTATCCTACTGCCCAAATCCGTATGCGCAGTCTCACGCAAAAGCCCGCCAACCACACGTTGTCCTTCTATGCTGAAGAGAAGGCAACCCTGCCGTTGGGTGGCTGCCAACTGGAACTGATGGCAGGTTTACGTGGTCAGAATATGCTCAACCTGCCTGCTGACTATGCGATGCATGGTCAGTGGTATCTGGACCCACGAGTCAACATGGCGTTCTCCTTGCCGCGCTTCACCTTGTTCGGGAAACCTTCGTTTGTACGCATCTCAGGAGGCATGGGACAGCATACGAAGATGCCCACAATGGATCAGCTGTTTCCTGATCCTGCCTATATCGATCTGTTACAGCTCAAATACTATCATGTGGATCCGTCATTATGCCGCATCAACTACCGTACCTATATCATCCCTGGCACCAATGCAGCGCTGGAACCGGCGCGTAACATGAAATGGGAGGTGACAGGCGATCTGAATGTGGGGGGTAACCGCCTCACGGTGACCTATTTCCATGAGAATATGACATCCGGATTCCGCAGTCAGACCGCTTTTGAGGCTTATGCGTATAAGAAATATGCTGAGGACCTGACTTATGAACCACTTAACGAGTTGTGTGCTTATACCCATTATGAGAATGGTAGCCAGACCAAGAAAGAGGGTGTGGAACTCACGTTTGCTTCGCAACGTATCCCCCAGCTTTATACCCGTCTCACCATCACTGGTGCTTGGTTCCGGACCACCTATCGTAACTCCCAGCTCATCATGGAGCGTCCAAGTGTGGTGGTGGGTAGCGGTCGACTGCCATATGTGGGACTCTATCGTGACCAGGAGGGAATTGTCAACGAGATGGCTAATACCAACCTGATGGTTGACACCGATGTGCCCAAGCTGCGGTTAGGCTTCTCTGTCTCTGCCCAGTGTCAGTGGTATACCTCATCGCAGCACGATGCACTGAGCAGTGAGCCTGATGCCTATATGGATGCGCAAGGTGAGATCCATGAGTGGACGGCTGCATGTGCACAGGATGCCTATCTGAAATGGCTGGTGCGTACGTCGACCAATTATACCAAGAGCACAGTGCCCTTTGCGATGAATCTGAACCTGAAGATTACCAAGAAGTTGCTCAACGACCGCTTGAAGCTGGCTTTGTTCTGCAATAGAATCTGGGACTACTCACCCAGCTACGAGAGCTATGGTAAAACCATTCGTAGACATACCAAACCCTATTTCGGACTTGAAATGAATGTGAAGATATGAAGAAACTGTTTACAATACTTACCTGCTGCATGGTTTTGGCGCTGAGTGCCTGCCATCAGGACCATGACGACTATATGACGCTGGCTACAATCCAACTGGATGGTGGCGAGGGCGTGACCATAGAGCGCGTGCAGGCGATGGCACATATCACTAACGTGAATACGCGACATGTGGTCAGTACGGCTGACTTTACAGGTGCTGAGGTGCAGATAGAACTGTTGCGTGGCGCTTATCAGGTTAGCATCGAAGGCGTATTGAGCTATACCGACCAGACGGGCACTAACCGTATCCGTTCCTTTCGTGCCGTGAGCGACTATGTGGAGCTGGTGGGAACGGCAACCAGCAAGACTACTATCAACATTATATTCCTGGATTAAACATGAAGAGAACGTTCTATACCATACTGGCGCTGTTGTGGCCGTTGCTGTGGGCAGAGGCTGCTACTGCCGATTCTGCCTATGTTGAGCGCCACTCGTTGTGGCGACAGACCTATAGCGAGGCGTTGCAGAACCCCGCGCTGATGACGCATGCCTATCTGCAGCCCTTTACAGAGCTGACCTTGCGATGCGACTATCGTCACCAGAGCGAGGCGTTCCAGGTGGAGCAGGGTACTGGCTACGTGAAGCCAGAGCTGGCTGCCCAGTCGTATATCCGTCTCACGCCGTCATCGGTAGTGTGGGGCGAGGCATCGTATGGCAACGGCATGCAGTATGAGCTATTATATAATAATGTGGCCGATTTCGATCTGCTCTATCCCAACGTGATTGCCGACAGCCTGGGTGGCGATACCCATTGCGAACGCTATTTCTTTGCCGGTGGCTATGCTGTCGAGAAGGGCAACTGGCTGTTGGGTGGCGAACTGAAGTTCCGTGCCGAGCAGGACTACCGCACCTCCGACCCACGTATGCGTAGCATCGTATCCGACCTGACGCTGAAGGCTGGTGCAGCCCGCCGGTCAGGCCGTTATCATCTGGGTGTGGTGCTCGAGGGCAACATCTACCGCCAAACTGCCGATGTTGACTTCTATGGCGAGCAGAACGGCATGGGCGAACTGCAGATGACGGGTCTGGGCACCAGCTATACCCGTTTCTCAGGTTCTAACCGCGACATCTTCTACGAGGGTAAGGGTGGGGCTGTGGCCTTCGATCTGCAGCCCCATACAGCAGGTGGCTGGGTGGTTCATCTCTCGCATGCATTACACCAGTACGAGCGCTTGTTGGACGAGTATAACTCGTTGCCGCTGACCACGCTTTATCGCCAGCAGAACCGCCTGACGTTGGGCTGGCGGCAGCAGTCGGGCACCAGCGAGAAAGCCTTGTTGCTGCATGCCGATTACGACAAGCGTGCCAGCGATGAGCATGTGGCAGGCACATCGTCAGGTCAGGAGTATCCCATACTCACCCGGCTCACCATGTATCGTCAGCATCGCTGGGATGTGGGGGCGACAGCCTTCTATGGTCAGCGTGCCTGGCACGTGCAGCTGCGTGCCGGCTATCTGAACCATCGTGAGCAGTATGCCTATGTGGAACGCGAGATGGCATACAGCCGTGTGTATGGCGAGCTGACGGCCCAATGGCTGAAAAGCGTCAACGAGTCGTTGCACCTGAATATCTATGCCAAAGGTGGTTATGCCGCCAATGTAGATAGCAGGATCGTGATGCCTTACGCCAATATGTCGGCCAGCATCAAGTCGTATATCAACCATAACTACCAATATCAGAAAGCCAGCTATGCGCAGGCGATGGGTGGAATCCGTGCCGACTATCAGCCTGCCTCATGGTCTGTGGGCTTGTATGGTCAGCTGGCTACCGCCTGGCAGTTCTGTAGCGCAGGCGAGCAGGAGGCCAACCTGCAGGTATCAGTAGGAATCATGTTTTAATAATTAATTAAATAGGTAAGAAATGAAAAAGAATGTGTTTTTGAGCATGATGCTCATGGCTGCAAGTATGGTATTCGTGGCTTGTAGCAGCGACGACGCGCCTTACGTGGTAGAGAATGGTACGGTAACCATCGAGATGCCCATCAACGTCGGTAATGTGGTACTGAACAGTTTTGAGGGTACAGCCACCAATGTGCAGAGTGGCGAGGTTACCAAGCTGTCTGCGCCTGTGAAGAGCGGCGAAAACTACGTTATCACCATCCCCAGTCTGACTGAGGGCAAGTACAACCTTGCTGCCAAGGGTAACATCTCGTTTGTGAAGGACGGAGTGACTGGTACCACCGATTTCGAGGTATCATCAAGTGATGTTGCGCTGAACGAGCAGTCTACTACCGCCAAGCTGGTTGTCAGCTCGTTCAAGGCCGAGGGTGGTTTCGTGCTCTCTGAAATCTGCACCACAGGTACATTGTATCCCACTGGCAAGAATTACAACTACGATGCCTACTTTGTGATTACCAACAACAGCGACGTGGTGCTCTATGCCGACAGCGTGGCTCTCATCGAGTCGCAGTATCAGAGCGGTAGCACAGGCCATCAGCCTTGGAGCCCGGATGTGCGTCCATATGCCATTCCTGCAGGTGCTGTGTTCATGATTCCCGGTAGCGGTAAGGATCACCCCGTGCAGCCTGGCGAGAGTATCGTGATTGCCAACAACGCTATGGACCATCGTACTGTTAATGAGAACTCATACGACCTGACCGGTGCTGACTTCGAGGTTTATCTCGATAATGCAGGCAACAGCATGGATACCGATTACGAGGTGCCTAACCTGGAGTATATCTGGTGCTATACACAGACCATCTGGCTGCCTTCGGTACAGCAGAACCGCAGCTATGCCATTGCCCGTATGAAGGAGAACAAGGAGACCTTCCTGGCCAACCACAGCGAGACACCAACCTACACGGCCTCTACTACCGGTAAGCTGATGGAGAGCAAGCAGGTGCAGATCCCCAACAAGTGGGTACTCGATGCCGTGAACCTGGGTACTGAGGACGACTTTGGCTGGTTTGTCATCTCAGAGAAACTTGATGCAGGCTGGGTGGCAGGTCGTGCCAACTCGAAGGACACTACACAGCGTGGCACAGCCATTATGCGTAAGAAAGACTCTACTGGCAAGTATATCGACACCAATAATTCAACGAACGATATGGTGGCGCGTCAAACCCCTTCAATGAAAAAATAAGTAACGATGAAGAAAGTATATGCTCTTTTCGCCCTGGCGCTGCTGTCACTATCGACAGTGGCCCAGAGCCTGCCACAGGATCCTACCATCCGTCAGGGAAAACTGAAGAATGGCATGACCTATTATATCCGCCACAACGCCAAGGAGGCTGGCCTGGCTGATTTCTATATTGCCCAGCGTGTGGGCTCGATTTTGGAGGAGCCTCGTCAGCGCGGACTGGCGCACTTCCTCGAGCACATGGCTTTTAATGGTACGAAGAACTTCCCCGGTAAGGGCAAGAAACTGGGTATCGTGCCCTGGTGTGAGACCATTGGCGTGAAGTTTGGTGCCAACCTCAATGCTTATACCTCTATCGACCAGACAGTATATCATATTGGTTCTGCTCCGCTCAAGCGCGAGGGTGTCATCGATTCTTGTCTGCTGGTGTTGCACGACTGGAGCCACTACCTGCTGCTGGAAGATGCAGAAATAGACAAGGAACGCGGTGTCATCCACGAGGAGTGGCGCACCCGTCGTGCCGGTATGGCTGTCCAGCGACTCATGGAGCAGGCTATGCCCAAGATTTACAAAGGTACCAAGTATGAGGATTGCATGCCTATTGGCTCGATGGATATCGTGGATAACTTCCCCTATCAGGATCTGCGTGACTACTACCACAAGTGGTACCGTCCTGACCTCCAGGCGATCATCGTCGTAGGCGATATCGATGTGAACAAGATGGAGAAGAAGATCAAGAAGATTTTCTCGCCTATCCCCATGCCCAAGAAGGCAGCCCAGCGTATCTACTATCCGGTTGGTGATAACGAGAAGATGATTGTTGATATCGAGAAGGACAAGGAGCAGCCCATCGCCCTCTGTCATATCTACCAGAAGCGCGATGCCACCCCCGATAGCGAGAAGAACAACGAGAAATACCTGCGCGATGATTATATCGACGGCCTCATCAGTACCATGCTCAACGACCGTTTGGTAGAATTGCGTCAACAGCCTGTCCCCCCATTCCAGAGTGCCACGGGGCGTGCTTCAACCTTCTTCCTGAGTCGCACCAAGGATGCCTTCTCGTTGAGCATCAGCTGTAAGCAGGACAACATCTTAGGTGGTATCATCAGCGCCGTAGGTGTGGCCGAGCGTGCTCGTCAGCATGGCTTCACCCAGAGTGAGCTGGCGCGTGCTAAGAAGCTGCGCCTGAATGCGGCTGAGCGCCGTGCCAAGATGCAGGGCGACTATCGCAACTCACACTATGTGAATGTCTGTGTGAATCATTTCCTGGAGGGTGAGCCCATGCTTAGTGCCGACTTTAAACTGGAGAACACCCGGAAGTTGGACCGTGAGGTGACACTCTCCGAGGTCAACGCAGCCGTGAAGGAGCTGATCACCGATAAGAACCAGGTGGTTGTGATGTACGCACCCGATAAGGAGGGCTTTGAGATCCCGTCAGAGCAGCAGATTGAACAGGTCATCCTGGCTGCCCAGCAGCAGTCTTACGCACCCTATCAGGAGGTGCAGCTGGCCAACACGCTGATGAGCCGTCTGCCAAAGGCTGGCACCATCGTGAGCGAGAAGCCTTATCGTCACGGGTTTACCGAGCTCACCCTGAGCAACGGCATGAAGGTGTACACCAAGAAAACCGACTACGAGGCTGATGCCGTTTCGATGCGGATGTATGGCGAAGGCGGCACCTCACTCTATGGCGATGAGGATATCCCTAACTTCTCGATGATCACCAGCGGGGCTACCGAGGGTGGCGTCGGAGCGTTTGATGCCGTGACCCTGCGTAAGATGCTCACCGGTAAGAGCGTGCGTGTCAGCCCGTCTGTTGGCAGCAAGGGCCAGAGCATCAGCGGTAGTGCCTCACTGAAGGATATGGAGACCATGTTCCAGTTGGCATATCTCTATTTCACCCAGCCACGTCGCGACGAGGCTGCTTTCGCCAGTCTGATCAATCGTCAACGGGCGTTCCTGGCCAACCGTAATGCTTCGCCAAAGGTGGATTACAACGACTCTATCCGTGCCGTGCTCTATGGACATCATCCCCGTGTGGCTCCCGTGGTACAGCAGACGCTCGACAAGATCAGCTACGACCGCATCCTCGATATCTACAAGGAGCGATTCAGCGATGCCGCCAACTTCAAGACGGTGATTATCGGCAACTTCGACGAGCAGCAGCTGCGCCAGTATCTCTGTCAGTACCTGGCCTCGCTGCCTGCTACTGGCAAGCACGAGCATACCAACCAGGCCAACGTGCCACAGATAGTGGATGGCCAGCAGGTGGTGAAGTTCACCAAAAAGATGGCTACACCACTGGCGAATGTCAGCATCTTCCTGACTGCTGATGTCGATTTTACGCCCAAGAGCGACCTTGAGCTCGACTTCCTGAAGCGCTGTCTCTCCATCGCTTATACCGACTCTGTCCGTGAGGAGAAGGGTGGCACCTATGGCGTGAGTGTTGATTTCGAGCTGGATAAGGACGACCATCCTAATGCTACCTTGAAGATTGCCTATAATGCTGATCCTAGTCGCTATGGTGAGCTGAATCCTATCATCTACCAGCAGCTGCAGCACATCGCCAATAACGGTCCTGCCGCTACCTCGCTGAAGAAGGTGAAGGAGTATCTTATTAAGCAGTATGCCCAGATGGCGATTACCAACGATTACTGGAGTTACATTATCTGGCATGAACTCGATGATGATACTGATTTCGATCGCGACTACTGCAAGTTGGTGAACGAGGTTTCTGCAACCGACGTACAGCGCATGGCTCAGCGCCTTTTGGCGGCTAAGCGTTGCATCGAGGTCACGATGTTGTCAGAGTAATCAAATCTCAATAATCATTAAATCCCAAGGCTTTATGAATTAGCTTTGGGATTTTTTTGTATCTTTGCACGCAAAATTCATTTACTCAACACATTTATGAAAAAAACAATTTTAACTTTAACGATGTTTTGCGCAACCATGGCGGTTAGCGCACAGAAACCTGCTATCCCCCGTGATGTGGCACTGGAATCCAAAGTCCAGAAAACCTTATCAAAGATGACCCTCGATGAGAAGATCGGACAGATGCTGGAACTGAACCTGGACATCATGGGCCGTTATGATGCCACAGGTAAGTGGCAGCTCAATGAGACCATGCTCGACACGCTGATCTCCAAGTGGAAGGTGGGCTCTATCCTCAATGCCCCTGGCACCCGTGCTGCCAGTGTGGAGCAGTGGCAGAAATGGATCCAGCTGATCCAGAAGAAATCGATGAAATATATCGGTATTCCCGATATCTATGGTCTTGACCATAACCATGGCGTGACCTATACACAGGGTGGAACACTCTTCCCACAACCCATCAACCTGGGTGCTTCGTTTAATACCGACCTGGCATTCAGAGGCGCAGAGATCACGGCCTATGAGAGTCGTGCAGCTAATTGTCCCTGGGTATATAATCCTGTGGTCGACCTGAGTCGTGATCCGCGCTGGCCGCGTATGTATGAGAGCTTTGGTGAGGATGCGATCGTCAATGCTAAGATGGTAGCGGCTGAGATTAAGGGTTATCAGGGTGAGGACAATAATCATATTGACCGCTTCCATGTGGGTACCAGCACCAAGCACTATTTTGCCTATGGTGCGCCCTGGACGGGTAAAGACCGTACACCTGCCTATCTCTCACCACAGATGATCCGTGAGAAATATTTCGAGCCTTTCAAGGCTGCAGCCCTGGCGGGCACACTCACCATGATGGTCAACTCTGCCTCTATCAATGGCGTACCGGTTCATGCCAGCTATGAGTATCTCACCAAGTGGCTGAAGGAAGACCTGCAGTGGGATGGTTTCCTGGTAACCGACTGGGCAGACATCAACAACCTGTACACCCGTGAGAAAGTGGCTAAGGATAAGAAAGATGCCATCCGCATTGCCATTAATGCTGGTATCGACATGTCGATGGACCCCTATAGCGTGGAGTTCTGCATCCTGCTGAAGGAGCTGGTGCAGGAGGGTAAGGTGAAGATGAGCCGTATCGATGATGCCGTGCGTCGTATCCTCCGTGCGAAATACCGTCTGGGACTCTTCGAGACGCCTAACACCGGTGGTAAGGGCTTCGAGAAGTTTGGTAGCGCTGAGTTCGCTGCTGCCTCTTTGAAGGCGGCTGAAGAGAGTGAGGTGCTGCTGAAGAACGAAGGTAACATCCTTCCGTTGGCCAAGGGTAAGAAGATCCTGCTCACAGGACCTAACGCCAACCAGATGCGTTGTCTGCATGGCGGTTGGAGCTATACCTGGCAGGGCTCAAAGGCAGAGGATCTGTCTGAGAAATACAACACCATCTACGAGGCACTCTGCAATAAGTATGGTCAGGAGAATATCATCCTGGAGCAGGGTGTGACCTACAAGGAGCAGGGGGCTTACTACGAAGAGAACGAGCCGCAGATCGACAAGGCCGTAGCTGCGGCTGCCCAGGCTGATGTCATCATCGCTTGTATCGGTGAGAACTCCTATACAGAGACCCCAGGTAACCTCAACGACCTTTGGCTGTCAGAGAATCAGCGTAACCTGGTGAAGGCGCTCGCCAAGACTGGCAAGCCTATCGTGATGGTACTCAATGAGGGTCGTCCTCGCTTGATTGCTGATATCGAGCCATTGGCTAAGGCGGTGGTTGATATCCTGATTCCTGGAAACTATGGTGGCGATGCATTGGCCAACCTGTTGGCTGGCGATGCCAACTTCTCTGCCAAGATGCCTTACACCTATCCTCGTGAGATCAACTCGCTGAACACCTATGATTATAAGGTGTCTGAGGAGGTGGGTACCATGGCAGGTGCTTACAACTACGATGCCAAGGTATCGCTTCAGTGGCCTTTTGGCTATGGCATCAGCTATACCACCTATGCCTACTCGAACCTGAAGGTTGATAAGAGCCAGTTTACTGCTGATGATGTGCTGACCGTCACCGTGGATGTGAAGAATACGGGTGCTAAAGCCGGTAAGGAGGCCGTGTTGCTCTATAGCAGCGACCTCATAGCTTCAATCGTTCCCGATAACAAGCGTCTGCGCGACTTCACCAAGATCGAGCTGCAGCCTGGTGAGACCAAGACCGTCACCTTTAGCCTGCCAGCCAGCAAACTGGCTTTCGTGGGTGCTGATGGCAAGTGGACACTCGAAGAGGGCGACTTCATCCTGAAGGTGGGTAACCAGACCGTAGGCACGGCCTGCACACAGACCAAGGTATGGGAAGAGCCTAATATTTAAGATAAACTAAAAGAAAGTGCTTCGCTAAATAGCTGAAGCACTTTCTTTTCTCATCTTGTGAGCTCGTCCTGAGTGATATAATTTCTGTCGCGAGGCAGGGAGTTTGGCGTAATCGTGAACTTCCTGCCATTTTTCATGTTCAGGGTTATCTTCTGGAAGCGGGGGGCTGCCAGCATATATTGATTGGTGGCAGGGCAAACGGGATAGAACCCCATCGAGGCAAAGATATACCAGGCTGACATCTGACCGGCATCATCATTGCCGGAGAGTCCTCCTGGGGTGTCGTTATACTCGGTGTCAAGGATGTGGGCCACACGCTCGATGGTCTTGTCTCGTTTGCCGATGAAATCGTAGAGCCAAGATATCTGATGGCAGGGCTCGTTGCCGTGCCAATAGCGGCCTTCGGTAAACATGGAGTCGAGTTTCGCTTCGAACAGTTCCTTGCCACCCAGCACCTCCACCAGACCTTCGATGTTCTGAGGCACATACCAGGTATAATGGCAGGTGGCGCCTTCCGTGATATAGGATTTACGATGGATGAAATCGCCGTTATTCTCGAATTTGCCGTTCTGATGGCGCCCGTCGCAATAGCCGGTCTTGGGATTGATGACGTTGCGCCAGTTCTCAGAACGCTTCATCAGGTCCTGATAGTCTTTCTCTTTTCCGAGGGCCTTGGCCATCTGTGCTACAGCAAAGTCGTCGAAGGCATATTCGAGGGTTCGTGAGGTCTGCTCATCCTGATGGAAAGCCTCTTTGACCCTATCTTCCAGGGGGATATAGCCATATTTCAGATAGCTGGTGAGGGCGCGACGTCCCATGCCGTTCTGGTAGTCCTCGAAACGAACGGGTGTCTGATAGGCATTCTTATGCATCGCCTCGTAGGCTTTCTGTACATCAAAGTTCCTGATGCCTTTCACGTAGGCGTCTGCCAGCACGGCGCTGCAGTGGTCGCCAATCATGGCTGCCGTATAGCTGTTCCAACAAGGGAAGATAGGCAGCCAGCCACCTTCTTGATACATCGTTACCAACGACTGCATCATGTCTGCGGTCTTGTCGGGTGCTATCAGGGTATAGAGCGGATGCAGGGCGCGATAGGTGTCCCACATGGAGAAATCACCATAGTAGGTACGTGGCTCTGTGGGATAGACGATCGTGCCATTGGCGAACTGGGGGTAGCAGCCATCCACATCGCTCATCTCACGCGGGAGGAACGAACAGCGGTAGAGGGCGCCATAGAACTGATGGACACGTGCCGTATCTGTATCTTCTATATCGATGGCGTGCAGACGGTCTATCCATTGCTGGGCGGTCTGTCTCATCAAACTCTCGAAGGTGTGTCCTTCTGTCTCGTAGGCGAAGTTGTTCACAACACCTTCTTTCGAGGTGAATGAGGAGGCGGCCTTGAGGATGATGGGCAGATGTGCTTTGCCTGCGATGGTGAACCAGGCGCAGAGGCTGTCAGCACCGGCAGCCATGATGCTGTCATAGGCTTGCAGCAGGTAATGACCATCAAAGCCGGCACGGTCACCCCAGCCTTGGTAGATGCGATGAACGGGGTTGCTGCCATAGATGGTCTTGGTATCTGGGTCTATCTCCAGGTGCCCTTCTTTCTCATCGCTGTTGTGATTCAGGATGATGTGGATAGGACCATCGTGCTCAGGTGTGATACGGAAGATGGCGGCATGACTCGAACCGGTCACCTCGATCTTTAGCTGCTCGTCGGGCAGACGGACGGCATAATAGTGGGGATGGGAGATCTCCTCAGCATGACTGAAACGGGTGGCGCGCGCTTCAGGACGCAGTCTCAGCTTGCCGCTGATGGCTGCCAGGGTGAACGAGCCGTAGTCCTGTGTGCAACCGCCAACGATCCAGTGACTGTTACGGATGCCCTGGAACAGCGAGTCGGTATAGTAATAGGGCGCGATGCATTTCTGCTCTGTGTCGCGGGTCTGTGGGGTCCAGCAGTTCTGACCGTTGGGCACGAGAACGGCAGGCAGGGTCTGTCCGTGCTCTTCCGAGCCTTTGCCAAAGAGACCGGCAGTCCTGGTGTTGGCAGGGGCTGTGCCCACCATGGTGTTCAGGGCACAGAGCTGTCGCAGGTGCTCATAGTTGTGTAACCGCTGGTTGACCTGTTGTTTCAGGTCCTCCCATCGCTGCATGGCAATAGGGTGCTCGTTGTGTAGCAGTTGCACCAGCACGTCACCCTGTGCATTGCGATAGAAGATCAGCTGCAGATTGGCAGCCATGGGCAGGATCTCGTCCATATAGTTGAACCTGCTACCTCGCAGTTCGATGCCCATCAGCGTGAGCAGGCGATAGAGGTTGGAGTCATGTCCGAAGCGCAGGTCTGCGCCAACGCCGCCACGGGCGATAGCAGCCTCAGCCTCTGTCTCGATACGCTTCCAGAGGGAGGTGGCACAACGGGCGGGGATGCCCTCATTGGTCATCACGTCGCCATGGATGATGGTCATGTTACGGTTGTTACGCTCGTACACGGCCCGCATCTCCTGAGGGGTGAAGATATCGTAGAGCGACACGTTGAGTTCCACATTCTGCATATCCGAGGCGATGGTGTGCAGCTCGGTCAGCAGGTTGAGTGGATGCGCCACCTTCGATGGGTCCACAAACAGGGCCTTGAGCCATCTGTCAGGCGAGATGTTGAGTGGTATATGGGTGCGGTGTTCCAGCGCACGCTCTTCTGGCGAGGTATAGGCGATCCAGGCCATGTCTGCTGTGTCGGTGACAGCCTGGATGGGTGGCAGGGTGGTGAGATGGGCCAACTCGTCCACAAAGGCGAGCATGCTGCTCCTGCAACGGCCCACCACACTGCTATGAGCGGTGATATGGGCATCGGGCGTGAACAGCTGTGGGAAGTTCTGGTACATCCTCTTGGCGATGGCGCGATGCTGACGGGCACCCAGGGGGGTGAGTTTGCCACCATTCCCCTTGGCGTTCTTCCACACCTTCTCCAGACGTTTGCGTACGCTCTTGCCTAATCGGGTGAGGTTCTTGGTGTCAGCAAACTGTTCGTTCACCCAGATATATCTGGCATCGCTGGTGAGCCAGCGTGAGCCATGACGACCATAGTGCGAGATATAGAATGGCTCGTAGCCCTTGGGGGGCTGTGCCAACAGGGTGGTGGTAACGGGATAGGCATAATACACGCCGCCCATCTGTTCGTTGGTTTTGTGCTGTGCCCATGTCATGGTGCATACCAGCAGGAGTGTCATTAGTAGTAGTTTTCTCATCATTATTCTTCTATCATCCAGTCGATTCCAAGTGGGTTATGTTGTATCTTGAGTACCAGGGGCAGACGGTCGTCACGCTTGATCCACATCTCGGTGCGGTCGATGTCTGCACGTACGTGGATGGCAGTATCCGTCTGGTCTGTCATCCGCCAGGTGATGCCATCATAGACAAAGCAGCCTGTCGCTTCCAACGTCTGCAGGGCTTGGCGTGAGATGAAAGCGAAGGTGCCCTTGGCCTCATAGACGGCACCGTCTGCCGGGATGTCCCAACAGAAGTGATCGCCGTTAGCAACGATGGCATGGGGGATCATGTAGCATGCCTCCTTACAGGTCACCATCAGTGTGTCGCCTTGCCAGCCATAGGTGAGTGGCCAGGTGCGGTACTGCTTGTTCAGCGTGAAGGCGATGGTGGTTTTCCGGCTCCCCCGTGGGGGCGTATTTGTTCCCCCGTGGGAGAGGGATGGCGCCTGCGGGTGGGAGGGTTGACTCGCTAGGGAGGTTTTTTGGTTGGACACATAGAACACCAGCTCGCCACCTTGCATCAGGTCTGCATGTTCGATACGGGCATCAGCAAGGAGCCTGCCGTTCAGCAGCACCTTCTCGAAATGGGTGCCCTTGCCTTTGAGGCGGCCATGCAGCTGCTTGCCGTTGGAGAGCTGCAGGGTCCACTCGGGGATGAGAGGAGCATGCAACAGGTAGTAGCTCTGTCCGGCATTGGGGTAGAGGCCCATCATATGGAAGGCCAGCCACGACGACATGGCACCGCTGTCATCATTGCCAGGCAGACCGTCGGGCTTGTCGCTATAGTTCTCTGTGATAATCTGTCGTACCCGGTCGGAGGTGAGGTCGGGACGTCCGATCCAGTGATACAGACAGGGGGTGAGGAACGATGGCTCGTTGCCCACGTTATACCGTTTACGCTCAAAGAACAGGTCCAGTCGCCTGCGGAATGGCTCTGCGCCGCCACAGGCCTCGATGAGGGCGGGCACATCATGAGGGATGCTGAGTGAATACTCTGCTGAGAGTGCCTCGTAGAAGAAGGTGCTCCACCAGGGCAGATACCAGGGGGCCACCTTGGTGACGGGGGTATAGGGAATGGTGGGATGGAACACCTTCGAATGGCCCCAGGGTACCGAGTCGAGCCAGCGCCCCTCGGCATCGCGCGGCATGATATAGCCTCGTACATCGTCCCACTCATAGTCGGAGCGCCAGAGGTTCTTCCAGTTGCCCGACTGCTGGAGGTAGCGCTCATAGATATCTGTTCTGCCTAAGCCTTTGGCTACCTGGGCGATGCAATAGTCGTCGTAGGCATATTCGATGGTGCGCGTGCCGGCACGGTCGATGCCATAGGGCAGATAGCCGTATTTCAGGTATTCATACAGACCGCCGCGTCCATGCTTCTCGTGGTCAGCTCCCGGGTCCACCTCGGCATCCTTCAGCATGGCTTCGAGGGCGAACTGGTAGTCGATGCCCTTCACGCCTTTCACAAAGGCATCAGCGATCACCACCTCCGCATTCGAGCCGCCCTGTGTCCTGCCGTTGCAGTCGCCGCTGCGGGCGTCGGGCAGGTACCCCTCGCGTTTGTAGATATTCAGCAGCGCGTTGACGATGGCTGCCTCACGTGCCTCGTCGATCAGGGTGATGAGGGGCGAACTGGAGCGGTAGGTGTCCCAGATGGCATAATAGTCGTCGTAATAGGGCTCTTCAGTCCATTTGGGGTTCTCGCCCGTCTTGTCCACAGGCATGAGCATGGTGTGATAGAGTGCTGTATAGAACAGGCGTTTGTCCACCTCTGTGCCTGCGATCTGTATCCGGCTCAGCAGCTGCTCCCAACGGTTGCGGAGGGTGGTCAGCTGTGTGTCAAACCGACAGTCGGGGATATTGCGCTTGGCTTGTTGCTCGCTCACATACGAGATGCCTATCCTGATGTTCACCAGCGTGTCGGCAAAGGCGATGATGTGATCGTCCTTCTGTTGGAAGGGCTGGTCGCTCACCAGGCAGAAATAGACCGTATAGGCATCGCCGTTATTCCAGCCGCCTCTCACGCGGGTGTAGCCACGTACCTCGTGGCTGTTCATCACTTCAACCTCGCTCCCCACGAACTGTTGCTGCTCGCGCTGGTCGGGTACGGGGTTCTTACCCAGATAGTGGGTGGCGTCGATGAGCAGGGTGGCATCGTGCGGGTAGTGGATCCGGTAGAACGCGCAGCGCTCCGAAGTGGTGACCTCTGTGCGTATGCCATTCTCAAAGGTGGTGGTATAATAGCCCAGGGCGAAAGCCTCATGACGGCGTTTCTGTGGTGTCACTCCTGGCTGTATGAGGATGTTCCCGTATTTCTGTCCGCCACCGGTGCCGCTCACATGGGTCTGCGAGAAACCGGTCACCACCTCGGGCATTGGCGCCCAACCGGCATTAGGCCTCACCGTACAGTCGGGACCGGGTTTGCACATGCCAAAAGGCATGGAAGGGCCGGGGAATGTCCTGCCCACACCCTCACTACCGATACGGGGATCCACAAAGGACCATACCTGTGCTAAGCTCATCATCGAACAAAGCAGCAAGGAAGCGGTCGTCAAAATTGTTTTTAGTTTCATGCTGCAAATATACAATTTTTTTCATGAAAAGCGCTAAAGTCATCCTTTTTTTTACTAACTTTGCAGCCAAAATAGTTTAAGTAGATGAAAGACTGTATTTTGATTCTGAGTGGCGGTATGGATTCCACCACGCTGCTCTACGATTATCAGGAGCGCATCGCCCTTGCCATCTCGTTCGATTATGGCAGCAATCATAATGCAAAGGAGATTCCTTTTGCCAAGTATCACTGTGAGCAGTTGGGTATCAAGCACTTGGTGATACCCCTGTCGTTCATGGGCCAGTATTTCCGCAGCTCGTTGCTCTCGGGCGACGAGGCGATACCAGAGGGGCATTATGCTTCCGAGAACATGAAATCAACGGTGGTACCTTTCCGCAATGGCATCATGCTGGCCATCGCCACGGGCATGGCAGAGAGTAATGACCTGCAGTATGTGATGATGGCCAATCATGGTGGCGACCATACCATCTACCCCGATTGTCGTCCGGCGTTTGTCGATGCCTTCGATCAGGCTGCCCAGGCAGGCACTTTCAATGGCGTGCGACTGCTCTCGCCCTATTGTAACATGACCAAAGGTGAGATTGCGGCCCGTGGCAAGGCATTGGGTATCGACTATTCGAAGACCTGGTCGTGCTATCGTGGTGGCGACAAGCATTGTGGCAAGTGTGGCACCTGTGTGGAGCGCAAGGAAGCCTTGGCAGATGCTGGCATCGAGGATCCAACAGCGTACGAGGACTGATATGGCGGATTATAATACGTATACCCTTGCCAACGGCTTGCGTGTCATCCACAAGCCGTCAGCCTCGCAGGTGATCTATTGTGGCTATCAGATAGCGGCAGGCACCCGTCATGAGCTGCCGGGCGAGGAGGGGATGGCTCATTTCTGTGAGCATATGACTTTCAAGGGCACCAAGCGCCACAATGCCCTGCAGATCATCAACGGCCTGGAACAGCTGGGTGGCGACCTGAATGCCTTTACGAATAAAGAGGACACCACCTTCTATGCGGCTATCCAGAAGGAGCATGTCACCAAGGCCCTCACGCTGCTCACCGACATGGTGTTCCATAGCACCTATCCGCAGCAGGAGATCGACAAGGAGGTAGAGGTGATCTGCGATGAGATAGAGAGCTATAACGACTCTCCGGCAGAGTTGATATACGATGAATTCGAGAATATGTTGTTCGAAGGCCATCCCCTGGGACATAATATCTTGGGCGATGCCGACCAGTTACGCACGTACACCACCGCTGATGCGCTGCGCTTTGTTGAGCGTAACTACCGTCCGGACAATGCGGTCTTCTTCGCTTATGGTGATCTGGACTTTCAACGATTGGTTAAACAGATAGAGAGGATATGGAAATAGTCAAGCATATCGGATCACACCAGGCACATGTCATGATAGGTACCAAAGCCTATGATATTCATCATCCTTTGCGTATCGCTTTGTATCTGCTCAATAATATCCTGGGTGGCCCCAGCATGAATGCCCGTCTGAACCTGTCGCTTCGTGAGCGTCATGCGCTGGTCTATACCGTGGAGAGCACCATGGTGTGCTATAGCGATACAGGCATGTGGAGCATCTATTTTGGTTGTGATCCCCATGATGTCAGGAAATGTATCCGGTTGGTACGTCACGAACTGGATAAGGTGATGCAGAAGCCGCTGACGGATCAGGCGCTGCGCAAGGCCAAACAGCAGTTGAAGGGACAGATAGCCATCGCCTGCGATAACCGTGAGCAGTTCGCCCTCGACTTTGGCAAGAGCTTCTTGCACTACGGCTGGGAGAAGAATGTGGATAAACTGTTTGATAGTATCGACCAGGTGACGGCAGAGGATATACAGAAAGTGGCAAACGAGTTGTTTGCCCCCGACAGGCTGTCAACCCTGATCTTCAAATAGCCTTGAAATACTGGCGTACGGTGCGACGGGCGATACCCAGGCGGTATTCCACGCTCTTGTAGTTCTCACCTAGATAATTGGAAATCTCGCTGACTTTCATACCATCATAGATATGAAGGCGGTACACCTCACGACAGTTCTCAGGCAGTCGTGCCAGCCCGCGTTCCAGCTGCTCTGTCATCTCCTGGATGGAATAGACCGATTCCTCCGACAGGGCTTCGCTGCACACCTCGCGCACATAGTGCTCGTAGGCGTGGTGACTGGTGCGATGGCGATAGAAGTCATAGATCAGGTGCTGTGCGGTGGTATAGACCAAGGCTGGTAAGGTCAGGTGGCTGATGAGTTTGGTGGAAATGAGCAGACGCAGAAACACGTTTTGTACCACGTCTTCTGCCTCTGCTCTCCCACCGAGGCGGTTGCTGACATAGGTCAGCAACTCGTCGCGATGAGTCATGTAATAGTCTGATATAAGTTGGTGATTAGTCATTTACAACCTTCTGAATGGTGCCGTCCTCATTGTAGAACAGGCGCTGAACCTTGAGTGAGCGCAGGTGTGTGATGTCGTTTGAGGGCACACAGTCGTGATAGAACAGGAACCATTCACCCTTGTACTCCACGATAGAGTGGTGGGTAGTCCAGCCAACAACAGGGTCGAGGATCACACCCTGGTAGGTGAAGGGTCCGTAAGGATTGTCACCGATACCATAGCAGAGCATGTGACTGTCGCCAGTAGAATAGCTGAAATAATATTTGCCGTTGTATTTATGCATCCAAGAGGCCTCGAAGAAACGGTGGGGATCACCAGCCTTCAGAGGCTGCCCGTCCTTGTCTACCACCAGCACGCTGCGTGGTGCCTCAGCAAACTGCAGGACATCGTCGCTCATCTTGACCACGAAACTCGACAGGGCAGGCACGTCAGCAGGCGCAAAGAGCTGGGTCTTCTTGTCAGCAGCAGGACCCAGGTCCACGCCACCTTCCTTCACCAGTTTCTCTGGTGCCTGATACCACTGGAGCTGTCCGCCCCACAGACCTCCGAAATAGCAGTAGATCTGTCCGTCATCATCTTTGAACACGCTGGGGTCGATAGAGAAAGAGCCACGGATAGGATGCTCCTGAGGCACGAAAGGTCCTTCGGGCTTGTCAGCGATAGCCACGCCCAGGTGGAACACGCCGTTATAATCCTTGGCAGAGAAGATGAGGTAATATTTGCCGTCTTTCTCAACGACATCATTGTCCCACATCTGCTTCTCAGCCCATTTCACCTGCTCTACATCGAGAATCTTACCGTAATCGGTCACCTCTCCATGCTCCACATCCTCCAGGGAGATAACGTGGTAGTCCTTCATCTGGAAGTGGCCGCCATCATCGTCGAAGGCTGCGCCAGCCTCCCAGTCGTGTGAGGGATAGACATATAGCTTACCATTGAAAACATTAGCAGAAGGGTCTGCGTAATAATCTTTTGGATAGAGATAACGTGGTTTCATATACAAAAACTTTTTTAGGTGTTATTATTCGTGATTATTTTGATTGGCAAAGCGCCGTCTGGCGGCCAGCTCTGCCTGCATATTCTCATTATAGTCCTTGGTGATGGGATAGAAGTGGAGGGCCACCACGCCAACGCCAAACAGGATGGCGGGAACGATGCTCGATACCAGTCGGATACCCAGGGTGGCACTCTCGTTCTGGATGGTGCTCTCGCCGCCCGACACATAGCCAAACATGGAGATGATGATGCCGGCAATAGCACCTCCGAAGCCCAGTCCTAACTTCAGCGTGAGCACGATACCGGAGAAACAGAAGCCTGTTGCCCGGCGGTGACTCTCATATTCGATATGGTCTGCTACATCGCCTATCATCGCCCATAGCAATGGGATGGTCGGGGCATAGACCAGGGAGCGCAGGAAGTTGAGCACAAACAGCAAGCTGATGTCTGTGGGCTCCGGGATATAGAAGAGTGCCGTAAAGAAGGCGGTCATCGCCAGACAGATCTTGAATGTGCGTCTCTTTCCGAATTTGTTGGCGAGATAGCGCGACAGGCAGATCACCCCCATGAACTGTACGATAGCCCCCATCATGTTAAAGGTTGAGAACCCAAACGAGTAAGCCTCTTCGGGGGCGATGTTGACAAAATGCGACAGGAAGTCATAGAGCGACTTCTGGTCCACATTATACTGGAAATAGAAGTTCATGGCCGATCCCCACATGGCCAGCGTGATGAAAAGGGCAAAGGTGAGGAGTGCCATCGCATTCCACGACACATTCGACACCGTATTCTTAATGTCCTCCCGGATGCTGATGCGCTGCTGGGGAGGTGGTTGGATACGTTCTTTGGATACCATAAAGGTGATGATAAAGAACACAAAGGCGATGCAGGCAAAGATGGCTATCGTACAGCTCCAGCCGTGCTGCAGCGTATGTCCTTCGGCAAAATGGTCAACGAGCGGCAGGGTGAAACCTTGTACCACGAACTGCGCGATGGTGACGGCGATGAAACGGATGGTGGTGATGTTGGTGCGCTCTTTGATGTCGCTGGTCATCACACCTCCGAGAGAAGAATAAGGAATATTGTTAAAGCTATAGGCTGTCATGAGCAGCACATAGCTGATGGTGGCATAGATGGCTACTGATGCCTTGCTGTGGATGCCGGGATTGTAGAATGCCAGCAGGTAGAAGACACAGAAGGGAACTGCGGTCCAGATGATCCAGGGACGGAACTTGCCCCATCGCGTACGGGTCTGGTCGGTCAGCAGTCCTATGGCCGGGTCAACAATAATGGCAGAGATGCTGGCAACCATCAGGACCGATCCAGCCACAGCGCCGTCAAGTCCGAAGACATCGGTGTAGAACTTCAGCTGGAATATCATCATCATCTGGAATACCAGGTTAGCGGCGGCATCCCCTAAGGAATAACCCACCTTCTCGCCCAATGAGACCTGTTGTGATGTAAACTTATTCATAACTGTTGACATTAAAACTGGTGCAAAGGTAGTGATTTTTTAGTCAGCTGACATTCTTAATTGTTACAGATGCTTTTCAAAATGTGTCATTGGCCAAGAAAAAACGTTTTTAAGACCATTCCAACGAAGATTTTTGTTACTTTTGCAACATCAAAACAACAATTATGAAGAAAAGTATATTATTTGGTGTGCTACTGCTTTGCCTTTCTGTTGCAGAAGCGAAAGTGTCCATGCCCCAGTTGTTCCAGTCGGGTATGGTCCTGCAGCGTGGTCAGGTCATTCCCGTATGGGGTAAGGCTGATGCCGGTGAGACGGTAACGGTCCGTTTTAATAAGCAGGAATGCACAACCACAGCTGATGCCCAAGGCTGCTGGCGTGTCAATCTGCCCAAGATGAAGGCTGGTGGTCCCTATCGGATGACTGTCAACGACTTGGTGATCGACCAGATTATGATTGGCGATGTATGGCTGCTCTCCGGCCAGTCGAATATCGATGTGACCATCGAGCGTGTCTATCCGCAATATACCGATGAAATCGACCATTTTGATAATCAGATGGTCCGTTTGTTCCGTGTGCAGAACCAGACCAGCACCCAAGGGGTGAAGGATGATATCGCGCCTACCGCCATCAACTGGAAGCCGCTGACCAAACAGCATGCCTGGCAGTTCTCTGCCGTGGGGGCCTTCTTGGGTAAACGGATGTATGAGAAGACCAAGGTGGCACAAGGCATCATCGTTAACAGCTGGGGTGGCACCCCTATCGAGGCCTGGATTAGCGAGGACTCGTTGAAAACCGACTATCCCATGCTGGTGAAGAAAACCATGCTTTATCGCAGTAACCAGTATGTGATGGCTCAGATGCAGGCCAATCAGGCTGTTAGCCAACAGTGGGAGACACTCCTGAATCAGTGTGACCCTGGCTATGCCGCTGTGACGTGCGACGACAGTCAGTGGGCGCGGATTGATCAGAACAACTGGAGCTGGCGTGGTGTGGGTAGCGTGTGGCTGCGCCAGCATATCACCATCGATAAGCAGCATGCCGGCAAACCCGCCCGTCTGTTGCTGGGAACCCTTTTTGACCGGGATGTGACCTATCTCAATGGTCAACAGATCGGACAGACCGGCTATCAGTATCCTCCCCGCCGTTATGACATCCCCGAAGGTTTGTTGCAGGAGGGCGACAATGTGATAGCGGTCCGCTTCATCAATAAATACGGGGCGGCTCATTTCATTCCCGAGAAACCGTATATGCTCTGTTTTGGCTACGACCGTTTCTCACAGAACCCCATGCCCAAGGATGTCATCCCTCTGAGCAGTCAGTGGCTGATGCAGGTGGGCGCAGAGATGCCGTCGTGCCCTGGTGGCGATGTGTCGCTGCAGAATCTGCCTACCACCCTCTATAATGCGGTGCTCCATCCCTTGGCACCTTTCGCGCTGAGTGGTGTGGTATGGTATCAGGGTGAGTCGAACACCGGTAATCCCGCCTATGCCGACTATCTGAAGAAACTGATGGGCTGCTGGCGTGCTCGTTGGCAACAGCCTCAGATGCCTTTCGTTATCGTGCAGTTGGCTAACTATGATGGGCGTCAGCAGTCGGGCTTCCCACGCCCCATCACCCCACAGCTGGATCCTGTTAGCAGCGGTTGGGCGCAGTTGCGCGAGGCGCAACGCCTGGTGGCAAAGGCTGATCCCCATGCCGAGTTGGCTGTCATCAACGATCTGGGTGAGACCGTTGATATCCATCCCCTTCGCAAGAAGGAGGTGGCAGAGCGCGTCGGGCTTTGCTTCGACCGTTTGGTTTTTGGCAAGAAGGTGAAGCTGTCGCCCGAGGTGGTGGATGTTTGCGTGAAGGATGCAGCCATTCAACTCACCCTCGACCAGCCTATCCAGGAGGGCGAGCTTTATGCGTTTGAGATTTGCAACAATGGTGTTGATAGGTATCAGAATGTGCCAGCCATCGGAAAGGGTAACATGATAACGCTGACGGTACCTTCTGCTGCCCAGGCGCCATGCCTGAAGATCCGCTATGCCTGGAAGGATAATCCGCTACAGGCCAATGTGCGCTCACTCACAGGCCTGCCCATGAGCTCTTTCGAATTACAGGTCAATAAATAATTAAAAACGATAAAAGATATGAGTACAACTAATGAAACCAAAGGCTTCTACAAGCTCTCATGGCTCCAGCGCATCGGTTACGGATCGGGCGACTTGGCGCAGAACCTGATTTTCCAGACAGTGGCATGCTATCTCATGCTTTACCTCACTACCGTTTTGAAGATCAATCCCGCCTTCGTGAGCGGACTCATCCTCACGGTGCGTCTCATCGACTGTTTCTGGAGTCCTATCGTAGGACGTTATATCGACAATCGTAACCCCAGGTTAGGAAAGTATCGTTCTTATCTGCTTTATGGTGGTATCCCCCTCACGGTGGCTGCCTGTCTGCTCATGCTGCCACAGGCTGCTACCTGGTCGTCATCCATGAAACTCGTCTATGCCACTGTCAGCTACACCGTGCTGAGCATGATCTATTCAGTGGTGAACATCCCTTATGGCTCTATCATGGCCAGTATGACCCGCGATAACGACGAGGTGCTCAAGCTCACCTCTACCCGTATGGTATGCGCCAATATCGGTCAGATTGTGGTTCAGGCTGGTTTCCCCATTGGTTTGGCTATCGTGGCCCACACCATGATCGATTGGAACCAGGCCCTCTTCATGGCCATTGGTACTATCCCTGCTTTCGTCATCCTGCCCTCACTGCCGTTCCTGAAGAAACTGTTTGGTAAGAAAGGCCTTTACTACCTGCTCCTGGCCATTGGCTTCATTGGTTTCACCATCCTGTTCACCATCGGTAAGTTCTTTGATGTGAACAGCGCCAACACCCTGGTGCAGACAGCTAAGGTGATGACTGGTGTAGGTCTGCTGGTGGGCTCGCTGATGTGGGCACTTGTGCCCGAGGTGATCACCGAGGCCGAATACCGTACCGGCAACCGTCCTGCTGCCACGGTCAATGCCCTTGCAGGCGTGGCCTTCAAGGCGGGTTTCTCTATCGCAGGCTGGATCACTCCGCTGGTGATGGGTATGATCGGTTTCGACCTGGCTACAGAGGAGTCGGCACTGCCTACTGATCCTACAGCGTGGTTTACGGTAACGGGTGTGTTTGCCATTGTAGGCTTCGTGCTCTTGCTGTATTGCTTCACAGGTTGTAAGGAGCGTATCGCCACCACCCCCGAGAAGCCTGTCAGCTATGGTGAGATGTTTGCCGAGTTCAAGGCCAACAAGTGTCTGCAGCTGGTGCTCAGCATCTTTGTTACCGTGTTCCTGGCTTCGTTCATCAGTGCGCCTGTCAATGCTTACTACACCCATCTGGCAGAGTATTCGGAGACAGCTCAGAATGCCATCCTCTGGTTCACCTGCATCATCCCGGCCATGCTTCTGATCGTGGTGGGATGCCTCATCTACAAGTATCCGCTTACCGATGAGCGTCTCGATGAGATCAACAAGGAGATTGAGGCTCGCGAATAAAAGTGACATATTTATCAGATATTTTGAGATAATAACTTGCAGATTCCAAACTTTTTCCGTATCTTTGCCCACAGGAATTAATAATCAGGCAGTAGAATGGGCCAAAAAAAGTTAAGACTACTAGCTTGTTTCTCACTGGTTGTCGTACTTCTGGCATCGTGCGGAGGACGGAAAGAAACAGGAACTGCGAAAAATACAGCCGACGGATTAGTCCTTGATGCTTATAAGCAGAAGGACTATCCGTTGTTGTTGTCTTTGGCTGATAGCCTTGGGAAAACGGGAGAGCTGTCGGGCATCGCTTCATATTACTGGCTGGGCTATGCCAGCGACCGCATGGGCAAGAAGCGTACTGCCGAGTACTACTGGAAGAAGTGTCAGAACGAGCTGAAGCATGTGGATGATCCCGACGAGGTGGGCTATTATGCCAAATCGTCCAGTCGGTTGGCTAACCTGTTAAATCTGAAAGGCGATTACGACGGCTCGTTGAAGGAGGCTATCGCTGCTGCTGAGAAACTTGAGGAGTTGGGCTGTGATACCACTACCGACTATGTCAACCTGTTGGTCTTTATTGGTTGCGGACAGGCCCGTTTCCCAGGCATGGAGGAAGCCACCAAGAAATCGTTTGAACGTGCCTATGCCAAGCATCTTGAGCACATCAACGCCTCACCTACCGAGTCTACCTACAAAGGCGCCATTGCCGGTATTGTCAATATGGCTTATGCCTGCAATGCCACGCATCAGTATCAGGAGGCCCTGTATTGGTGCGAACGTTATGAAGAACTGTTAGAACAATACAAGAAACTTTATCCTTCCGACGATGACTATATCGACAAGCAGCATGCCCGTCAGAATATCTATCGTGCCACAGCGCTTGTCTCGTTAGGGCAATCGCAGGACTCGTATCTGGCTTATCTTAACTTCAGAAACACAAAGTTCAGCAAGAGTCCCGAGGGCATCTACGATGCAGGCGAATATCTGATAGAAGCCAAGCAGTGGAAAGAGGCTGCCCAGTGTTTCCAGCGACTGAATGAGTTGGTTAGCAAGTATCACATGGAGTTCTCGTTCGAGAATATCCAGGCCTACTATCTCAAAAAGTACGAAGCTAACCTCATGGCTGGGCGCAGAGACTCTGTTTATGCCATCAGTACCTATATCTGCGACTCGCTTAATTCTGCCATCGACCGTGCAAAGGCTGACAATGCGGCAGAACTGGCCACTATCTACCAAACAGAACAGAATGAGACCCAGCTTGCCGAGAATGAGGCGAGATTACTGCGTGAACGGCAGATAGCCGCTCTTATCACCCTGATTCTCATCACCGGTTTCTTTGTGGTCTATATGCTTTATAAGCAGAAGTCCACCATCAAGTTGTCGAAAGCCCATGAGGAGCTCAAGGCAGCCTACAGCCAGTTGGAAGAGACCACGTCTGCCAAGGAGCGGATAGAGAGTGAGCTGCGCATCGCGCGTCATATCCAGGAGTCGATGGTGCCGGGTGAGTTCCCGCAGCGCGATGATTTCGACCTCTATGCGTCGATGACGGCAGCCAAGGAGGTGGGTGGCGACCTTTACGACTATCTCATCATTGGCGATAACTTGTGTTTCTGTGTGGGTGATGTATCGGGAAAGGGTGTACCGGCAGCACTTTTCATGGCGCAGGTCATCCGCCTGTTCCGCGCGATGGCAAAGCGTGGCTACACCCCGGCAAAGATTGCTACAGAACTCAATGCCGAGCTGGCAGAGCATAATGAGGATGGCATGTTCATCACCATGTTTATTGGTCAGGTTCATCTGCCTACAGGCCAGCTCCATTATTGTAATGCTGGTCATAACCCACCTGTGCTGGGCTATGGCAGCGAGAGCCACTTCCTGACAATGGAGTCGAATGCGCCCATCGGTCTGTGGGAGGGCTTGAAGTACACTGGCGAGGCCATCGACGATATTCGTGGTCAACAGCTCTTTGTCTATAGCGACGGCTTGAACGAGGCTGAGAATCCCTTGCAGGAGCAGTTTGGCGACGACCGGCTGCTGGCTTTCATGAGGCAGTCGGGGCAGATGTCCTCCCGCCAGGTGGTAGAGGCCTTGAAGCGTGAGGTGGAACGGCATCGTGACGGTGCAGAGCCCAACGACGACTTTACGCTCCTCTGTCTGCATGTGAAATAACGATTGATAGGATTTATCTGATAAATAATTGATACGATGTTACATATCCGCTGCAAGAATAATAATATCACCAAGAGTTTCCCCGAAGGCACTTCGTTGCTCGATGTCTATCAGGCGTTTGCCAGTGAGCTCAATCTCCCTTATCCTGTGGTGTCGGCCAAGGTCAACAATGCGTCACAGGGCCTTAAGTTCCGTTTGTACCAGAACCGCGATGTAGAGTTCCTCGATGCCAGCCATGGTTCGGGCTTCCGTGTATATGTACGCTCGTTGTGTTTTGTGCTCTATAAGGCTACTTGCGACGTGTTTCCTGGTAGCAAACTGTTCATAGAGCACCCCATCTCTAATGGCTATTATTGCAATTTCAAGAAGAAAAATGGTGATTCGCTCACGGATGAGGATGTCGCTAAGATTTGTCAGCGCATGCAGGAGATTGTCGATCTCGACATGCCCTTCCGTCGCACTGAAGCCACTACTGAGGAGGCCGTGCGTGTGTTCAGCGATCGTGGCTTTACCGATAAGATCAAACTGATAGAGACCAGCGGACAGATCTATACCGATTATTACACCCTGGGCGATACGGTCGACTATTTCTATGGTCCGTTGTTACCTTCTGCTGGCTATCTCAAGGTGTGGGGTCTGGAGCGTTATCACGACGGTATGCTGCTGCGTGTGCCTGATAAGAATAACCCCATGCAGCTGGCTGAGAAGGTGGATATGCCCCGCACGTTCGAGGTGTTTGCCGAGAAGGTGCGCTGGGACATCATCATGCGTCTCTCTAATGCGGGCGATGTCAACAAGGCCATCCTGCGTGGTCATGCCTCTGAACTGATACAGGTGAGCGAGGCGCTGCAAGAAAAGAAAATTGTCAAAATAGCAGAGGAAATCGACCGTCGTTTCCGTGCTCCCGAGCATCCCATCCGTTTGGTGCTCATCACCGGTCCGTCCAGTTCGGGTAAGTCCACCTTCTGCAAGCGCCTTTCCGTGCAGCTGCTGGCTTGTGGCTTGCGTCCTTACTCTTTCTCTACCGATGACTACTTCGTGAACCGTGTTGATACCCCCAAGCTGCCTAACGGTCAGTACGACTTTGATAATATCGAGACCGTGGATTATAAGTTGCTGGGCGATCATCTGGAGCGCCTCATGAAGGGCGAAGTGGTCGAAGTGCCCGAGTACAATTTCGTCACCGGTAAACGCGAGTGGAATGGCAAGAAGTTCAAACTCAACAATGATAGTGTGCTCATCATCGAGGGTATCCATGCCTTGAATCCCCTGCTCACCAAGCAGATTCCCGACTCAGCCAAGTATAAGATCTATATCTCTGCCCTCACCAGTATCTCGCTCGACGATCACAACTGGATTCCCACACAGGACAACCGTCTGTTGCGTCGCATCATCCGCGACTACAACAAGGGCGCTTTCTCTGCCCGCGAGACCATCAACCAGTGGAAGAGCGTGTGCGAGGCAGAAGATCTGTGGATAGCCCCCTTCCAGGAAACGGCTGATGTGATGTTCAACTCAGCGCTCAACATTGAGTTTGCCGTGTTGCGCACCCATGCTGAGATTATCCTCGCCTCAGTGCCAAAGAACTGCCCCGAGTATGCCGAGGCCCACCGTCTGTTAAAGTTCCTACGCTATTTCATTCCCATCAGCGACAAGGAGATCCCACCCACCAGCATCATGCGTGAGTTCGTAGGCGGCAGCAGCTTTAAGTATTGAGTTCATGGTAATGGGAAATCTTTTCAAATTATTTTCAGGGCCTCAACACTATCCATCATGCTCCAGCAACTGATAATCGCCCATATGTTTGGTCTCAATATTCATGGTCACGTCATTTCTAAAAAGATTAATATATATGAGATTTTTTTTTAATATATTTATTCATTAGTGTCCCGTTAAAAAGGGACACTAATGATATCATTTTATAGATTGTCAAATGTAACACTGATATGTGTTACCTAACTTATTGCTATTTATCTTCTATTTGAACAACAATTTCCACCAAGATATACGACGACAATCAATCTGCTTCATTTCCCTTTCAGAAAGCCCTATTATATATAAGTAATTACTATACTCCTTTTCTGAATTAAGAACATGGAGATCAGCGACGTCACCATCTGAAGCATTGACACTATCCTGATTGATTATGACATAACTGATAATAGTAGCATCCTTTCCATTTTTATTTTTTGAAATGATATATTTGTCATTCCATAAAACAATTTTGGGGAATCCACACATATCCACTCCTTTGTATCCGCCATCCATAACTTTGCAATATAGCCCTAATAAAGGTTCGCCATCGTTTGAATTCGCCATCGTTTCCACAAGAAAGAAACGAGTGTTGCCAATTCTCATGCTATACGACATATAGTGATTGAGCACGAATAAGGCTATTATAACTATTGATAATATGATGAAATACTTATATTTCCCCTTTTTCATTTCATTGACCTCCAAATATAAAACTGATAAGTAGTGCCGAATTCTCTATTCCCACTACGTCTATGATTCTTTAAGAAAGGAATATGATAGACAAGAGATGTAACACTTTTACTATCTGTCACAACATTGTTTATATAGGTTCAAATAAAAAATATGGAAACCTCGATCATCATATAAATGACAAATAGCTACATCCTTATCATTCTCGAAGATAAAAATCATATCAAGACTAAGACTATCAGCTTTGCCCAGTTCGTAACCATAGTGTTTCTTTATCAAAGTACGGAAAAGGTTCACATCAAGACATTCATCAAAATAGATTTCTAGTAGACCTGGAATTTTACATCCTCTCTTATAGTTTCTTATAAGCGAATAGTTGGAAGTTTGATTCTTTCTGAGTATTTTCTGAATCACTTCGTATTCTTCCCAAAATGATATTATTACCTTTAATCTAGAAAAAGGAAACTCTCTCAATCTATTAAGTGCGAAATCAATCTTTCTATTGAATGATATCCACTGCAGGTCATACTCAGCCCATACAATATTTCTTCGTACTTTCCTATATATAACTTTTTGTACGAAACTATAGTCTAGTGTATTGCAGTTCATACTATTTCTTGAAAATATTTAAATTCTTATCAGCGGTTCCTATTCTATGAAGCCTACCACCATTCTTGATGAATATCTTCCAAACGCCACCATTGTGTGATGTATTGTCAGCAGAAACAGGTGTAATATTTGCATCAAATGATTTTGCTGTAACTACAATTTCTCCATTAGTCACCTTAGCATAACTGGTATAAAATTTATGAGACTCATCATTATACACCAGATTCCCGCAGAACTCTGCATCAGTAGCATGGCTCCATCCTGAAAAATCAAATTGAGAATTACCAGATCCAACGGCATTCAGGAATTGAAGAATTTGACTAAGATCGTTAGTTGTCCAATAGTCCCTTCCATCAGGATCTATGGCATTAATAGGATTCCCACCACAATAGCTATATGGACTCAAATGATAATAACTCTCTGCGTGAGGATCTATGGTTGTAAACATTGCCTTTGCATTCTCACTGATGCTGTCTTGTCGGAGAATGTTACCTTCTGCATCATACAATGTTGCCAGACCTTTATTCAGGTCAAAGTCTGCATAAAGGTTTACGCCATTATTTGATTGTATTCCTACACGATTATGCTTGGAACAGCCCCCCTCCTTGCTTCGAGCATTTTAGAGTTATCGCCAAACATAGCGTATGGGCTTTGGGCATATACTTTTGTGCATATGCTCATAAGAAAGATCATCATTGTGATAATCTTTTGTGGTTCTAATGGATTAACTTTTCTCATATTCGTTATTCTTTGGTTTCGTTTTCAATATCCTTCAATGCTTTCTCCACACTCTGTTTATATTAATCTGTAACAAAACTAAAAGAATATACATACCACTTTTGTATTGATTTTTTCTTCCATCTGTTCTTTGTCTTTTGTAGTCCTGTAATATATTGTTTAACACGTTTCTTCTTGGATTCTGTATATTGATTAAATGGTAATACACAGCCTCTAACTTCTTTGATTTTTAATCTGGAGTCAAAAAGAATGAAGAAAAATACCCTATAAGGGTAATTATCATCCCCTGGTCCAGGCTTATAATACTCTTTCTTTAAGTAGTCCACCAATACATTTTCCCCATCTGCAAATGTAATCTGTTTTAATTTTACATCATGCTTTTTTCCTTTCTTTGTACAATACGATATTGTAGAATCGTTTACTTGAGTATAAACACACCCGAATTCATCAAAAACATCCTCGTTATTCTGGCAATATATTTCAAGTTGCCATAGTATAATAAATGCAAGAAAACACAATACTTTTTTCATACCATTATTACCTAAAAACTGTACCTGTTGGTGATTCCAAATAATCATATCCCAATCGTCTCATTACGTTCCATTGTCTACCATATATATAGTCCGCGTTATTGGAATGGCTATGTGGCTGTCCTTTAAAAAATAGAATTACATGTCCGAATTCATGGGCAATTCCACAGGAGCGCTGATTTATATTTCCCATAGCATTAATGTTTATCCTAACGTTGTTATTGGTAGATCTTTTATATTCGTCTGATGATATAGGATATAGTGTTTGCCCTAGATTTCCAATAATTGTTTTACCTAATGGGTAAAGCAATGATTCTTGTCCGTTATTGAATTCTTTGGCATAATCAATATCTGAGGGTGAAGACCAAGGATTACTAAAAAATTGGTTTCCAATATAATAATCATTGGTACTCGTTGTTGCAAGCTCAACCATTTGAGGATTTGTGGCAATAGAATAAAGATCCTGGAGAAAGGCATCTGGAGAATTTAAAGCAATTTGTCTTATGGACTCAGGAATCAAAACTCCATTCTTAAATTTCATTGACAAGTTTGTTCCTGGTTGTAGGGCGTTATATATTGCATCAATTGAGGCCATATCAAGAATAGTAATACTATCACCATGCAAATCAACCCTATTAATAGGGTCTCCCCCGCAATATGAGTATGGGCTTAAATGATAGTATTTCTCGCACAGTGGATCAACCCGATCCCATCTTGCTGTAATGGGGTTATACTGTCTTGCACCATAATCGTAGGTATTCAGACCATGCATCTTGTCAAACTCCTTGCCATTGAATTTGTGCGACTGTACATTGCTGTCGGTGGAACCATCACACAATTGTGCCCCGAAAGGATAGTAGTTCATTTTCTGAATAACGCTTCCTGTACTGCTACCATCAGCCTCCGTCACTTGGCGAATGTTGCCAAGATGATCCTGATCATAGTAGCAGAAAGTGAAGTCGTCATAACTGGTATTGCTTACATTCTTTTTGGCCTGACAGTAGCCCTCATCGAATTGGTATTTATCAATGCGACCGTTCTTCATCGTCAGACTGCCTCCAAGCAGATAGTCCACATAGTCTGTACTCAAAATCTCTGAAGAAGCGAGTTCCTTTGTACTACCAATGGCAACGTTAATGTTCGGAACTGCTGTCTGATATGTTACTCGGAGTTTCTCGCCCGTAGCGCTGTAGATATACTTAATCACGTTACCATTGGTAAACTGAATACGAATAGGGTTGTTATTCTGATCATACTCTATCTTCGCAATCTTGCGCCCAGCATCGCTCAAGAGGGAACCGGCACCATTGTAAGTGACTGGATACTCCTTTTGGCTGGAGTCGGTATAGAAGTCCGTAGCACCTGCATATACGGAGTGGGTAGCATTGTCACGAACACTTGTAAGCAAGTTTCCATCGTACGACATATACAAATCGTCAACCAGACCAAAGCCGCCATGAATGTTGTCTGTAAGTCCACGTCGTTGCAGCCGGGTGATGTTGCCGTTGCTGTCGTACTGCACATACTCGTTGAAGTAATTCTTGCAACTGGTCAGGTTATCGTCATTGCCATATACCGCATTATAGAGTCGATTACTTGAATCGTATTTCAGATTATATCCATGAATGGTATTGTTATCAGCTGTCTGCCATTTAATTGTACTGATATTGCCGTTGTAGCATCCACCATCAAGACCGTCAGCGTAATATAGTTTTTCATGAAAACCACCACTATTAATATTAGTAAGCCATCCATGCAGGTCGTAAGTATATGAGCAAACCGACTTAGAATTACCTATCAGCTGCCTTTCCTTTCTGTTCAGCTTACCAAGAGAGTCATAAGCATAGGCAGTTTCACGTGTAGATACATTCTGTCCGTGACTGACAGATAGTTCCATCTTTGTTTTCTTGCCATTTTGGTATGCAAAATTGGTTCTGGCTACGAAATGACTTCCATACCCGACATTGACATCAGACACGGTATTATCAATTGCGCCCGTGAACGAATATACATTGCTAATATCTTCAAGCAATCCGTTAAGTCCTTTACGGACAGACCTTACTACCTGTCCCTTCTGGTCGTACACGTTAATAGAACCGAGAGCAGCGCCATTACTGGCATATACAATCTGTCCTGTCAAGTATCCCATAGAGTATTTCTTTTGGTTGTTATTAACGCTGACAGTCGGCATTGCACTTGACAGTCCCTTTCCGATGTAATCATAATTATCGTAATAGTTGACAATCTCAAGCTGTGGGTTATTGATTGTATATGGAGACACATAGCCTGTCTTACAGATACCATCTGTGCTGCTATTATAAGTAGCTGTAGCGAGTATGGTATCATTCTGATTGCCACCACTGCATGTCCCTTGTACACACAGTCTTCCCAACTTGTCGTACAAGTAGAACCTGTAGCGTCCACCGAGTTCTGGTCCTTTCATATAAGCCATGCGGTCGGCCCTATCATAATAATACTGGCTAACAGAGCCACCAGAACTGTCTTTTGGAAGAATCTTCATAACCATACGTCCTCTATTATCATAACGATATTCATAGGCAAATATTGTTTTTGAGGGTGATATTTCATTGTAAGCAGGCGTGAGAACGAAACGAAGTTGACCATAATCATTATATACAAAGTAGGTATCGTAATAAACACCATTGCCTACAGGTTTCCGCTCCAGAATTTTCTGACCATAGACATCTGTAAACACCATGATGGCCTTGTTATCCTCATCAGAAACAGTCTCTATACCTAAGGTACTATCATCCCATACTCCACTCTCAATGATTGCACCACTAGCAGAAATAGTGTATCGCTTCACGATATAAGCAGCGTTACCACTTGTAACATTTGTATAACGTGTGGTAGAGACATCCCTCTGCGAAGCATGCCACTTCTTACCAGGGATGTGAACAGATACTTCTCTATCCAGCACATCCCTTTCGGTTGTGGTGTATGGCGCCTCATCATTATTTGTTGACTTCGAAAGTACTTTAATAGAATTGGGACTTTTCCAATCCAGGCTACTCCCTTCAACACCAGGCAGCCATGAACTGATGACGAAGTTTGGATATTCATATTCCAAAAGAGTGTATGCTGTACTTCCACTTGTGCTAAGACCGTTTGTAGCAAGTACATTTTGGCGTCCTAAGCCGTCGCAATATTGAACGGACAACACTTTAGAACTACCGTCTGCATTAAGCATCGTTTCTGTCATGACATAATTCTGGTTGTTACTCTGTGCGATGATATGCAACGGGCAACAAAGAAGAAGATAAATAATATTTCTTTTCATTTCTTTCAATTATATACTAAAAACGTGTACGATATGAATACTTGTATTTATTTATGTAACTACCATTCTTGTCTTTTATACCCGACAGTCGTTGCATATCATCGTACTCATAAAATAATTCATAGCCATTGGGCTGGGTTATCTTTGAGACTAATCCAAAGATATTATACTCACAGGAAGTCTTGTAGTTGCCTATTGAGTATGAAAGAAGATGGTCATATGAATCCCAATCCAAGATAATTGACTGGTTTTCCTTATTCAGATATTCAACAGGCAGGAAAGAACTGTTATATCGCTTATAAGTCTTTATGATGGACTTTTTCTGTGACGGATATACAATTCTCTCTTCCTTTGGGAGCATTACAACATTGCCATTGACGGCAAAGGATCCATATTCTACCTGACTGTCCTGTATTAAAGTATTATTTCGATACTCCTTTGTTGATATTATCGGTGCATAATAACCAGAAAACAAGTAATTATAGGTATATCTGGTGTTCAGACCAGAACGACTCCTTATTTCCGAATCACACAAACGCATTTCACCCTTATGAGAATATCCATTTGAAAGGTTGATAGTATGATCACTCATGTTGTAGGTCGTAACATCTGTCAAGTACCTATCAGTATAGTGATACTTAACCTTCTCTGTTTTCTTTACAACATCGTATTTTGAATAAAACAGACGGTAACTTACGGGTTTTCCTTGGGTTGAAGCTGATTCACAAAAGTGTGATCTGCTTTTGTCATAATATCCAATTACATAGTTCCGTTCTCGGTTGACGCTATCAGTTCTGTAAGTATAAGTAGTTGTTAACCATTCAGAATCGTCTTCATGTCTTACCGAACAACGTAATAGTTTTCCTTGCATGTAATCTCTCTGGGTCCACTCATCGAATGCAGCCATCATCTCATTGATACGAGCCGCTATGTTCCCATTATTTTTATATCTAGTCAATGATTCACCCCAACATGATTCTTCTTTATAACTTGAAAAGTTGCTATAATCATACCATTTTTGAGATTCTTTTTCACTATATATGGTTTCATATACCTTAGAATAGCCGATATGATATCCAAACACATTTGCCATAGGAATGGGAATAAATGGCGAATAAGTTCCTGTGGTATTGTTGTCTGAAATAAGCAGAGTGCCAGGAAGGGTGGATAGCTGCCCATCTGTATAAGAATATGAATGTTCACTTAATAGTCGATTCTTGCTCTCGTCTTCATAATTCGCAATTCGCATGACACGCAATCCTCCAGCTGCCAAACGTTGTGCCCCATTAGCATTGGGAAGATTGATAACACGTTCTACACCATCGTGATATGCGTTCCGATAGTGAGTATACATATGGTTTGAATACTCGAAGGTCGTAACACCTCCTGTAGGGTATTGTATTTCTGTAAGCATTCCATATTGAGAGCAAGTGGTATTAACATCCTTTTTGCCTGTAGATGATCCATTGTAATACCCCCAATAATCACTATTTGTGGTCAGATAGTCACAATGTCCGCCAATAGTAGGCAATTTTTCAAACTGATTATACTTGAATTTGTATTTGCCATCAAGGGCACCATTGCTATTCTTTATCTCAACACTTGTCAAATGCAACCTAATGTAGTTACTATAATCGTAATTAAGAACGTATTTCTTGCATAATACATTCTGTTTGTATATACGTATTTCCTTTAGAGGTGACATGCCCATTGACTTCAATGGATCCTTCTCCTTATTCGTATTATTTGGATTGTGATACATTGAATAATCATTATCAGTCAAATATATGAAAGTATTGGACATGTTAGTACCGATCTGATATGAAGCGAGTTCCCTATATAGTGATTCAATACTCTTTCCGTTATATAGTTTGTAGTAAAAATCCGTTGAAGTAAAGATCTTGGAATCCTGAATAAACTCAATTGATGTACCATCGCATGCTGTTACCTTAGACAGATAGACAGGAGAGTTTATCATCATTTTGGGCATAATTTTCTGATAGCACATGGAAGATGTAATAAGAAACAATCCTCTTGTATATTCGAAACGATATACCATTTTCCCAAATCTATCATAAACAGCTGTCAGATACCAAGAATCAGCATACATCTCTGCATGTGCATTCCCGTTATTACCCCCATCGTTATCTTCACGGAAATCTATAGAATACTCACTAGCATTTTGCTGCTTGCTACCACCAAAAACATATCTGTTTCCATCTTGATCAACAATCGTAAAACCTTTGATTGATTTCGGCTGTTTATAACGCTTGTTTGGCAACACTTCAATAAACGGGGGTGTAAAATTGTTAGGATCATTTATATCAAACTCCACCATTAAATTGTCATCACTTGCAACTTTCCATTCACCATCGTTACCCAAAAAGAATTTTCCACTTTTGTCCATGAAGTGAAAGTAGAAGATATCGGGCATATAATCCCCATAGCATTCTTTAGAATCATTCACATTTCCATTATAACGATGAAAATAGTTTTTCCAAAGAGTTCCACCATTAATACCAGGATGGTAGGTCGTATCAAATTCATCAGGATAGCCCTTGACACTTCTGGTTATCACACCACCAATGTTAAGCGTCCAGGAATGTCCTGTCCAACTTGGGAGAGTGTTTACTAGTATTCCTGATGTATCGTATAATAGGTTTACATTCAGATTGATTCCACGCGTATTACAATCATACAAGGGAATGCTTACATTGGCCTTGCCCGTATATAACGACATGGGGATAATTCCATATTGCGCAATTGCTGTTGTGTTTGGAGTCGGTATTGTAACCGGTTCATTTAGTCTTGTACCTGCCATTCCGTTGAATTTGAAAAGAACGACGGACAGTAGTATCAATAAATTTTTTTTCATAATGTCACTTTTTCGCTATATACTTTTCCGTTTACGTTGATATAAAGAATATATATGCCGGGACGTAAGCCGTTACAATCCAACTCTACCGAGTTGCCTTGACCAGCAGGCTGGATCCAATGTCTGCTCATGCATAGCAGGCCTGTATGGTTGGCAACTATCGTCGTAATGGAGGCTTCTGCATCAAGGTCATAAGTTATCCGGATGTTCTTGCCTATGGTCTCTATCTCATAATGAATGATATTTGGCGACTGTTGCTCTTCGTCAAACGAATTGTCTGGCTCGTCGGGGGCATCCTCGTCCAAGGGCGTGATATAGTAGGCCACCTGATGCTCTGGCAGGTTGCAGTAGGCATACTTGGTAGTACCAATCGTTTCCATATTGTAATAAGTGGTGCTCATCACATCTTCAATGATAGGATATTGCGCTTCAGGGAGATACCACTCATATCTTTCTTCGATAATCTGAGTGAGCTTGGCTGTATCAAGGGCTACTGAATCAATATCCATGCAGATAGAATAGGAATCAATGGTATGTACCCGTTTGACATGATCTACCGTATCGTTCTCGGCCAGTACGATAGCCCCCATGGCATCAACCTTAATGGTGGTTACACCTAACTCGCGGAAAGGATGATTACCACAATACATGCCTTCGCATCGGAAAGGCATACTGATAGAGTCGCCATATACAAGCGGGAATCTCTTGGAGATTTTATCATTGATATACGCACGTTTCTCTAACGCTGTTTCACTGCCAAGGAGTACAAGCGTGTCGGATGTTGTACGATAGTAGCTGTTCTTACCGGTTTCAATGACCGACACCATGCCTGTGCTGTCTTTCATAAACATCACCTGCGAAGACTCCTTGGAGCCCAGCTTTTTGGAAAAGTCCCATACTCTGTTCATCCCGCCTCTGCCGGGAGAGAAGTAGCGGATTTTGCATTTCTGCAAGCTGTCTGCCGATTGTGGAACCATGCCAGACAGATTCACCTGACCATAGACCGACATCGCTCCAGATAGCAATAATGGTAGTAATAATTTCAGTTTCATAAATAATATATCACTTTTTCTTTAGTAGGACATCTCATCGAAAGTTATTATACATATATATATCCCCAGAAACAGAATCTACCTCGGACAATCTGAATCTGATAATCACCAGAAAGATAAGCCGGAAGTAACAAGGATTTCGTGCCAGGCGGAATTACCGTTGAATAAACCACCATACCATTTTCGTCTAACAGACGTAGTGGGCAACCATCGCATGAGGAAGCAAAATACAAAGTATAGTCTTCAATACTGACAGAAGGAACGCGTACAGGAGCCTTCTTTATTGGTTCCCAAGGTTCTGTAGGATCGAGTATACCTACATGAAGAACAATCTTTTCACCTTCTGCCAGACCTTCATTCAATTCCTCAGCATTGCAAAACAACGCTGAGAAAACTAAAACAATGATAAAAAAAATATGTTTCATTTTCAAGTAATTTTAATTTGGCTACAAAGATATCTACACAAAATTAAAGCGCCAAATAAAAACATATCTTTTTATTCGGCAGCACTTTACAATTTTAGATTTTCACATTATCTAAGACTCTTTATATCAATAAGTTACAGAAATAATTCGTCAAAATTCGTCAAACACCTCTGAGCGCATGAATCAGGTTGGTTTTAAGCGAATGAGCTTCTTTTTTACCATAGAGTTTCTCGTTGGCACGAGTTTTTGCGTTAGAAACGGTGGAGGCCTGTGAGGTTGTCATCTTTGCAATATCTCTCTCGGGGATATCAAGGATTAATAATATGCAGATACGCTGCTCCAACAGGGACAAAGATTTTCCACTGCCAAAAGACTTAAAAGTGAAAGGATTGTCCTTGCAGAATTGGGAGAGCAACATTTTCCACTCTGCTTCTGTTGGTTCGGGACGCTCGGCCTTTCCTTTGGCTTTCTTTATAAATAACTGAGCAATTGGGCTATCAAGAAAATCATCCAGATTGTCGTGAGGCAAACTACTATTTTTATACATAGTATTTTCTGCCTGCAACTGACTGATGATTCTGGTCAGTTCGGCCTCTTGATTTTCTTTTTCGACAATCATACCCTCGTAATCCTTGTCTTTCAATTTCTGCAGCTCCTCTTGCACAACACGTCTTTGCTTTCTCGCATTGGCAAGCGACGATCTCAATCTGGCTATCTTTACTCGCTTTTCTTTTTGGGCTTTTCTATATAACCAGCATATGATGACAATGATAACAGATAAAGCAATAGCAATAAGAATGATATAATTCAGCAGGACTAATGTACTACGGGATTTCTCCCTTTCCTGTTCGGCCTCTTTCTGGCTTCTGCTATAGTTGTAGAGGGCAGACATCTGGTGAATGGCATTGGTTTGCATCCTGTTGTGCAAGGAATCCTGTGCCGCCTCATAAAGATTAGCGAAATGAACGATTGAGTCGATGTTATTTTTCACCTTATATATAGAAAGAAGCCCCTTGTATCCTTCCGACAAATAGCCATTTTCTAAAGCCCTTCGAAAATAGAATTCTGCAGAGTCAACTTGGTTAACGCCAAGTTCAAAGAACCCCTTTATGTAATAGTATCCCTCACGACCTCTTGCGACATCCCCCTTTCTATCAAATAAGCCAGACTCATGTTCAAATATGTCTATAGCCTGCTGAGCTTTTGATAAGTCATGCTGTTCTACATGAATATAAATAGCCGTGACTAATAGGGCTGCTGCTCTTTTATGATTCCCTAAACGTCTAAGAGCACAGAACGTATCATCAATTAAATGTAGTACAGAATCCTTTTCGCCAAGAAGATAATATGGTCGAACCAACTGGGCCTTTGCCATGATATACTCCTCCTCATTTGACGTACGCCTTGTATAGTCAATATAATGCTGGAACGCCCAGATTTCATCATGTGGCAGGTTCTGACGATGGAAGATATAAGCCATCTGACCATAGATGCCCCTCAATGTATTAAAATCGCAATCCCCACTGAGCGTATCAGCAGCGGCAATAGCTGTATAATATGTCTGCAAGGCATTTGGCGCTTCACCCATATCACTATAGGCACGGCCTAATAGATAGCGAGCAAGGACGCATTCGTTGGCAGTACCGTTATCCTCGAAGTAGTCGGCAAGCTGTTGCGGTTCTGCTGTAGAACGGAACACGGTATCAAGTTTGTTATAGGCACTGAGGCGATACAGGCGGTACCGCATCCTGAAATGTCTGCCGAAATCAGCCTCGTGACTACCTAAGCTATCCAGAATCCGTAAGGCGGAATCGGGATGCTCGTCGAGCACAGCCTTGGCACGGTCCAAGGTTGAGATGAAGGTCTGACGCTCAGAGCAGCTCAAAAGCAGGAGACCAAGCAGTATGATATAGCAATACCTTTTCATTATCCTTACAGCTTGCAAAGATACTAACTTATTCCCAATCAGCCAAACAATCGCATAAAAATAATACCCACCAGCATCATGCGTGAGTTCGTAGGCGGCAGCAGCTTTAAGTATTGAGTTCATGGTAATGGGAAATCTTTTATGATTTACACCAAATAGAATTTAAATAATAATGAACCCTCTTCAAAAAATGGGCTCAGTAAAGATGGTGATCACGGGGTTGGAGAAGGTGATCATTCAAAGTAATGATGCCACTGACATGGCACCTCCTAGCATCGGTGATGCAACGGAGATGCATCTCCGTGCCAGGTTCCTGTCCCCTGGCACCTCCGCCTCAGTGCCTAAGAACTGCCCCGAGTATGCCGAGGCCCATCGTCTGTTGAAGTTCCTGCGCTATTTCATTCCCATCAGCGACAAGGAGATCCCCCCCACCAGCATCATGCGTGAGTTCGTAGGCGGCAGCAGCTTCAAATACAGGGGCTAAAAAGGTGTCAATTTACTAAGAATCCTTAAATTACACAAGTTTGTGATTCACAAACTTGTGTAATTGCGTTTTAATGCGTATATTTGCGCTCAAAATGAGATGGTTATGGAGAAAAGTTTTGTTTATGGAATCGCTGTTACCGACTATAATTTTACTGGAAGGGAGGAAGAAACCAAGCGATTGAAGGCTAATTTCACGTCGGGCATCAACTCTATTTTGATTTCTCCTCGTCGGTATGGCAAGACTTCGTTGGTTGATCATGTATGTCGCCATCTTAACAACGACGACATGATCATTGTTAAACTTGATATTTTTGGTTGTAAGACGGAATACGAGTTCTATAATGCTCTGGCTGTTGCGGTTTTAAAACAAACAGCCACCAAGATTCAATTATGGATGGATGAGGCGCGTGACTTTTTAGTCCGTTTGACTCCGAAGATAGGTATTCCTCTCGATCCTGTGTCTGAGATAAGCGTCTCGCTTGGGATAACACCTGAGACACATTCACCTGAAGAGGTACTCAATATGGTGGAAGTCATTGCCAAGCGTAAAAACCGTCGTATCGTGGTGTGTATCGATGAGTTCCAGCAAGTGGGAGAGTTTGAAAATACCAAACAAGTACAAGCAAGATTACGTTCTGCTTGGCAGCACCACCACTATACTTCTTATTGTCTTTATGGTAGTAAGCGCCACATGATGAGTAAGATTTTTCTTAATCGCAGTATGCCATTCTATCAGTTTGGTGATCTTTTGCAGCTCCAGAAGATTCCCACCAGAGATTGGATGGATTATATCATTAATCATTTTGAGGCTGCAGGAAAGCATGTGCCAGAACAGATTGTTGAACGCATTTGTGAAGTTGTAGATAATTATCCCTCGTATGTTCAGCATCTGTCATCTATATTGTTAAACCATTTGCCTCAAGGTGGTACTGTTACAGACGATATGATGTCGGTAGCTATTTCCGAATTGATTAGCACTAACGAAGCGTTGTATATGCAACAGGTAGAGTCTCTGTCGGCCTACCAGATGAATCTGATAAAGGCTATCGTCTCCGGTATCCATTCCGGTTATAACGAGAAGCGTGTCCGCTCTATGTTCGACTTAGGAAGCCCTTCTAATTTAGTCCGCTTACGTGATGCTTTGATTGAACGCGATCTTATCTTTTCAGAAATGCGACAGTTATATCTTACAGACCCGGTTTTTGGGCTCTGGTTCAAAAGAAGGTTCCTATATGCGTGAGTTCGTTGGTGGTAGCAGCTTTAAGTATTGAGTGCCGGGTCATCCTCCCTTTGGTCTGGTGAATTAAAGATAAACCATAAATATGGCAAGACAATTAAGAAAGAAAATGATCACAACCGCCCCCTTTTAATAATAATCATTCCTATTTCGGATATATGGTTCCATCTAATAGCCGGTATTCCATCAAGCCTTCATTCTTGCTCCATTTAATATATTCAAAGTCATCAGCGCAAGGCTCCCTATTACCTAATGTAGAGTTTTTGTTATCTATAACGATAGTATCTTTTATTGAGGTACCATCTCCATTCAAATTTCTAGAATCTTTTTCTATGGAAAAACAATACCTTCCCCCTATGTGGAAACTGGCATATAATCCTTTATGTGAGTTCTTGGTGATAGAAACCCAAACTCTATGTCTGGTTGAATTGTGAACAAAAAAGCCTTCATAATATGCTACTGCATTATAATCTCCCAACACCTCTTGGCCTTCATTCTCTATAAATGGCGCTTTCTTATCGAAAACTTTCCTTTTTGTCATACATAAAAGATCACATCCATTCGTAGTCTCTAATCTCACAGTATCACCTAAAGAATACACATTTATCCACATCAAATCATCTTCTTCAAAGTGATACACGTTCTTGTAAATACAAGAAGACACTACAAAAACCAATAATATTGATAATAACTTTTTCATTATATCTTTAGATGAGTTTAAACTAATTAATATCCCCCAAACTTTCTCACAAATGTCCCAATACCATGATTTGGCATATAACTATTTGTATACACAGGATGGACCCTACCTTGTGAAGCGTGATTGGTGTTTTGTTGGAAATTATTAACAGGATCCCCACCAATTCTAAGCCCTCCCAAAAAAGATTTCCCAACAGTTCTGGAGTGTCAGGGGACAGGAACTGAAGTGCTCTAGCATCGGTGATGCAACGGAGATGCATCGGTGCAGTATCGGTATAGCATCGGTATAGCATCGGTGCAGCATCGGTGCAGCATCGCTCAAAGTGCCTTTTCACCGATGCTTGAGCGATGCACGACCGATGCACGACCGATGCACGAGCGATGCATCTCCGATGTTGCACCGATGCACGGCCGATGCATTGAGCTTACAGCTGGTAGGTGAGCATCACCATCGAGTAGGGAGCCAGGTCGAGGGTGAACTTCTTCTGGGCCTTGAGCTGCTCTTTCTTAGGAGCGATGGGCTGGGCATCGAAGTTGTTCTCGTCGTTGGGCTGACCGGCAATGGTGGTCTTGGTGGCCTGTTTCTTGATGCCGAAGCGGCTCAGGTTGATGTTGGCCTTCTTGGCATCAGCACCAGCGTTAACGAGCTTCACAAACAGCTGACGGGTCTTGGTGTTCAGAACCACGCTCTGACCGTAGTGCACACCCTCCATGGGCTGGATGGCATCAGCGGCATCGCCCTCAAACTTCACACAGTCGCCATAGTAGTAGTTACCGCTTGACTGTCCGAACAGCTGCTGCACATAGTAGCTGCAGGTGAGGAAGGGGCGCTCGTTGTCGTAGTAGATGAGGTCGGGGTTCCACTGGGTGCCGTTCTTGCGGGCAAAGAGGGGAGCGTAAGATGTCATGGCTACTACATCGCCATTGCGCTCTACGTGCAACAGGTACAGGCCCTCTGCCAGAGCGTCGATGAGTTTCTTGTCCTTAGCGGCATACTCGCCCAGATAAACCTTGGTCTTGCGGTCGCGTGGATAGCTGTCGTACTGGCGCTTGTTCAGGAAATAGTCGTGTGGCTCGTAGTAGTGCTCGTCGAGGATGGGCATGTTGAGCTCCTCTGCCAACTTCCAACCGTTCTGGTAGTCGCCGTTGTCGGCATGTGAGCCAGGACCGGCTGTACCCACGATCACAATCTCGGGATGCGCCTTGGTGACACGCTCGTAGATATACTTGAAGCGCTCGCAGAACTCAGGCGAGATGCGCTCTTCGTTACCGATACCTAAATATTTAAGGTTGAAAGGTTTGGGATGACCTGCCTCAGCACGCATCTTGGCCCATTTGTTGGTGGCGGGATCGCCGTTGGCCCACTCGATGAGGTCGATGCACTCGTCAACCCACTCGTCCATCTCGCTCATGGGAACGACATCCTGTGCCTGACCTTTCATGCCCCAGCCGCCATTGGCACCCTGACAGCTCACACCGGCAGGCAGGATGGGCAGGGGCTCCATGCCCAGGTCTTCGCAGAACTGGAAGTATTCGAAATAGCCCAGACCTACACTCTGGTGATAACCCCAGGTGTTTTTGAGCTGGCGGCGCTGCTCCTTAGGACCGATGGTGGTCTTCCAGCGATAGGTGTTCCAGAAACCGTCGCCACCACCGTGAACCACGCAGCCGCCAGGGAATCGCATGAACTTGGGCTTCAAGTCAGCCAGTGCCTGAGCCAGGTCTTTGCGCAGACCATGGCCTTTATAAGTGTCCTCGGGCATGAGTGATACCACATCGACATCCATATCGCCTGGGGTGAGCACCAGGATCTGCAGCGATGCCTTCTTGCAGTCGGCATTGGGGGTGAGCACAGCCTGGAACTTCTGCCAGTCGGTGTTGCTTACGTTGATGGTGGTCTCTGCCAGCAGCTTGGGGTCCTTGGGTGGCCAACCGGGCTGATTCTCTACCAGCACCACGCGCACATTCTTGGCTGCGCCCTTGACATTACGCATGAACACAGAGAAATCGTATTTCTGACCGGCCTTGACAGAGATGCCGTCGAAACCGTCGTTCTGGATGCCAAAGCCAGTCCAGCCGGTGTAGTCATAATACTGGTTGGCACGTTCGCAGTGCAGGCGCATGTAGTTGGCGTTGTTGGCATGCACGGGGTTGTCCATGCGTGGCTGGATATAGCCTGTAGAATGGCCTGGACGGGTGATGCGCCAGGCAGTGCCGGGGCCCCAGCCATCGCGCTCAACAGGTGAGAACTCGAAGGCGCCGTTCTGGATGAGCTCGGCATAGAGACCGCCGTCGGCAGAGTTGTTGATATCCTCGAAGAAGATACCGATGAGCTCGTTGCTGATGGCCTTGCCGCCAGCAGGGGCTTTGATAGGTTTCTGGGCGTTCAGGCCCATTGTGGCTGCTGCAAGGGCAGCACATAGAATTGATTTTTTGTACATAGTTGATGTTATTGATTGTTACTAATGAGTCTTACTTCGTAGATCTCGCCAACCTGCTTTCTGGGCTTGGCCACGAACTTGATGCGCACCTGTTTCTTGCCCTTGAGCAGCTGGGCAGGGATGGGATACTCCTCGTACTTGAACTGTGAGGTGCGATATTTGCCGGTGAGGTTGATGGAGGTCATCAGTACATCGTCTACCAGGATGTCGAACTCGGGGTTCTTCCAGTCGCCCACCCCCCAGTATTTCAGACGCAGGCTCAGGTTGGTCTTGCCACCAGTCTGCATCAGGTAGCTGAAGTAGTGACCGTCGCGGGCATCACGGAAGAACACGTCGTTGGTGTTGCCCACGGTCGATTGGTCGGTCTCCATGAAATGGTCGCTCTCGGGCTGCTGCTCGCCTGGCTGCACCTTGTCGGTGGTGCGGGCCTCGAGGGCCTGGCGCTCCTGCTCCTGCTTGGCCAGGTTGCTCAGATAATCCTTATAGCTATCCTCGCTCAGGGCCAGCCAGTACATCATATAGCGGGCATCGTGGAGCTCGAAGAAGGGCATGAGCTCGTTGCGTATCTCGTTGACCATCTTGGTGGTGAGGTTGAAGTGCAGGGGCTTGCCAGCAATGGGCTGTAGCTGGTTGGCAATGCTCTCCACATCCTTATTCACCAGGATGGGGGCCTGGTCGATGGGCAGCTTCTTGCCAACGGCCAACTGTCCGAAGCGACTGTCGTCGGCAATGAGCATGGCCAGATCCTCGGTGCCGGTCTTCATGGCCAGCATGATGGGACCGTGCATCAGGGCGATATACTGTGGCATGTTGGGCAGGTACTTCACGCTGTTGTGCATGGGGAACAGAATATCCACCACGTCGCCTTTCTTCCACTGGCGGTCGATGGTGACATAGCTGGCGGGACCGGTGACGATGCTCACGGGCTTGCCGTTGACCTTGACACTGAACTGTCCGGGCTTCACCCAGCCGGGGTAGCGCAGCTGCAGGGCGAACTGACCCTTGCCCTTTGTGATGGTGATGCGGCTGCTCTCGCTATAGGGGAACGTGGTTTCCTGACGGAGCTGGATGCCCCGCTCCTGCCAGTTGAGCTCGGAGGCCACGAAGAGGTTCACGTAGAGGGCGTTGTCATGATGGGTATAGACAAACTGGCCGTACTTGCCATGATTCTCCATACCAGTGCCCACGCAGCACCACATGGCCTCGTTGGGGGCAGAGTAGTTGCGGTAGTGGCGCGGACGGGCTGAGGTGAAATACACATAGCCGCCGTGCTCGGGGTGCTGGGTGGAGAGGATGTGGTTGAACATCGCCAACTCGTAGAAGTCGGCAAAGCGTGCCTCGGGGTTGCGGCGATGCAGATCCTCGGTGAGTTTCATCATGTTGTTGGTGTTGCAGCTCTCCGGTCCGTCGATATCCTGCACAAAGTCCTGACAGGCCTCACGGCTGGGGAAATGCTCACGACGGCTGTTGCCGCCAAAGGCCAGCGTGCGCTCGCCTGTCACGATATCCCAGAAATAGGCGCCTGCCGTGTGGTAGGCCTCGTCGCCAGCCAACTCTGCAATACGCTCAAAACCGATGACCTTGGGCACCTGGGTGTTGGCATGCATGTTGTCGAGCACATCGCGGCGCTGCATCAGCGGGTTGAGCAGACGGCGGTGTGAGAACCGGCGGGCTGCATCCAGATATTTCTGTTCGTGGGTGATGGCATAGGCGTCTGCTAATACCTCGTTCATGCCGCCATGCTCAGTGTCGAGGGCACGCTCCAGCTGGGTATCGCTGAGACCTGCGGTGAGGTCGATGGCCCAGTCGCAGAAACCCAGGAAGAGCTGTTTGGCCTGCTCGTTGCCGCAGTACACCCAGGCATCGCGCAGACCGGCATACATCTTATGAATATTATAGAAAGGCACCCACGAGCCGTAGTAGGCTCCGAAGTCGCCCTTCTTGAAGTGTCCCCACACACGGTCGCTGCCCGGCACACCGCCCACATAGCCCTTGCCCCAGGCGGGGTGGTTCTTGGCATTGGCGTCGGCACAGGCCTGCAGCTCGCTGATGAAATAGTTCATGCGCTGGCGGCAAGCCTCGTCGCCGGTAGCGGCATTGATGGCCATGGCGGTGAGATAGTGGCCGCCCACATGGCCGTCGAGTCCATCCCAGTTGGGGTACGACTTGGCTTTTGGCGTCAGTCCGGCTTCCTTCAGATAGGGTGCCAGCAAGCGGTCGCAGTCGTACTTCAGCAGGGTTTTGATGTTCAGGTCGCGCGCTTTCTTCAGCGGTCCGTCGAGTAGTGTCACATCCCCTAAGGGGAATTCATCGGCATACAACCGATTCTGGGCATGGCTGCTGTTGGCTGTCATTGATAGCAACAAGGCAAACAACAGGCCACGCGAATGAGTCTTAAGTTGGTACATACTTTAATTAGATATTATTGATATTGCTTGATGATCCGGTATACATCCTCTATGTGGTGGGTGAAGGGGCCGGTGTGCTCCAGTTTGAGGGTGCACATGGCGGCGGCGAACTGACCGCTCTCGGCATAGCCCATGCCGCGTGCGCGGGCATACAGGTAACCGGCACTGTAGGTGTCGCCACAGCCGGTGGCATCCACCAGTTTGGCTGGCGCGTAGGCGGGTGTCTCAAAGAACCGGCCTTCTGCCAGTATCATCGAGCCGCCGCCACCCAGGGTCACGATCACCTCGCGCACACCCCAGTCGTGTATCTGCTGGGCCGCCTCGCGCGGGTCGGTGATGCCGGTGAGTGTCTGACATTCCCACTCGTTCACCTTCAGGATGGCTGTGTGGCGCAACAGACGTCGCTTGTCGGTCCACTCGCAGGCTCTCACCTCTTCGCCTACCACCTCGCGCAGGTAGCCTTGCACGTCGATGCTCACATCGCCCTTGGTGGCCAGGTATTCCACCACCTCTGGCGCAAAGTCATCGGCCAGCAGGGTGCCCAGATGGAACACCCGTGCCGCTTCATCCTTCAGCTGGTCGAAGGTGAACGGCGCTGACTTGGCCAGCACCCTCTGCGTGCGGTTGTCCATGTTGGCACCGTACTTGTTCTCGAAGAACACGTTGGTGTCGCTCTCGAAAGCCGTCACTCTCATGCCGGCTTGGCGCAGCTTCTCTACCTCGGGCATCACCTCACGGCTCACCGAAGTAATCATGTGGAAGTCGATGTCGTGTGGCAGTGCCTCGATGGCCCATGCCATATAGTAGGCTGAGCCGCCTGCACAGTGTGTGGTCATGGGCGGAACCTGCGTGATAATCCTATCGCGAGTGATGTGCCCGATACAACAAATGTCTGTCATTAAAATCGCCTTTTTTTAAATAATAACTTTTTTTCGCTTGCAAAGATAACTTTTTTTTTCTAAAAGTTTTGTTTTATTCGGAAAATATGCTATCTTTGCATCAATAATTTGGTACTACTAATTGCAATTAATGGTAAAACGTACACTTTTCTGGGTTTTTATGCTTAGCATGACGGTCTTTCCGGCATGGTCGCAGACGATATATGATGTGATGAGTTTTGGTGCCGTTGGCGATGGCGTGACCGATGATGCCGCTGCCATCCAGCGCGCCATCGATCAGTGCTCGGATGAGGGGGGCGGTCGTGTGCTGTTGCCACGCTGTCACACCTTCCTGGCTGGTCCTATCCAACTCAAGAGTCATGTGGAGCTATACCTGGAGGCTACCGCCACGCTCAAGGCCCACCCCGACGAGGCTATCTATCACCTGAGCGCCTTTGGTGAAAACCGGGGCGAGGGTATGCTGTGGCTCTGGGCAGCGCATGCTGAGAACATCAGCATCTGCGGTAAGGGTACCATTCATGGCAACGGCATTGCCTTTATGGGGGCAGAGCTGAGCGACAGCTATGAGCTGAAGCCCCTGAAGGATCAGGCTTTCGATCCCCGTCCGCATGTGCTCACGCTGACCGATGTGAAGCAGCTCACCATCCGTGATGTCACCATCAAGGAAGGAGCCTATTGGACCGTTCACCTCATCGGTTGTGATGAGGCTGTGATCGACGGTATCAACCTGCTCAACAACCTGAAGATCCGTAATGGCGACGGCATCGATATCGACCACTCTAAGCATGTGCGTATCGCCAACTGTCATATCACCAGCGGCGATGACTGCATCTGTCTGAAGAACCGCAGGGAGTTCGAACAGTATGGCTCGTGCCATGATATCACCGTGACCAACTGCGTGATGTCGAGTCGTTCGTGTGCCATCAAGATTGGTAGCGAGAATATGGACTCTATCTACAATGTGGTGTTCGATAACTGTATCATCACTGGCTCTAACCGCGGCCTGGGCATCCAGAATCGCGATGAGGGTACCGTGACCGATGTGGTGTTCTCGAATATCCAGATGGACTGCCGCCTGTGGAGCGATGTGTGGTGGGGTAAGGCAGAGCCTATCTATGTGACCAGCTATCCCCGTGCCAATGGTAACCATAAGGATGCCAACTGGCGATTCCCCAAGGGGCAGATAGAGGGCCGTTGCGGTGAGGTGAGCCGTATCTATTTCAACAATATCACGGCTACCAGCGAGAACGGCTGCTTTGTGGGTGGTGACGAGCCCGGCAAGGTGAAGGACATCTATTTTAATAATGTTCGCGTGCGACTGCTTGGTGAGGGTCAGCGCTACATGGATAAGCGCCCGTGTAAGGGCGAGGGCTTTGTTGAGGCCAGTCTCAAGGCCATGAGGCGCATGAAGGTGCCCCTGCTAACCGAGCATGCCACTGTTTATATGTAATCATATTAAGAATAAATATTTTTTTACTAACTTTTAATTTTAAATTATGCAAAAGATCCTAAATCTCAAACAAGGAATGCAGAAGACCATGTTTTTTGTGTTCTTTCTGTTGTGCAGTACAGTGATGCTGGCACAGAACAAGGTGTCGGGAACTGTACTGGATGCTACCGGTGAGCCTCTGATTGGCGTAAGCGTATTGGAGACAGGAACCAACAATGGTGTAGTAACCGATTACAATGGTGACTTTACCATCACGGTTAAGCAAGGTGCCAAACTTTCATTCTCGTATGTAGGCTACAACCCCCAGACCCTGGCTGCCCGTAACGGCATGAAGGTGACGCTCGAAGAGGACAACAAGATGCTGAACGAAGTGGTAGTAGTAGGTTACGGTACCATGCGCCGTAAGGACGTTACCTCGTCTATCACCACCGTGAAAGCTGAAGACCTGAACCGTGGTGTGTTCACCGACCCAGGTCAGATGCTGCAGGGTAAGGTGCCCGGACTGGTAGTTTCTTCTACTGCTGACCCTAACGGTTCTCCAACCATCACACTTCGTGGTGCTTCTACGCTCCGTAGTGGTGCTATGTCGCCTTACTATGTAGTAGATGGTATTCCAGGTGTTGATATCTCTATCGTTTCACCAGACGATATCGAGAGCATCGATGTGCTGCGTGATGCTACTGCTACCGCTATCTATGGTTCTAAGGCTGCCAATGGTGTAATCATTATCACCACCAAGAAGGGTGATAAAGAGAGAACCAACGTTACCTATAATGGTTATGTAGCTTTCGATAATATCCTGAAGAAATATGATATGGCAACAGCTGCCCAGCTGCGCGACTATGCAACAAAGAATGGTGTTACCTTGAAGGATGGTGGTGCAAGCACCAACTGGCAGGACGAGGTGTTGCGCACAGGTATCAGCCACAATCACAACGTAGGTATCAATGGTGGTAACGACCGTACCAACTATATGATCAGTGCTAACCTCATGAAGCGTGAGGGTGTGATCAAGATGACTGGTATGGACCGTTTCAATGTGCGTTCACTCGTTTCTACAAAGACATTGAAAGACCGCCTCACTTTGTCGATGAGCCTGAATGCCATGTATGGCAAGCACTTCGGTGTGCCTACAGGCAACGAGGGTGCATCTGTTCTTGATGCGATGAACTACTACTCTCCAACCAACCCCATCAAGAACGCTGATGGTTCTTGGTCAATTGGTGCAGGTTCAAAGAACTACAACCCACTGGCTTTGATGGAAGAGAATACCTCAGAGACTATCTGGAAGCGTAACCAGTTTATCGGTAAGGCTACTCTGGAGATTCTGAAGGGCCTCCTCTGGAATGTGAACTACTCTTGGAGCAATTACCAGAGTACCTATAGTGCTTATAACACCCGTAATTCTCAGCTCGAGGGTATTGGTAACAAGAATGGTCAGGCCAGCCGCAATACATACTTTGGCCGTGAGCAGACTTTCGAGACCTATCTGAACTATGGCTTCACTGCTGGAAAGCACAAGGTTGACCTGATGGCTGGTTACTCTTGGGAGAAGAAGAAGAATAACGATGGCTTTGGTTTGAATGTTGAGGGTTATTACAATGACGACCTGACATGGTACAACATGTCGTATGCCCAGACTATCCTTGGTGTTCAGAACTCTGTTCAGAGTGGTTATGTGGAGAATGTTAAGAACATCTCGTTCTATGGTCGTGCCAACTACTCGTTTAATGGTCGCTACATGCTGCAGGCCACTATCCGTCGCGATGGTTCTTCAGTATTTGGTAAGAACAAGCGTTGGGGTACATTCCCATCAGTATCTGCTGCTTGGAACATCACCGAGGAGAACTTCATGAAGAATCAGAATATCTTCGACAACTTGAAGCTCCGTGCTGGTTATGGTGTTTCTGGTAACGCTATGGGATTTGATATTTATTCTTCATACGCAACTTATGGCGCTACTGGTTCATTCACACACGATGGTAAGGTCTATCGTTCATATGCAGCCACTAAGAATGCTAACCCTGATCTGAAGTGGGAGACCACATCAATGCTGAATATCGGTCTTGACTTCGCATTCTTGCGTGGTCGTATCAACGGTACTGTTGAGGTTTATCACAAGAAGACCAAGGATCTGATTTGGGGCTATCCTGTTCCAACAACAAAGTATGTATATGGTTGGATGGATGCTAACGTTGGTGAGATGACTAACAAGGGTATTGAATTCTCAATTAACGCTGTTCCTGTTCAGACCAAGAACTTCACATGGAGTACCACCGTTAACCTGTCTCACAACAAGAATAAGGTGGACAAGATGCAGAATGATCAGTTTAAGACCACTAACCTTACTCAGGGTGACCCAATGGTTGCAGGCGTTTCTGCAGACGGATGGACACAGCGCATTATGGAAGGTGAGTCTATTGGTACATTCTATACTTACCAGTATGCAGGTACTGTAAACGGACGTTCAGAGTACTATGTGCTGGATGAAAATGGTAAACGCACAGGCGCAACAACCAACAATCCTAGTCTTAAGGATCGTTCTATCACAGGTTGTGCACAGCCTAAGCTCAACGTAGGATGGAACAATAGTCTTACATATAAGAACTGGAACCTGAACGCATTCATCACTGGCGTATTTGGTCATGATGTTTACAATGCTCCACGTGCACACTACAACAGCGCACAGATGTTCTCAGATGGTAAGAACGTTCTGAAAGAGTTCCTGTCATTCCCTGCTGGCGATGCTTCTGGTTCACTTCCATCAAACCGTTGGATTGAGAATGGTTCATACGTACGTCTGCAGTCATTGTCGCTGAGCTACACATTCAGGAACTGTTTCAACGACTGGATTCAGGATTTGACACTGTATGGTACAGCAAACAATGTGTTCACTATTACAAACTACAAGGGTCTTGACCCAGAGGTTAACCTCGGTGGTATCGACCCAGGTATCGACTATCGTTGGAGCCGTTATCCACACACACGTACCTTCATGGTCGGTGTGAAAATCAACTTTGGCAATGGTGGCAAGAAGAAAAAGACTGCTGAGCCCATTATAAGAGAGGTTATTAAGGAAGTTCCTGTTGTTAAGGAGGTTCCTGTTGTTAAGGAGGTAGTGAAGGAGATCCCAGGCAAGGACGTCCTTGTTAACTCAACATACGTTGTTACCTTCCCAGCTAATTCGTCTAAGATTAACAACACTGCAGAACTCGATGGTATTCAGAAGGGTGCTAAGGTAGAGATTGTTGCTTATGCTTCACCAGAAGGTGCCAAAAATGTAAACCAGAAGCTCTCTCAACAGCGTGCTGATACAGTTGCCAAGTATCTTCAGGACAAGGGCGTCGAAGTAGTGCGCATCTTGGCAAAGGGTGCTGATACTAATCATGCAAACCGTATTGCTATTGTGACTGTAAAGTAAATATCATTTAAAAGATTTTAGAATATGAAACTAAATAAAATTGTTCTTGCAGCTGGCATGTTTGCCGTAGCACTTACCAGTTGTACAGATTTGGATGTAAATCCGAATTCTCAATACACAGAAGACCCCAGTAAGAATTCTGGTATTGACCCAATGATCATGGTAGAGGCCAAGATGTCAGATGTATATTTCCACTTGTCTGGTACTCTTGGTCGCCGATACATGGAAGCACAGTGCCTTGCTTCGGATGAGTTTACGTCTCTGGCTTTTGATGGTGGTTACTATGATAGTGGAACATATGCTCATCAGGCTCTTCATGATAGTAGAGCAACTGATGCTTCGCTCGATTGGTATTCTGAACTCACATCAGGTATTACGAAGGTGAATACCATTCTCGCAGAACTCAGTGGTGCTTCTGCTCAAATGACAGCTCCTGCCCGTGCCATGCGTGCTTATTTTACATGGATTCTGATGGATAGTTTCGGTGACTCACCTATCCTTGTAAAGGTGCCTGCTGAGGGTGAGGTCGTAGCGCGTTCTCCACGTAAGGAAGTTGCAGAGTGGATTGAGAAAGAACTCACAGAGATTATTCCTTACCTCACAGAGGATGTAACAGAGAATACCTATGGTAAGCCAACCAAGTGGATGGCACAGGCTCTGCTTGCTAAGCTTTATATCAACTGGCCAGTCTATACAGCCGAGTCTGTTGATAAATATGATGCAGCTACCGCAGCGAATCCTATGCTTGACAAGTGTATCGAAGTTTGTGATGAGATTATCAAAAGCGGTAAGTTCAACCTCGGTTCTGTTGACTATCTGCATAAGTTCTCTTATGACAATGGCTCTCACGTAGAAGACTTCATCTATGCTATGCCTTATGACGCTCTCACCCGTCCTGGCATGCAGTATGGACGTCCTCGCTCGTTCAAGCAACTGAAAGGTATGCTGCCAACTTATTATGGATTTGCTGATAAATTCACTAATTCGTTTGGTGGAAATTTAGTCGTGACACCTGAGTTTGCTAAATTGTTCTGTCTTGAAGGCGATATCCGTAACCTCAGCATTCTGCGTGGTGATGTCTTTATCCGCGATTCCAAGACATTGAAACCTACTGCAGAGCCATTTATGTATAAAAATAAGCAGGTTCACTTTACTGAAAGCATCACACTCAAAAAGGAGGATAATACGATTGATGTTGGTAATGACGATAATTCCCTCCAGCAGGGTTGCCACTCTATCAAGTGGTTCATCAATCCTAGCGACTACAATGTAAAATACGAGCCTGGTAATAAAGATGGACGTAGCCAGTCGAATGATCTTCCCATCTTCCGTTATGCTGATATCCTGCTGATGAAGGCTGAGGCACTCACACGCATTGGAAAGGGTGGGGCCAAGGATCTCTTCAATCAGATCCGTACCTATGCTGGTGCTCCAAAGATTGCTGCAGAACCTACACTCGACGAAATCTATCAGGAGCGTGGTCGTGAGTTCTTCGACGAGAACTGGCGCCGTAACGATATGATTCGCTTCGGTCACTTCGAGGACGAGTTCTTCCCTCACTACAAGAACTTCCCTGATGCTAATTTCGATAAGCGTCATCGTATCTTCCCTATAGAGCAGGAAGTGCTTGACCTGAACCCAGGTTGGGAGCAGAACCCCGGATACTAATCGCTTGAAGATTTGAACCCTATCATACGGGGCAGTCACGCTGGTGGCTGCCCCGTCTTTTTTATGTCGTAGGTGATAAAAAATACTAATTAGTCTGTATTGTTGATAAAAAAGTTGTATCTTTGCAGGCAAAAGAAAACTCAAATTCTAATTAGAATACTGATAATAACTTTATGAAAACAACTATCATGACTTTAGCGCTGGCAGCTATGTGCTGCGTTAGCGCTCAGGCACAGGAGAAACTATTCCAGAGTGCCAGTGTGCAATCACCCGTCGTTAACAAGGATGGTACGGTGACCTTTAACCTCTTTGCCCCCAAGGCAGTGAAGGTGGAGGTGACAGGCGACTTCCTGCCTACACAGAAGGTAGAGGTGCCTGGATTTGGTAGCTATGATGCCCCGGGCGTGGCCCAGCTGAAAGAGGGCAAGAACGGTGTGTGGAGCTATACCACCGGGAAGCTGGCACCAGAGATGTACAGCTACACCTTTAACATCGATGGGATGACAGGCGTGAAAGACCCTGCCAACATCTATGTGAATCGCGACATCGTGTCGTTCTCCAACATCTTCATCGTCAGCGAGCAGAAGGGCGACAAGGGCGACCTGTATCGTGTGAACGAGGTGCCTCATGGTAACCTCGGCAAGGTGTGGTATAACAGCCCAACGCTGAAGATGCAGCGCCGCATGACCATCTACACCCCTGCGGGCTATGATAAGGGTGGTAAATATCCTGTGCTTTACCTGCTTCATGGTGCCGGTGGTGATGAGAATGCCTGGAGTGAGCTGGGACGTGCTGCCCAGATTCTCGACAATCTGATTGCCACAGGTAAGGCTAAGCCCATGATTGTGGTGATGCCTAATGGTAACCCAAACTGTCAGGCTGCCCCTGGCGAGTGGTCGTTTGGCATGTATTCGCCTGGCTTCCGTGATAGTGGTACCGGTCCCACAGCACCTGCTGCCGCCTCTATCCCAGAGAGCTTCATGGATATCGTAAACTATGTGGATGCCCACTACCGCACCGTGAAGAGCCGTGCCGGACGTGCGGTCTGTGGTCTGTCGATGGGTGGCGGTCACACCTTCCACGTGAGTCTGCTCTATCCTAACAAGTTTGATTATTATGGCCTGTTCTCTGCCGGCCTGCACTGGGGCAAAGGACAGATAGGCGCACCCTTTGCTGAGCAGATTAGCAACAATCCGGAGTTTGCCAAGCTGTCAGCTCGTTTGTTTGGCAGCAAACCTAAGCTCTATTGGATGGGTATGGGAAAGACCGACTTCCTCTATCAGAGCACCGTTGACCTGCGTAACAACTGGGATGCGAAGGGCTACCACTACGACTATGTGGAGACCGATGGTGGTCATATCTGGCGCAACTGGCGCATCTATCTGACCATGTTCGCTCAGAAGATTTTTAAGTAAATAAACAAAGACCCCTTCGCGATTGACGAAGGGGTTCTTTTATGTTAATGCTGAATTATTGTTTCCTGTGCTTGTCGATTTTGCGGAGAATAAAGTTGAATGCTTCCAGTCCTACGAGAACGAGGACGGTAGAGGCAATGGAAAGGGCGTACATGCCACCGCCGCAGGCCAACCCAATGGCTGCTGTTACCCACAGACCGGCAGCGGTGGTGAGACCGCGTACCACATTCTCGCTTTTGTGGAAGATGATGGTGCCTGCGCCAATGAAACCGATGCCCGATACCACCTGGGCCGCTACACGCGACACATCCCAGCGGTGCTCGGGGGTGTGCATGGCACCTTCGAAGCCGTAGGCTGATACCACCATGAACAGGGCAGAGCCTAACGCTACCAGGAAATGGGTGCGCAGACCAGCCTCCTTGGCGCGGTATTCGCGCTCCAACCCGATGGCGCCTCCAAGGAGTGCTGCTACGAAGATGCGTAGTATAAAATCAAGGGTGATATCCATGCTTACAGTTTTTGACGATAACAGCGATGACGACGGTGAATGGTGGCATCGAGATACTGCCACTGCGAGAGAACGCCTTCGTTAGACTCCATCTGTGGGCCTGTCTCTGCCCATTTGAAGCCATAACGCTGGAACTGGCGGATGAGATCATCGAAAATCAGCGCGTTGGCCCCTTTGCTGCGATATTCTGGCAGGACGCCAATCAACAGCAGGTCGACGGTGTCGGTATTATGCCATTTCAGCGTCTTGAACAGCTCCCACCAGCCAAAGGGCAGGAAACGTCCGTCGCGGGTGCGCTGGAGCGTGCGTGAGAAAGAAGGGAAGGTGATGCCAAAACCCACCATCTTGTCGCCATCCATGACGCCAGTGACAAGATTCAGGTCGGCAATCTTGATATAATCGTTGACGAGCTTATCTATCTGGTGCTGAGAGAGCTCAGAGAAGCCATAGAGATCCTTGTAGGTGGCGTTGAGCAGGTGGAACACCTCGCGGCCCCAACCGCCCAGCAGCTCCTTCCGGGTGAACTTCTTTACCTGAAGGCCGTAGCGCTGACGTACCATCTCGGTGATCTTGGCAAATTTGGCAGGTACCACCTCGGGTACTTTCACTCTGCTCTCCACATAGTCGTTGTCTTTCTCGAAGCCACTCATCTGTGCCATGTGCTGAGGGTAGTAGGGGTAGTTGTAGTTGATGTACATGGTGCCCAACTGGTCGAACCCTTCAATGAGCATGCCCTCACGATCGGTGTCGATAAATCCTAGGGGACCTGCTATCTCTGTCATGCTCTTGGCCTTTCCCCAGTCGGCAACAGCCTTGAGAAGGGCCTGGCTCACTTCCAGATCGTCGATAAAGTCGAACCATCCGAAACGTACCTGTCGGTATCCCCAGCGCTCGTTGGCCCGGTGGTTGATGATGGCAGCCACACGTCCTACAACCTCACCATCCTTCAAGGCGAGGAAATATTCTGCTTCACAGCATTCGAACGAGGGATTCTTGTCGCGACGCAACGTTGCCATCTCGTCAGAATAGAGATACGGCACAGCCTGATTACATTCTCTGTAGAGGTCGTAATAAAACTGTATGAACTGTCGCAGCTCCTGTTTCGTCTCAACTCTTTTGATCTTGATCATGGTTGCAAAAGTACGATAAAAAACCGAAACTTGCAAACATTTTTTAAGTTTTTTTATAAGGCTTCAATATAATCGTAGAGTTTCTTATAGAAAGGATGGCGTGTGAGTGTGGAAGCATCGCCCAGGATGATGAGTTTCATTCTGGCACGCGTGATGGCCACATTCATGCGTCGCAGGTCGCGTAGGAACCCTATCTGACCTTGTTCGTTGGCACGTACCAGCGAGATGAGGATGATGTCGCGCTCCTGTCCTTGGAAGCCGTCGATGGTGTTGATGCTGATGAGGCTCCTGAAGGGTTTGAAGAACTCGCGTTTCTTGAGTTGCTGGCGCAGATACTGCACCTGTGCCCGGTAGGGTGAGATCACGCCCACGTCGATGCGCTCCTGGAGCAGGCGGTCCTTGCCAATCTTCTCGAAATACTGTTGTAGTGCCAGCAAGGTGAGCTCTGCCTCTGCCTTGTTGATACGGCCAAACCCTTCGCCCACGAACGCCTCTTGAAAGGTGATGCCGCTCTCCTCGGGGAAGTCGAACTGCGAGGTGTCGATCCATGACATCGGGACGTCGAGGTCGAGGATGCTACGGTATTTCACGTCGGGTGAGCTCACCACCTGGTTGTTGTAGAACCAGTCGCTTGAGAAACGCATGATTTCCTCGTTCATGCGGTATTGCATCTTCAGGAGGGTGACCACCTCGGGTTTGTTCTCAACGATGCGCTCCATGAGTGTCTTGCCCAGTCCGGCCTTCAGGGCTTCATAGCTCTTGACGGTGGGTGGCAGCTGACAGTGGTCGCCAGCCAGGATCACGCGTGACACCCTGCGGATGGGGATCCAGCAGGCCGCTTCAAGGGCCTGGGCTGCCTCGTCGATGAAGAGGGTGCCGAACTTCTGACCATCCAACAGCTTGTTGGCTGAGCCTACCAGGGTGCAGGCGATGACACGTGCCTCGCCAAAGAGGTCGTTCTTGATGCGCAGCTCCAGCTCTGTGGCACGCTCCTTGAGGCGTTCCACCTTCTGGTGATATTTCTGGTCGCCTTTCTTGCGGTTGGTCCGCACCTCACGGATGGCCTTTCTCAGTGCCCAGAGCATCTCGTAGTCGGGGTGGGCCTCGAAACGGCGCTCATAGGTGAAAGAGAGCATCTTGTCGTTCACACGGGTGGGGTTGCCTATTCTCAATACATTGACACCGCGGTCCACCAGCTTCTCTGAGATCCAGTCGACAGCCATATTGCTCTGTGCGCACACCAGCACCTGGCTCTCGCGCATCAGGGTCTCGTAGATAGCCTCCACGAGGGTGGTGGTCTTACCTGTGCCTGGGGGGCCGTGGACGATGGCCACATCCTTGGCGCGGAGCACCTTGTTGACGGCTTCCTCCTGTGCTGCGTTGAGATAGGGGAAATGGAGCGGACTGAAACTGAAGGTGGCGGCTTTCACGCGGTTGTAGAAGAGGTCGCGCAGATAGCCCAGTCGTCCTTTCGACCTGATGACCCTGTCGAGGGCCTCAAACATGGTCTTATAGCTGGTCTCATCGAAGAAGAGCTGTATGCCCACCTGCTGGGCACTCTGCACATCGATGAGCTGCCCATCGTCGGGAACGGCAACAACCATTCTGTTGCCATCCACATAGCTCACGCTGGCACTCAGTTTGAAGTAGCTGATTCTGCCCTCGCCATCGACCCTGAAGAAGACCACAGGCTTGCCGTACTCGAAGTTGTGCTCCACCTCCTCCTCCTTGTCGTCGCGGAAGATCTCTATCACGCGTTGATTCAGGGAGTTATAGTAGCTCTTGCCCATGGTGAGGGGAAACCACACATCACCACGTTTGATCTTCCGTTGCAGACCCATCTGTTCGGTCTGCTCCCGGAAGGCTTCTTTCTCGGTTTCATACTCCAGTTGGAGTAGCTGCCGCTGTTTTTGTAGTGCCAGGATAGGCGATTCTTGCAGATTTTCCATAAATCGGTTGCAAAATTAACAAAAAAATGGAATAAATCCGTGTTATCCGTGCCAAAAATTGTACCTTTGCAACCGAAATGAAACAGATCTTGTTAATAAATGATGTGGTAGGCTATGGAAAGGTTGGCATGGGTGCCATGCTGCCTATCCTGTCGTATCTGGGTATACCTACCTATAGCCTCCCTACCGCCCTTGTGTCGAACACGCTCGACTATGGTAACTTCAATATTCAGGACACCACGGATTATATCCGCGGCACGCTGCCGGTGTGGAAGGAGCTGGGCTTTGGGTTTGATGCCGTCTGCACGGGTTTGATGTTCAGCGATGAGCAGGCTAAGCTGGTGGCAGGCTATTGCAAAGAGCAAGGCGCCCAGGGCACAACGGTATTCGTGGATCCTATCCTGGGTGATGGCGGTAGGTTGTATAACGGCATGACAGAGCATCAGGTGGAGCTGATGCGCGAGATGGTGTCGGTAGCACATCTCACCTTCCCCAACTATACAGAGGCCTGCTATCTCACGCAGACGCCCATCAAGATGTCGGGTATCAGCTGGGAGGAGGCTGGCGACCTGTTGGACAAGCTGCGTAAGATTGGCACCAAGTCGGCATTGATCACCAGCTGTAAGGTTGATGGCCGTAATGCGGTGGTGGGCTATAACCATCATGACGACAGCTATTTCCATCTGGAGTACCACGAGATTCCTGGTCTTTTTCATGGTACGGGCGATATCTTCTCAGCGGTGCTGATCGGACATCTGCTGAATGGAGAGTCTCTGAAAGTCAGCACACGTACCGCCATGGATACGGTGTTCCGAATGATTGAGCGCTATCAGGATACCGACGATAAGAACCGCGGCATCCCCATTGAGAAATGCCTGGACCTGCTATGAGGTTGCACCCGTTGCATACCGACATAGCGAAACCGGCACGGTTCACCTGGCCTTTCTGCTACGAACCGCATCCGCTGTGTCTGCTGGCCTGTGAGCAGGTGCAGCAGGAGCTGACAAGACTGGCACCCGCTGAAGGGAAGATGTTTGGTGTGCTGGTGGTGGAACATCCCGAGGGCCTGGGCTTTCTCGCTGCCTATTCCGGCTTGTTGGAAGGCAGGAACGACTGGTCGTATTTCGTGCCTCCCGTTTTCGACGCCCAACAGCCTGATGGCTATTTCAAATGCCGGGAGCGTGAGATCATGGCGTCGCCCGATCATAAGGCGATGTCGAAGGATCTGCAGCTGTGGCTGTTCCAGCATTATCGGATGCTGAATGCCCATGGTGAAGAGAAAGACCTGGTAGAGATCTGGCATGACTACCATCAGAATCCCAAGATTCAGAAGAAATATCCGTTACCGCCTGGTGGCACAGGCGACTGCTGTGCCCCCAAACTCCTGCAATATGCTTATCAGCACCATCTGAAACCGGTTTGTATGGCTGAGTTCTGGTGGGGCCCGTCGCCACAGAGCGATATCCGTCATCATGGTGAGTTCTACCCGGCTTGCAGAGGAAAGTGTAAGCCTGTGCTCACCTGGATGCTGCAAGGGCTGGAGGTGGATCCCGATCCGGAGGCAGCCGGGTTCCTGCACCATGGTGTGGAACTCGTTTATGAGGACGATGCCATAGCAGCCGTCTATAAGCCTGCCGGCATGCTGAGTGTGCCTGGTAAGGTGGACGACTACTCGGTAGCCACCTGGGCCCAGGAACGGTGGCCTGGGGCGATGCTGCCACACCGGTTGGACCTGCTGACATCGGGTGTCCTGCTGGTGGCAAAGACGGCAGAGGCCTATCATCATCTGCAAGACCAGTTTGCTGCCCGAACCATCAAGAAGAAATACCTGGCGGTGGTAGAGGGGGCCGTGACCACAGATCATGGCATCATCGATCTGCCCCTGAGCAGTGACCCGCTGAACCGCCCGCGTCAGATTGTGGATCATGAACACGGGAAACGGGCTATCACCGAATATCGGGTGCTGGCACATGACACGCGTGACGGGCGTCCTGTCACGGTGCTTGCCCTTTACCCGCATACAGGGCGCACGCACCAGCTGCGGATGCATTGTGCACACCCCGAGGGGCTGGGCTGTCCGATTGTGGGCGATGAGCTCTACGGACATAAAGCCACCCGTCTCTATCTGCAGGCTGAGGCCATCGCCTTTGTGCATCCTGTCTCCCAGAAACGGCTGCGCCTTTTTTGTCCGGCAGACAAAAAAATATGGGGATAATCACAGGAATGTGCTGATATTTTGCTAAATTTGCAAGCTGAAATGGAAAAATGTATGGCATGAAGAAAATAAAAAGTTTATTGATATTCGTACTGAGCTTTGTTGCACTTGGCTTAAACGCTCAGACAGACCGTCGTCAGGGTGCTGTCAGTGGTGTCCTCTACCAGTTGTCCTTCCATATCCCGGAGAACAGTTCGGAACGGGTGAGCGGTAAGGCCTGTATCACCTTCGACCTTGCTAAGAAACAGGATGTGGCACTCGACTTTCAGGGCACATTCAGTGCGGTGACGGTTTATAAAGGTAACAAGAAGAAGGGCAAGAAAGCTCAGGTGATCACCCGGAATAACCAGCTGGTGATTCCCGCCAAGCTGTTCAAGGGCGGTGCTACCAATAGGGTGGAAGTGGACTTTGTGTGTCGCGACCAAGCCCTGGCCCGTCGTGGCCATGTGGTCTATACGCAGATGCAGACAGAGCAGGGCAAGGGCCTGTTCCCTTGTTTCGATGTGGCGGGCCTCTGTGCCCAGTACCAGACCACGCTCGATGTGCCTGCCGGATGGAAGACCGTGGCGGTGGACATGAAGGAGAAACTGGCCGTGTCTGACTATATGTTTATGGCTGGTGCGTTTAACGAGCAGACAGCAACTGTTGATGGCCGTCCGTTCCGTGCCCTCTTTGTTGGCAGCACTCCCGACAAGGCAGCGCAGATCACCCAGGTGTTTGATGAGGTGGCGCAGTCGATGAGGTGGATGGAAGGTTATACGGGTATCGGTAATCCTTATAAGCAGGCTTGTGTGGTCTTTATCCTGCCCAGTGAAACGGACAGACTGGCTTGTCGTGGTTCCATCGCCTTGAATGAGAAGGCGGTATTCCTGGGGCAGAACCCCTCGCAGGAAGAGCTGTTGAAGCGGCGCGAGCTGATAGCCCGTGAGACGGCCCAGATCTGGTTTGGCGGCATCACCGCCATCGATGAGCCTTGGGCCAGAGCGATGCTGGCTGGCTTCATGGCATCGAAGATCACCCGGAGTCAGCTCCGTAAGGCTGACTATGAGATGGATTTCGTGAGCAGCCATATGCGCCATGCGATGGCGCTGGACCGTACGGAGGCAGCCCATCCGATAGCCTGTGAGATGGAACAGGCACAGCCCTCAACATGGCTTTACGACCATATCAACTCCGACAAGGCACCGGTGATGATGCGTATGCTGGAGGATGAGATGGGGGCTACCGTGCTACAGCAGGGCTTGCAGCAGTGCCTGCGCGATCACTATATGGGACGTCTCAGCTGGGAGGCGATGGTGGATGTGCTGGCGCAGCAGGCACCCAGCGCTGGTGTGCGTCAGTTCTGTGAGGTGTGGACGAAACAGAAGGGTATGCCTGTCATCAACGTGTCGTATCAGAATGGACAGGTGGTGGTTAAACAGACGGATCCTTACGGACGTGGCCTCTGCTGGCGACAGAAGTTCGAGATCAAGGTGGTAAGTAATCTGGGCTCTTCGCAGGTCATCAAGGTTGATATGGTGCAGCCCACCATGACCTACAAGGTGAAGGGTGGCGTGCCTGCCTACATCATTCCTAATCAGGATGGTCGTGGCTACGGCCGTTTTGTGCTCGACAGCCACTATGCGCAGATTCTGCCCATGCGCCTGATAATCACCCGTAACGACTTGAACCGCTACACCCTGTTGAACCTGGTGCATGATCATTACCTGCAAGGGCGGTTGGCACCCTCGCATTTCGGGGAGCTGTTCCGTTTCCTGGGGCGTGAGAAGAACCCGTTGATCATGGAGACAGCCATCGACCAGATGCATAAGATTGCTTCCGATCTGACCATGAAGCAGCGTTACACCCTCGAGCTGGTGATCATGGACCTGCTTGGTGAGAACCGGACGAAGGACTGTCGTCGACTGGTGCTGCGCAAGCTGGGTACCAGTGCCATCTCGCCCGAGGTGTTGGATCGACTGCAGACCATCCTGGACCGACATCAGGAGGCCGTGCTCGATGAGCATGACTATATGGATATCGCCTACCGTCTGGCTGTTACCCGTCCTAACCGTCGTCAGCAGATCCTTGAGCAGACCCGTCAGTGGTTGATGAGCGCTGGACAGCAGGCGCTATGCCAGGAGTTCGACTTTGTGAGTAAGGCCACGCATCCTGATGCGAAGGTGCGCCAGGAGGTGTTCCAGAGTTTGCTGAAACCCGAGAACCGCGTGCATGAGGCCTGGGCGTTGAAGGCCTTGCGCCTGTTGAACTCGGATGTGTTCGAGGCACAGAGCTACAGCTATATCGCCCAGGGACTACAGGTGTTGCCTGAGCTCCAGCAGACCAATAGTCTGAGTTTCCCCATGCGTTGGACGCACACACTGATTGCGCCGCACCGGAGTGCAGAGGCTAAGCGTGAGATCCAGACCTTCCTGAAGACACATGGCAACTTCCCGTCATCGCTGAAGAACTATATCTTCGAGTCGTCCTGGGTGCTGCTGAACCAGCGGGTAAACCCATGATGAAAAAAAGCACTTGCGAGAAACTCGTAAGTGCTTTTTTTTGTGGACCAGCCAGGGCTTGAACCTGGGACCTCCAGATTATGAGTCTGTTGCTCTAACCAACTGAGCTACAAGTCCGATGCTTTTGCTTTTGAAAAGCGTGTGCAAAGGTACGGTAAATTCTTTAATTATCCAAATTATTAAGAGAAAATAACTAAAAATGATTTACCAAAAGGGTTTAATTGCAGATTTTTGACTACCTTTGCAGCCTAATATGGAGTTATTATACGATATATACGGTACAAAGATAGGGCCCGAATGTGCAGCTACGATAGGTGTTTTCGATGGTGTGCATGCCGGGCACCGACAGGTTATCGGGCAGATGATGCACGAGGCTCGTCAGCATGGCTACAAGTCGATGGTGATAACGTTTGATAAGCTGCCGCAACAATTGTTTGTGCCTGATTTCCAAGCTCAGCTGATTACAACGCTCGACGAGAAGATACAACTGCTTGAGGGACTTGGAATTGATTACGTGGTGGTGCTGCCCTTTAATATGCAGATAGCACAGCTCACGGCGCGAGCGTTTATGGCGCAGATACTGCACGCGCACCTGCATGTAAAAGCGCTGTGTATAGGTTACGATAATCAGTTTGGGCGTGGACGCCAGGAAACGTTCGACGACTATGTGGAATATGGCAAAGCGCTTGATATACGCGTATTTAAGGCTATGGAGGTATGCCCTGAGGGGTTTGATGTGCCTGTAAGCTCCTCGCTGATAAGGCACCTGATAACCGAAGAGGGCAAGGTGTTTGAAGCCTCGCAGATGCTTAATTACGGTTACCGGCTTACTGGGCGGGTGGTGACAGGCGAGCATATCGGTACGGGGTTAGGCTATCCTACGGCTAATGTGTTGCCAGACCATGCTGAAAAGCTGATACCTGCTGACGGTGTATATGCCGTGTGGGCCAGTATTGACGGGGGCGCGCCTATGCAGGCGATGATGAACATAGGCAAACGTCCTACTTTTAATGGGAAGCAACGCACGCTTGAGGTGCATATTCTTGACTTTAAGGGCGACTTGTATGGTAAGCAGATTGCCATCAGCTTTGTCAAACTTGTGCGCTTGGAGCAGCACTTTTCGTCGGTTGATGCGTTAACATGCCAGATAGAGAAAGACGAAGTATTTATTAGAGATATATTTGAAAAGATAACCAAGTAAAACAAGGATATGAAGAATGCGATTATTTATACCGTGCTGTTAGCTGCCCTGCAGGTAGTGGTGTCGGCAGTTGCCCAGCTGGTGTGGAACCAGCTCTTGGGGAATAGCGGTGTCATGGGTACTGAGTTCATGATTGGTACGCTGATAGTATTTAACGTGCTGGGGCTGATATTGTTCTTGGCCACCAAGTGGGCAGTGGTTAGCAGAGCGTGGATACGTACGCGCCCTTGGCTGGTGCTGTTCTGGGCGGCAATGGCGTCGGTGGGATGTATCGTTCCATCGATGTGGCTGCAGGAGGTGATGCCCGAACTGCCTAACCTGATGCAGGATGGCTTGGAAGAGCTGATGGGTAACCGCTTGGGTTATGTGGTGGTGGGTCTGCTGGCACCGCTGGTTGAGGAGGTGGTGTTTCGTGGGGCTATCCTGCGTGCGCTGCTTAAGTGGAACCAGAACCATTGGTTGGGCATCGCTATATCAGCAGCGCTGTTCGGTCTGTCGCATTTTAACCCTGCTCAGATGCCGCATGCTTTCCTGGCAGGCTTGCTGCTGGGTTGGATGTATTACCGTACGGGTAGTATTTTGCCGGGCGTGGTGGTGCATTGGGTGAATAACTCGATGGCTTATGCTTTGTACAACATATCGAAGGCGGCCTATGGTACGGGCGATCCCACGATGGCTCAGCTCTTTGGCGAGCAACGTGTGCTGCTGGCCATACTCTTCTCGCTGTGCATACTGATACCAGCCATCTACCAGCTCAACCTGAGGATGAAGCGCGCATAAACAGATGCTATTGAAGAAGGCTGCTCCCGTTGTGTCGGAGGCAGCCTTTTCTTCATCGTTAGTATTTCCTGAAAATTTGAGAGAAACGAAACTTCACAGTTTCTTTTGTTTTACTTGATTGTTTATAAAGAAAGCATAGAAAAATATTCTTATTCAACGAGGGTGGGACTCTCCGTCTTGCCGATCTTGACTGTGTCGGTGATGTTCTCAGCCTGGATAGTGCCAAGGGTGTTGACGGAGTCGGTGCTCTGCTGCTGATGGAATTTGGCGTAAGCCTCCTTGGGGTCGTCCCATCCACGGTCCCAGGGTGCCTGAGCGGCATTACCCAAGGTGAGGATGATGGCCACGATGGCAGCGGCACGGAACAGTGGCATGAGGCGTGAGGTCAGGCTGATCACCTTGGCCTTGGGCTCCTCGATACCCACCATCTCTAGCATACGGGCATCAAAGTCATCGCCCAACGTCTCTTTCTCCTGCTGGAGGGTGAACAACGCCTTGTACTGCTGCAGACTGGCAGGAACATCCTCCTGACTGAAGAATGTGCGCAGGATCGTTTCTTCCTGCAGTGTGGTCTCACACTGCCAATAGCGCTCCAGCAACTGTTCGATGTACTTATAGTCCATATTTCTCTGATTCTATATATTTCTGTCGGATGGCCTGTCGGGCTCGGAAGATGTTTACTTTCACCTGCTCTTCGCTGATAGCCATGATCGACGCTATTTCTTTATAACTCTTGCCTTCGAAATCGCGTAACTGCATGACGCTGCGTTGTTTCTCGGGCAACTCATTGATGAGACGGCGGATCAACTCGACACGATCGCGCTGCATAGCCTGTTCCTCCGGGTTGGAGGCGTAGCTGCTGTCGGGCGAGTCGTGCACGCCCTCCTCCAGGCTTTGGTTCTGGTTTCCCAGCTTGCGCATCCTGTCGAGTGCCAGGTTGCGGCAGATGGTGAGACAGAAAGAGGCTATCGATTCGATATTTTCCCATTGCTCTCTCCGGTTCCAGACCTTGATCATTGTGTCTTGTACAATATCCTCTGCCTCTGCAGGGTTGAGGGTGATGCGCAAAGCAAGCCTGTAGAGCTCGTTCTTGAGCGGTAAGATATCGTTTTGAAAACTGATCTTTTTCATCCTCTTCTTTTTATATGACGATTAACCTGGGGCAAAAGTTACAAGTAAAACAAAAATAAATGCGAATTTTTTTTTTTCTGGTGTGTTAGAATATCTGTGTGCCGCTCTGTCCGTCGATAGCTGTTGCCAGAGTGATGACGACGCGGCTCACGCCTGCATCGATGGCACTCAGGGCATTCTCGATCTTGGGCAGCATGCCGCCGCTGATGGTGCCGTCGGCTTTATAGCGCTCAAAGTCGGCATGGGTGATGGTTGGAATAACCGAGTTGTCGTCGTCGGGATTGCTGAGCACCCCTTTCTTCTCGAAGCTATAGATGAGGGTTACCTCATAATAGGGGGCTAACGCCTTGGCTGTCTCACTGGCGATGGTGTCGGCATTGGTGTTCAGGATATGGCCTTGTCCATCGTGTGTGAGTGGTGCCATCACGGGGGTGATGCCAGCCTCGATGAGTTGGCTCAGCATCTGGCCGTTGGCCTGGTCCACATCGCCCACGAAACCAAAGTCGACACCGTCTTTGACCGGTCTCTTGTGACTGCGTATCACGTTGATGTCGGCACCTGTCAGCCCCAAGGCATTCACGCCATGCGCCTGCAGTCGGGCCACCAGGTTCTTGTTTACCAAGCCGCCATAGACCATTGTCACCACGCTGAGCATGCTGGCATCGGTGATACGGCGGCCACCTACCATCTTGGATTCGATGCCCAGGCTGGCAGCCACCTGTGTGGCGCGGCGCCCGCCCCCATGGATGAGCACTTTCTTGCCTGCGATGGCACTGAAGTCCTTGAGCAGTTGTGCCAGCTGGTTCTCATCCTCTACAACGGCTCCTCCTACTTTTACGATTGTTAGTTTTTCTTTCATTTCTGTCTATTGCTTATTGCTGACCGGTAGCGGCATACTGTTGTATGATGGCATTGGCCAGTATGGTGTTACTCTCGTTGGCACCGTAGAGGGTGTCGTAAATCAGTTTCACGTCGTCGCTGCCACCGCCATGCTTGAGGGCATAGACGATGCAGAGGTTCTGCATACCGACGGATTCTGATAGGATGTCGAGGTCGGTCACTGCCAACTGTGCCAAGGCCAGCTGGTAGGCGGCATCGCTCAGTGTGTCGACCATGTTCTGCACCTCGCCCAGCGATTCCATGCCAAAATGCTCGAGTACGGGCAGGAACGGCATGAGTGAGGCCGGGAACAGCTCTGCCTGGTTAACGGCAGCGATACGCTGGTTCAGCCTGTCTAATGGCCGCAGGTCGAGATAGCTGCGGAACGAGTCGGTAGAGAGTGCCACATCGCTGAGGTTACCCGATTTGACCAGTGTCTGTATCTGACGCCGGTATTCGGTCATGGTGGTGCGCAGACGGCTGAACTCGTCGTCGGCCAACTCCAGCATGCCTGCCAGGCGACTGAACTGGCGGCGGTACTGTGGGGGCAGCTTGACCACACCCTTGTAGCCTATGTCGTGCTCGATGGCCGACCAGGTGTGCTGCAGCGCCGTACGGATCTGTATCTCGAACGGGAGGCTCCCTTCCTTGAGTGTGCAGATGTAGTGCAGCGAGTTATAGCCAAAGCTGTTGAAGTCGTGCATCTTTCGCTTGTCGACGGAGTTTTTCCAGTCGATATTGAACAGCTGACTGACGATGGCGGCTGCCTTATCGACATCGTCGGTATAGAAGGTGACGATGCGCAGGCCCACCAGGTCGGTGATGTCGCTCAGCTGGTGGTATTTCTCTCCCTTGCGTTCCAGCTTGCCCATCAGGGAGTCCTCAGCCTTCACGCGGTGCTCTATGCTGTTGAGCTCGATGCCCTGTGTCTTGAACTTCTCGGTGAGCAGTTCATACACATGTGCGTCGAGCTGTAGCAGTTCGGGTCGTTTCTGTCGGAACTCCTCGAACAGCATTTCAGAGTTGGGTGATAAGCGCATTATTTAAACTCGAACAAGTTGATGAATCCTGTCATGGCAAAAACCTGACGCAGATCCTCGTTGATGCTGCGGATATACACATGGCTGCCTTTGGGCTTGGCTGTCTTCAGCAGGCCAAGGAACAGGCGGAGGCCGCTTGATGAGATATACTCCAGTTTTTCACAGTCGAGAATGATGTCGTGACCGGCGCACTCATAGAGTGGCTTCATGTCTTCTTCGGTTTGTGCAGCGGCTGCCGTGTCAAGGCGCCCTTCGAAATACATCACTAGATTGTTTTCTTCTTCCTTGAATGTTGTCTTCATAACGCTATGTTTTTAGTGAGTTTCTTACTAAGAGTGAGCACATTCCTGTCGTCTGTGTGCTCGTAATGGATGGTATCCATGATCTGTCGTATCAGGTGGATGCCTAGGCCGCCAATCGTTCGCTCCTCAGCAGAGAGGCTGGTGTCCACCTCTGCCTGCTGAGTAGGATCGAAGGGTGTTCCCTTGTCGCTGATAACAAACTTCAGTTCATCGTCCGTAACCAGAGCATCGATGTCGACGGCCCCTTTTATGCCATTGGGGTAGGCGTAGCTCATGACGTTGACTACAGCCTCTTCGATGGCGAGGTTCATCTTTATCGTGGTACTCATATCTAACTCAGCTGCCTCGCACGCCTCATCGACGAAGATGTTAAGCTGGGGCACTGTCTGCACGTCATTGGGCAGGGTGATGTGAATCTGTTTCATAGGCTGTTGTTATCAGTAATCTTGTTATGTAGCTATTTTTATTTTTTCTAACTCAGGCTGTGCCTTATTCAAGATAGGTGTATCCGTATAGTCCAGAGCGGTAGTTGGATAGGAACTCCTTACCCTCATCGAGTGAGATCTTGCCCTGTTTTACACTCTTGGCCACCCATACTTCGAGTTGGCGCACCAGTTTCTTGGGATTGTACTGTACATATTCGAGCACCTCCTCTACCGTCTCACCATCGATGATCTGGTCGATGTGGTAGTGGCCGTCCTTCACCGAGATATGAACGGCGTTGGTGTCGCCAAACAGATTATGCATGTCGCCCAGGATCTCCTGGTAGGCACCTACGAGGAACACGCCTAAGTAGTAGGGCTCGTTCTTCTTGAGCGCATGCACAGGCAGTGAGTGGGTGTTATGCCGGTTGGTGGTAAAATTGGTGATCTTACCATCGCTGTCGCAGGTGATATCCTGTATGGTGGCATTGCGTGTGGGGCGCTCGTCCAAACGCTGGATAGGCATGATGGGGAACACCTGGTCGATGGCCCATGAGTCGCTGAGACTCTGGAACAGCGAGAAGTTACAGAAATATTTGTCGGCCAGCAGCTTGTCGATCTTCATGAGCTCCTCGGGGATGTGCTTGAGACTCTTGGCAAGCGCATGTATCTCGTGACACACGCTCCAATACATGGCTTCCACCTCAGCGCGTGTCTTCAGGTCAACGATACCGTGTGAGAACAGGTCGAGCACCTCCTCGCGGATCTGCTCTGCATCGTGCCAGTCCTCCAGCACGTTGCGCGGACTCAGGTTGTCCCATATCTCATAGAGGTCTTTCACCAGCTGGTGACTGTTCTCGTCGGGTTCGAACTCCTCAGCCATCTCGGGCAGTGAGGCTGTCTCCAGCACGTCGATCACGAGCACAGAGTGGTGGGCAGCCAGTGAGCGGCCGCTCTCGGTGATGATGTTGGGGTGGGGCAGGTCGTTCTTGTTGGCAGCCTCTACAAAGGTGTAGATACAGTCGTTCACATACTCCTGGATGGAGTAGTTGACCGAGCTCTCGCTCGATGGTGAGCGGGTGCCGTCGTAGTCCACGCCCAGTCCGCCACCACAGTCCACAAAGTCCACATTATAGCCCATCTTGTGCAGCTGGATGTAGAACTGCGAAGCTTCGCGCAGGGCGGTCTGGATACGGCGTATCTTGGTGATCTGGCTACCGATATGGAAATGTATCAGGCGCAGACAGTCGCGCAGGCCTTTCTTCTCCAGGAAGTCGAGCGCCTCGAGGAGCTCTGCGCTGGTCAGTCCGAACTTGCTGGCGTCGCCGCCGCTCTCCTCCCATTTGCCTGAGCCGCTGGAGGCCAGCTTGATGCGGATGCCGATATTGGGTCGGATGCCCATCTTCTTGGCTTCGCGTGCGATGATCTCCAGCTCGTTCATCTTCTCTACCACGATGAAGATCTGCTTGCCCATCTTCTGAGCCAGCAGGGCCAGCTCGATATAGCTCTGGTCCTTATAGCCGTTGCAAACGATGATAGAGTCGCTCTGGCACTGCATGGCAATGACAGCATGCAACTCGGGTTTAGAGCCTGCTTCCAGTCCGAGGTTGAACTTCCGGCCATGTGAGATGATCTCCTCTACCACCGGTTGCATCTGGTTCACCTTGATGGGGTAAACCACATAGTTCTCGCCTTTGTATTCATACTCTTCGGAAGCTTTCTTGAAGCAGCTCCATGTTTTCTCGATGCGGTTGTCGAGAATATCAGGGAAACGTAGCAATACAGGAGGCGTCACGTCGCGCAGTGCCAGTTCGTCCATCACCTCGCGTAGATCAACCTGTGCGTTGTCCTTACACGGTGTGACATAGACATCGCCTTTGTCGTTGATGCCAAAATAGGAAGTGCCCCAACCGTTGATGTTGTAGAGCTCTTTCGAATCCTCAATTGTCCATTTCTTCATAATCCCAGTATTTCTTTTATTTTTGCTACGCTGATTTTAATTTTCTCATAATTGTCCATAAGGCTCACATCCAGGGTGTATCTGGCCTTAGAGTAGTAAGGCTCGCGCTTGTCGAGCTGTTGGCGGATATAGGCTATCAGCTCCTCCGGACTCTTGCCCTTGATGAGCGGGCGTTCCACCTTTCCCATCAGCAGATGGTTATAGAGCACCTCTGGCTCTGCTTTCAGGTAGACCGTCAGTCCCTGTTGGTTCAGATAGTCCATATTGTCGAAGAAGCACGGTGTGCCTCCGCCGCAGCTGATGATGACATCCTCAAACTCTGCCACCTCGTGCAGCATGTTGTGCTCCATCGTGCGGAAGCCCTCTTCGCCTTTCTCTGCAAAGATCTGAGCCACGGTTTTGTGCATTCTGGTCTCGATATACCAGTCGAGGTCGTAGAAGGTGATGCCCAGCTCCTTCGAAAGCGCCTTGCCGATGGTGGTCTTTCCGGCTCCCATGTAGCCTATCAGGATAATACGCTTCATGCCTTCTTGGTGGTCTTTCTGGTGGTTCGTCTGGTGGTCTTCTTCCCCCCCTTCTTCTCCTTGTCCTTCTCGTTCTCACGGGCCTCCTCGATGAGCTTCATGCACTCGTCGTAGGTCAGCTCCTTGGCTTTCTCATGCAGGCTCTTGGGCAGGCGGTAGTTCTGTCCGTCGTAGGTGAGGTAAGGGCCATAGAGGCCGTTCATCACCTCCAGCTTGGGGTCTTCGAGGAAGAACTTCAGGTGCTTGGCAGCTTCCTGTCTGCGTTTCTCCTGAATCACGGTGATAGCCTCGTCAAGGGTGATGACCATGGGGTCGCTGCCTTTGGGCAGTGAGGCAAACATATTCTCGTGTTTCACGTAAGGACCGAAGCGTCCGGCACCGATGGTGACTGTGGCGCCCTCGAACTCTCCCAGGTCGCGTGGCAGCTTGAACAGCTCCATTGCCTCGTCGAGGGTGATGGTCTCCATGCTGAGCTCTTTGGGCAGCTGGGCGAACAGGGGCTTCTCCTTGTCTTCCGACGAGCCGATCTGTACCACAGGTCCAAAACGGCCAATCTTCACAAAGACAGGTCGTCCGCTCTTGGGGTCGTTGCCCAGCTCGCGCTCTCCTGCCTTGAACTTCTGACGGCTGTTCATGGTCTCCTCGACCGTGGGCTCGAAGTCCTTGTAGAACGTTTTCATCATGTCGGTCCACTTCTCGTTGCCTTCCGCAATCTTATCGAAGTCCTGCTCCACCTTGGCGGTGAAGTTATAGTCCATGATCTCGCTGAAGTTCTCCATCAGGAAGTCGTTGACCACCGTTCCAATGTCGGTAGGAATCAGTTTTCCTCTGTCGGAGCCAGCCCACTCCTTACGGGTTTTCTGTGTGATCTGCTTTCCTTTCAGCTGAAAGATGGAATAGGTGCGCTCTTCACCTTTCTTATCACCGCGCATCACGTACTCGCGTTGCTGGATAGTAGAAATGGTAGGCGCGTATGTAGAAGGACGACCTATGCCCAGTTCCTCCATCTTGTGCACGAGGCTGGCCTCGGTATAACGCTGCGGACCGGCACTGAAACGCTCGGTGGTGAGGATCTCGCGACGTACCAGCTCCTGTCCTTTCTTCATGGCAGGCAGCGTGTGGCTATAGTCCTCATTCTGCTCGTCGTCGTCGAGCGACTCGCGATACACCTTGATGAAACCGTCGAACTTGACAACCTCGCCCTGTGCGGTGAACACCTCGTCGATGTCGTCGCTCTTGATGGTGATGGTGGTCTTCTCGATCTCGGCATCCGCCATCTGACTGGCGATGGTGCGCTTCCAGATCAGCTCGTACAGGCGCTTCTCCTGTGCGGTGCCTTCAATGGCGTTCTTGTCCATATATGAAGGGCGGATGGCCTCGTGGGCCTCCTGGGCACCCTTGGAGCTGGTGTGATATTTGCGGGTCTTGCTGTAGTCCTCACCATACAGGTCGATGATCTCCTTTCTGCTGGCATTGAGACACAGCTCCGACAGGTTGACAGAGTCGGTACGCATATAGGTGATACGTCCGCTCTCGTAGAGGTGCTGTGCCACCATCATGGTCTGACTCACAGAGAAGCCCAGCTTGCGGGCAGCCTCCTGTTGCAGGGTCGAGGTGGTGAATGGCGGCGCGGGCATGCGCTTCATCGGTTTCTTGGTGATGGCGTCAACCGTAAAGGTAGCTGTCTTGCATTTCTCAAGGAACGCCATGACCTCGTCCTCGGTCTTGAACTTCTTGTTCAGCATGGCCTTCACCTCCGAGGCAGAGCCGTCGGGGTTGGCTACGGCGAAGACACCGCTCACGCTATAGTAAGGCTCCGACTTGAAGTTCTGTATCTCGCGCTCACGCTCAACGATCAGTCGCACGGCCACACTCTGTACACGTCCGGCAGAGAGGGCTGGCTTCACCTTGCGCCACAGCACGGGCGAGAGTTTGAAACCTACCAGGCGGTCCAGCACACGGCGCGCCTGCTGGGCGTTGACCAGGTCCATATTGATATGGCGTGGATGCTCGATGGCATCCAGGATGGCCGATTCAGTGATCTCGTGGAAGACGATACGATTGGTGTTCTGCTCGTCCAGTCCCAGCACCTCGCACAGATGCCAGGAGATAGCTTCTCCCTCGCGGTCCTCATCGGATGCCAGCCAAACAGTTTTTGCTTTGCTTGATTTGTCTTTCAGTTCTTCTACCAGCTTCTTCTTCTCGTCAGGAATCTCATATTCTGGCTCCAGCGTTTTCTCGTCGATGCTGATTTCTTTCTTCTTCAGGTCACGGATGTGGCCATAGCTTGACATCACCTTGAAGTCCTTTCCCAGGAATTTCTCGATGGTCTTTGCCTTTGCAGGCGACTCCACTATCACTAAGTTCTTTTGCATATTCTAACGCGTTATAATTCTTTTGGGCTGCAAAAGTAAGCAAAAAACTCTCGTTCACCTTATTAATATAGCATTTTTTGTTTTTATTAACATTTTTGCACCAAGAAACGGTGTACCGCCTGCCGTATGGAGCGCAGTCCGAACCGCTCCACGAACACCTCTCCCAGCGGCACCCACTGCAGTTCGGCGGCATCATCGTTGGCCTTTATCTGTGCATCATCATCTACATGGCACACAAAGAACAGGTCGAGCGTGTGTATGTCCATGCCCGAATAGCGGTATATGTTAGGAACCGAGAACTGATAGACCAGGTCGCTGGGACTCACGTCGAGCCCCGTCTCTTCCTTGATCTCTCTCGCCATGCCCTCCTCGGCATTCTCTTCGTTGTCCACAAAGCCTCCGGGCAGGTCGAGCGTGCCTTGGGCGGGTTCTTTGGCACGTTTAGCCACCAGCAGCTCGCCTTTGTTGTTCAGGATGAAGGCGGCTGTCGAGGCCCGTGGGTTCTGGTAGTAGGTGAAACCACAGTTGGCGCAATGCCTGCTGAGGGCATTGTGTATCTCAAAGTCCTGACTGCCACATTTGGGACAGAAATGGAATAATTCAAGCGGATGTTCACTCATAGGCGTTACCAGTTGTCGGTTCTGAAGGGGAATAAAGGCAGGTTGGCGCCGTTCTTTACGTTGCCAATCTGGAAATTCTTAAAGCAGTAGCGTACGGCCACCGGTTTCTTCACCTGTGGCGCGGAAATCTTGATGGCCTCGTCCCAATAGCCGCCACCAGGCTGCCAGAAGTGCTGGGCCTGAGCGGGATAGAACACCTTGTCCTCGCCGGCTATCTCAAAGCCTTGGATATCCTCGAACGGGGCATCGGTGTGGTAGTTGTTGTCCAGATGGATATAGATGGCATCCTCCTTGATGTGCATATCCTTGAAGGTGGAGCTCTGGTAGAGGATACCTTCGAAACCATAGTCGCGGTGCAGGGCCGTATAGGCTAAGCGCTGGCCCACCTGCTGTTTCTGTGCAGGGTGTATCTGACTGAACTCATAGGGATAAACCAGGTCGTTGATACACACCAGCGAGCTGTTGGGGATCATCTGCTGGGCCTTGAACTGCTGTTCGCGTAGCAGGGCGCCGCTGATGGCGTTGTTGTCGTCGTCATAGCGATAGGGGGCTATCTGTACGAAGTAGAAAGGAATCTCGCCCAGTTTGAACTGGCTGCGCCACTGTTCCACCAGCAGTTTCAGGCGCTGCGCATACTGGTCGCCCGGGTCGCCCACATTCGAGCAGCCCTGGTAATACAGGATACCCTTTACGGTGAAGTTCAGGATGGGGTTGAAGGTGCCGTTGCCCCAGAGCAGTGAGCGATGGTAGTCCCATTGTGCCCATTTCTTGCAGATCTCGACCGAGTCGGTGGGGTCGTTGGTATATTTCTCCAGGTTCTCCTTGGTGAGCCAGCTTTCTACACGCGAACCTCCCTTGTTGGCCTCAATCAGTCCGATGGGAATGTCGAGTGCCTCTTGCATGGTCTGTGCAAAGAAATAGCCTGTGGCAGAGAAGTCGCCAACGGTATTGGGTGCGCATACGCGCCACTCGCACAGCGCATCGTTCAAGGGCTTGGCCGACATCACGCTTGGTATCTTGGCACTGCGAATGCCAGGGTGCTTCTTCGCATCGATCACCACCTGGTTGTAGTTGTTGACAGGACACATCCAGAAGCCTTTGACGGGCATCTCCATGTTCGACTGTCCGGCGCACACCCACACCTCGCCGCTCAGCACATTGCTGATGGTTACCTTCTCGCCGTCGTCGAAGGTGATGGACAGCGGCGTGTAGCTGGCCTTGGGTGTCTTAACGCTTACCAGCCATTCACCCTGCTTGTTGGCTTTGGCTGTAGCCGTCTCATTGCTCCACGAGGTTGTTACCTTGATGGTCTTGCCGGGCTTGGCCCATCCCCACAGGCGGGCTTCGGTTTGTTGTTGTAATACCATGTTGTCGCCAATCAGATGGGGCAGCCTCACTTTGGCCTGGGTGCCCAGCGCCAACAGCATCAGTGTTGTAATAGCTAAGATTTTCTTCATCATTTATTGTACAGTTTCAAGTTACTGTCGGCAAAGATACTAAAAATCCGTAAAAAGCGCATCATAAGTAGCTTTTTTTTATTACCTTTGCGCCAAAATTGGAAAAATAGTATATGAAAAGTTTAAGAAAAGTACTAGTGATGTCGCTGTTGGGGCTCTCTTTCGCGGCGTTTGCGCAGAAGGGTACCACCCTGCCGCTCTGGCCCAACGGTCCCGCAGTGGCGAGTGTTGATGATAATGATAAGGCGGAGCTCACGGTCTATCTGCCTGATGCCAAGAAGGCAACCGGTCGCGCAGTGGTGTGCTGTCCTGGCGGTGGCTATAGTCATCTGGCTATGGATCACGAGGGCCATCAGTGGGCTGCTTTCTTCAATAACCAGGGCATCGCGTTGGTTGTGCTTAAATACCGTATGCCTCATGGTAACCTTCAGGTGCCTGTCTCCGATGCCGAGGAGGCCATCAGAACCGTCCGTGCCCATGCGGCAGAGTGGCATGTCAATCGTCAGGATGTGGGCATCATGGGCTTTTCTGCCGGTGGCCATCTGGCTTCTACCATTGCCACCCATGCCAAGGATGAGGCTGCGCCTAATTTTCAGATCCTGTTCTATCCGGTCATCACCATGGATTTAGGTTTCACCCATAAGGGTTCGCACGATAACTTCCTGGGGGCTATGCCTAAGGATAAGAAGGGACAGAAGGAGTACAAGCAGTTGGAGTTTGACTACAGTAATGACCTGCAGGTGAACCGTACCACGCCTCGAGCCTTCCTGGCATTGAGCGATGACGACAAGGCGGTGCCAGCGGCTAATGGTTTTAACTACTATCAGCAGTTGTATAAGCATGATGTGCCCGCATCGATCCATATCTATCCCACTGGTGGACATGGATGGGGCTATCGCGAGACCTTCGCCTATCACTATCAGATGGTGTTCGAACTGAAAGGCTGGCTCCAGAGTTTTTAATCCATTAAATGTTCACTTATGTATTTCACAGGTATCATTATTGCTGTTTGTACTTTCCTGACGATAGGCATCTGGCATCCTATTGTGATTAAGACCGAATATTACTGGGGCACCCGTCCCTGGGTGTTGTATCTCGTTATAGGCCTGGCCTGCATGGCGGGTGCGTTGTTCATCGAGAATGCCATCCTGTCGTCTGTCGTAGGCGTCTTCGGGGCGTCTGCTCTCTGGGGCATCGGTGAACTCTTCTCTCAGAAGAAACGCGTGGAGAAGGGCTGGTTCCCCAAGAATCCAAAGCGCAGGTATGAGTGAGAATCTGCGCCATGCCTTTTGGGGGCAAAGGCAATGCTATTTTATCTGCTCTACCTTATAGCCTCTGCTGCGTAGTTGCTGTATGATGCCGTCTTTGCCAATCAGATGGCCTCCGCCAAAGACGAACATGGTTGGCGCCTCATTCATAGCGTTAAGCATCTTGGGTAGCCATCTGTCGTTTCGCATTTTGATGAGGGTTGGAATTTTCTCCATTTCCTTTATCAAATCGTTGTTGGCAAAACGCTCGTAATCACCTTTCCGCCATAGCTCCTCAGTATCTTTGAGATCCTGTGTGTGCTTAATAATGTTTTGTTTGTATTTTTCATAATTTTCGAGAAAATCCATCAAGGAATCAACCTGTGCACTGATGTCGGCAGTTTTATGCTCGGCTTCCTCCAGCAGTTTATTCATACCTTCGATGTCGTCGAGCTCACCTATCTTCATGTTCCTCTTCTTGGCTCTATCGAGACAAGCCACGTCAATAATTGTGGATGTGTCATTTCTGCGATCAGGATTGTCCTCATGAGCATTAGCGTGCATCTTTTTTGTTTCCGTCATAGAGAGGATTGTCTCCATAAATATTTTATAGAATAGTGGCTCTGCTTTACATACAACATTGGCTGAATCTTGGGCTAACTTATCTTTAATGCTTATATAAAAATTTTCTTTCAATCGCTTGTCAAGCAGGTCTAACTGCTCCTTGTTTAATACGTCGGCAATAGTCTTGCCGTCGGGTAGCCGCAATTTCTGGTGGTCTGCTTTATTCCTTGTCATTACGATACTCTTTAAATTGAGTGTGTCGACCTCGGAATAAAACTGCTGACAAGCCTCCTCTGCTTGATGGTAGGTTGGCATGCTATCAAGTAAGAAACCTGGCAGTGAGTGTACCGTCCCCATCATGTAGGAGGGTGCTTTGAGGCTGTTGCCGCTGATGCGGAATAATAACTGTGCATTGGCGCTCATCGTACCCAATAGTGCGAAAAGCATAATCATTGTTTTCTTTTTCATATTTATAATTTTGTCTGTTTAATTGATTTTCCAGATAAAGTGCAACATTGCATATCGATTAAGCACATTCGTATATTCCTCCTTCAGAGCCTGTGCATTCACGATACGCACCACATTCGTCTGTTGATTCAGGATGTCAACACCTTCCAACTTCAGTTCCATTTTCTCACCAAACCTCTTTGTGACAGCCATATCCCACAAGAATCTGGTGTCGTTCATTGCGGTATAGTTGTATCCTGTTCTGCATACGCTGGTGGTCTGCGACTCAACATACAGCCCCCATGGCAGTTCTGCGCGTACGTTCAGGCGGCCTCCATAATCGCACGAATTAATGGTTTCAAATCCCTCACGATTGCCCGTCGAATGCCTATAATGAACATAAGCTGTGAGATCTGCGCTCAGTTTCGTGCTGTTCGATACTATGCGGTATGTCAGGTCCTCATTGAGGTTAAAGTTATGAACCACGCTCTTTGCCTGAGCTTCAGCAGCCGTCGCTCCGCTAAAGTCCACGCTCCGATGCCATACTGTCTGTAATTCATTATGAAAGGAGGTTGAACGATTACGTTTCAGATACACATCATTTACCAACTTGGTAT